>OJDK01000001.1_pt1 | contig 360587 bp, 342 predicted proteins | sample 1592791 | NCBI WGS metagenome assembly OJDK01 (sample SAMN05416878, study PRJEB24817) | seawater metagenome | isolation source: Sea water | place: Canada:Atlantic | collected 2013-11
ACCTCATTAAGAAGTTCCAAAAGGTTGGGGATTTACTCAGCGACTTCGCCAAAGCTACGCGCAAGCTAAAACTCGAAGGCAAAAAACGCAAGGCTAAAGGGAATAGCGCCAAGTTTTCCGATATGGAAGCGGATCAGGTACAGGCGAAGAAGACCGATGCGCATGGGGCTGAGGATGGGAAAATTAGCACTAACAATCCTTCAGAATTTGCTTGGCATACTTCTGACGAGGCCAAAAAAATTCAAGGCGTACTTAATGGAATTGATCCAAAATATCTAAACCCAGATAGTCGATTCGGCCCAGCATTTTATGTGGCGGAAGAACCAGGAACAACAGTTGCAGAACTGTCCCACCATGGAGTTGATGCAAAATATAGTATTCGCTTCGATGTTAATAGTGAAGCTATGAACGTATTAGATCTAACGGATCCAGAAATAGCTCGTACCTGGGGATACAATGGAGGTCCTATTAGCTCCGAGACAAAGATGATAGGCGCACAAGCTCAGAACGAGGGATTTAATGTGATCCGATTTCCATCAGAACGTGCGAATGGTGGGGTAAATAATGCTATTTTAGATAATTTCAATGAAATATTAAAACCAATCAATGTATCTCCGGTGAAACCATGATGTTACAACTTGCAAATTTTAGATGTGCAAAATGCAATTCCCAATTCAGTGCACCTATTCTTCGCTCTGGAGCGTATGCAGAGTTTCTACTGCGCAATCCGAAAAACAATAGTCTTGCTCATCTTGATGCGTTAGAAGATAAAACCTACGATGAAGTTGATGCACTTTTAAAGATTAGCTTATATTCCAAAGGAAAGTCAGCGAATCAGCTAGCCGAAGTCTTACGCAATATTTATGGCTCAATCGCGTGCGACCCAGACGAAAATGGGGATTATTATCAAATAGGAGCCTTGCCTTCCTGCCCTTCTTGTCATCATCAAGGCATAAGCCATTGGGAAGCAATAGAACCTCCGGTATTTATAGATGAAGCTATTCCATCAGTAACACATAAGGCTTGGACATCCTTATCGTCACAAGAAAAATCAACGAAAATTAACAATTTTTTGAAAAACTACGATCCCGATCATAAGAGTTAAGATGTGTTAACTTAGATTCAAGGAGATTCAAGGGGTCAGAGATTCAAGGGGTCAGAGTCGTTGATTTCTTAAGGCGATTTAAAATACAGATATCCCTTGTAGTCCGAGTCATCACAAAAACAGGCATAGCGATTATTTCCGCGCTGAATCACATGCAACGGGCAATTGGGCAGATATAGTCGTGGACTGCGGGCCATCGTTTCTTCCTTGAAACAAGTGATACTCTTATCTTAATGAAATTTATACACGCTGCGCAAAAACCGAGAGCTTAAGGTCTAAGAAATCAACGACTCTTAAGCCTTGAATCCTTAGAAGACTCTGCGATTGTTAGAAATTCTTCGGATGCAGCACTATACACAGCAGGGGCTCCGTCAGCTGAAAAGGCTTACCTAACAGATGGAGATGTATTCGGACTTAGCTTTCCGAGTGATGGCATGAAAACTAGTGTACCAACTGCAGCGGATGCAGCTGGCTGGCCTCACTATCTCGAAGGAGGTCATACCGCGGTAAAGACTGGAGATGGTCCTAATGCAGGATACTTGGTAAATTCTACTAGGGAGTTCGTTACACTTGGAGGTAGTCCAGTTCCGGAAGGTTCCGTGCTATTTAGACTTGGACCAAATGGTGAATGGATACCAATTAGGAGTTTTTGATGGTGACAAAGTGGCAAGATAAAGGATGTGAGTCGTGTCGAAATTTATGGGAATCCGGTCAGCGTCCGCAAGAATTGGCGATAAATTATGATTTACACTCACGCTTGCATAAGTGTAAAGAGTGTGGAACATATTGGGAACAACATGAAAGATATGCGGATATAATCGACGAAAGCGAAGCTAAAAAACTATACCCAGATGCATTTTTTGAGACTGACAAATAATTATGGAAAAATTAACACCAAATAACCAACTAGAGGAATACTTATAAAACCTTATAAGTAATAATTTAAAACTCATAGATTTTTTTTAGGTTTTTTTAACCGCAAACGTTTAAATCCCGAGCGCATCAGAAATAAAATTAGATGGAACTGGTTTTGGTCCATTGGTATTTAATAAGAATAAAGTCGAAATTATTGCGATACTTACATCGAAAAGCCGAACAGCTTTATATTCTGAAGAGTTTCCTTATTGCTTATCGATACAAGGAAAAGAAGCAATTAAGAGAATTCAATCAAGTTCTGGCTTAGTACTAAATCCGGCGTATGACAAAGGATTTGATATTTCGCCAGAAGGACTGAGTAAAATAATAAGAGATTTCTCTATTAGCTAGAGATAAGTCATGCGTAGGAATCGGAAGACTTTTCTAAAACCGACTCCGGAAGCTACGTAAAAGGTGAAAAGCACGAGCTAGTAGAAGGCAAATATGAGCGGGTATACCGTGGCGAAATATTTCAAAAGCTTTGGTGCAGATGCAAAAAAAGCAGCCTAAGCTGCTTTAAAAGTACATCGGGTGCTGTTATCAGGGTGCGTATTCGTTAGCTTTCATACATCCGTTATTGAGGCTAATTATTCGTATCATGCGGTCGGCGTAATATTCTTCACATTTTTTGCAGTGAAATAGCCAAAACCACCTTCAATATCGCCAACCTCAACGCGGTTAGGCGACAGTGGCGAGCTCTTGATAGCGGCAATGTAAAGGCCGTGGCTCGCAACTAGATTTTTGTCTACGTCGTAGAAGTGCGGCTGCGAGAAGGCAAATGTCTTTCGCTCGCAATCGCGCTCTAATGTGAGAATGAGTTGCGCATCCGCAAGCTCAGTCGCACGAGAAAAATTTACATAACCTACACGATAACTCTGATCGAACTCGTACAAAAACTGATCGAGTGTTTGGCGACTAGTGCTCATGGCTAAATTTACCTGTATCGGATGCTATCTTGATATCTTTAGGTTTAGCTGCCGAATCAGTACTCCGCAATCGCCGATAACAGAAAACTACAGTAAAGTTTAAAACGTCATTTTTCCGCTTTTTTCGCTATTAATCAGTAGGTTAAAAACGCTTTGATATGCAGTAATGCAACGATAGTCAGGCGTCAATAAAATGGTTGGGAAATTACTGTTAACGTTCTGCAATATTTGCAACGGAAATACTTAGCGGGAAACTCCCTATGACGTCACGATCCGAGTGACCCTAAGCGAGCAGGAGCTTACCACAAGCTTACAATGTCCTCGAGGGCCCGGCCTAAATCGTCGTATTCATAACGAAATCCGGATTTTTGCAACTGCGCGGGAAGGACTTGCTGCCCTTGCAGTAACAATTCGCTCATTTCACCAAATGCTAGCTTGGCTACCAATGTAGGCATAGGGAAAAGAGTAGGTCGATGCAAGGCTTTGCCCAGTGCTTTTGTGAACTGGCGATTAGTGGCCGGAGTTGGCGCTGTCATGTTAACCGCGCCACGTAAATCACTATCACAGATATGATCAATAGCACGGCAATAATCACGCATGTGAATCCAAGACAGTACTTGTTGGCCAGACCCTATGACGCCCCCTAAGCCCATTTGAAAAGGCAACCACATGCGCTTGAGCATGCCACCATTAGGCCCCAGAACTAAACCGGTACGCAGAATCACAGTGCGATTCGAGAGGTCGATCAAAGGCTCAGCCGCTAATTCCCAATCTCTACACAAGATAGCGGAAAAATCACTACCCGAAGGACTATCTTCAGATACGGCTTGCCGGCCGTCAGCACCATCAAAACCGCCGTAGTAGCCAACAGCGGATCCCGTTAAGACGATATCGAAATGCTGCCCTGTCGCTTGGGCCCATTCAACCAATTGCTCGGTCAACTGGATGCGACTGCGGCGAATTATCGCTTTTCGAGAATCCGACCAGCGTGCATCAGCAATGCCTTCCCCGGCCAGATTCACAAGGCGATCATATTGTCCTTCAAGCTGTGCAAGGTCGGAGGCAGTATGCACCATCCCCGACCAACGTTCTTGTGCCCATTCGGGCCGGCGAGTAAGCACGGTTACATCGTGGCCCCGTTGCCACCAGCGTTCGACTAAGCGACTGCCAATGAATCCAGTACCACCCGTAATCAAAATCCTTTGCTTCATCACCGACCTCCTGTACACGTTAGAACTCAGCTACATCAAGTGCCATTAAGCTTTCTTTACCGGCTTCTATTTCGGTCAATAAAGATTCCGTTTGTGGTAACAGCTTAGACATAAAGAAGTGTGCCGTCTTGATTTTGGCCTGATAGAAATGTGTCTCCGTCGATCCACCATCCAATTGCTCCTGCGCAACCTTAGCCATACGGCTCCAGAAATACGCGACTGTCGTTAGAGCAAATAGGCGCAGATACGGCGTTGCCGCTGCTCCAGCTTGTTCACGATCCATCATGCCGTTTTGCATTAACCACATAGTCGCTTTTTGCAGGCGATCTTTAGCAGCTTTCAACTCTGCGACATGAGGGGCATCTGCATAATCTTTCATATACTGATCCAGCATAGCAAAGTAACGCTTCACCGGACGCCCACCGGCAATCCCGAGTTTACGCCCTACGAGATCCAGTGCCTGAATACCGTTGGTACCTTCGTAGATACGAGTAATGCGAGAATCACGCACATACTGCTCTAGTGGCCAATCCTGAGTGAAACCAGCACCGCCCATTAGCTGCAAGCCATCGTTCGCGCAGAAGAAACCTTCGTCGGTTAAGAAAGCTTTAACAACTGGCGTTAACAACTGCACCATATCATCTGCTTGCTCACGCTCTTCGGCAGTTTCGGCTTTGTGCGCAATATCCAACTGCAAGTTAGTGAAGTAAGCCATGGCGCGACTACCTTCAATAGTCGCCTTTTGACGCAACAACATACGGCGTACATCGGGATGCACGATAATGCTGTCCGCAGGTTTTTCTGGCTCTTGCGGGCCCGCTAATGAACGCGACTGTAAACGATCTTTGGCAAAGCCAAGCGATGTTTGATAAGCCGCTTCAGCAATACCTAAGCCCTGCAAACCAACCATCAAACGCGCACTATTCATCATCACGAACATAGCTTGTAAACCTTTGTTTGGTTCACCAATCAACCAACCTTTAGCTTGCTCGAAGTTCATTACGCAGGTAGCCGAGCCTTTGATACCCATTTTGTGTTCTAAACCACCACAAAAAGCTGGGTTGCGGCTGCCGTCTTCTAGGAATTTAGGCACCAAGAATAAAGAGATTCCCTTAGCACTGGCCGGCGCATCTGGCAGCTTAGCGAGTACGAGATGAATGATGTTATCCACCATGTCGTGTTCGCCACCGGTAATCCAAATTTTGGTACCAGAAATCGCATAAGACCCATCCGCTTGCGGCTCAGCTTTGGTGCGAATCAAACCCAAGTCGGTACCACATTGCGGTTCGGTTAAGCACATAGTGCCGGTCCACTCACCGCTGATTAGTCGCGGTAGATAGGTTTCTTTAAGTTCGTCAGTGCCATAACTGGTCAACGCATTAATGGCCCCATGAGTTAGACCTGGGTACATACCCAGTGACAAGTTGGCAGAACACACCATCTCTTCAGCTAAGGTGTTTAGTGTATGCGGTAAGCCCTGACCACCGTACTCAACTGGCGACGCCAACGCGGTCCAGCCGGCTTCAGCGAATTGCTTGTAAGCTTCTTTGAAGCCTTTCGGCACTGTCACCAATTTTGTTTCTGGGTCGTATTGGCAGCCTTCTCGATCACCAGACGCATTCAATGGTGCAAGTACGTTTTCTGACAACTTTGCGCCTTCAGTCAGCATCGCATCCATAATTTCACGCGTCGCGTCTTCGTAGCCTGGTAATGCAGGCAAAATTTGGTCGCCGTTTAAAACTTCGTACAATACAAATTGCATATCTCGCAGCGGGGCTTTGTAGCTCATAACCTTTCCTCTTAACTAATTGTGCTTGTGCTCATTGACAGGAGCGCCGGCATTAACGGTTGTATCTGTGTAGGCGTGCATCATATTTTCTATACAACAGTTATACAACAATAAAATAAGTGATACAATATCTGCAATTAATCGGCGGGCAAGTTCCGCAATAAGACATCAGGAACTTGTACAAGAAGGTATTTATGAAGCGTATCGCAATTGTTGGTGCTGGAATGGCAGGCTTGAGCGCCCTCAGCGCTTTAACCAAACAAGGGCACGTCGTTACCCTATTTGATAAAAGTCGTGGTTCTGGCGGACGTATGGCGAGCAAAAAAGTTGGCGATGCCTCTTGGGATATGGGGGCACAGTTCATTCGCGCTCATGACGCCAGTTTCATGAAAACCTTACACGAGTGGCAACATCAAGGTTGGGTCAGTGAGTGGGCGGTCACTCCTCATGTGATCGACGCAGAAGGCATTCGTTTATCGGATGACGAATCCACTCGTTACGTTGGCGTATCACGAATGACGGCTCTCAGTCGTCAACTACTAGCACCGGCAACCGAGTTTATTCCAAACACTCGTATTGTCAGCTGTCAGCGTACCGATAGTGAATGGTTACTCACTGACGAAAACGACCAACACTATGGACCCTTTGATAGCTTGATTATCAATACACCACCGCAACAGGCCTTACCATTATTGGAAAACAGCCATCTCGCCGCAGCAATCAATGATGTAGAGATGTTGCCCTGCTGGACCTTATTGCTGGCATTTCCCGAGCGTATCGACACACCAGTTGATGCCGCATTTGTGCACGATAGCGCTATTGCTTGGCTGGCCAGAAACAACAGCAAACCACTCCGTGACTCCGGCGAAACTTGGGTTATACAAGCCAGCCACGCGTGGAGCCAGGAGCAGGTTGATGCGCCACGAGAAGAGGTATTGCACGCCCTAGAGCACGCTTTTTTTACTGCGTTAGGAGTGCAAGGGTATGCGGTGAGTGAACACTGGCTGCATCGTTGGCTTTACGCCGTCCCCGCTAAGCCATTGGATGCCGGAGCCTTGTTTGATGCCGACAGAGCCGTGGCTGTTTGTGGCGATTGGTGTCAGCGCGGTACACTCGAAGGCGCTTGGCTGAGCGGTCAGCAAGCAGCCTCTTATTTTTAAACAACGATATTGCGACAACGGAAAGCTTATATGACTACGCCCACAGCAACAGTTGCCACCATCTTACTAGCGCACGGCAGCAGCGATGCCAACTGGCTAGCGCCGTTTGATAACCTACTCGCACACATTCGTAGTGGTCTCGATAGCGAGCGTGTTGAGCTAGCCTACATGGAGTTAGCCGAACCTTCTCTGCATCACCAAGTAGCAACGCTAGCAGCTGCAGGCTACAGCCGAATCGACATACTGCCACTGTTTTTTGCCGCAGGTCGCCATCTCCGTAAAGACGTACCAGCCATGCTAGAACAACAGCAGAACGAACTAAAACAACAGGGCTACGACCTAGAAATATCGCTTCACAGTCCTGTAGGACTAGAACCAGAAGTTGCCAATGCGATCAGCAATATTGTGATTCGCCGCATTAGCACGCAGTAATTTCCACTCGTACTCGTGCACCAGCACAATGAGTACTTTGCCGCTGTCATCTTCCACGGAGCAGCGGCTTTTTTTTCCCTAAAATCCCACCAGCCTAACATCATCACAGGCAATCTCTTCCCCTCCCCTTTGTCTAAATCCTATTCCATTAGGCCACTTATTAGTCAGAGCCAACTATGCTGAATCAAGACCTATGTAAGGTGCTGCCAAACCCAAACTCTAAGCCAATGACACCCTCTTCTATGTACAGCCAGCCTAACCTTATCCGCCTGGCGGCCATAAAGTTATACAAAATAGAAAAATATTGTACAAAATAGTTTGACTTGTAGAAGGTTCAGTGGCCAAAATGATGTTATACAAAACTCGATGCAGGAGTTATACAAAATGGCACAAGCGAATCAATTTAATTCAGATAAAGACAATAAAAGTCTCCTTAGCGGTGCTGACCTTATCCCCGTAGGAATCAGCGCTTGTCTGATGGGTGACCCTGTTCGCTTTAACGGTGGCCACAAACGCTCGCGTTTTTGTACCGACGTACTAAGCAAATATTTTAGCTTCGAGAGCATTTGCCCAGAAGTCGCTATCGGCATGAGCACCCCGCGCGAACCCATTCGCTTAGTCAGCGCGGATGCCAACGACGACACGGTCCGCGCCTTAGGTACAGACAATCCAGAACTAGATGTTACCGATGCATTGGCAGAATATGGCCGGATGCAAGGCCAGCAGCAAACGCAGCTTTGCGGCTACATCTTTATGCAAAAAAGCCCGAGCTGCGGTGTATTTGGCGTTAAACGTTACCTAGCCAATGGCCATCCTGAAGGCACTACCGCAGGTATCTATGCCAGCCATTTCCAAGCGCAAAATCCATTGCTACCGGTTGAGGAAGCGGGACGCTTGAATGACGCCGCCCTGCGCGAAAATTTTATGGTGCGCGTTTTTACTTATCGCGAATGGCAGCTATTCAATGCCACGCCTGTCACTGCGGCACGTCTGATCGATTTTCACTCACGCTATAAATATTTAGTAATGGCGCACAGCTCAGTCCACTACAAATCAATGGGCCGACTACTCGCGAATTTAGCCAGCCAAGATATGAGCGCAATTGCAGACGAATACTTTACCCAGCTGATGACTGCGCTAGCAAAACCGGCGAGTCGTAAAATGCATACCAACACCCTGATGCACTTGCAGGGCTATTTAAAAATGTTTTTAACAGCGGGGGATAAAAAAGAATTAGAAGAACTGATTCATCAATATCGCCTAGGTATCGTGCCTTTAGTGGTTCCTCTGACCTTGTTAAAACATCATTTGTTACACCATGAGGGCGCGAATAAATACGCCCGCCAGCAGGTTTACTTGAATCCACATCCGTATGAGCTAGGTTTGCGGAACAGCCTATGAACCGCCTAGAAAATCTACCGACCTATCCTATTCGTGAGTTTGCACGGCTCACTGGGGTTAACCCAGTGACCTTGCGCGCTTGGGAACGGCGTTACGGCATTATTCAGCCAATGCGTACAGAAAAAGGTCATCGCTTCTATAACGATACGCATGTCGAACGTGTGAATAATATTTTATATTGGCTAGAAAAAGGCTACCCAGTTCGCCAAGTTAAATTACTGCTGAGTGATTCGGTGCCGGCCATTCCGGCTAATAGCGATGACTGGCAACAGCAGCAAAATGACATGCTTATGGCCGTTACACACCTAAATAGCCAAAAGCTTGATGATTTGTGGAATAGTGGGTTAGCCAGCTATCCGATGGCCGTGTATTACGAGCGTTGTTTATTACCCGTATTAGAAGTTTTACGCGCCGATTATAGCCAGCCGTTACTGGTACGAGCCTTCGAACATATGCTCGCACGTAAACTCACCGGGCTGATTCAAAGCCAGCATCGCCACAATGATGGCCCAACGCTACTAATGGCTACTAACCACGCCGATGCAGAGCTCAATTTACTCGCCAGTAGTTACGCCTTAGGCGCTGCCGCCTTTCGCGTCGAATATTTCGGTCACTGTTTAACACCAACCGACATCCAAATCGCTAGTCAGATCGTATCTAGTTCGTGGGTGTGGGTTCACTTCCATCCAAGTAACAACGATCAAGTGCAACCTTGGATCGATTTTGCCCAACAACATGAACGCACAGTATTTGTTTCAGGAGCCGTGCCCGCAGCACTTTCGGCCAGTGAGAAAACCGTACGTTTACCAGAACAAACCGCTAAGCAGGTACAAATGTTTATTACAACTCTTGGAGGTCAAGCATGACTCGGCTCGTATGGTTTCGCACGGATTTGCGCATACACGATAACCCAGCACTGACTCATGCCTGCCGCGATCAAGATGACGATGTTTGTGCCATCGTTTTTAACACTCTTAAGCAATGGCAACAGCATGGCCTAGGCCCGCGCAAAATCAATTTAATGCAAGCGGCGATGATGGAGCTAAAACAGCAACTTGCTCAGCTTAATATTCCTCTGGCTATTGTTACCGTCGATAATTTTGATGATTGTGTTAGTTATCTACAGCAATGTATGGGCTCACTGCGAGTCAGTGAACTGGCATTCAATTTGGAGTACGAAGTCAACGAACGTAAACGTGATATCGGTGTTGGCCGCTGGTGTCAGGATCACGATATTATTGTTAATAAATTCCATGATCAATGCTTACTGCCACCGGGATCGGTAAAAACGCAGCAAGATGAACCCTATCGAGTGTTCACACCGTTTAAGAAAGCTTGGCTGAATATCGTCAATAATCAGTTCGCGGCACCACTTCCGGCCCCTGCAGCACGCCAGCACAATGAAACGGCCTTTCATTTGTTGCAAGATCATACTGACATTACCACCCAAGCCGATGATCTTTGGCCAACGGACGAAGACAGCGCGCATAATCAACTCAATACATTTCTAGACGATGACGTGCTGCGTTATCACGAGCAGCGCGATTTACCCGATGCCGACGCCACGAGTAGAGTATCGTATTACTTATCTACCGGTTTGTTATCACCACGCCAATGTTTATACAGCGCTTGGTTAAAAAACGCCTGTCTTTTAAATGGCGGTGAAAACGGTATTGATACTTGGATTAATGAACTTATTTGGCGCGAGTTCTACCGCCATTTATTGGTCGCCTATCCTAGCCTGTGTAAACACAAAGCTTTTAAACCGCACACCGAACATGTGCCGTGGCGCAACTGTGAAAAAGACTTCAATGCTTGGTGCGAAGGTAAAACAGGCTATCCCATTATTGACGCTGCAATGCAACAACTACGACAACAAGGTTGGATGCATAATCGCCTGCGTATGATTACCGCCATGTTTCTAACCAAGCACCTACTGATTGATTGGCGCATGGGCGAAGCATTTTTTAATGAATATTTAGTGGATGCTGACCTAGCGTCAAACAATGGTGGTTGGCAATGGAGCGCTTCTACCGGCGCTGATGGCGCACCTTATTTCAGGATTTTTAATCCAACCACCCAGTCTGAACGTTTTGATAAAGACGGCTATTTTTTAATTCGTTATTTACCGGAACTTACCCGTTTACCGAGTAAATCACGGCATGCACCTAGTGCGGCAGAACGTAAACTATGCGGCTATCCAGCGCCGATAGTCGATCATAAAATGGCGCGCCAAAGAGCCTTGGACGCTTTCAAAAATACATTAGAAGTTGCTTAAGGCAACAAGCAACAAGGGAAGTGATTATGAACGAGCCATTACAGAAGCGATCACTGTGGAAAAACGTGCAGCGCTGGATCGACTCCAGCATAGATAACGATGAACCGATGACAAGCACCGAGTTTAACTGGGTGCGGACCATGCCATTTATTATTTTGCATTTGGCCTGCTTCGGCGTACTCGTTACTGGCGTTAGCACCACTGCAGTAGTGGTATGTCTGGCCCTATTTTGGCTGCGTTTATTTGCTATTACAGCATTTTATCACCGCTACTTTTCTCATCGCTCGTACAAAACTAGCCGCCCAGCCCAATTTATTTTTGCCTTACTCGGCAATATGTCAGCCCAGCGCGGGCCACTTTGGTGGGCAGCACACCATCGCGCACATCATCAACATGCCGATACTGATGATGACCTTCACTCACCGGTAAAGCGTGGTTTTTGGTGGAGTCACGCGGGTTGGTTTACATGTGATGCCAGTTTCAAAACACAAATGCACCGTATTAACGATTTCGCTAAATACCCAGAATTACGCTGGCTAGACCGCTACGATATCTTTGCTCCGATGTTGTTATTAGCCTTGTTATTCGTCGCCGGTGAACTTTTAGCAGCTTTCGCTCCGGCTCTTGAAACTAATGGTCTACAACTCATTGTCTGGGGCTTTGTGATATCCACCGTGATCTTATTCCATTCCACAGTGACCATTAATTCCCTTGGCCATATATGGGGAAAAAAGCGCTTCAACAACAAAGATGAAAGCCGTAACAACGCAATACTAGCCTTACTCACACTAGGCGAAGGCTGGCACAACAATCATCACCGCTGGGCGGTGTCTGCGCGCCAAGGCTTTTACTGGTACGAAATAGATATTACGTACGGCATTCTCAAAGTGATGAGTTGGATGGGAATTGTTTGGGATTTAAGCCCAGTGCCTGCTCATGTATTAGAAGAAGGTCGTCACGCCAACAGTAATCGCAAGGATGCAAAGTAATGATGCCTGAAACGGAAGCCTTGCCACGCCATGAAAGATTTCAACAACTGTATCGAAATCTTTCAGCGAGCACAGTGAATAAAGAATCGCTGGCACAATGCTACCACCCAGACATTCAGTTCCAAGATCCCTTTCATCAAGTCAGTGGTTTGGATGTACTTACTCAGTATTTTGCCGCTATGTATGAAAATGTGAGCTATATCCACTTTGAATTTCATCGTAGTTGGCAGCAAGACAACACGAGTTTTATTCGTTGGACCATGAGTTACCGCCACCCAAAACTTTATGCTGGCAAGCAGGTCATTCATGTTGAAGGTGGTAGTGAACTGATTTGGCGCGACGATTTAATTATCGATCATCGAGATTTTTTCGATGGTGGCAACATGCTATACGAACACCTACCGGTCTTAGGCTGGGCCATCCGCAAACTCAAGGGGAGAATGCTATGACTCATAAACATCAAGCTCTGCCGATGGCCGAGCAAGTTATTTGGCTTATTGGCGCATCTTCAGGCATTGGAGCAGCTCTGGTTGGTGAATTACAAAAAAACTGTAAAGCCCTGATCATCAGTGCTCGCAACGAAGATAAGCTACAAGAAGTTGCTACTGGTTTTGATAATGTCAGCATTATTCCTGTTGATATTACTCAACCGAGTACCTTGGCCCAAGCTGCTCAACAGCTCACGGATCGTTTTGGTCACATAGATACGTTAGTAGCTAATGCTGGCACCGCGGAATACGTTGATGTTAATCATTTCGATGCGGCTTTAATTCGTCGCGTACATGAAACTAATTTTATGGGATTGGTAAACTGTGTTGAAGCGGCTCTACCGCTCCTGCGTAAAAGCCAATCCGGTTACATTGTAGGCGTCAGTAGCAGCGTGGCTTATCTACCTATGCCGCGCGCTCAAGCCTACGGCAGTAGTAAAGCCGCAGTCAGTCATTTTTTAGAAGCTATGCGTGCTGACTTAGTGCATTTAGGCATGGACGTATCTATCGTGTGTCCTGGCTTCGTAAAAACACCGTTAACCGATAAGAACGACTTTCCTATGCCGATGCGTATCAGTGCCGAAGATGCTGCTCGCTACATGGTAAAAGGCATGCAGAAACGTCAGTTCGAAATTCACTTTCCCAAGCGTTTCAGCTATTTACTAAAATTAATCGGAAATCTCCCCGATTTTTTACGACTTCGTATTACCGCCAGTATGTCGCGTGCGGGCACTCCAGATAACAAGGATTCTCACTCATGAAAAAACGTATCGCCGTGATAGGCTCCGGTGTTGCCGGTTTAACCTGTGCATATTTATTGCGCGAGCGTTACGACGTTCATCTGTACGAAGCAAATGATTATCTAGGTGGCCATACCCAAACAACCGACGTTGAGATCGACGGAAAGACCTTTCCGGTAAATACTGGTTTTATTGTCTTTAACGATTGGACCTATCCGAATTTCATTAAATTGATGGATCAACTTGGCGTTGCCAGCGAAGATTCGGATATGAGTTTTAGTGTTAAATGCGAGCGCAGTGGGCTTGAGTACAATGGTCACTCTTTTGACTCGCTGTTTGCGCAGCGCAGTAATTTTTTACGTCCGCGCTTCTGGTTTATGATCCGCGACATTCTGCGTTTTAATAAAGAAACGCGGGCAGAATTAAACGCTGGAACTCTGAGTGAAACTGAAACCTTAGGTAGCTACTTAGAACGCAAAAAATACAGCGATTGGTTCCGACGCTTTTATATTATTCCGATGGGTGCCGCTGTTTGGTCTTCTAGCGAAGCCATGATGATGGAATTCCCACTCTATTTTTTCGTACGTTTCTTTAATAACCACGGAATGTTGAGTGTCGATGATCGCCCACAATGGCGCGTTATTAGCCGTGGCTCACGTAGCTATGTTGAAAAAATCCAGTCCTCTCTATCAGCCGCTCAAATTTACTTAAAAACGCCGGTGCTCGGAATTACTCGCGATGCCGATGGCGTAACCATCACCTCCAAGCGTGGCAATGAGCGCTTTGACGAAATTATTCTTGCTTGTCACAGCGATCAAGCATTAGCCATGTTGAAAGATCCAAGCTCGCAAGAGCAAGATATTTTAAGCGCCATCCCTTACAAGATGAACGATGTCGTGCTGCATACCGATCACAGCATCTTGCCGGTTCATCAAAAAGCTTGGGCTGCGTGGAATTATCATATTGGCCAACAAGATCAAGACACCGTTGCCGTTACTTATTATATGAACCGTCTGCAAAATTTCCCTGAAGACGGCACTCACTTTTGCGTGACCTTAAATAAAACCGCCGACATTAATCCTAGTAAAATAATTCGCCAATTCCGTTACGCCCACCCAGTATTTACGCTCAAGGGAATGGCCGCTCAAGAGCGACATAACGAAATTAGTGGTAAAAATCGTACGCATTATTGCGGTGCCTATTGGTTTAATGGCTTCCATGAAGATGGCGTGCGCAGTGCCTTACGAGTCACGCATGAGTTGGGAGTCGACTTAGCATGAGCTACCTCAGCAGTGCTATCTATACCGGTTGGGTTCGGCATCGGCGCTTCTCGCCGGTAAACAACCAATTGCGCTATAAAGCATTCATGGTGTGGCTGAACTTAGACGAAGTTGATGACGTGATGCAACGCCATCCGTTTTGGTCGGCGAAACGCTGGGCACTAGCACAATTTAAACGCTCAGATTTCTATCGTGGCACTGAGTATGGACGCGTTCAAACTGCCAGCGATTTAAAGCGCTGTGTGCGCCAAGCGTTTATGCAAGAAACAGGGCAGCGCGTTGATACTGTGTGTTTACTGACTAATTTGCGCTACTTCGGCTATGCCATTAATCCAGTTAGTTTTTACTACGGATACGATGCGAACGGTAATTTATTGGGGATTTTATCTGAAATCACGAACACGCCCTGGAATGAGCGTTTTCATTACACGCTAACAACCGGCATTAATAATGGCGAACGAGGTATTGCACCGCAACGTATGCATACTAGCAGCGACAATACTCGCTTCGAATACCGCTTTGATAAAGTGTTTCATGTATCCCCCTTCAATCCATTAAAAATGGAATATCGCTGGGTTATGCCGATTCCTAACGACAATCTATTAATACATATGGATACTTTCAATGAAGGCAATAAAGACTTCGATGCCACCATGTCGATGCAACGTCAGCCTATGACAGCAGCAATGATGAGCATGGTGTTAAAGCAGTTTCCGTTGATGACATTAAAGGTTCTGTGGGGAATCTATGCCAATGCTTTGCGCCTTTGGTTAAAAAAGGCGCCCTTTTATTCGCACCCTGAAAACTCACCCGAAGATGACTTAAAACAAAATTTAGATACACGACAGGAGTATCCACGATGAAAACGCTCACTCTTTCGCACGATCGTATGCACTGGTTGGACAAAATTTGTCGTGGTGCCTTATTAAAAACATTATCACGCTTACACACCGGCGGCTTGCTGCTGCGCGAAGGTGATAATCGTATTGAATTTGGTGATACCAGCCAAATCAACATTAAGGCTGAATTGGTAATTAATGACTACGAAGCCTACCGCAGCATTGCTTTAAACGGCAGCGTTGGCGCTGGTGAGTCTTATATGACTGGCGATTGGAGCAGCCCAGATTTACCTAAGCTCATACAGGTATTGTCGCTTAATAAAGATGTAGTCGACAGCATTGACAGTGGCCTAGCCAACCTCGGGAAAATCGCTCTAAAAGCATTGCATTTTCTCAACAAAAATACCGAGAAAGGCTCACGCCGCAACATTGCCGCTCATTATGACTTAGGCAATGATATGTTTGAGCTATTTCTTGATCCAACCATGATGTACTCCAGCGGTATATTTCCAAGCGATACCGCCACGATGGAAGAAGCCTCAATTTATAAGCTCGATCGTATTTGCCAGAAACTGCAATTACAACCGAGTGATCATCTAGTAGAAATTGGTACTGGATGGGGTTCGATGGCTATTCATGCAGCCAAGCATTACGGCTGTGAAGTGACCACTACCACAATTTCAGAAGAACAATATGCATTAGCAGAAAAGCGTATTGCCGAAGAAGGCTTGCAAGATCGTATTCATTTATTGAAAAGCGATTACCGCGCTTTGGAAGGAAAATTCGATAAATTAGTCTCCATTGAAATGATTGAAGCGGTTGGTCACCAATATCTAGATACCTACATCGGTACTATTAATCGTCTGTTAAAAGACGATGGTATTGCTTTACTACAAGCCATTACCATTGACGATCAACGCTACGAGGAAGCTAAAAATAGCGTCGATTTTATTAAGCGTTATATCTTCCCAGGGAGTTTTATTCCATGCATTACCGCCATTCAGAATTCGTTTACTCGTAGCTCTGATATGAAGATGATTCACATGGAAGATATTACCCCGCACTATGCGCGTACATTAGCGGCATGGCGCGAACGTTTCCTAAAAAATCAAGATGCCATTAAAGCACTAGGATACGACGATACATTCATTCGTCTTTGGGATTTTTACTTTGCCTATTGCGAAGGTGGCTTTGCCGAGCGAGTGATTGGTGATGTGCAAGTAATATTTGCCAAGCCCATGAACCGTCGTACACCGATTTTAGGCAGCTTTTAGTAGGTTTTTTAATGAAGGTTAGCCAACGCGTCGATATTATTACCAACCTAGTAGGCTTCCAAGCCTGCTGGGTCGCCTGTGTTGCTTATGGACAACCTTGGGCTGCCATCGTCGTGGCCGGATTGTTAATATGGCATTGCTTTATCGCTGATAGCAAAGAATGGCCATTAATAGTGCTATTTTCATTACTAGGCATTGGCTTAGATAATCTTAGTTATTTACTTGGTTATATTTCATTTCCAGACCATGACAGTTTATTCATTCCAACATGGCTTATGTTGCTTTGGTTAGCCTTTGCAACCACCTTACGGCATTCGCTGGCAACCTTAATGCGTTACCCTCGCGTCATCGTGCCATTAGCGCTTGTGGCAGCGCCTTGGAGTTACTTCATGGGACACCATCTTGGATCTATCGACATTACTGGCACTGGCTATCTAGTGATTGCATTTGGCTGGGCGATCTTACTGGGGGTTTTTTCTTGGTGTTTTTTCAAGCCGCGAATGGCGTCAAGTGCTACCGATACTGATTCCAGTTCTATTAAGCAATCAAGGTCGTAATTATTATGCGTATTTTAAGCTTTATTATCGCTATTTTTATAGGCACGACAGCGAATGCCGAAATTCTTACGGTGAACTATGAAGGCGAAGCGTATTCACTCGACGATAAAGTACTGCTCTACCGCGAGGTTCACACGCTTATTATCGACAATGACATGCCGATTTCTCGTGAGGTAGATTATATTGATCCCGACGGAAAGGTCATTGCCCACAAAACCAGCACCTATAAAGGTACACCCACGACACCAGACTTTGAGTTAACAGATTTTCGTGACGGCTATCAAGAAAGTGCGGAAGCAGACAATAAAAAACGTATTTTAAGTGTCAAAGAGAATACTGACAGTCCTGTTAGTATTAAGAGCTTAGACAAACCAGAATACACGACGGTAGTCGATGCTGGTTTCGATGAGTTTGTGCGTGAGCAGTGGCAAGGACTACTGACCGGCAAGACAGCAACTTTTTCGTTCGCAGCGCCCGCGCGTTTAGAGTATATCGATTTTAGATTAATTCCGATTCGCCAAGATGATACGACCCTAACGGTTGAGATGCGTTTAAAGTCGCGTTGGATATCGTGGTTACTGGACCCCATTCAGCTGACATATGACTTAACAAGCCAGCGTTTGCTACGCTACAAAGGTTTAACAAACCTGCGTGATGATCAAGGCAATGGTATAAAAGCAGAAATCGTTTATCGTTACCCTTAAATTGCTCATTACAGTGTCCTATCGAGTTTAAACATGAATTGCCGCCACCTAAAATCACCCTATGTTTTGTTGTCTTTGATGATGTGGTCTACCCTCGTCTACGCAGATGACTTAGTGCTGGATAACGTCGAAGTCAGTGCGGAAGCAGACACACCGCTTAATGTTGTGAGCACAGAGCAGCTATTAAAAGTGCCGGGAGCCGGTAACGATCCTTTACGCGCAATAGAAAGCTTACCTGGTGTGGTGTTCAGCAAAGGTGGCGAAGCTAAACCGGCGATTCGTGGTTCATCACCGGATGACAACGCTTACTATATTGATCTAACGCCGGTCGGTTATTTATTTCACACCGATGGCTCTAGTATTTTAAATGACAATGTTATCGAGTCATTCACCTTTATCCCCGGCGCCTTTGGTGCTGAATACAATAATGCCACAGGTGGCGTAATCGATACCCGCACACGTTCGCCTTATTACGATCAAAGCCAAGCCATCATTGATATGAGTTTATTACGTGCTGGCTTTTTAGTCGAAACGCCGGTTTCAGACGATCAAGCATTTTATTTTACGGCGCGACAAAGTTTATTTCAGTTTTATATCGAAAACATTATTGATAGTGATGAATTTGAATTCACTACCTTACCTGAGTTTTATGATTATCAAGGCAAGTACGAAGTACGACTAAATGCCACCGACACCCTCTCGTTGCAAGTAATCGGCGCACGCGACAAAGCAGCGGTGTTATTTACTGACGACTCGGCAGTGGTTAGTCAAGACCCTGGTAAATCCGGTGGCTTTGGCTTCGAACAGTATTTTAATAGCCAAGGACTACAGTGGGATGCTTTTTATAGCAATGGTTTAACACAAAGTATTAACCTTTCACAGTTAGAGCAGAAATTTCAATTTTTTGTTGGCAGCGGTAACTATATCAATGCAAAAGTTAACGACTATCGCCTGCGCAGTCGCTTTAGCTATGCGCTGAACTATCGCCATGAATTGCAATGGGGATTGGAGTTTAGCGAACGTCATTTAGCCGCAATGGGCCGCTTTGAAGGTCCACCATGCGATGAATTTAAAAGTGACTGCCGCTTTGTTGAAGGTACCGAAATCATCGAAGCTGAAGATCACCCAGTAATTTATGAAACCAATGCGTTTCTGAGTGATAATTGGGACGTTAATGAAAACTGGACCCTCACTCCAGGCGTTTTACTGTCATACAATGATTACACCGAAAATGCCTATGTGGAGCCAAAACTTAATAGCCGTTGGATGTTTCAACCCGATTGGTGGCTAACCCAAGGCTATGGACGTTATCACAGCCTGCCTGAGAACTTTGGGCAGTATGCTAAAGAGTTCGGTAACCCAGAGTTAAACGAACCCAAAGCCACGCATTATGTCACTGGGCTAGAGCACCAGATGACACCTACTTTGTTATGGAAAATTGAGGCTTACTATAAAACGTTTGCCGATATTCCGATCGCACGTCCAAGTAAAAGTCCGCTCTACGATAGTCTCAGTGATGAGCAATACAATGCCTTACCGCGCTATACCAACGACGCGGAAGGCGACGCTTGGGGACTTGAGTTGTTTGTGAACAAACAATTAAGCCAACGCTGGTATGGCTGGGCTTCTGTTGCTTGGTCACGTACCCGACGGGAAAACACACTGACTAATGAAGATTTCCGCTACGCCTATGACCAGCCAGTGATCGTCAATCTAGTGGCAAACTATCAATGGGATGACGACTGGCAGCTTGGTTTCAAATGGCGAGTTCAAAGTGGTCAACTTGTCACTCCAATCGACGATGTCGTCGTAGATAGCAATAATCCAGACCTCTATAACCCAATTTACGGCAAACCTTACTCCGAGCGCCTACCTGTCTATCATCGCCTCGATGTGCGCGCTGACCGCACCTATCGCTTCGCTCGTTGGGAAATGGATCTATATATCGAGGTCTTGAATCTCTATGCGCAGCGTAATGTGATTGATTACAACTACGACAATGCCGATTACAGCGAGCGCAATGATGTACTTGATCTGCCCTTTATACCGTCATTTGGTATTCGAGCGCGGCTCTAAGATGACGATTGTCTAATGATAGGCTTAACTTTAGTACTACCCTTAAATGATTCAATACGAACATTTACAACATTATTGTTCCAAAAAGACTTTAAATTTTCTATTCTGACTCAATACTAAAGAAACCGGCGCTGTGCTGGTAATGGTAATCCAGTGACTCATACTGGAGCCTGAGTCACTAATGAGAGTGCATCTATGCTAATTGGCAAACGTGAAGAATTCGACCTCAACGAAATGGCTATTTTCGTGCATGTTGTAGAAGCAGGAAGCTTTACAGGTGCAGCCAAAAACTTAGGTCTACCTAAGTCAACGGTCAGTCGAAAGATCACGCAATTAGAAGAAAGATTAGGTGTACGCCTAATACAGCGCACGACTCGTAGTCTACGTCTTACCGACACCGGCAGTGCATACTACAATCACTGTGCGCGGATTTTGGGCGAGATCGAAGAAGCTAACATTGCCGTAACGCAAATGCAGAGCACCCCAACCGGTACTTTGCGCATTACCGCTCCTGTGCTATTTGGTTCAACGGTATTGTCCGGCTTAATTGCCGACTTTATGGATGACCATCCACAAGTACAAATCGATTTAGTACTGACCGACCAGCGCTTAGATCTAGTGCAGGACGGTATAGACGTCGCTTTCCGCGTGGGTCAATTAGAAGATTCCTCATTAATTGGACGTCACCTTGGCGATGCTCGAGCCATCTTATGTGCAAGCCCTGAGTATGTGAAAAAGTATGGTGCCCCGAAACATCCAAGCGAGCTACAAGAACACACCTTAATGACAGCGTCGCAGTGGTCTCAATGGCAGTTACAAGGCCCCAATGATCAAGTCCACAATTTACAACTAAAGCCGCGACTGCAAGTTAACGACTTTGCCAGTTTGTACACATTAGCACTTGCTGGTGCCGGTATTGCACCTCTACCAATGCTTATCGCGGCGTCAGCTATTAGAGCGAATAATTTAGTACCTGTGCTAAGCGATTGGCCATTCGAGGCAAGTCCTATTCATGCCCTGTATCCGAGCAACCGACATCTATCCGCCAAGGTGCGCAGTTTCGTCGATTTTGTAATTGAATCTGTACGCCCAAATCCACCTTGGGAAGTGGATATGGACGACACAACTGAACCAACGTCAAAGAAAATTGCCCAAACACATTAAATCCAAAATGATCCGCTGACCTAAGGAGCATATGGACATGCACATAGCATTAACCATGTTTGCATTATTACCACTCTCGCTATTACTTGAGGGTTGTGATGCCAATAATGCGATGGCGGATACCTATAAAACGACAATTGAAACACCGTCACATTCGGCGCGTACGAGCGTCGAACATCAACGTGATCAATATCGTCATCCAGCCCAGACGCTACAGTTTTTTGACGTACAGCCAGATCATACCGTGGTTGAAATTTGGCCTGGCAGTGGTTGGTACAGTGCTATTTTGGCGCCTTATTTACGAAATAAAGGTAAGTTTATTGCTGCTCATTGGCCTCATGACAGTAAGGTAGAATTTTTCCGTAAAACTCGAGAACAATACGATCAGCGTTTTACTAAGCATCGTGATGTTTATGGCAGCATTGATATCGTTGAACTAGAACCCCCAACTTATATGGATCTTGGGGAAGCAGGACAAGCGGATCGAGTACTTACCTTCCGTAATGTTCACAACTGGATGCGCACAGGACAAGAACAAGCCGTATTTGATGCCGCGCATGTTGCCTTAAAGCGTGGTGGTATGTTGGGGGTGGTTGAACATCGCGCACCGCAGAATTTTACCCGAGAACAAATGATTGAGAGCGGTTACGTTAGCGAAGCTTATGTAACTGAACTGGCGATTAATGCTGGTTTTGAACCGTTTGAGCATTCTGAAATTAACGCTAACCCTAACGATACACACCTATATCCAGCAGGCGTTTGGACATTACCTCCGACGTTGCGCCTAGGTGATCAGGATCGTGAAAAATACCTCGCCATTGGTGAAAGCGACCGCATGACGCTGTCGTTTCGCAAGCCTTAACACCCTCTTCTTTTTACTTCGATTATGATCGTACGCAGGCTCTTAGCTTGCGTCGTCCGGTTGCTATCAATATTCATACTTATCATGGCTCTGCTATTCGGGCAGTGTCGTCCGCCGCATCTTTACACTCTTCTGATTGAATACTGTTTTTATATACAGTACTGTATTTATCAACAGTTAGACTACTCACGGCGTAAAGTCGTTCAGAGGTGAAGTATGGCATCACTCGAACAGGTTCTTCAGCAAGGCCAAGTCTGGCAGGCTCAGCAACACCTACCTCCACAGCATCAGACTATTAGCAGTGGCTATGCCGCCCTAGATGCACGTCTACCCAATGGCGGCTGGCAACCCGGACAAGTATGCGAAATTTACCACCAAGGCGGCGGTGTCGGGGAACTTAGTATTGTTATTCCAGCACTGGCTAAGCTAAGCCAGCAAGCGCGTTGGTTGCTTTGGGTTGCTCCGCCAGCCATTCCTTATGCTCCTGCACTCGAACTCGCCGGTGTGCGCAGTGAACGTATTCTGATGGTACATCCACGTTCATACAAAGAAGCGGTATGGTGCATGGAAGAAGGCCTAAAAAGTGGTCACTGCAGTGCGGTACTTGGCTGGCTACAAGAATGGGATAAACAGCATATCCGGCGTTTACAAATTGCTGCCGCCGATAATCACAGCCATTGTTGGCTATGGCCGCAAACGGGATTAGATACTTCAGGCTCGCCGGCAGCATTGCGTTTAGAAGTTGCTCGCCAGCAAGCCGATACATTGCAAGTTACCTTTCACAAACGTCGTGGTTCTTGGCCCTGCGAACCTTTTAATCTGCATTTATCTGATCATGGTTATGCGCTCGCGGGTTAATCCACAAAAAGCGCAGGGCTGGTTGTATCTATATTTCCCCAGCTTTTATCGTCATAGCTTACTCAGCCTTGCCAGTGAGCCTTTAGCCATATTGCATGGCCAAGGGCATCACATCATTGATCATAATATCAGTGCTGAAAAAGCCGGAATTACTCTGGATATGCCTTTAGCCAGCGCCTTATATAGCTGCCCCAATTTAATAACCCATACGCTAGACTCATCGCGGTTACAGCATTTATTACAACAGCGAGCATTATGGGCCTATCAGTTTTCCGCTCAGGTGAGTCCTGACACCCAATATGCAGAACAAGGCCATGCTGGCTTATGGCTAGAGGCAGGAAGCATGTTGCGTTTATTTGGCGGGCTAGAAGCTTTTTGGCGGCATATCGACGATGCCTGTCGGCAACAAGAATGGCCGGTACAACTGGCCGCAGGATTAACACCGCTGGCAGCACGTTTATTAGCACGAGCCAACAAAGGATTTCCGAGTTTAGAGCACGCGACAATCAACAGTGCCTTGCAAGCATTACCCTTACTGCAACTGGATTTTAATGCGGCTGATACGCTGGCATTACAGCGTTTAGGCATCAACACCTTAGGCGAGTTATTACGCTTACCTTTAGCCGAGTTGGGACGTCGGATAAATCCCAATTTAGTCCATACGCTGCAACAACTTTCGGGCAGTAAAAAACATACTCTGATGCAGTTTAAGCCACCATTAAACTTCCATGACAATGCATTATTCATGTACGAAGTAGAGCACCGTAACGGCTTGCTGTTTCCTCTCTCGCGCTTACTAGAAAGCCTCAGCGGTTTTTTACATCACCGCCAACTGAGTACACGTTGGCTCAAGCTACGTTTGCAGCATGCAGAGCCACCCGATACTTATTGGCAATTTGAATTAGTTCGCCCAGAGCATCGTCATAGTGAATTACTCAATGTTTGTCGTTATCAATTAGAACGAAAACAATTACGCGCTCCAGTACGTGAATTGCATTTAAGCGTTACCCGTTTTCTTGATCGTAAAGCAGAGCAAGGCGGCTGCTTACAAGATGCCGACACGCAAGCAACCGTATATCAAGTACGTGATGATGCCGCATTACTTAACCGCTTACAGGCGCGTTTAGATGAAGAACAAGTACAATGCTTAAAAGCAACAGCTGATCCACGTCCAGAGAAAGCGTGGCAAACATACTCATTGCAGCAAGCACAGCATAAAACGACACATTCAATACAGGCCCGACATGCAAAACGGCCTTTGTGGTTATTACCTAAGCCTCATCCCTGCCCTCCTCCCGAACATATTTTGCATGGTCCTGAACGCATCGCCAGCGGTTGGTGGGACGACCACGCAATACGCCGCGATTACTATCAGGTATTGTGCCGCCAACAACTCATTTGGGTATTCAGAGACGACCACGGCCAATGGTTTGTGCATGGCTATTTTGGCTAACGGATACCATGGAACATTCGCTAAAAACATTTCGCTATGCCGAACTACATTGCCTCAGTAACTTCAGTTTTTTACGCGGTGCATCTCATCCAGAGGAGCTAGTGCAGCGCGCTAACGAGCTAAATTATGAAGCTCTGGCTATTACTGACGAATGCTCGGTCGCGGGCGTGGTGTGTGCACATCGCGAAATTAAAGAGCATCAACTGAACATTAAACTGATTGTGGGTAGTGAGTTTAATTACCAGCAAGAGTGCTATGTTTTACTGGCTCCTCATCGCCAAGGCTATGCCGAGTTATGCCAGTTTATTACCCGCTGTCGTCGTGCTGCAGTCAAAGGTTCTTATGATTTCAAACCAGAGTGGTTACTCGACTTAAAACACTGCCTGTTATTGTGGCGCGGCCCATCGTTAAACGAAAAATCGCTAATCATACAGCACTTTAATGGGCGCTTATGGCTACTTGCTGAGCGGCTTTTAGATGAACATGACGATGTGAATTTTGATCGTATTTTACAGCTCGCAGCTGAATACAAACTGCCGATTACCTGCGCCAATCACGTCCATATGCACAGTACCGAGCGCCATGCTTTGCAGGATTGCCTAACAGCGATACGTCATAATTCTGCCATTAACGATATTGCTCAGCATTTATTTTCTAACGCTGAACGACATTTACGCTCGCCCAAAAAACTCCAACATTTATATTCCAGTGCCTTATTAAACAGCACACTCGATATCGCTAATCGCTGTCAATTCTCATTAGATGAAATCGCCTATCAATACCCTGAAGATGGCGTACCTAAAGGACAGAATGCCAGTGATTATTTACGCGATCTGGTCGAAAAAGGGCAAAAAATACGTTTCCCTAACGGTAGTAAAAAAGCAATCCAAGAGACAATAGAGAAAGAACTAAAGCTTATAAAATCCAAAGGCTATGAGCATTACTTTATCACTCTATACGATGTCGTTCAGTTTGCTCGTAGCCAAGATATCCTCTGTCAGGGGCGCGGTTCGGCGGCAAACTCTATCGTTTGTTATTGCTTATTTTTAACCGAGGTTAATCCCGAAGAAGTACAACTACTCTTCGAGCGTTTTATCTCGGAAGAGCGTCATGAACCACCGGATATTGATATCGACTTTGAAAGCCAACGGCGTGAAGAAGTCATCCAATATATTTACCGCACCTACGGGCGCGAACGCGCAGCTTTAACCGCAACAGTTATTCGCTACAAACCGCGCAGCGCCTTACGCGATGTGGGTAAAAGCTTAGGGCTAAATAAAATTCAATTAGAGCATGTCATGGCACGCTATGCAGGTCGTTATCACTCAAGCTCTTGGCTGGATGCCGTCTTTCCACTATCTGAGACGAATCCACATCAAGCACGTTTTCGCAGCTTGATCGAACAGCTACTGACCTTTCCTCGTCATCTATCCCAACATGTAGGCGGTTTTGTCATTGCCAATGGTTTATTGGGTGATCTCGTGCCTATTGAAAATGCCAGTATGCCCGACCGTACGGTTATTCAATGGGACAAAGAAGATCTCGAAACCCTAGGATTAATGAAAGTCGATATATTAAGCTTAGGTATGATGACAGCGATTCGCCGTAGTTTGCAGGCATTGAATATCACCATGAGTGATATCCCACGCGAAGATCCAGCCACCTATGCCATGTTACAACGCGCCGATTCAGTCGGGGTTTTTCAAGTAGAGAGCCGCGCACAAATGAATATGCTGCCGCGGTTAAAACCACGAACCTATTATGACTTAGTGATTCAGGTTTCGATTGTTCGTCCCGGCCCTATTCATGGCGATATGGTGCACCCTTATTTAAAACGACGTAATGGTGAAGAAGTGCCAGATTACCCCATGGCAGCCTTAAAGCCCATTTTAGAACGCACCTATGGCGTGCCGTTATTTCAAGAACAAGTTATTGCCTTTGCGATGGTTGCCGCCAATTTTAGCGCTGCAGAAGCCGATCAACTTAGACGTTCCATGGCGAGCTGGCGCAAGAAAGGTCATATGCATATTTTGCAGCAACGCTTGCGTACGAATATGTTTAAAAATGGGTTTAGCGAAGAATACATTGCTCGTATTCAACGCCAATTAGAGGGCTTTGGCGAATACGGTTTTCCTGAGTCTCACGCTGCGAGTTTTGCTTTATTGGTTTACATTACCGCGTGGTTGAAGTGTCATCATCCCGCGATTTATTTAGCTGCTTTACTCAATAGCCAGCCGATGGGATTTTATAGCCCAGCGCAACTTATCGAAGATGCACGACACCATAGCGTCACCATAGAAGCCGTCGACATTAACCACAGCAACTGGGATCACAGCGCCAACCATAACGCAGTACGCTTAGGCTTACGTTTAGTGAAAGGATTGCAACGAGATAGCGCCCTACGACTGTGCGAACAACGGCCCATCGGCGGTTATAAAAGTATTCAAGAATGTATGCGTGCAGCGAATCTAAATAAGCACGAATTAGAAGCACTGGCCTCGGCCAATGCCTTTGGTGACCTTGCCGAACATAGATACCACGCGCGCTGGCAAGTAGCTGAGCCGCAACAAGGCGATTTACTACGAAATGATTTATCCGAAGATAGTGGTGTTTGGCCGCTATCAGCACCCAATGAAGTCGCAGATTTATTAGAAGATTATCACAGCATGGGAGTGACATTAGGACGCCACCCAATTGAGATCTTGCGCGAGCAAGGCCACCTCGGCAGTAGTATTACCGCGCTTGGCTTACGTCAGCTAAATCATGGCGATGAATGCTTTGTGAGTGGTTTAGTCACCTGTCGACAACGCCCAGGAACCGCCGCCGGAGTTACCTTTGTAACTCTTGAAGATGAAACCGGCTGCACCAATGTCGTGGTCTGGTTGAGAACCGCGCAACAGCAACTACAAACCTTATTAAATGCCCGCATCATGCAGGTGTACGGCCATGTCGAAAAAGACAGCAACAGCGGTGTTACCCATTTAATGGCGTATCGACTATTAGATTTAAGTTCGGTATTAAAACAACTAGAAATTAAATCTCATGATTTTCATTAACGTGCTGAAATATCCTTATCATGCCGCCTCAGCACCATAACCAAGAGAATCGCAGGAATACCCAACATGGCCGCAACGACGAAGAAGTCCGCGTAGCTACTGCTGTCTACTACCCAGCCTGAAAATCCGCTAATAAATTTCCCCGGCAAGGTCATTAACGAGCTAAACAAGGCATACTGAGTCGCGGTATAGCTCTTATTCGTCAGGCTCGATAAATAAGCAATAAAAGCGGTGCTGGCGATGCCACCACTGAGGTTGTCGGCACTTATCACAAAGCCCAGCCAAAACAATGAAGGGGTTGCTGTTAAAAACTGTGCCTCAATTCCTTGGGCATTAGTCATAGATGAGAAACCAACGGTCGCCAGCAAAGCAAATAAAAGGTTGGTGGCAGACACCAAAATAGCCCCGAGCAGTAATGGCTTAAATATGCCCCATTTCACCACCAGCGCCCCGCACAATAGCGAGCCAAAGATGGTCATGAAGAAACCGAAGAATTTTGCCACCCAAGCGATATCTGTTTTGCTGTAGCCTAAGTCCAAATAAAATGGATTGGCCATCACTCCCATACTGATATCACTTAAACGGAATACCGCGATAAAGATCAATATCAGTAAGGCGAACGTGCCATTACGCTGAAAAAATTCCAGCATAGGGCAAATAACCGCCCCTAATAAATGCCGCTCCCAAGCCGGACGCTGGGCTAAATTCATCGGCCGACCCATCACTTGATCAACCATTTGCGCATCCATCAAGCGCTGCTCATCAGCACTACGATGCGCCGGTTCATCGGCCCAAAATAAGGCGACAATACCAAGCGTCATGCAAGCGGCCATAACAACATACGCGCTGTGCCAATCAACGACATCGGCAATGTAAAATGCGCCGGCACCCGATACCAATAGCGCTAGCCGATAGCCAAGAATATAGCCCGCAGACATAGCGCCCTGAACTTCATCGGGTGCGGATTCAATACGAAATGCGTCTAACGAAACATCTTGGGTCGATGATGAAAAGGCGATTAATAAAGCGGCGGCGGCGACCCAAAAGAGACTATCTTGCGGATTCATTTGGCTAAGCCATAGCAGTCCGCCGATAATGCCGAGTTGACCACTGAAAATCCAACTACGACGCTGTCCCAATAAGGGATACAAGAGCGGAATACGTAAGCGATCGACAACGGGCGCCCAGAAAATTTTGATGGAATAGGTCATACCGACCCAAGCAAAAAAACCGATCGCCGTACGTTCTACTCCGGCGTCACGCAACCAAGCAGTTAAGGTTGAAAACACCAACAAGTAAGGCAATCCAGCTGAGAAACCCAGCAAGGTAATGACCATGACTGGCTTCTGCCGATAAATGGCTAACGCGTCGCGCCACCATTGTAGTGACGCGTGCAGGGAGGACATCAATCTTTGAAGTTCTTGAATGCCAACGGCATGCTGATGCTTTCGTCTGTGCGGAACATGGCCATCACAGCTTGCAGATCATCACGAGCCTTGCCTTGGATGCGCACAGTTTCACCCTGTACCGAGGCCTGCACTTTGATCTTGCTGTCTTTAACCATTTTTACCATTTTACGGGCTAAATCACTGTCGATCCCCTGGCGCATAGTGGCCATTACCTTCACTTGCTTGCCTGAACCTTTAAGGTCGCTGTATTCAAGACAGCTCACCTTGATGCCACGCTTAATCATATTGCCAGACAAAATAGGCTTCATCTGATCAATCTGAAATTCGTGATCGGCAATCATAGTGACGATCAAATCTTTCAATTCAAAACTGGCATCGACACCGCGAAAATCAAAGCGCGTGCTTAACTCACGATTCGCTTGATCAACGGCGTTTTGGGCTTCGTGCTTATCTACTTCAGAAACAACGTCAAACGATGGCATAACAATTCTCCTCAAATGCCGCATTGTAACCCTTGCAACAAGAAAAAATCCAAAAACCAACACTGGCAAGGCGAATAACTTGAACTACCTTTATAGCTATGGAAACAAAAATGATGTTGCACGGTGCCGGCGTTTACTATTTCGCCCTCTCTGGTGCACGAAGCCAAGGTATCTTTCAGTCGGTTTTTGAATACGACTACGGCATCCGCTTATTAGCGGAGCTGCGCGGCTGCCGCTTGCTTGCCTATGTACTCGATGAAAACTCCATTCGCTGTGTCATGCGTTGCGACCGCGACTGGACCGAAGTATTAGAAGACATACAGGTCGCGTTCAATCAGCTGCATGAGCGTTGCTGGCAACAAACCAAGCCGGTATTGTCTGAGCAAGGCATAGTATTACTGGTTGATGAGCAGGCCTACCTCACTGATCTAATTATTCAAATGCATCGTTTACCACAAACGCAACGACTGGTAGCAGACGCCAGTGTGTATCCATGGAGCAGCGATCATCATTACCGCGACCTCAACCCACCTAAGTGGATTGATACCCAGTCGATGCTGAATTTGCTGTGCCAAACCCGTCACAACACGGCAACCCGCTATCAAGCCGTAATGGAACAGCCGCACGTAGTTGAGTTAGATCTTGAGCACGGTTGTCATCCGTTGTATCAGGCACTCGCACGCGATCACTTTATTAATCAGCATCAAGCTCGCAATGCGGTCACAGGGGTGAGTCGCACGCCAGAAGAGTTACAACGTCTGTTAAACGATGCCTGTGATCTTATTGCTGGGCGCTTTAGTTTAACCCGCGACGAGCTGTTAGATCGAACACTGCGCCGCCAGTATGCTCGACTCATGCCGTTAGTCGTTTGGCTACTCAGTGAGCGTGGCTTAACCCACGAAACCATAGCCAATTTAATCAAGGAAGATGAGGAGGTTTTGCCCCTTTGGATTCGCAGTGTACCGGCGGATCATCCCGATACTTTACTCGCCAAACTCAAGGCCCTATGGTCGCCGGATTTGGCTAGCCTGCAATTAGCATCCTCAAATGGAAAAGCTAAGCCCGTAAAATCTGCGGTAAAACCGGCGGCCATCAAAGCCTCTACCGACAACGATGATAGCGCGCCCCTCGCTAACGTTTAATTTCCGCACCAACCTATACCCGCACCACATGACGGCACGCCTCGGACGTGCCTATAATCCGGCTATGACATTATCAATCGGCATTCTCGGACTTGGTGCTCTCGGCACCCTTATGGCATGGCACTGGCGTGACCATGACTGCATGGTCATTAGTAAAGACGGTAAGCCCGTGTTTCGTCAGCTTGTGACTGCCAATAACACCGACCAGCTGCAACTTGCACATTGGCAAAATGAAAACTTAGACTGGCTAGTAATCACTACTAAGGCCGCCGATACGCTGAGCGCAATCACTCCACTGGCAGACCACCTGCATCGAATTAAGCGCCTTGTGTTACTGCAAAATGGCATGGGCCAACAAGCAGCAGTCGCCGACTGGCTAAGCACACAAAATAACCCGCCCGAGTTATGGCTTGCTAGCTCCACAGAAGGGGCATATCGCCAAAATCGCAATGATGTCGTCTATGCAGGTCAAGGTCAGACTTTTATTGGACGTTATCAAGAGGGGCTTATTCAGAACAGACTTAGTCACGACAGTCAGGAGTGCAACAACTGCGATTCCTATCTGCCTATGCGCACAGTATACGCACCCGACATGCTGGATAGACTACGACATAAATTAGCCATTAATGCCGTCATCAATCCACTGACAGCCTTATATCGCTGTCGTAATGGTGAACTTGTCACAAATCCGGACTACCGTCGTCACTTACAATTGTTAGCGGCGGAAATCGCTGACTTATATACTTTTTTAAATTGGTCTTTGCCTTGGAATTTACTCACCCAAGCTGAACAAGTGGCAACTGCTACAGCCGCTAATCAATCATCGACACTGCAAGATGTACTGCAACAGCGACCAACCGAACTGCCTTATATTAACGGCTATTTATTGGCTCAAGCAGAACAACATGGGTATGCTCTACCGCATTGTGCAGAGCTTATGACACAACTAAGCAACGAATTAATATGCGAATGATTTTCGTCAGCGGAATACCATCCTCATGCTAGCCCGGCAAAAAGCCATGTTAGCAACCTTAGTTATCTGTGGTTTGATTATCGCATTAACCACAGTTGCCTATATCTTAGCGGCTGAACGTGTTGGTCGAGAGCAATTAGCACCCGAAATCAGCCGCACCTTTGCTGATTTATTGCAAGCTCAAGTCATGCAAAATGAAATAAAAGGCGTCGCTAAAGAACGTAAAAATGAAGAAGCGCAGCTGCATAAACTGCAAAGTTTAATGCATCGTATGACCCAGCATTATCAGGTCAGTGAAATGGCGCTCTACAACACCGAAGGACAGCGTGTTGCTCATAGTTTTTCACAAAATGAAACCTCATTACTCAGCACTAATTTAACTGCAACTCCCAGTAAAAAAACCATACATCGCTATCAATTGCGGGTGGCAGAACAACCTATGTCGTTGTTAATTAGCACCCAAGTATCATTACCAAACTTCTTTTACTTAGATACGTTAACCACGGCGCTACTGGTCGTGACGATGTCGGCCTTACTGGTATTCTTTCTTTACGCTTTAACCCGAAATTGGCAACGTACCCCTTATCAAAACTTATTACATGACATTCGCACGGCAACCCGGAATGATAATGACGAACGCATCACGATTAGTACGCAAGATCCTGATATTAAGCCTTTAGCCGAAGCACTAAACGATCTGTTTTGGTTACGCAACCAGCGTACCCAGCATCTTAAAACAGCGCATCAGCAAGCTGAGAGAGCGCGTTTACGGGCCACGCGTTTATCAACTGAAACACGGCAAATGAACGAAGATTTAGCCCGAGAAGTTTCTGTGCGTCGTGGCATTGAAGTACAACTTAAAAATACCAAGACACTACTTAACGGCATTTTAAATGCCATGCCATCCGCACTGTTTGCACTCGATGCTCGTAATCGTATCGTACAGTGCAATCAGCAAGCCGGTGATTGGTTAAATAAAGAATATACTCAACTTGTTGGGCTGCCGCTATTAACCCTCGTACCTGAACTCGCTAACCAAAACATACTACCAAGTAGCCCAGCGGTAGCCGCTCGCATGGAAAAAATAGAGCGTTTAACGATTCAAAGCTTCGAAAGGCCTATGGTAACCGATGTACTCGCCTACCCTCTTCCTTATGGACAGCAAGCACGTGTCGTAATCCGTATTGATGATGTAAGTCAGCGTCAGCGTATGGAAGAAATCATGGTGCAAACAGAAAAAATGATGACGGTAGGTGGATTAGCGGCAGGCATGGCGCACGAAATTAATAATCCGCTCGGTGCAATTTTGCAAAATCTACAGAATATTCGCCGTCGCCTACAACACAATTTGGTCGCTAACCAAAAAGTTGCAACGAAAGTCGGATTACCCCTCGATAAGCTAGAAGAATATTTAGAGCAAAGAGCCATTTATCAATTTTTCGATCATATCCAAGATGCCGGTGAGCGCGCGGCTCAAATCGTTGCTAACATGCTGCAATTCGCACGTAATGATCACCTCCAAAAACGCCCTGTAGATGTCCAAGAATTAATCGACACCACACTCACAATCGCCAGCAATGACCTATCTCTACGCCATATTGATGTCGAATTAGATAACACAACAACAATTCCCCAAGTTATTTGCGTACCCAGTGAAATTGAACAGGTGCTGCTAAATTTATTAAAGAATTCACAACAAGCCTTAGAGTCTTATGAGCCAGATCCTGCTGTAGAGCCGAAGTGGCGTCCGCGTGTGCGTATTCGTGCCAGCTGGGACGACGAACGAATTTGCATCACCATTGAAGACAACGGTCCAGGGATACCAAGTGATGTCGTCGCTCACATATTTGAACCCTTTTATACCACCAAGGAAGTTGGCCAAGGAACAGGGCTAGGGCTATCAGTGTCTTACTTTATTGTCACCTCACACCATCAAGGCCAACTAAGATACCGTCCAATTACTGATGGCCATGGCGCCTGCTTTGAACTCTGCTTACCGCATAACGATGGCCCTCATCGCTTACTGCTCTAGCCTACCCAACCTACCAATACCCGCTTCACCCTTGACCTAGAAGGTCTATACCGATAACCTGCGCGCAATTCAGGTGCCCAACCTCAACACGTTGGGTTAAACGGGAAGACTGGTAAGTTGTTGCAACAGAGCGACAGCAAATCCAGCGCTGCCCCCGCAACGGTGATCGGTCATACCGTCGACAATCTGCCACTGTGCATAGCATGGGAAGGCGTCGATGGTGAGTATAAAACTCAGACCGTAAGCCCGGATACCGGCCTGAGTTGCACATGTACAAGTATTGCGGTGGGCAGTACGGGTAATGGTCACGCCCTGACTGAATACTGCAACCAGCATAGTTCAGGTCGAACGCCACATCCCAATTATTCCCCGCCGATTGGTCCTTACCTTTCGGAACTCAAATGAAAAAATTATTGATTTTATCCGTTGCTTTGGCAACACCAGCATTTGCTCAACAGCTCGACACTCAAACGACGATTGCCAGTCGTGTTGCCGAAAATGCAATTAATCCTGCGCAAGTGGTTTTATTTGATCGCGCTGACATTGAAGCCTCAAATGCTCAAACGCTAACCGATCTATTAGCCACTCAGGCAGGATTTCAGTTTTCTAAAACCGGTGGTGTTGCGCAAGCGAGCAACCTCTACATCAATGGTCTAGACAGCAAGCAGATCATTTTCTTAATTAACGGTCAGCGCATCGGCTCGGCAACTGCGGGCACAACCGAATTTCAATTAATTCCTCTAGAACAAATTGAACGCGTAGAAATCATCAAGGGCTCACGAGCTTCTATTTATGGCGCCGATGCACAAGGCGGTGTAATTAATCTTATTACTCGCCAAGATGTGCCGAGCACGACCATTAATACCACCATTGGTACAGATGAAACTCGTCAGATCGGTGTGCGCAGCGCGGCTAAACTGGGCGATACCAGCGTGTATATCAGCGCCTTACACAATGCAGCAAGAGGCTATGATATCAAAGAAAACAGCGATACCGATGCCGACGGCTACGAACGCAACGGCGTTACCGCAGGCGTTAGCCATCAATTTACAGATGCCCAATCCGCGGGCCTAGACTTACAAGCGAATAAAGGCAATTACCAATACGACAGCAGTTTTGGTGGCGACGAAGCCGATTTTGATAATCGTGTAATTTCCGCCTTTTACCAGCTACAAACGACTCGTGCTGACGTGCGTCTACAAGCAGGAAAAAGCTTAGATAAAAGCTGGAATTTCGGCCAAGGTATTTCTCGCTCCAGCGCCGATTTATTCTCGACCGAGCAAGACAGCTTGGATCTAACTGGTTTAATTCGCATTAATCCTAAGCATGCTGTTTTAATTGGTGCCGATTATCGCAAAAGCGATGTCAGTGCTAGCGACACCGCATACGACGAAACCAGCATTAGTACTCAAGGCGGGTATTTAGGTTATCGATTCCACGGTGAAAATATCGTTTTAGAAACGGGCAGTCGCTACGATGATGATGAGCAATATGGTGATTTTTGGTCATTTAATACCAATGCTGTTTTGAACTTTAGCAATGGCGATAGCTTGGCGTTGGGGCAAGCAACTGCTTTCCGTGCTCCAACGTTTAACGAGCTATATTATCCTAGCTATGGCAATCCGGATTTAAGTGTAGAACGTTCTCGCATTTGGAATATTGATTACACTTTACCATTGGTTGATGGCAGCCTACTGATTAGCGGTCAACGAGCATTATTTACCGATCAAATTGATTCAACACCAAGAAACATCGGTCACTCTGAGATCAATTCTTTAACAATTACTTGGGAGCAACACTGGAGCCGTGCATTTTCTAGTCGTTTAATTCAAGAGTGGTTAGATGCACAAGACCTCGATAACGATCGCCGTTTAGCACGTCGCGCCCCACGCGTTAGCAAAGCGATTGTGAGCTATCAAGCGAACCGCTGGGATGCCAATATCGAAGGCAGTTATCATCAGCGCAGTGTTGAATACACTTGGATGGGTGATAGCATTCCGTTAGCAAGCTACAGTGTATTCAACGTAAATACGAACTATCAGGTCAACAGCCAATTAAGCCTAGGCTTGCGTATAGAAAACCTACTAAATCATGACTATAGCACTGCCAATGGCTATATTGCCGAAGGTCGCTACGCACAATTAAGTGGTCGTTTTCAGTTTTAATTAAAGAGCACACATCATGGGAAATAGACTGTCACGTATTACGACTAAAACCGGCGACAAAGGCGAGACAGGCCTTGGTGATGGCAGCCGTATCAGCAAAAGTAGTCAGCGCATTCACTGCATTGGCGACGTTGATGAGTTGAACTCATGGGTGGGGATGCTACGTGCATCCCTATCGAATGACGATGGTCTACAGCCCATGCTAGATCAAATTCAGCACGATTTATTTGATTTGGGCGGCGAATTAGCAGTTCCCGGTTATAACGCTCTACACAGTGTGTTAATTGATGATTTAGAAGATTATCTTGAAGAGCTCAACGATGACTTACCGCCGTTAAAGGATTTTATCTTACCGGGGGGAAGTGAAAGTGCATCACGCTGCCATATGGCTAGAACCGTGTGCCGCCGCGCTGAACGTAATATGGTTGTTTTACTCGAAGCCAAACACTCAGATAACGACATTAATCTACTGGGCTTACAGTACTTAAATCGTCTATCTGATCTGTTATTCGTTTTGGCTCGGGTGTTAGCCCGCCGTGAAGGTGGACAAGAAGTACTTTGGAAAACGCGTCATCAGCGTGAATCGTAACAAGAAGCCGCAATAACTTATGGTATTGCGGCTGTTTTTGATGGGCCTGTATCGTTTTTCGACAAGTACTGAGTAATCCCTCTCTCTGATGGTTCAAGAACTGAAATCACTTCATCGCCATCCAAACTTTCAAAAATCACCCGATATGTAAGAACTGCTTTCACATAATCACGGGTTTCACGATAAGAGATACTTTCGATAAACTGATCGAACGAGCCATTAGATGCAGCTAACCAGCGATCGGTACGATTAGGGCCTGCGTTGTAACCTGCTAAAGTGGCAATCACATTTCCGTCGTATTTCTCCAATAGTGTCTGCACATAGGAGCTGGCGAGTTGTACATTCATCTCCTGATCAAATAACTGATCGCCATGACGATAAGGGACATCTTGCTGACGTCCTACTTGCTTAGCGGTGCTTGGCATCATTTGCATTAAGCCTCGCGCTCCAACCGGAGACACAGCATCTTTATTAAAAGCGCTCTCACGACGAGCTATGGCCATTAACAAGATAGGATCTACTCCGCGCTCATCCGCCCACTGGGTAAATAATTCTTTATACGCAGGCGGGAAACGATGAGCAACATAATCCCAATGGCGACCCAGTATCGTGGCCTGCACCGATAAGCCATACCATTCGTTTTTAAGCGCGTATTCGGCGAATAAGCCCGATTTAGCAGGCGAGCTATTAATCAAATAACTCCACTCATCCATCGCCAAACCATGTTCGTTAATCGCCCATAAAGCACTAATGCGCTGAATCGCGGGTAAAGAATCAATTACTAGTAAATCCTTATCGTTGACTTGCGGCGCTGCACTATTTAAAGCGTAAGGTAGCGAAGATTGTTCAGCGGCTAAAAAACCATAGAAATCGCGTTGGGTTGCGGCAATTTTATAAGCAGCGTCAGCTTTCACCTGATCACCCAACTGTTCAAATGCACGTGCACGCCAATACTGATAATAACTATTATCGGTAGCCATTCCTTGAACACTTTCTGTCCAATACAAAACGGTATGCCATTTTGAAGCCACGATAGCTTCGCGTAAAACTGGCTCAATCCAATCAGCATTACCCGCTTCAATTAAGCGCAAATACGTATTTTCATCACGTTGATCCGCAGGAAGTTTATAACTGTTACGCGCCAAGGCCTTATTGACGACAGCGATATCGTTCTCGTTCATCGCATATTTCGACTTTACTTTCGGCCATAAAACTTGAGCTTCATGTATCTTTTTATTGGCAAGATTCACCATTGCTGCGGTTACTAACGGCGAAACTTCAATTCTATTGCTTACTTTTTGCGGCAAATCTAACAGCGCATTAGGATTCTGAATGATCGTTTTGAGATATGAGCGAGTGGACGTCCAGCTATCGTCCGTCAGTTTGCGTGCTACATATTTAGCTAAACGGGTATTGCCATTTTCTAGGCTAAGTAAAGCACGCTGCCAAATCATGTGATTATCGATTTCACCGCGGCTTATCATCGCTTTAAATAAATCATCACACTCATCTGGCAAAGGCTTGCCATGTAGCCAAAGAGAGCGGCCGCCTTCAAATGCTAATGCTTGGTCTGATATGAGTTGTGCGCGGTAGTATATGCAACGCCCTGCCACATCGGCTGGCGCTTTAGAATTTAGAGCAACCACAGCATCCCACTTACGTGCTTTACCGTAAGCGCTGGTCGCGTGCTTTTTTAGCCAACCATATAACGGCGTATCAGGATAGGTTTCAGCAAATTGCTGAATGGCTTCAGGCGATAATTTTGGCAGTTGTGATTTGAGGCGATGAAACTCAATATAGGGCGCAAGTACATGCTGCTGCACCTCAGCATCCACATGACTCCACTTGCCTTTACGTGCAGATTCAAACGACTGTTTGAACTCTTCGTTGCTAAGCCCCCAACTGAGGCCACACGAAGTAATGGCCCAAATAGAAATCAACACTCGAATAAAGCGAATACCCATATAACCTGCTGATAAATAAAACGGCTAGTAGCATCATAAGCATAGCGCTTACTAATAGAAACACATCGGTGAAATAAGATTAAATTTAGTTAGACCCAACAGGGCAAAGTTGACCACAAGTCCCGTACACAAGAAAGACACAAATTGAAAACGAGACAAACTTCACGATTGACCCACAAGATCAAAATAACACTATACAAGCCAGCAGCATGAACACTAGAGTAGCAAGCTCACTAATAACTTTATTAACAAAAAGTGGCATATGCTGTACTACCATAGGATCAACCTGCGGTTACATTGGAAAGACGCAGGTTCCCGCTTCCTCAAAACTGCGCTACTCAGCATAACGACAACCACCTTCTTATTTTTAGTCGGATGTGGCGGTGCCAGCTCAACTTCCGAGTCGCTCACCGATACAAACGGCGATCCCCACGAACACTCCCCCGATACAAACACTGAAAACACTAAGCCGGAGCCAGCAACAGAAGACGTCGCTGATTCCAGCACTGATGATCCAGCTATCGAAGAAACCACTTATCAAATCGCAGGAACATACTGCAGCTGCGGCCTAACGAGCGAAAAAGCATCGTCAATCAATCGTGATACCGAAGGCTTAGACTACTTAGATGGTGTTTTGGTGCGTATTTCTTGGACAGACTTGAATCCTCAAGTAGGTATCTATGATTGGTCATATATCGACGAGCAAATCGAATACGCCGAAGCGCGTGGCATAAAGATCACATTAGCGATCATGAATGGTCCATACGCTCCTAAATGGCTAGCCGACGAAGGCGCTACCTTTATTGATTATGTGATACGCAACGATAGTCGTAGCCTTCCCTTACCTTGGGATGACGTTTACTTAAGTTACTATAAAGAATTTATAGCAGCCTTAGGTGAGCACTATAAAGATTCCAATACAATTGCGCTAATTCATATGACCAACGCCACAACCAATGGCTTTGAAATGCAATACAACTTCTCGACGGAAACAGAAGCTGAGTTTCAAAATGCTGGCTACAGCGAAAGCGCTTTAATCGATTCATGGAAAGGTGTCGTAGATGCCTTCGCCACAGCCTTCCCAACCACACCAATCGATCTTGAAGTTCACCCCGTATTTTTCAGTGATGAGGTTCCCAATGAAGTGGTCGATTATGGGCTGAAAACATACGGAAAACGATTTGGTGTATTCGCCGCTTGGTGGAGTGAACATAATGCACTGAACGTTTACACCGGTGCATATTCGTTAATTCAACGAGCTCAACAAGAGAGCTTTGCTTCTCTACAAATGGTCGGCGCTGTTAATAACGATATCGGCTCAAGCTCACTCACCACAGACGAGTTTACAGCGGCACTTGAGTTGGCCATTAGCAATGGAATCTACTACATCGAGGTCTGGAATGCGGATCTGATCAATAGCGATTTAGACGTTTTAATACTTGAACACGATACGGCCATAGAAAATTATAAAGCCTCATTGGCAGAATAAGCTTCTTTAATGCCACCTCATATTTAGTTAGCCGGTAGTATTCCCCCTATAAATTAAGTGCGATTTAAACACCAATCTCAAGCAATGAAAGTCTTTTGGTAAATATATCAATAACAATCTATTAGCATTTCACAATAATCGATAAGAAAACCGTCCAGAAAAATGCGATCTTCTCGAAATTGACTACAATTTTACTCTTACTTTGCTAACTGTTTACGCATATCAATACTTTCAAGCAATGACATTACAGACAAAGATACCGTTTGTAGTGACTATTGGATCAATAAATATTACAGTTGTGTGAATAACTATAAAAACATGGAATTAATAACAAAAATGGCTAGTGAACAAGACGTGGATACGCTAAAGCTGAAAGAGCAAAAAAACTCTCTCATTGCCGATTACGCAGTACGCAAAAATAGTAAAGCACTACTTCAAACGCTAACTACGATCATTCCCTATTTCATACTTTTTTATACTGCCATAGCAGCTCTATCAATATCCTACTGGCTATCTGCCGCAATAACGGCCGTACTTGTTCTCTTTATTTTACGCGTCTTCGTCATCATGCATGACTGTGGCCATAACTGCTTGTACGAAAAGCCAAGAGGCAATGCAATTACCGGTTTTATTCTTGGCGTAATGTGTGGTGTTCCTCAGTTTGTTTGGTCAAAGCACCACGATTATCATCATGCTACTAATGGCAATTGGGAAAAATATCGTGGCCCACTTGCAGTACTATCCGCATCCGAATACGAAAAATTGACATCCAAGCAACGTAAGTCTTATGCACGGGCAAGAAAGCTTTTCATGGGGCCAATTGCGGGATTTTTATACTTCATATTCAATCCACGTTTTAATTGGTTAAAAGGCAACGTCCAGTTAATACGTTTTATTATTAAAGAAAAAATCGCTAACAAAAATCAGTCTTTAAAAGATATTAGCGCTAAATTCGAAACACGCTCTTGGGGCGATTGGCAAGAATATCGCCACATGACGGCTAACAACCTCACACTATTCTGTGCTTGGGCATTCGCCATTAGCTATTTTGGTGCAATACCTTTCTTTACCATCTATACGATTGCCCTATCTCTTGCTGGTGCTTTAGGTATTATTTTATTTACCGTGCAGCACAACTTTGAAAATTCATATGCCGCAGATACTCAACACTGGGATTACTTTGCGGCAGCTATCCATGGCACTAGCTTTTTACAACTACCTCGTTGGTTAAATTGGTTTACCGCGGATATCGCCTATCACCACATTCATCATTTATCGGCACGTATTCCAAATTACAACTTAGTGGCATGCCATAATCGGCATAAAGATTTATTTAACAATGTACCTCGGCTAAGTCTTTTCGATATACCGGGCGCATTCAAATATGTTATCTGGGATGAGAAACAACAGACATTAATAACCGCTAAGCAGTTTTCACAGAGCTACAGCCGCCAGCCCACAAGATCGTCCGCGCACTTGGCTAGTGCAAACTAGTTCGGCAGCGACAGCGACTTAGTAACAAATACTACCCATAAAAAAACCGAGCATGGCTCGGTTTTTTTTGGCTCAGAAGCAACGACTTATTCTTTCGGAGCCGCTTCGTCTAGCAAGGCTTTCAGTTCGCCTTTGGCGTGCATCTCAGTAATGATGTCACAACCCCCAACTAGCTCACCATTCACCCACAATTGTGGGAAGGTTGGCCAATTCGCATAGGTTGGCAAGTTAGCGCGTACTTCTTGATTCGACAGCACATCAACGTAGGCAAACTTCTGACCGCATTCCATCACTGCTTGCACAGTACGGGCAGAGAAACCGCACAACGGCTGGTTTGGTGAACCTTTCATGTACAACAAGATGCTGTTGCTTTCGATTTGGTCTTTGATGACCTCCATGATGTCCATAGGTTTACTCTCTCTAATCGTTGAATGACAATGGCGATAGTTTAACACAAGACAGAATAATCCTGACAGCCACAGTAGGGATTGAGTTATCTAAGCAGTAACATCTTCGTCAAGAGTTGGACTTATTTTCGTTATTTTCCTTTCACTTCTCTGTCATTGAAGCTCTCTAGGGTCTTAGGTCTCATTATCTAAGGACAGGAAAGATCCATGACACCGAATCGCAGTTCCCTCATTCATCTTGCGTTGTATTCGACTATGACACTCGGGCTGGTAGCTTGTGGTGGCGACAATAACAGCAGCGGAGATACGGTCAACCCAGTAGACCCAGCACCTGCCAACAGCAGCACCGTCACTCTACGGGTCATGGAAACGACAGATTTACACGCCAACGTCATGAACTTCAATTACTACCAAAATGCTCAAGATGACACGGTTGGCTTAGTGAAAACCGCATCTCTTATTGATGCTGCTCGAGCCGAAGTCGACAACAGTGTATTGGTCGATAACGGCGACCTACTGCAAGGCAGCCCGCTAGGCGATTACGTTGCCAAGGTAAAGGGATTAGAAACCAACGAGGTTCATCCAATCTACAAAGCGATGAACTTACTCAATTACGACGTAGCTAACGTAGGGAATCACGAGTTCAACTATGGCTTACCGTTCCTAAAAGAAGCCATTGATGACACCAACTTTCCCTACATTTCCGCTAACGTGTTCTTTGACGATGCCGACAACGACACCACTAACGACATCCCTTACTTCACGCCGTATCTACTGAAAGACAAACAAGTACTGGATACCGAAGGCAACGCACACACGATCACTATCGGCTATATCGGCTTCCTGCCACCGCAAATATTGCAGTGGGATAAGAACAATTTAGAAACCCGCGTGATTGCTAAAGATATCGTCGATATGGCGAATCACTACGTACCAGAAATGAAAGCCGCCGGTGCCGATATCATTATCGCCATTGCACACTCAGGCTTAACCACGGATACCCGCGCAGGGGGCGATGAAAACGCCAGCTTCTATCTATCACAGGTGAACGGTATCAATGCCATTATGTTTGGTCACGCGCATCGCAATTTCCCTGGCGATAGCGGCTATGATGGCATCGACGCGATTGATAACGTCAAAGGCACACTCAATGGCATTCCTGCCGTCATGCCGGGATATTGGGGCAAATACCTAGGGTATATCGACCTTACATTAAGCGTCGATGGCGATGATGTTTGGTCAGTAGCGGATAGCCAATCCGTCCTAAAGCCTATCTCACAAACCAATGCCGATCGCTCAATTACCTCTCTCGTTGCCAACCACCAAGGCATCGAAACCGCCGTTGCCACAGATCACGCCGAAGTTAGTGAATGGGTGAGTGAGCCATTCGCAAAAATCTCTGCTCCGATTAATAGTTTCTTTGCTTTGGTACAAGACGATCCATCCATTCAGGTCGTCACCGATGCGCAGACTTGGTATGTAGAATCCATTGTTGCAGGCACTGAATATGCGGATCTTCCTATCCTCTCAGTGGGTGCGCCTTTCCGTGCAGGTCGAGGCGGCGCAGACGACTTTACCGATCTTAGTGCCGGGGATGTGTCTTACGGCAATGTAGCCGATTTATACATTTATCCGAACACGCTTAAAGTACTAAAACTCACCGGTGCAGAAGTAAAAGAATGGTTAGAAATGTCTGCTGGACAATTTAATACCATAGTGCCCGGCAGTTCAGGCAATGAGCTTATTAATACCGATTTCCCCAGCTATAACTACGACGTTATTGATGGCATCACTTACCAAATCGACGTTAGCCAAGACGCCAAATACGATAAATCAGGCAATCTAATTAATGCCGAAAATAATCGTATTAAAAATGTTCAATATCAAGGTGCTGCCATTGACGATAATCAAGAATTTTTAGTGGTGTCTAATAACTACCGTGCCGGTGGCGGTGGTAACTTCCCAGGTGTCACCAGCGATAAAATCGTAATTGATGCTCCCAATGAAAACCGCCAAACCGTGGCTGACTATCTCATTGAGATGACTGAAGCAAATCCAGATACGGGCTTCGATCCATCGGCTGATAACAACTGGTCATTCACGTCGATCAACAGCACAACAGTAACATTCAAAAGCTCAAGCAAAGATTCAGCGCAAACATTTGCGGCAGGTAACACAGCTATTACATACAACAATACAGACGAAGATGGCTTTGGGGTTTATACACTGAATTTAGAGTGAACAGAAAATAACAAAAAAATAATAACCTAGTACGCCTAGGTATATAACGGAGCGCCAAGTTTTTTTGCGCTCCGTTTTTTTATCTACCTGCTTGGTAGAACTATTGTTTGTTAAATAACTGTTTGCAGGATAACTAAAAAAAGGAAATATCCATGAAACTACTCCAATATGCACGTCAATCACTGCTGGTGCTTGGACTTCTCAGCGCTGCATTTACGACACTGGCCGCAGACTATGAATGGAATGCGGCGAGCCCGGTTAAAGTACCTAGCAGCAATGCTAATGGTAAAACGGTATTATTCGATGTTTCTCACGGCGGCACAGAAGGCAATGCCGATTGGGTTATTGATGGGGGCTTTTCGGATTTCGCCGATGCCTTAGTTAACAATGGTTATCGTGTTGAAGAATATCGTGGGGTTGACCTAAATAACGATGGTCTGATTCGTTATTACGATGACGTAAATACGCCAAGCAATAGCAGTATTAACGAAGCGATTATTACCTACAGTGCGATTCAACATGCCGATGTATTTGTGCTGGCAGAATCAAATCGTCCGTTTAAAACCAGCGAGTACCAAGCATTAGAACAATTTGTTGCGGCAGGTAAAGGCATCTACTTTATTGCCGACCACTACAACGCAGATCGTAACTTAAATACGTGGGATGCAACTGAAGTATATAACGGTTATAACCGTTCAACATTGAGCAAGTATGATATTGGTGGCGAATATGGCGACTTACGCAACCCTGGCAATGCTCATGGTTGGTTAGCGCAACAGTTTGGTATTCGCTTCCGTTTTAACGCTGCGGATTGCAAAACGGGTGTTAGTGATATTACTGCTGCCGTCAATGCCGAGGGAATCACTCAAAATGTTGATCCTATTCTTATGGCCGGTGGCGCTACACTCGCGATTACCGACCCTACTAAAGCCAAAGGGCTAGTCTACTTCTCAACTCAAGACAGCGTCAGTCGTTGGTCAAATGCCGTCGATGCGGGTCTATATTTTGGTGGCCGTGATGAAGGACCCTATGTCGCCATCGCAAAGTCTGGTGCAGGTAAAGCGGCTTTTATTGGTGATTCTTCACCGGTCGAAGATTCAAGTCCGAAGTATCGTCGCCAAGACAGCGGATCAACTAAAAAAACGTATCCGGGCTGGACTGATCCAGGCCATGCCTCAACCTTGAGTATTAATATCGTCAACTGGTTAGCGACTCCCGAAAGCTACACCGCTTTTGATAACAACAATGGCCATGTTTCAGGTGAGGCAACACCGACACCAAAAGCTGCAACTGAAATGGATGATCCTGACAATGGTAATCCATGGAGCACTCCATCTAACGGTTACAATCCTTGGGATACAGCAACCTTTGCCAATGGCTCATTCGGTGCTCCGCTATCCTTAAATGGCACCAGCACACCACCAACAGACCCTACTCCGCCTACAACCGGTAATGCTCTGAGCGTAACCGAAGTGTTAGCACTAAATAACGGAACGGCTGTGCAAGTGATAGGTACCGTGACTGAAGCCGTTAACGGAATTTACGGTTTAAAGCTTACTGATCTTAGCGCTCCTAACCAATACCTATACGTTAAGTTAGAAAGCTCTCAGCGCGATCAATTTAATCCGCAATTAAATCCAGCAATTATCGGTGAAACCCTACTCATTACAGGTACCAAAAATGACTATATGTCATCTCCTGGTGTGCGCAGTGTAACCGACATTAGCATTACGGTAGCTCCGACGCCTGATCCAGTATCGAATAACAATTATATGTCAGTAAACGATGCGTTAAACACCGTAACAGGAACAGCAATTGTGGTTACTGGCTATGTCACGCAAGAAATAAACGGTATTTATGGTTTGCAGTTACAAGACTTAAATAATGGCAGTAAAAACATTAACGTAAAACTTGAAAGCCAATATCGCAATCAGTTCAATCCACAATTAAATCCAAGCATTGTTGGTGAACAAATTTATGTTAGCGGTAAACGCGATTCCTATATGAGCGCAGCAGGAATCCGTTATGTAGATGACATGGGGATTGTAAACTAAGAAACTGGGCGCACTGCCTTTGTGTTGTGCGCCCAACTTATTTAAAGCTATTCAGATATATCACTAAAAAAACCGGTTAATGCTTGCCGCATTGGCTCGTTCAGATAGCAAGTCAAAAACTTACCATTACGCTCTACACGAATTAAATTAGCGTTCACCAGCTCTTTCACATGATGTGAAATCGTCGGCGCGCCGATATTCAGTGAGTTGATAAAATCATAAAGCACACATCCTGCATCGTCGTCAGGGCCAACATCATGACGCTGCATCCGTACAATTTCTCGATACATCTGCAGACGATTGGCATTCGACAACGCTTTAAAGGCATTGCATAAGGCCTCAGTCGTGAGTGAATTGGCGCCGTCGGACTGCGTGTTAATAGAAGTAGTCATTATCATCCTGTATTGGGACACTAAGTTTCAGCAAACAGATAGTTTGACGATGATCGAACTATCAGTTACTTTGATGACCATCGAAGTATATCACTGTTTTAATTTTGGAGTTATGTCTATGTCCAGCCCCAAGCTTGGTGACGCGTTTACCTTAAAGAATGGTACTGTGATTAAAAATCGCTTCGCCAAATCAGCACTAAGCGAAACCCTTGGCAGTGTTGATTTGCGCGTCACCGAGGCCTTGCCGCGCTTGTATCAGCGTTGGGCAGAAGGCGGTGTAGGTCTTAGCTTCACTGGCAACGTTATGATCGACCGCAATAATATCGGCGAACCAAACAACGTCGTGGTAGAAGACGAGCGCGATATGCCAATGCTTAAACGTTGGGCAGCGGCGGCTAAGTCTCAAGGCGGACAAATCTGGATGCAGCTTAATCACCCGGGCAAGCAAACACCCAAGGGCCTGTCGCCGGATCCTGTATCGCCGAGTGCCATCCCCTTTAGAAAGGAAATGCAGGCATTTTTTGCTACTCCACGCGCGCTCCGCGAAGATGAAATTCAAGACATTATTCAGCGCTTTGCAACGAGTGCAAAAATTGCCAAAGACGCAGGCTTCGATGGCGTACAAATTCATGGCGCACATGGATATCTTGTTAGCCAGTTTTTGTCTCCGCACCACAACCAGCGCACTGATCAGTGGGGTGGCTCAGCGGAAAATCGTATGCGCTTTGTAGTCGAAGTGTACAAAGCGATGCGCGCGGCATGCGGCAATGATTTCAACATTGGCATCAAGATGAATTCTGCCGATTTCCAACGTGGCGGTTTTGGCGAAGATGATGCTGTTATTGTTGCTAGCCGCTTAGCTGAACTCGGTATTGATCTCATTGAAGTATCCGGTGGCACTTATGAATCACCAGCGATGGCACAAGGCAAAGATGCTGGCAAAAGTAGCTCCGCCGAACAACCAAAAGCATCAACGATTGCGCGTGAAGCTTACTTTTTAGAATTTGCTGAAACACTGCGTAAAGCGGTTGATGTACCACTTATGGTTACCGGTGGTTTCCGTACTAGTGAAGGGATGAGCAAAGCGCTGGAATCCGGTGCATGTGATCTAGTAGGACTAGGGCGCTCATTATGCGTTGAGCCAGATTTAGTCAACCGCATCCTTACGGGCGAAGACTTTACTAGCGTGGTACGGCCGATTAAGACCGGTGTAAAAATGATCGACAAAATGGCATTAATGGAAGTCTCTTGGTATGAACGCCAATTACATCGTATGGGCAAAGGTAAAGCACCGCGTCGCCAAGATCAGGGGTTTTGGTCGCTACTAGACGTGCTGGCGGTAATGATATCGCGCAGCATTTTAAATCGCGTACAGCGTTTAAGAGCCTAGTCTGAAACTAGGTAACGGAATTAAAAAGCACGTTCTTTAATTCCGTTACGCCCACTATCTTTTACTTCATACATTGCCTCATCCGCTTGCGACAACATAAACTCCAGTAGTTTATCGACCTCAGGATAAATATGGTTATCCTCACCATGAGCAATAAACTGTTCGAAAATAACGATACCAATACTGGCGGTAATACAAATCCGCTCACCATTATTTACCATCAAGCTGATATTATTTAAGGCTTCGTGCAAGCGCTTAACAAAACTTCGAGCATCGTTGGTATTACTTTGTGGCAGCAATATAACAAACTCTTCGCCACCATAGCGGCAGACTAAGTCCCCCTCTCTGGAAGTACGTTTTGCTACTTCAGCGAGCTTTTCGAGCACCTTATCCCCGACTCCATGACCATAGGTATCATTGATATTTTTGAAGTGGTCGATATCAAACAACACCAAGGCAAATGGTTGGTGATGGCGTAGTGCGTTGGCGAGTTCACGTTTACCTTGATCAACAAAGGAACGACGATTCAGCAAGCCTGTTAAGAAGTCTTCTTGAGCGAGTTGCTCTAACTGCTTTTTACTCTCTGTCAGCTCAAATGTGCGTTCAGCCACCTGTTTTTCTAAACTATGCATCAGTAAATTCAGGCTCACTTGTTGATCGCGATCTTTGGCTAGATACACAGTCAACATCGCTAAGGTAAAAAATACTAAGCCCCACTGACCCGCATGAGCAATCCAGAATAGAAAATTATAGGCCGAAAACATATCCATCAAGAGGGATAAAAAGAGCGCCAATATGCCAAAAATCACCAAGCCATCTTGAAAGCTAAGCGGCTCGCGTCGCAAAAAACAACCGATCAACAAGGCAAGTACTAACAATATAAATAAGCCGTCAAATATGCCGTAAGCATGAATAAAACTGACATCTAAACTGACCGATGCGAAGATGACTCCCGCAACAAATGTGCAAGTAATAATACATACCAGCAAGGCGATGCGTCTAACAATGCCAGAAAACCATTCGCGCACCACTAATCCCAAAAAGAAGGGCACCAGAAAATAACTAAAAGCCGCTAGGTAACGCCATATTAAAGGTTCATTCAAAATTACTTGGCTAAGTTCATTCTCTGCAAACATCATTAATACTAGATCAAAGGATAACAACCCTGTCGACAACGCAATACGACGTTCACGTTTAATAATGCCTAAGGTAGTGACCAAAATTCCGGCGACAAATAAGATGACGATAAAGACCATGCCCGTCATGCCGCGTTTATAGACGCGTTGCAGCAAATCACTCTTCTCGCCTATTACCACTTCGCCAGATAGACCGATAAATGGATAATTTGAATAAATACGAAAGTAGAGCTCCGTTGGTTTATCGGCATTCATGACAGGGATTAAATGCCAAGGCCAACCCTGAAACTGACTCAATCCAGCCAAGCTAATGTGACCGAACTCATAGGTCATTTTTTGATTTTCAAAAACTTGAACGGTTAAATCAATACTATCAACAAAGATGTAAGGGTCACGCCAATGCCCTGCTGGCAACGACAGCTTTAACCACAAAATGGAAGCATCGTTAGAACGCCCAGGAACATCATCGAAAACCGCCAAATCTTTCCATTCTGCGGTTTGCATTTCCCAGCCGTTGTTATACGAAACATCTCCCCAATGATAAGACCACCCAGATTCGAGTGTTTTAATGTCTAACTCATCATTAGCAGCTATTGATAATTGTGATAATAATATGAGTAGCGTGAGCAAAACTACATCACGCACGCACCGTATACCAGTGGGCATATGAAAACTCATCGTTTAATTGGCCGCTAAAAAAATTCTAACCGCCATGTCATAGACTGTGTAAACAGACTTTGACAATAAATTTAGTAATGACTATAAGGATAGTGAAGAATCAAGGAAAGTGATAATCCAATGTGCATATATAACAATGGTTGCAACTATATATATTAGGCTTACTGGATGATTTGATGACAGATATATATTTTTAGAAATATCAAAAAACTGGTTATATCATAACGACAAAAAAAGGAGGCTCGATAGCCTCCTTCGTTGTTACTCAACGTTGATGCGCTAAGTACTCATCATACGTGCCTTGGAAGTCGATGATCTTGTTGTCTTTGATCTCTACGACTCGGGTAGCGAGGGAAGATACGAACTCACGATCGTGACTCACAAAGATCAAAGTACCATCAAATGCTTTCAGTGCTTTGTTCAGTTCCTCAATTGCTTCCATATCTAAGTGGTTCGTAGGCTCATCCATGATTAAGACATTGATATCCTTCATCATGAGCTTGCCAAACAGCAGACGATTCTTTTCGCCACCAGAACAAACGCGCGCTTTTTTATTGGCATCGTCAGCGGTAAACAGTAAACGACCAAGCATAGCGCGCACCATCAAATCATCATGTTTAGCGCTGCGCCACTGAGACATCCAGTCGAACAGATTGAGATCACTGTCAAAATCATCGGTGCTATCTTGTGGGCAATAGCCGATAGATGCGTTTTCAGACCATTTAACCACTCCACTGTTTGGTGCTAACTCATTGATCAAGCACTTTAAAAAGGTGGTTTTGCCTGCGCCGTTCTCGCCGATAACCGCCAGTTTAGCTCCAGCTTCTAGAATCATATTGCCGTTGGTGAACAAGGTTTCGCCGTCATAGCCGTGAGCTAACTCCTCAAGGATAAGTGCTTGGCGATGCAGCTTTTTGTGCTGTTTTAAGCTGATTGATGGCGACACGCGGCTGGATGACTTAACTTCATCTAGCTGAATCTTATCCATCTTTTTAGCACGAGAGCTAGCCAACTTAGCTTTTGAGGCGTTGGCAGAGAAACGGTTAACGAAGGCCTGAAGCTCATCTATTTCCGCACTTTTCTTAGCATTCTCAGTAAGTAACTGCTCACGAATCAACGACGATGCTTCAAGGAAGTATTCGTAGTTACCCGGATAAATACGTAGCTCACCGTAATCAATATCCGCCATGTGAGTACAAACTGAGTTCAAGAAATGACGATCGTGCGAAATGATGATCATGGTCGATTTACGCTGGTTCAGTACTTCGGCCAACCAATTAATCGTATACAAATCCAAGTTGTTGGTCGGTTCGTCCAACAATAAGATATCTGGGTTAGCAAATAAGGCTTGTGCCAATAGCACACGGACTTTTTTACCCGGTGCAACCTGCTTCATGGAGCCAAAGTGATATTCTTCTGGAATACCGGCCTCTAGCAAAATATCACCCGCACGGCTTTCAGCGCTGTAACCGTCCATCTCGGCAAACTCAACCTCAAGATTCGCCACTTTCATGCCATCTTCTTCTGACATTTCAGGCAGTGAATAGATGCGATCACGCTCTTGCTTCACTTTCCACAGTTCAACATCCCCCATGATCACGGCATCAACCACGCTGTAATCTTCAAAAGCGAACTGATCTTGACTCAAGGTACCGACTTTTTGCCCTGGGGTAATCGACACGTTGCCTGACGTTGGCGCAAGCGCACCACTCAGAATCTTCATAAAGGTCGATTTGCCGCAGCCATTGGCACCAATAAGGCCGTAACGATTGCCGTTACCAAACTTAGCTGAAATATTTTCGAATAGAGGCTCAGAGCCAAACTGCATGGTGATGTTTGCGGTGGAGATCAAGGGTCAATCCTAAGGCGTACAAAGAGGAAGAAGATGCTTCACACCCAAATATTTAGGTGGTTCTCAAAGAGGCGCGACTATATAGAGTTGCTACCCGAAAGTCGATGCACACTGATCATTTATTAAGCACCTTTACTGTCAAAACCCGTCAAAGCGTCGGATTGGTGCGCGTATGAAAAATAGTGCCATTGTGGTTAAAAGGAACCTACGTTCAGTCATCTGATGTGGTAACATGGCTAAATTGTGATCAGGTCAACCGATTATTCTTACGTCGAGCCATCACTTAATCAGCGTTTATTCTCCGTTTCGTTTGTCATCCTAGTTTATTTGTAACCTGCTACGGTCATCGTAGGTTTTTACTCTTTAGTCATGACTCGACCGCTATATTCGACTCTAATTCCCCCAAGCCCCCAATAGGAGGCAGCGTTATGCAAAAGCTCACTCAAACCGGCCAAAATCTCGTTAACGATGTCGCGCGTCGTTACAACCTCAGCGTGGATGCTGTTGTCCATATGTTAGTCGCCGTGAATAACGGTGGTGGCAGCATGGCTCAGTTTAATTGCCCTGAGCTAGGTGGTGGCGGTCAATGGATGCGTGGCGGCATGACCATGGTTGGCGACATGTTCAACAACGGTTTAAAAAACACCGTTGATAACTTGTGCAATGAACTCGCGAATATATTGGCAAATAACCAAGTATTCCCAGTCATTCCTGCAGGTACACCGGGTAGCAGCCAATGGTGGCCAATGGATTTGGGCAGTCCTTTCAGCAGTGGTTCGCAAAACAACATACGTTATGCGGTATTTCCACAACGCTTAGCGGTTGAATTGAATGGCCAAGTAACGGTATACGACACCTTGGATCACAATATCGGTGGCGTTAGCCAGCAGCAAGGTGGTGATACCTCACTGACGTTTAGCAGCCAATATGGAACGGTTGCAGTATCTAGCTTGCCGATTATTCATGGAGCAGGTTTACCAAAACCGGTGCAAACCAACTTTGCGCAGCCATCATCAAATAACCAACAGATGAATAATGGTTCACAAAGCCAGTCACAAGGAAACTCATCATTTAATCAGCCGATGAATAGCCCAACGCCAAATTTCGCACCGAATTTTGCACAAGAAGAAGCCGCCAATAATGCTTCAAACAATAATTCGAATAGCAGCAACGCGGCCAGCGGTGATGTAATTGCACTACTCGAGAAGTTAGGACAATTGCGCAGCGCCGGTGTATTAACCGACGATGAGTTTAATGCCAAGAAACAAAGTTTATTAAGCCGGATTTAATCCGACTGAGTAAATAGTTAACGGGAGCGTTAGGCTTTTTCGCCAAACCCTCCACCACCCGGTGTATGTATACAAAATACATCGCCGGGATTCATTTCGACATCCGCACAACTGTCCAGCCATTCAATGGTTGGGGCTGACGATTTGGGCTGACGCAAAACAAAATTCTGCCCTGTCGCCCCCGTCCCACCACCGCTTAAGCCAAATGTTGGCACGTGCCGATGACCACTGATAATATTGGCGCGCATAGGCTGTAAAAACCGTATATGACGCTCAACACCGTCGCCACCCGCAAACACTCCTGTTCCGCCAGAACCACGGCGAATATGAAAATGATCGAGTACCACAGGGAAGCGCTGCTCTAGCACTTCAGGATCGGTTAACCGCGAATTAGTCATATGGCTGTGTACCGCACTCGCACCTCCCCCCAGCGCCGAAGCCCCCGCACCACCACACAAAGTCTCATAGTACTGATGTTTAGCATCACCAAAGGTGAAGTTATTATTGGTGCCTTGGCTACCCGCCATAATCCCCAGTGCGCCCATTAAGCAATCCACCAAGTATTGGGCGGTTTCGACGTTACCGGAGACGACAGCGGCAGGATACACAGGCGCAATAATGGATTGCTCTGGGACAATAATATTTAAAGCGCGAAAGAACCCCGCATTTAACGGAATTGGTTTTGCCACCAATAAACGAAAGCTATATAAAACGGCTGCTCGAACCACCGAGGTTGGAGCATTGAAATTACCCGGATGCATTAATTGCTCTGGGCGATAGCCAGTTCCGGTGAAATCGATACATGCCGTTCGAGCACGTTGGTTAACATCAATATTCACCATAAACTGGGTGTCGTCATCCATTGCGTAACTAAACCGCCCGCTAGGCAGAGATGCTAGACACGCGCGCAGTGTTTCATCGGCATTGTCTTGTACATATTGCATATAAGCGTGCACAGTGGCGCTGCCGTAATCGTTACATAAGCGCTGTAACTCACTGGCCCCTTTCTCACAGGCCGCGAGTTGAGCCATTAAATCGGCAATATTTTGCTGAGGATTTCTTGCAGGATATTTAGCACTGTTAAGTACCGCGAGTATTTCATCGGTTTGAAAATGTCCTGCACGCATCAGTACAAGGTTATCGAGAATCACGCCTTCTTCTTCAATATGGCGGCTATAAGCGGGCATAGATCCCGGCGTAATACCGCCAATATCGGCATGGTGTCCCCGCGCGGCGACATAAAAATCAGCAGCGTTATTGGTGCCAATAAATACCGGCTTAACGACGGTCACATCGGGTAAATGGGTGCCACCGTTGTAGGGGGTATTGAGCACAAAGGCGTCACCCTTTTGCATATTGGGATGGCCATCAATTACCACTTTAATGCTTTCGCTCATTGAGCCTAAATGCACAGGGATATGCGGCGCATTTGCCACCAGCTCACCATGGCGATCAAACAAAGCGCAGGAAAAATCCAATCGTTCTTTAATATTAACGCTATTGGCCGTTTTTTCGAGAACAAACCCCATCTGCTCCGCAACGGACATAAACAGATTATTAAATATTTCTAAACGTACCGGATCGCGCTGAATAGTCGCGGAATGATCAACATCGTTTACCCGTGTTATTTCTTCATTCTTTTCGATTAGCAACGCACCGCTATTTAACACCCTCAGCTGCCAGCCCTGCTCAACCATGATAGTGCTATTGGCATCGGTTAATAACATGGGGCCCGATGCTTCATATCCGTTTGGTAAATCGCTAGTCGCTACAATAGGCACCCGCGCCAACTCGCCACCGACCAGGATATCGGCAAAATGGTTAATAATTGGCTTCGACTTTATTGCGGTATTTTTTGCAGTAACTGACGATTCAAGTGTCACACCTGCAACCTGGCACTCCAATTGAATGGCATCGGCAATAATGGCGGTATTTTCTTTGATAAAACCGAATAACTGCCGATGTTGCTGCAAAAAACTAGCAGACATTAACTCTGCACTATCGAATGTCACTAATAAGGGTGTGTCCGATCCTTGATAGCGTAAGTACACACGGCGTTGTTGCTCAACCGCAGCGTTACTCGCTAATGGCGATTGCTGAAACAGCGTCTGAAATTCCTGCTCAAATGCGCCCTTATCGGTTAAATCAAACGCAACCGCTTGCTCCCCCAACCAGCGTTGATCAGCCAAACCAATGCCATAAGCCGACAACACCCCTGCTAAAGGGTGCAGATATACACGGCTCATACCTAAAGCCTCGGCGACTAAACAGGCGTGTTGACCGCCCGCTCCGCCAAACGCACTCAGCACGTAAGACTGAATATCATAACCACGCTGTACCGATATTTTTTTTACGGCTGCCGCCATGCTATCAACCGCAATAGCGATAAATCCTTCGGCCAATTGTGCGGCGGTATAATGTCGCCCAGTTGTTGCACTGACCTCTTCTGCCAATACCGTTAATTCCTTTACTACGGTATCGCGATCCAACGGCTGGTTTTGCTCAGGCCCAAACACATGAGGAAAGTACGACGGCTGAATCTTGCCTAAAAATACATTGCAGTCGGTAATCGTTAACGGTCCACCATTGCGATAACAGGCTGGCCCCGGAAAGGCACCCGCCGATTCAGGACCCACTTGTAAACGACCGTCGGCAAAACGTACGATAGAACCACCGCCAGCAGCCACCGTATGAATATTCATCATAGGCACACGTAAACGCACGCCGCCTATTTGAGTTTCGGTCTGCCGCTCTAACTCACCGGCGTAATGACTCACATCGGTTGAAGTACCGCCCATATCAAAGCCGACGATACGATTAAATCCATCCGCCTCGGCACTGCGTACCATACCCACGACACCGCCAGCGGGACCGGATAAAATAGCGTCTTTACCGCTAAAATCAGACGCCTGCGCGAGACCACCATTCGATTGCATAAATTGCAAATTTGTTGGAGGTAAAGCACGACTCACTTGCTCAACATAACGCTGCAAAACTGGCGATAAATAAGCATCTGCAACTGTGGTGTCACCGCGCGGAACCAGCTTAATCAATGGACTAATTTGATGACTCAAGGAGATTTGGCTAAAGCCAACATGGCGTGCAATGTCGGCAATAACAAGTTCATGCTGCGGATACTGATAACTATGCATTAATACAACGGCAACCGAGCGAAAGCCAAGCGTGTAGGCTTCTTCTAATTGCACTAACGTTGTTTCGATATCTAACGCTAAATCAACTGAGCCGTCAGCAAGAACACGTTCAGCCACGTCATATTGATGACAATAAAGCGGCTGCGAACGTTGAATATGAGTTGCAAAAATATCAGGGCGAGTTTGATAACCAATAGCCAATTGATCGCCAAGACCTTTGCTAATAAGCAACACCACCTCATCGCCCTTACGTTCTAACAAGGCGTTAGTGGCAACGGTCGTGCCCATCTTTACATTGGCTATTTGCGCGGAAAACTGAGAATGAGTAGCTTGCAACTGACGAATCCCCTCAATCGCAGCGTCGGCATAATGCTGAGGGTTTTCTGATAATAATTTATGCGTTAATAAGTAACCGTCGGGACGTAGAGCCACGATGTCGGTAAATGTACCGCCACGATCCACCCAAAACTGCCATTGGTCTTGCGTTGATGGAGTTGTGTCCTGACTCATGTTCGCCCCTATTAGTCTCTATGCGCACTCACATGTGCTGCGCATAGTAGCAAATTTAATGCATGACTAAAGCAAGCGATGAACCTTGCAAGATGACACCCAGAAATCAAATATTAAGGTAAATTCGATACCCAAGACGCCACGGCCCTTAAATCCTCTTCCGTCAGATTTTGAATCACACCTGTCATTGGCGAATTTCGACGTTGCGGATCGTTATTTTTAAAACTCAATAAGGTTTTTTCTAAAAAGACATAAGGTTGTCCCGCAATGCGTGGATACTGCTGATCCCCATGCCCTGCGGTACCATGGCAAGCATAACAAAGTGAGTCATATACCTTCTTGCCCTTAGCGTCTGGCATCACGCCTTGCGCACGAGACAAAACCGGTTTATCAGAAAAATACACTGCAATTGCAATACGCTCGTCGGTTGTTAACGACGGCGCTATCTTACTCATGACGTAATTCTCGCGTTGACCATTGGCGAATTTTTCGAATTGAGTAAATAAATAAGCCGCGTTTTGACTAGACAAATTAGGAATGTAATCGCGCAAGCTATTGCCGTCTTCGCCATGGCAGCGAAAACACAGTAATGCTCGGTCTTTACCTTGTTCAAGCGCTGCTTGTTTTTCAAGTGGGGATTGTTCGATGCCCTGCATTTTCAGCAGCATGGCATTAACACTCGAATCACCCGCAGTAGCGCCATCAGAAGATTCAGCCTGAACAAAACATACGAATGCGGACGACAACAATACCCAAAAACACTGACGCCAAAATTTCATCCCGTACCACCTATCCAATGAATGAAAGGAGCGAAACAATACGTCGCAGAAGGCGTAACGCCAAGGTGAAAGATAAACAATTGGTCGTTTATCCGTGTAATCCTGATCTGTATCAAAGAAGTGATAGAGCGTATTGGCCAGCGACTCGGTCGCTGACCAATCGTATTGAAATTAAAAGTCTTTCTGACGCAAGTTGGCGTCCATGTTGGTGCAAGTGCCATCATCGAAACAGAGAGTCAGTGGCAACGGCTCAACTAAAGGAAGATTTAATTTAAAGATCATCAAATGTAACCCTCCAGGTGACAGCGTAACGGTTTCACCCGCTGGGATAGGTAGCTGCATTAACTGCCGCATTTTCATCACACCGTCTTCATGTAAGTGGGTGTGAATTTCAATCAGTCCTGCCCACGGAGCGGACACCGATACCAGTTGACGATCTTGCTGACTTGGATTTTGCAAGGTCACAAAACCGGCGGTCATATAACGACCCGGAATAGGCGCTTTTACCCACGCATCAGTAGCCACAACCGCCGAAGCAGGTGCTTGCGCCAAGCTGCAGACGGAGATAACCGTGAATAGACTGATGAAAATGATACGTACCGCGTTCTTCATAACCTTTCCCAATAACAATAAGAATAGCTATGAACTATACCAAGTAGCGGCTGAGGTAACACCGCGACATTCTGTCGCGGTGAATATAATTGATCGTGGTGCAAGAAATTATCCGGCTGGATGAACCCAATTTAACGCATCTTCAAGCGAGTTAATTGGGCGACTAAAGTAATACCCACCTAAGCCGTCGACGCCCGTATGGCGAATAGCAGTAACATCCTGCTCATCTTCTAGGCCTTCGGCCAACACTAATAAATCTAAGTTATGGGCAATCTGCACCATCGACTGAATAAAGAACCGATGATCTTGAGCAAGGTGAACACCCCGGTTAAAACTACCATCAATGCGCACGTAATCCAGTTGCAAGCGCTGTAAGTATGCAAACGCCATCGTACCTGTACCCACCTGATCAATACCAACCACTACGCCTAACGGCTGTAATAGCAAGGCTAAACGAGCTAACGCATGTTCAGCTGCTTGCAAGCAAAACTCTGGCACTTCTAAAGCTATATGCGCCGCTTGCTTAGGATATTTTTGGAATAGCGTTTGTAGTTGATAATGGAATTGCTCATCAATCACTGACGCTGGTGACAAGTTAATACAGAAGCGCAGTCCACGGCTGGCGACATCTTCGCCGATCATGCTTTCTAACACTCGCTCGATAACGCAAGCATCGTAGCGAGCGGCCAGTTGATGCTGTTCAACCATTGGCCAAAAGCGCGCCGCCGAGAGCATTTGTCCTTGCCACTCAATGCGGCTAAATACTTCGAACTGCAATAAGTGCTGATCGCGATTACCAATAACCGGTAAAAATTGCAGGCTAAGGGATCCACGCTCCAATACTTGATGCAATAGCTGGCGCCATTCACCGGCCGTCCACTCCTGCTGTTGAACCACTTCGTCGCGATACATAACGCTGCGCGATGTCGGTTGCCGTTGTGCTTGTCTTAAGGCGGCATCCGCTCTGCTAAAAGCGGCAGCCGGGTCATCTTGCTGGCCTTGCAAGAACACAGCTCCCATATGAAAAACCAATTCATTGCGTTGCGATAAGGTAGTCATACTGAGCTGACTAAAAGACTGCTGCATTAAATCGTCAGCTTGAGCACCATCTGCGCACGGAATATAGAGTGCAATGTCGGCACCAGAGCGACGTCCACAAATAGTATTTGGGTACTCCATACGCCACTGGCTAAGCACCTGCCCTAACAGGGTTAATACGTCATCGCCCGCTTGGCGGCCTTCACGCTGGTTGAAATCAGCAAAGTCATGCAGTTGCAATAAAATTAATACGCCGCTGTGTTCATCGTCGCGTTTCAGAATATGCTCAAAACGCTGGTCAAAGCCGCGACGATTTAATAAACCGGTACTGACATCCAAGTAGGACTCTTCGCGTAGTTTTTCGGTCATCGCCGACTGCTCGCTAAAAATACTTTGTAGCTTTAACACCATTTTATTCATGGCTAAAACAACACGACGTAATTCTCTAGCACGAGGAATTTCTGTCTGTATTTGCCAGTCACGCTCACAAATAGCCAAGGCTTGTTTTTCAACACGAATTAACGGGCTAAACAACCAGCGTAACAACAGCTGCAATAAAATCAGCGATACCAACAATACCCATGCAAACCAAATAAGTTCAGCTCTTACCATGGCCCACATATCACGGTAAGCAAAATCACTATGACTGATAACCTGAACCGAGCCTAAGCGACGCCATTGACGCGTGACATCCGCCTCTGCCGCGACCAAATCAAGAGCAACCCAATTTTTAAACCAGTTAGGAGCAGAATCAACGTCCAACGCTTGACGAGCACGACGATGAATAGCAGTGCCATCGGTACGTAAAAATGAAATCTCAGCAAAGAAACCGCGATCAAATAAAACATCCATCAAACGGGTCAGTTGCACTTCATCGCTGCTATCCACTTGCGACATAGATAAGGCCAGCGAAGTTGCGGCATCATAAGCTCGAGCATTCAATTGCTGTTGGAAGTAATCACGTCCATTGAACACTGTGACCAGCAGATTGCCCACCAGCAGTACTACGACCAGCAAACTGGTGAGTAGTGAGAATTGTTGTCTTAGTGTCATGTTACGCCTTCCTTATAAATCCATGCCGAGTTCATGCATACGAATCCGTAAATCCGTCCAAAGGTCGAGCTTATTGGGGTTACCCAGCAGTATGCCTTGTCCTTTCATCTTTTCTAACCACATGCCTTCACCATTAAAACTGTAAACAGGATCAAGGTCAGTGCGCTCATCCGCAGGACGAATAGCCCGCGTGAGATTATCAAGCACCAGTGGTATCGAATCTGGCTGTGGAAAATACGTTAGTACCATATGCGCTTGATTTAGGCGAATAGCCTTTACGTAAGTAATACGCAGTTTTTGTGTATCAACGCCAAGCTGACGTAGTGAGTAATATTTAGCAATAACGTAGTCTTCGCAATCGCCGCCATCCGAAGCAAGCGACTCGTAGGGGCTAGCCCAATAATCCACTTTACCCCAGTGCTGCTCGTCTGATTGAAAGCGTATGTACTTATTAAAAAACCGATTCACTTCTGCAAGTTTTTCTTGTTCTGATTCATTCGCCGTTCGATGCATCATATCGCGCCAAGCATCTATGCGATCAGCTGCTCTATCGTCGTAATCACGCCGCGCTTTTTGCGATAAACTATCGGGCACCCACTGCTCCTTGTCTGCGCTGAGAAACAGCGAAGCACTAGCCAGCAACATCAGCGCAGGCCAACGAAGCCAAAGGTGAGTTAGAGACATAAGCTTCATGCAGATTCGAATACACCAACCATAGTTTCTTAGATGCAAGTCATCGGGTTGACTTTAATATAGACGCTTGTGGCCAATCCGCTTGTTTCATCGCACCATTCAACTGGCCAATAGTGCCGGTTTCTTAGCTCTGCGCTGGACGGTTAAGGGCTTTTTCGGCAAACTCGCGGGAGTTATGCCTTCTATACCATCTGGGAATTCATCATGGCACGCATTCTGGTCTTAAACGGCCCCAATCTAAATCTATTGGGGACCCGCGAACCACATATCTATGGTTCAACCACGTTAAGCGACATAGAAACCACACTGTCGCAGCAAGCGCAGGCCGCTGGGCATGAGTTGTCACACCTGCAAAGCAATGCCGAGCATGTTCTGCTCGATCGCATTCATGCGGCGCGCACAGATGGCACCGAATTCATTATTATTAACCCCGCCGCCTTCACCCATACCAGTGTGGCACTGCGTGATGCACTCGCGGGCGTGGCTATTCCATTTATTGAAATTCATATTTCGAATGTGCATGCGCGTGAAGCTTTCCGCCAACATTCTTACCTATCTGATATCGCAGTCGGCGTCATTTGCGGTTTAGGCGTACAAGGTTATGAACTGGCACTGCAAGGCGCCATCGCACAATTAAGCAAACAATTAAGTAAGGTTTAACAGCATGTCTTGGATTCAAATCCGGTTACACGCCACTCAGAACGATGTGGAAGCATTAGAAAATGCCCTACTCGGCTGTGGTGCGCTCTCAGTTACCTTACAAGACGATGCCGACCAGCCCATCCTAGAGCCGGAACTTGGCACCACACCTATGTGGGATGAAACCCAAGTGATTGGTTTGTTTGCAGCGGATACCGATGCACAAGAACTGAGCGATCAGCTAGCCATTATGTTTAAGGTGGAAGGTGGCGATGCCCTTCCTCCGTTTAAAATCGAAATTGTTGAAGATAAAGACTGGGTTCGCGCTTGGATGGACGATTACCACCCTATGCCTTTTGGTGAACGCCTTTGGGTATGTCCAAGCTGGCGCGAGCCTCCTCATGCGGATGCCGTCAATCTAATGCTAGATCCAGGCCTAGCTTTTGGTACTGGTACACACCCAACCACTGCACTTTGCCTAACCTATCTCGATGGTGCCGTTGCTGGCGACGAATTAGTGGTCGATTACGGCTGTGGTAGCGGTATTTTAGGCATTGCTGCGTTGCTATTAGGCGCACGTCACATGATCGGTGTCGATATTGATCCACAAGCACTAACCGCCACCCGTGACAATGCTGGCCGTAACAACATCGACGATAGCCGCTACGAAATCTACCTGCCGGAAGATACCCCAGCCATACAGGCCGACATCACAGTTGCGAATATTTTAGCCGGACCATTAGCGGATCTTGCTGAACATATCGCTAGTCTGACCCGTAGTGGTGGTAAGCTCGCACTATCAGGCCTACTGGCAGAGCAAGCCGAAGAGATATCCGCTTGTTATAGCCAATGGTTTACCATGAACCCTGCCAAACAGCTGGGCGATTGGGTTGTACTGACAGGGATTAAACACTAAGGGTTATCATGAGCATGCAGGTTACGCGCTGTCCACATTGCCGGACCAGTTTTCGTGTTCGCGCTGAGCAACTCAATGTTGCCGGTGGCGCCGTACGCTGCGGCTCATGCTTGCAAGTATTCAAAGCTGCCGAGCATTTCATTACCAATGAAGAACACGCTAACGCAGCTTCAAGTGCACCTCGTTCAGCCGAAATCAGCTCCCCCTCCACCAATACCCCATTGGTAGAGACCACAACAGATGCAACGCCAAGAAAAGCCGCTAATAAGGTTTTACAATTTACCTTACCCCCCGATGACGAGGACGACGATCTCGACAAAGTACTCTCGAGTTCTTCTAACGCAGAGGATGCTGCTTCGTTCGATCTTGCGGATGTGGAAGATGAGCCCAAGTTTGAAGTAACGCCTGAAGCAGAGCTTGAATCTACAGCGGAAAGCCTAGAAGACGACGTTTTTTCTGCTCATGATCCGTCTTTTGATGACACCGATCCTATTGCTAATAATATTGATGACGACGTTTTTTCTGCCATCAGTGACGATATGGATGATCCTTTTGGCGATGACGGCGCAGATGCCGAGATACCAATGGCTGCTAAGGGGCCTTTGCCGCCGGTGGTCGATCCACGCGTAAATAAAGTGATACGCGAAGGCGATATTTTAATTCACGACGACATGGATCTGGATGATCTACTGATCGACGATGAAGCCGATGACAACGACATTCTGAATGCAGACCTAGCCGACACCCGTGAACTCGATGATTTAATCGAGGAAGATGAAGTACTATCTTATGAAAATTCACCTGTATTCGAGCCTGAAGAAACCGTCGTGCCTGAAGAGGTGATAGAGGTTGAAGAGACGCTAGAGCTTGTCGACATTCCGGAAGAAAGCGACGATTGGCTTGCAACACAAGACGAATCGATAGAAAACAAACCTCAGCAAACCACGACAAACAGCCTCGAGGCCAATTCTCTGTTTGCGCCGGTCGATGACAATATTAATGTTGAGTACGACGATGGCGCGACACTAACATTAGAGCCGTCCTTCGCTGAAACGCCAGCGACGAACAACAGCACTAATCATGAGACACTCGATATTGAACTATCGAGTGATGAGTTCGATGACATGGGCATGGGCCTTGTGCCAGACGACCAACGAAGCAACGGGAATCCGAGTGAAGGCGTTTCCTTCTCGGAACCCGAGCGCTTTGACGACTTTAACGCAGCCAAAACGGATGATGAATTAGATCAGCTCTTAGGTAACGCTGCGGAGTTGTCAGGTACTGAAACCAGCAACAAGTCGAGCAATGATTCAGAAAACGATTTCGACTTTCTGCTCGATGAAATAGCCCAAGAAGCTGCCGACAACTCAGAAGATGGCGGCATGTTCTTTGAAGAAAGTGGTTCCTCCCCAGCGCATGCCATGATCGACTTTGATGACCATGCACTTGATGACGCTGCTGAAGATATTTTACAACCGATTAATCGTTACAATAACGCAGAATCGGCAACCGACGATGCCGATTCTTGGGCGCTTAACCTTTTGCAGGATGACGAACCTAAATCATCGACCAAACGCAAAAGCTACATGGACGACATTGACGGCCCCGACGAGAGTGTTTTTGACGATCTTGATGCGCCATTCAATCGCCATCAACAAGCGCTCCAGTCCGAAGAGCCGCATGTTGACGAATACCACACCCAAGGGATCGACGATGATCTCGACCAATACGACAACATCGAAGAAATTGACTACAAAGATAACGATAACTTCCAATTAGGTGGCGACATTGATCTCGCTAGCCAAAGTCTAGAATTCGATCTACCGCCACCATCGTTAGCGAATCTTAACGTACCTAGTAATAGCCAGAGGGTTCGGCGTAACGGCTTATGGGCATTGGGAGCACTTGTTCTGGCCGTTGCCATTGCCGCTCAAGTGGCTTATTTCCGCTTTGATACAGGCGCTCGCTCAGCTACGTTCCGCCCTATGTACGCGCAAGCATGTGTCTGGCTTAAGTGCCAACTTCCGAGCCTGCAAAACGTGCGCAATATGGCGACCCAACACTTAGTTGTAAGGCCTCACCCAGATCTGCAAAATGCCTTAGTTGTCGATACGCTCTTAATTAATAATGCCAGTCAGCAACAGCCATTTCCTGATTTGGTTTTGGAATTCAAAGACTTAAATGATGCGGTACTGGCAAGCAGACGCTTTCAACCAAGCGAATACCTAGCAGGTGAACTGGCGGGAGAAGCGCTAATGCCAGCCGGTATTCCAATACATATTGGCTTCGAGATAGTGCACCCAGGTGCTGAAGCCGTCAGTTACCAAATTCGCATCCTCGCGAACCAGTAAACTATTGACAAATTGGCCATCGTTCGATTGATCGAAAAAAAGCCAATTTAACACGCAAAAGCATGACATTCCCCCTTTATTCACAAGGGGGTTATGAGTATCATACCGCGACTTTCGATAGCACACTTTTTAACCAGAAGCCCAAACTCCTGATGCCTGCAATTGGTCCTTACATGCTTCCGAATCCGGTGATTCTAGCTCCAATGGCAGGGGTCACCGACCGCCCCTTTCGACAACTATGTCGAGAACTCGGTGCGGGCCTCGTAGTAAGCGAAATGGTATCTGGTAATCCAGATCTACGTAAAACTCGCAAATCGCAATTGCGGCTCGATCACACCGGTGAACCAGAGCCCATTGCGGTGCAAATCGTCGGCGGTGATCCTTTGATCATGGCGGCAGGAGCTCGCTTTAACGTCGAAAATGGCGCCCAAATCATTGATATCAATATGGGTTGCCCAGCAAAAAAGGTCTGCAACAAAGCTGCAGGCTCGGCGTTACTAAAAGATGAAGCCTTAGTGAAAGATATTTTACAGGCGGTCGTCGAATCCGTAGATGTACCGGTATCGCTTAAAATTCGTACCGGCTGGGATCCCGACAATCGCAATGGTGTACGCATCGCCGAAATCGCCCAAGCTGCGGGCATAGTGTCATTAGCGGTGCATGGGCGAACGCGCGCTTGTGGTTACAAGAACACAGTGGAATACGACACTATTAGAGACATCAAGCAAAGCGTCTCCATTCCGGTATTTGCCAATGGTGATATCACCGATGCGCGCAAAGCCGTTGAAGTGATGCAGTACACCGGCGCTGATGGCGTATTAATAGGCCGTGCGGCTCAGGGGCGTCCTTGGATATTCCGCGAGGTAACACACTACCTCAATACCGGAGAATGCCTAGATGAGCCAGCTTTAGACGAAGTACAGAACATACTGATTCGTCACCTGCATGCCTTATATGAGTTTTATGGCGAATTTGCAGGCGTACGCATCGCTCGTAAGCACGTTGGCTGGTATCTGCAATACCAACAAGGTGGTGATTTCCGAAAGCAGTTCAATCAACTGGAGTGCCCTGTCACTCAACAACAAGCGGTTGAACAGTTTTTTAGGGACAGAATGAAAGAAAAGGAACTGGCAGCATGAACACAGAAGCAATGTTAAATAAGGTTGAAGACACCGTGACTGATTCCGCAGATCTGCAGAAACATCTAAGAGCTCCATTGGAGCCGAGCCATACCCTACGTGATAGCGTAGAGAAAGCCCTGCAAAACTACTTTGATCATTTAGATGGTCAGCCTGTCGTTGATATCTACGACATGGTTTTGTCTGAAGTAGAAGCACCTCTACTAGAAACCGTCATGAAGTACACCCGCGACAACCAGACCAAAGCGTCTGTTGTGTTGGGCTTAAATCGCGGAACCCTGCGTAAAAAATTAAAACAGTTCGGCATGCTTTGAACTAAATCTCTTTCCAAGCGGTGCGCCCAACCGGCCGCCGCTTTTTTGTTTTTAAATATGACAGGTTGCTATGACTGACATCACTCCTATCCGTCGTGCGCTGATTAGCGTTTCTGATAAAACTGGTATCGTTGACTTCGCCCGCGCTCTTAGCGCCGTTGGCGTAGAAATTCTCTCCACTGGCGGCACTTATAAACTGCTCGTTGAAAATGATATTCCTGCTGTAGAAGTCTCTGACTACACAGGTTTCCCAGAAATGATGGACGGTCGTGTAAAAACGCTGCATCCAAAAATTCACGGTGGTGTTTTAGGTCGTCGTGGCCAAGATGATGCGATTATGGCTGAACATGGTATCAACCCAATCGACTTAGTGGTTGTTAACCTTTACCCATTCGCAGCAACCGTTGCACGCCCAGATTGTGATTTAGCACTAGCCATCGAAAACATTGATATCGGTGGCCCAACCATGGTCCGCTCTGCCGCTAAAAATAACGCGCATGTCGGTATTGTGGTTAACGCCAGTGATTATGCGAAAGTGTTGGCAGAACTGGATGAGCTGAAAGGCTTAACCAGCAAAACACGCTTCGATCTAGCCTTAAAAGCCTTCGAACACACTGCCGCTTACGACGGTATGATTGCTAACTACCTTGGCACGATCGACCAAAGCGCCGAAGTACTAAGCACAGATAACCGCGATGATTTCCCGCGCACCTTCAACAGTCAATTCATCAAAGCGCAAGATATGCGTTATGGCGAAAACCCGCATCAAAAAGCGGCCTTCTATGTTGAAGCGAATCCGTTAGAAGCCTCAATCGCGACCGCCAAACAGATTCAAGGTAAAGAGCTTTCATACAACAACGTAGCCGATACCGATGCTGCGCTTGAGTGTGTTAAATCGTTCGTTAAACCAGCCTGTGTCATCGTTAAACACGCCAACCCATGTGGTGTTGCCGTGGTTCCTGATGACGAAGGTGGCATCCGTAAAGCATACGACCTAGCCTACGCTACCGACAGCGAATCGGCTTTTGGCGGCATCATTGCTTTCAACCGTGAACTCGATGCTGATACTGCGCAAGCGATTGTTGATCGTCAGTTTGTTGAAGTAATTATTGCGCCATCCGTTACGGCAGCAGCCATTGCGGTGGTAGAAGCTAAGAAAAACGTGCGTCTATTAACCTGTGGTGAATTACCAAGCGAGCGTGCAGCTGGTTTCGACTACAAGCGCGTGAACGGTGGCTTACTTGTACAAGATCGCGACAACGGTATGATCACAGCAGACGAACTAAAAGTGGTGACAAAACGTCAACCAACAGAAGCCGAAATGCACGATTTAATCTTTGCGTGGAAAGTTGCCAAGTACGTTAAATCTAACGCCATTGTATATGCTAAAAACCGTCAAACTGTTGGTGTCGGCGCTGGCCAAATGAGCCGCGTCAACTCCGCACGCATTGCCGCCATTAAAGCAGAACATGCAGGCTTAGTGGTTGAAGGTGCAGTAATGGCATCCGATGCTTTCTTCCCATTCCGCGATGGTATCGACAACGCAGCGGCGAATGGCATTAAAGCCATTATCCAGCCGGGCGGTTCGATTCGCGATGAAGAAGTGATTGCAGCAGCCGACGAAGCCGGTATTGCGATGGTGTTTACCAGCATGCGTCACTTCCGCCACTAAAATCCGATACAGGTAGAGTTATTTATGCAAGTTTTAATCATTGGCTCAGGCGGTCGCGAACACGCTCTAGCTTGGAAAGCCCTGCAATCTCCGCTGGTCGATAAAGTATTCGTTGCTCCGGGGAATGCGGGCACAGCGATTGAACCCGGTATCGAGAACATCGGCATTGATGTCATGGCATTCGATGCACTGCAAGCCTTCGCACAAGACAACAATATTGGTCTGACCATTGTTGGCCCTGAGGCACCTCTGGTGGGTGGGATCGTTGATCAATTCCAAGCCGCGGGTTTGAAGATTTTTGGGCCTAGCGCAGGCGCTGCGCAGTTAGAAGGTTCGAAAGCCTTCACTAAAGACTTCTTAGCGCGTCAGAATATTCCGACCGGTTCATACCAAAACTTCACTGAAGTAGAGCCAGCGCTGGCTTACCTACGTGAAAAAGGCGCGCCTATCGTTGTTAAAGCGGACGGTCTTGCCGCAGGAAAAGGCGTCATCGTTGCCGAAACCTTAGCGCAAGCCGAAGAAGCCGTTACCGACATGCTATCGGGCAACGCCTTTGGTGATGCTGGCTGTCGTGTGGTGATCGAAGAGTTTTTAGCGGGTGAAGAAGCGTCTTTTATTGTAATGGTCGATGGCAAAAACGTGTTGGCGATGGCGACTAGCCAAGACCATAAACGCGTCGGCGACAAAGATACTGGCCCGAACACTGGCGGCATGGGTGCATACTCTCCAGCACCAGTGGTAACGCCTGAGATCCATGATCGCATCATGCAAGAAGTGATTTACCCAACCGTTAACGGTATGGCAGCCGAAGGCAACGATTACACCGGTTTCTTATACGCTGGTTTAATGATCGACGCATCCGGTGCGCCGCGAGTCATCGAGTACAACTGTCGTTTTGGTGATCCAGAAACTCAGCCGATCATGATGCGTATGCAATCCGATATCGTCGCTCATTGCTTAGCCGCGCTAGAAGGCAAGCTTGATCAAGAAACCACTCAGTGGGACCCGCGTCCTTCTCTAGGTGTTGTCTTGGCGGCTGCCGGTTACCCTGCCGATTACCCTAAAGGTGATGTCATCAGCTTACCTGCGGACGAAGGTCAGGATCGTAAAGTATTCCATGCAGGCACGGCACTTAATGCTGAAGGCGAAGTGGTTACTGCGGGGGGACGTGTGTTATGCGCAACAGCACTCGGCAATAATGTTAGCGACGCACAAGTGCAAGCCTATGAGTTAATTAAAGGTGTTAGTTGGAATGGCATGTTCTGCCGTTCCGATATCGGTTATCGTGCAGTCGAGCGCGAGCAACAGTCTTAATTAACCTAAGCGCTGAGGGAACAGCAACAATGACAGTACAGCAGTTTCGTTCTTTAACTACGGCTTGTATGTTGGTGCTGCTGTTACTGTCAGGGTTAAGCCTGTCACGGACCGCTATCGCAAGTGGTCCTGTGTTACTTCCCGGCGATAATTTCGACTATCCGATTACACCTTATGTTGCCATCTATGAAGACCCGTCAGCGCGCTTAAGCCTCGACGACATGATCGGCCAAGACAAACAACTGCGCTTTACTCCAAGTCATAGCAATCGCCTCAAATTCGGCATTACAAGCTCAGCCTATTGGTTACGAGTCAGTTTATCTAATCCCTACAACCGAGATCGCGATGTCGTTCTGACTTTATCCAATACGCATATCGACGATATTCGTTTGTTTGATATATCTGATCCCGATGAACCTAGTGTGCTAGGCAGTGGGGGACGAGATAGCAATGAATTACGTGGTGGTTTCCCACAAGCCCAGCCTTTTTTCCTACGCATTAATGCACAAACAACGCAGAGCTATCTAATTCGAGTTCACACTGATGCACTGCTTAATACGGAATTACATTTAAAGAGTGTTGATCGCTTCGTCATCAATGAACAGCATCAACAATTCATCGTCGGCGTTAGCATTGGTATTGCCTTTGCGGCCTTTATTTACTTCTTGGTTTGTTATCGCCGCTACCGCATTCCGTTGGCATTAGCTGCCGCAGCTTACTGCGCCGTTATAAGTATTTTTATTCCATCTTGGATGGGGCTACTCCATTCTGGCTTTGCCTTAACAAATGAACTCGACGGCTGTTTAGAATCACTTTCGATCAACTTCTCAGCCATTGCACACACATTAGTCGTTCTTTTTCTTGGCTGGCGTCAGCGTTGGGTACAACTGACTCTGTGGGCTTTTATTGCTCTGCAAGTCGTTATTGGCAGCGGTGAATTTTGGCTTTCTAGTGCGCTAAACGAAGTGTCGATTAGTTTAGGCATCGCCGTTAACGAAATATTCATGCTGTTTTTATTAATATTTGCTCGCAGCGAACAAAAGAAAGCTCAACATTTGCTCTTGTTCGGTTGTGCCTTCGTTACCATCGGTATTGTGCTTTCGGTACTGACCAGTATGAACGTACTTGCGCTAGATTTTATCCATACGTGGTCGGTTATTGTGTTACCGATGGCAGTGATATCCAGCTTGGTAATGGCCTGTATGCAACTATCCGGCAAAGCGGCCCCTAGTATTTCCCGTCAAACTTCAGACCTTACCCTGTCGTCAGGCTTATTGTCACAAATCAGCCACGAGCTACGTACACCGATTAACGGCGTTATCGGTATGAATGAGTTATTAACCGATACCGCCTTAAGCGCAAACCAACGCGATTACATCGACACCATTGGGCTGGCCGGGCGTGATTTGCTCTTTGTCGCTAACGAAATTTCCGATCTTGCTCGTATTCAGCAAGGCCAGCTCGAGCTTGAACGTCGTCCATTTACGATTAGCAGTATGCTCAGTCAGACCATGGCGCATTTTCAACAAGAGGCCATTCGTAAGCAGGTCGAGTTAGTGGTCGATATTGCTGATGATTTACCCGCCCGCTTGGTCGGCGACCGCAATCGGTTGCAAACGCTGCTGCACAACTTAATCGCTCGCACCTTGGCCTATACCGACTACGGCGAGCTCACACTGCATGCGTCTTACTTCAATAGCGCACAATCTCAAGGGGTGCGTCTGCAATTGCAACTAAGCGGCAATATCGTGAAACAGGATGAGCTAAAGATGCTGTTCCGTTTGCTGCAGTATCATCATCCTCAGGTTGAACCAGGCAATACTAAGCATTGGAATTTACTGGTCATGCGCCAGTTATTACAGCGCATGCACGCGTCTTTAGAAGTTGAAAGCATGACAAGCCAAGGGGCTTCTCTAACATTGTATTTACCAATGCCGGTTGAAGCCGAAGTTGATTGCCATCGCGACATACTCGACGATAGTTTGATCGGTATGCGGATTTTGATTGTTGATGATGTTGCTTCATTACGTAACGTGATCGAAAAGCAAGTAAAGCGCTGGGGCATGAAAGCAAGTAGTACCTACAGTGGTAAAGAAGCCCTCGCCATGATGCGCAACCAATGCAACCTTGGTCAACCGTTTGATTTCATCATTATTGATCACGACATGCCGATCATGAATGGTTTGCAATTGGCTGAGCGCATGAATGCCGATAAAGACATTACAGTCAAACCGGCCAGCCTAATGCTAACAGGATTAAGCATTAGTAGTGTGCGCGCCGACGCCCTCGCCGTAGGGATTCGTCATCTGGTTGCCAAACCGGCCAGTGGAGATCGCCTGCGCAACGCTCTACTCGAAATTAAGAGTCGGCGAAACGTAAGCGGCCAATCAACCGACACACGCGCTACGTCTTAGCTTAATGTGCCGAGTCAGCTAAAACAGCTCGGCCCACAGCCCAGTCACGAAGATCTTGAACTGCCTCAGCCATAGTAACCGAGAGCGGGCAAGTTCTTTGGACTTCATCAATCAGATCGTCCGTCGTTACTAAGCGCGTTTCAGCAGCCAGCATTGAACGTCCGCGACGGTGACACGCTGATACAATCACCTGCTCCAGTTCTGCACCACTAAAGCCATCACTAGCCGTTGCAACCGCTGCGACATCAATGGTGTCATCCGCAATCTGACGCTTGGCTAAGTGCAAACGTATGATGGCTTCACGCACATCAACGCGCGGCAAATCAACAAAAAATAGCTCATCCAAACGACCTTTACGCACCAACTCAGGTGGTAAAGCATGAATGTTGTTCGCAGTCATTACGGTGAAAACAGAGGATTTATGCTCAGCCAACCAAGTTAGTAACGTCCCTAATAAACGCTGACTGACTCCTGAGTCACTGCCGTCCTGACCTAAGCCTTTTTCGATCTCGTCCATCCACACCACGCACGGCGACATGGTTTCGGCCATCTCCAACGCCTCGCGCAAATTGCGTTCGGTTTCGCCAATGTACTTGTTGTACATATTCCCCATATCCAAGCGCAACAGCGGGACGCCCCATGAACCGGCAACCGCTTTAGCGGCCAAACTTTTACCACTACCTTGTACGCCAAATAACATAACACCGCGCGGACGCATTCTGGGATCATCGCCGAAAAAAGCATCACGACGTTTATCTAACCACTGCTTCATCACATCAAGGCCAGCGACATCCATGAACCGTGCGGTGTCATATTCGAAGTGAATAGCCCCATCACGATCTAACAACGCCATTTTAGCCTTAGTTACGGGCCCCAAATCATCTTGAGTGATAGCACCATCATCAACAATCGCACCACGAATCAAACGGCGCGCATCTGCATAGGTAACGCCGCGCAAATTACGTACGATTTGTTGCAACGTCGTATTGTCGGTTTTTACTTTCTGCCCTGTTGTGCGGGAGAAATGACGCGCTTCTTCCCGCACCAGTGATAACAACTGTTCCTCACCAGGCAAGGTTAAACGAAAACGCACCGCATAACGCTGCAGATCTTCAGGCAAAGCAACCTGATGACTCAGCAACACAATGGTCTTACCAAAGCCTTCATGCTGAAAGACGATGTCTTTAATTAAACGCACAATCAAAGCTTGATCTAAAAACGGGTGCAAATCGCAGAATACAAACAAACCGCTCTCTTCGCGTAACTTGACCGCGCGCAGCGCTTTATCCGGAGCTTCACTTTCGGCCACCGAGATATCCTCCCCAAACCCTAAGCGGCGCAAACCATCGCTCACTGTCCATTGCTGCAACGCATCGCCACGCTCAATTGCAAGACGTGTTAGTAGTTCTAAGGCACGCGATTCTTCATACGTTTCGATTACTACAAGCGGTTCTTTGCGTTCTAGAATCAGCTTTAGATCGTGTAAATCCTGCATTTAATTTCCTTATCTCTCATATGCTCTCAAGGCGCACTTTCGATTAGCTTTCTATTATGCCCTGATTTGTATCATGCGTTTGCGCTGTAAATCACGTAAAATGGCTCAAACTTCGGAGGATTTATGGCTGCACATCCACGACACTACTCGCTGTTTGATAAACTCATCACCAATGCGGATCAGGCATTACGCACCTTAGTTCCGGGCGCCGCTACGGCAGAGCGCTCAACGCCCGCTAGTCAACGCGGAGCGGCCGAACTGAGTGACAGCGAACGCCAACACGCTGCGGGCCTTATGCGTATCAATCATACCGGTGAAGTCTGCGCCCAAGCTTTATATCAAGGCCAAGCACTGACAGCCAAGTTGCCGCAAGTGCGCGACGCGATGGAAGAAGCCGCTCGTGAAGAGGTCGATCATCTTGTTTGGTGCGAGCAGCGCATCCACGATTTAGGCAGCCACACCAGCCGTTTGAACCCGCTCTTCTATGGGCTGTCATTTGGCATTGGCGCACTGGCAGGTAAAGTTAGTGATAAAGTCAGCCTTGGGTTTGTCGCCGCTACCGAAGAACAAGTCTGCAAACACCTGACCCATCACATGACAGAATTGCCGATTCAAGACGAAAAAAGTAAAGCCGTACTACTGCAAATGCTGGAAGACGAAGCGCGTCATGCCACTACCGCAATCAACGCTGGGGGCTATAAGTTTCCTGCGCCGGTTAAGTTTTTGATGGCGGGTATGGCGAAGGTGATGACCAAGAGTACCTATCGGGTTTGATGGTTTATGCGGCTGACGCCGCGGGTTCTTTTTGCAACGCTGCATTAAAACGAAAGGCAGGTCTTTCTGTAGGAGGTACTCAGGGAGCGTCAGCGAGCAGTGCCGAATTACGATGCAAAGCCACAATCGGGAGTACGAACAAAAAACGTTCGTTGACTCCCTCCTACAACATCCTTCGAATCCATCCGATTTAAAGCATATCGTCTCGTGCCCCTGGGAAAAGAAAACCCGCGGCGCCAGCAGCTACAAAAACCGAAAACCCTAAACAAAAAGACCCGTTTAGGCCAAACCTAAACGGGTCTTTTCAAACAAGCAAAGTTTATTACAAGCTCAGGATTTTCTCGCCGCGAGAAATCCCCGACACGCCGGTACGTACCGTTTCCAATACACAACCAGGGCCGATGGCTTCGATAAAGCCTTCTAGCTTGTCACTCGTGCCAGTCAACTGAATGGTGTAAACGCTAGCGGTTACATCCACAATCTGACCACGGAAGATGTCGGCTGTGCGTTTAATTTCCGCACGCTGAGCACCAACCGCTTTCACTTTAATCAACATCAGTTCGCGCTCGATATGAGCACCTTCTGATAGGTCGACCAGCTTAACCACTTCGATCAGCTTGTTCAGATGCTTAGTGATCTGTTCAATTTTGCGCTCATCGCCATGGGTCGTCATGGTCAGACGCGACAGTGTCTCGTCTTCAGTTGGGGCAACCGTTAAGGTTTCGATGTTGTAGCCGCGCTGCGCGAACAAGCCAACAACACGAGACAGTGCACCCGGTTCGTTTTCTAACAGGATAGAAATAATGTGTCTCATGATCAGGTACGCTCCGTCTTGCTCAGCCACATATCGCGCATCGTACCGAGTGGTACTTGCATTGGATAAACATGTTCCTCTGGGTCAACTGCAACGTCGAGGAAGACCAGACGGTCATTGTATTTGCCAAAGGTATCTTCCAAGGCTTGTGGTAACTCATCGCGACCTTCAACCTTAATACCAACGTGTCCGTACGCTTCTACTAGCTTAACGAAGTCAGGTAATGACTCCATATATGAGTGAGAGTGACGGCCTTCATAGTTCATGTCTTGCCACTGGCGAACCATGCCCAATGAGCCGTTGTTCAGACACAAGATTTTCACCGGAATACCGTACTGCAAGCAGGTCGATAGTTCCTGGATGTTCATCTGGATAGAACCTTCACCCGTAACACATACCACCATGTCGTCTGGGAAGTTCATCTTAATGCCCATAGCCGCAGGGAAACCAAAGCCCATGGTGCCTAAACCGCCAGAGTTGATCCAACGATTAGGTTTATCGAACTTGTAGTACTGCGCAGCAAACATCTGATGCTGACCAACATCTGAGGTGATGTACGCATCACCGTTGGTCTTAGCCCAAATCGCTTCAATCACTTCTTGTGGCTTCATCAACTGCGATTCGTTCTTATCGTAACGACCCGCATGACGCTCACGCCATTCGTTGATCTGCTTCCACCAAGAAGCAATCGCATCGGCATCTGGTACTTCGTTGGCTTCGTCGAGCAGTGCCATCATTTCATCCAATACGTTACCTACTGGGCCAACGATTGGCACATCAGCAATAATGGTTTTGGAAATAGACGATGGATCAATATCAATGTGAATGATCTTAGCGTCTGGGCAAAACTTAGACGTCGCATTGGTGACGCGATCATCAAAACGTGCGCCAACCGCTAAAATTACGTCAGCGTTGTGCATTGCCGTGTTCGCTTCATAGGTGCCGTGCATACCCAACATGCCCAGAAAACGTGCGCCAGTACCAGGATAAGCACCAAGCCCCATCAAGGTATTGGTACAAGGAAAATCTAAACGATCAACCAAAGCACGTAACTTGTCAGAACTGCCATCGATGATGACACCACCACCCGCATAAATTACCGGACGCTTAGCCTTTAACAGCAGCTCAACGGCTTTTTTGATCTGACCTGAGTGACCGCGTTGCGGCGGCGTGTATGAACGTAGCTTAATTTTCTTCGGATACGAGTATTCATAACGCTCGTTCGGCATGGTCATATCTTTCGGGATATCGATCACAACCGGACCCGGACGACCTGTGCTGGCAATGTAAAATGCCTTAGCAACAAGCTCTGGGATGTCTTCCGGACGACGAACACTGAAGCTGTGTTTCACGATCGGACGTGACACACCTAGCATGTCGGTTTCTTGGAAAGCATCGTCGCCCACCAAATGGCTCATTACCTGTCCAGCAATGACGACCATAGGAATGGAGTCAGTGAACGCTGTAGCAATACCCGTAATGGTATTGGTCGCACCTGGACCAGAAGTCACCATAACCACGCCGGGCTTACCGGTCGCGCGCGCATAACCGTCGGCCATATGGGCAGCTGCCTGCTCATGACGAACCAATACGTGTTTCACGGCACTTTGTTTGTAGACGGCATCGTATACGTGCAGCAAAGAGCCGCCCGGATAACCATAAATATATTCAACGCCTGCTTCGTGCAGTGCACGAACCAACATTTCTCCGCCGGAAAGTAATTCCACCGTACTATCCTCTTAGACATGCTCTAATTGAGCTTAATAACTATTGTGTGCGATACGAGCCGACACCATAAACACTTTACAGGTAGGCTATCTCAGGCTGGATGAATCACTTTTAGTTCATCATCAGATCTCTTTGCCTGGTCGAGGACGCCGAGTCTGGACTGGGCGGAGGATAGCCGCACCAGAGGCTGTAATTGTCAGAGGGCAAGGCACTGGGTGGAGGCACGTGCAGCTCTGACAAAAGCGGCGCTAATTCTAGCATTACCGCAGGGATTGTCCAGACTGATGGACTATCCTGTCATGCTTAAAAGTGAATAAATTAGAGAAACTCTGTTTTATTAAGATTCAATCCAGATAAGACTGGCCTGACGACCACTATCGCCATCACGACGATAAGAAAAATAGCGCTCTGAATTCATCACTGTGCAGTCGGTATTGGCTGAAATTGAGCGCACGCCAGCGGCTAGCAATTGCTCTGCTGCTAAGCGTTGCAGATTACCCAACCAACGATCTCCAGCACCGGCGATAAAGCAATCACTACTTGCCCAGCCAAAAGCGGCTTTTACCTCGGGGCCCACTTCAAATGCGCTTGGCCCTATACACGGTGCTAGGTACACCAATACACGTTTGGGATCTGGAAACTGCTTTAATGTGTGTAACAAAATACCATCTGCCAAGCCGCGCCATCCCGCATGAGCGGCGGCCACTTGGCGACCATCATCACGACAAAACAACACAGGCAAACAGTCGGCGGTTAGTACCGCACAGGCCAACCCAGATTGCTCAGTAGATGATGCGTCCGCAACAGGCACAACAGCACCACCATAAGCTTGAACAACCCAATTGCTATGCACTTGGGTTAACCACTGCACCGAGCGAACACCTACTAGCTGTCGAAGCAAGGAACGTCGATTAGCCAAGACGGAGGTTCTATTGTCACCTACATGCGTAGCCAGATTGAAACCATCGTACGGCGATTGCGAGATACCTCCAGCACGCGTCGTTAATCGAGCTTGCACACCCGCAGGAAGCTCCCACTCAGGAGTAATAATTCCCGCGGTGCTAGCCACTACTCGTCGTCACCTTCGCTGTCGTCAGCCAAAGTATTCAACAAATGGACAAAATCATCCGGTAATTCAACTTCCCACTCCATAATCTCATGAGTGCGAGGATGCATTAATGTCAGCTTTTTCGCGTGCAAAGCTTGGCGTCCAAAATTTTGCAGCATATCGCGCAATACTGGGCCAATACCTTTAGTTAAACGCTGGCGTGCAGCGTATACCGCATCGCCGACCAGTGGATAACCAATATGAGATAGATGGACGCGAATTTGGTGGGTACGACCCGTCTCTAGCTTGCAGCGAATGTAGGTATGCGTAGCGAATTTATGCAGCACGCGATAATGAGTGACGGCTTCTTTACCCATAGGATTAACCGCCATGCGCGTGCGCTGTGTGCCGTGGCGACCAATAGGTTCATCAACCTTACCACCTCCGGTCATTACGCCCTGCACGACGGCTTCATATTCACGACCCATACTGCGATCTTGCAACTGTGCCACTAAGCTGGTCTGTGCTTGTAGGGTTTTAGCCACAACCATCAAACCGGTCGTGTCTTTATCTAGGCGATGCACAATGCCAGCGCGCGGAATTTGAATAAGATTAGGGCAATGGAATAACAGGCCATTCAATAATGTCCCTTGGTAATTCCCAGCAGCAGGATGGACAACCAACCCCGCTTGCTTATTGATCACCAAAATATCGTCATCTTCGTAGACAATATCCAAATCAATTTCTTCTGGCAGCCAAGTACCTTCAGCTTCTAACTCGGCGTCTAACGCCAGCATTTCACCACCGGTTAGTTTGTCGCGGCCACGCCAAGTGTTGCCATCTACGGTAAGCTGACCACCCTTAATCCACTCTTGCAAACGTGAACGAGAGTAATCAGGAAATAGCTTGGCAGCGACCTGATCGAGACGCTTATTTCCGTCTTCGTATGGAACTTCTGCGGATTGTGATATCTGATTGGACATAGGTTCTCTAATACCTGACGGGGAAATCCGTAACTTGTTGCTAGGATCTGACCCGAATTAATGGAGCGAACCGGCTCAGGTATGTTCTAATACGGCGCTTTGTTACAGTATATCGACATTTAGGAACGCACTCCATGAAGTCCAGCTGGCTGTTGGTGATTTTTACCCTTTTTCTGTCTGCTTGCTCGTCCAATCCAGATAAAGACCGCGAACTGACTGAGCGCGAATATTATGAACAAGCACGCGAGGCTTTGGATGATGGCAGTTTAGTCGTCGCCGCTGATCGTTTGCAGAAATTAGAATCGCACTACCCGTTCGGGCGCTACGCCGAACAAGCCCAACTTGAGCTCATCTATATCAACTATAAGATGTCAGATCTAGACTCAGTACTGGCGACCTCCGAGCGCTTCATTCGTCTGCATCCACTGCACGACCAAGTAGATTACGCCTATTACATGCGTGGCTTAGCGACCTATGAAATGGGTTTCGCCTTTGTAGAACGCTATTTGAGTGATGACCTTCCAAAACGCGATACTCAACCGTTAGAAGATGCCTTCAACCACTTCGCCGAACTGCTCGATCGTTATCCCAACAGCCGCTATGTCGACGATGCGCGTAAACGTATGATGTTTATTCGTGAGCGACTAGCCGCATACGAAGTGGGCGTTGCGCGCTACTACATGAAACGTCATGCCTTTTTAGCCGCTGCCAACCGCTGCGAAGATATTCTGCTACATCATCAAAGAACAGCCGCCGTAGCTGATGGACTGGCCATTATGGTTGAAGCCTACGACGAACTGAAAATGACCTCCGAATCAGAACAAGCGTTAGCGTTGTTAAAGCAGAATTATCCAGACCATCCTCAACTGAAAAACGGCAAGTTCAAAAGCAGTGGCTTAGCTATGGTTGATCGCCGCTCGTTGTTGAATGTGATTACGTTTGGGTTGTTGGATTAAAGAGGTGTTTGGCGGCTAACGCCGCGGGTTCTTTTCGCAAGGGGCTGGCCCCTTCCAATCCCCGAGCAGCCTGTTTTCCCTGTTGCTTGCGGATTTCGTTGTAACCCTTCGCACGCATCTGTTGGGCATCCCTGCCCCTAGATGCTCGCCCGGCATCCATGCCGGTGCGGCTCGGTTTACCGCCTTATCCACAAGCGGAAAACAAAAGCCGCCAAACGATATCCGCAACACCGAATTTAAATGAAAGCTATGGATTTATCACTGTAGGAGGTACTCAGGGAGCGCCAGCGAGCAGTGCCGAAGACGTTTTTGTATTTCGCGATGACGAACAAAAAGCGTTCGCTGAATCTCGCTCCTACACATGAAATCCCCCCTTCGAATTCATCAGAACCAAAGCATATCGTCTCGTGCCTCTGAGCATGCCGACGTCAGCGGCTAAAAAACACTGCTACACGCCCGCCTTCCAGCCATTGGTCACCGGATAACGACGATCCCGTCCAAATCCACGGCGTGTCACTCGCACCCCAATTGGTGCTTGGCGACGTTTGTATTCAGTGACATCCACCAGCCGTATTACACGCATCACATCTTCGCGTTCATACCCTGCCGCAATAATGCTATCTGCACTATCATCATGCTCAATGTAGCGTTCAAGTATTGAATCCAACACTGGATATGGCGGTAGGCTGTCTTCGTCTTTTTGATCCGGTGCTAATTCTGCCGATGGTGGGCGATCAATCACGCGTTGGGGAATAATTGGGGAAATGCTATTGCGATAATCGGCAAGGGCGAAGACTTTCGTTTTATAAACATCTTTCAACGCCCCATAACCACCGGCCATATCGCCATAAAGAGTGGCGTAACCGACCGCCATTTCGCTCTTGTTACCGGTAGTCAGCACCATGTAGCCGGTCTTATTCGATAGCGCCATGAGTAATACGCCACGACAGCGCGACTGTAAGTTTTCTTCTGTGGTATCCACCGCTAAGCCGGCGAAGTTATCGCTTAGTCCAGCCATGAATTCACGATACATAGGCTCGATAGAGATAGACTCGTATCTAATCCCCATCGCTTCTGCTTGCAGGCTAGCGTCGGTTTTACTCATATCAGACGTATAGGTGAACGGCATCATGACCGCACGGACACGTTCAGGCCCGAGTGCATCTGCAGCAATAGCTAGAGTTAAAGCGGAATCAATACCACCCGATAGTCCGAGAACAACCCCCGGAAAACGATTTTTATTCACATAGTCGCGAACACCCAAAACTAACGCTTGATAGAGGCTCGCCAGATCGTCTTCACGTGCTAGCTGAGAAGCAGAAATAGCACTTAATTGTTGATCTTGAAGTTGCACGTAACCCAATGCCGATTGCCAAGATGGCATCTGTAATACACAGTGCGCCTCGGCAGAAATTGCGAACGAACTGCCATCAAACACGAGCTCATCCTGTCCCCCTACTTGATTGACATACAGCAGCGGTACTTTGCAACGAGTCGCGTGTCGTTGCATTAACTCAACCCGCTCTTTTAATTTCCCCATATGAAATGGTGAGGCATTGAGGTTGAGTATTAGGGTCGCACCCGCATTAACCGCATCATCCACCGGCCCATCAAACCAGACATCCTCGCAAACCGTTAAACCCAGCTGATGACCTCGGAATGGAATCACACAAGAATCGATACCTTCTGTGAAATAGCGCTTTTCATCAAACACCTGATAATTCGGCAGGTATTGCTTGGCATAGCGCCCGAGCTCCTCCCCCCGATACCAGACAGCGGCACAATTATATAGGACATCGTTGTCCATCCACGGATAACCAATCGCAATCGCGATCTCACTGCTTGCCGCCGCTATCTGCTCAAGTGCCGTATCAATGCGTCGTTGCAAACTGGGACGCAACAACAAATCTTCTGGTGGATAACCGGTAAGAGCCAGCTCACTGAACACAATTAGATCTGCACCCGCGACAGCGGCTTCTGCCGCTTGCTGGCATATAAGGGTTGTATTCCCTGGTATATCGCCCACTAAAAAGTTGCATTGGGCCAGCGCAATGTTAAGTGACTGAGTCATGTGTTCAGGTTACCCTCGGTTATTTGCGCGTATTGTCGAAAAATACGGGCTTGGAAGCAAACGCAGAAGCATATTTGGTGGAACGATGTGGATTATTAAGTCGAGTGAATTCATTGTACGCGGCAATCGCCTGTTGCGCATGTACAGCTACTACTCCTTATTTTTAGCGCTACTTATGATGATTGTTGATGGTCTTGATAATAAAGATGTCATTCTCGGTCAACAAGCTCCCTATTTATTCTTAGTACTCGCATCTATCTATATTTTTGCGGCTAGCATTTTCGCCGCAATAGCCAGTCGTAATCCCGACCCTCAAGCCGCCACCAGCTATGTGTTTCTTGAGGTCGCCATATTGGCCGGCATGATGTATGCGTCAGGCGGATTAGATACAGGGTTCTCCAGCCTGTTACTCGTACCACTGATCATATCTAACTTACTGGCGCCCGGCGTATTAGGATATGGCGTCGCTGCTTGGGCAAGTATTGCTGTCTTTTATTCCCAACATATATGGCCAAACAATTTTGCGCCCCAGGAAGTAGTAAACACTGGGTTATTTGGTGCGCTCTGTTTTGCACTCGCATGGTTAACCCAGGCCTTATCAAAGCGCCTGCAAAGTGCATTGAGTTTGGCCTCCGATCACGCCAAGCATATTCGGCGCTTACAACGCTTCAGCCAGCGAGCGCTCATGAATATGCCTGGGGGCATTATTGCGTGTGATCCATCTGGCCGGATTCTTTTTCATAACCCTCAAGCAACTGCATGGTTTGGCATCGTCGATAATATACTGCTGCCCTCTTACCTTATCGACATTAAAGATAGCAAACGGGTCGAGATGAACGGCGAACAGCTATTGGTTACTCGCGTCGATATTCCCGAAAGCCAACAAGATTATCTGCTATTCATCGAAGATTCCGCACGTATTGAAGCAGAAGCCCAACAGATAAAACTCGCATCCCTCGGACGCCTAACCGCAAGTATTGCACATGAAATTCGCAATCCTCTTAGCGCCTTGCGTCAGGCGTCGCAGTTACTAGCCGAAACGCCCTACTTAGAATCAGAAGAACAGCGCTTAACGCATATCATTGAGCAGCATTGCATGCGTATAAACCGCACAATTGAAGACATATTACAGCTCTCCCGGGGTCACCAGGCTTGTATCGAAGTGTTAAGACTCAAACCTTGGCTGGTGCATTTTCACAATCAGTTTGAACATCTGGAACCGGCGCAAGACTACTCACTAACAATTGAATGTAGCGATGATATTCTGGTGCCTTTCGACGCCGATCACTTGCAACAAATTCTGCATAACTTAGCCGCTAATGGGCTGCGCTATGCACGCAAAGCCAACCATGGTGACGCTCAATTGCAATTGCGAGTAACGACTAATCAGACTCGAGTATTTCTTGATGTCCTCGACAATGGCTTTGGTGTTGCAGAAAGTATTCGCAAGAATTTATTCGAGCCATTTAATACCGGAGAACACAACGGAACGGGTCTAGGCCTCTATTTGTGTCGCGAATTGTGCCAAGCCAATCAAAGTCGCATTGAATATATTCAGCAATCGCAAGGGGCCTGCTTTCGCATAACGATGCGCAAAGCCTAATAATCTGCTTCAAAACCAGACTATTACAAAAACGATTCAAATTAGTGCTAGTTCACACTTGCCGTTGATGACTTTCGTTATAATCCATACACTGCGTGCGCGTTTATTAGTATCAAAAAACATCACGCAAAAGACGAAACTCTAAGGAAAATACTGGTATGCAAGCTGTACACACAGCACTCATCGTCGATGATGAACCCGATATTCGTCGTTTAATTGCGCTCACACTCGAACGTATGGGCCTAGTCTGCTATCAAGCAGAAAACGTAAGCGAAGCGCTAACCTCGCTAGAGGAGCGGCAATATCACTTCTGCATAACCGATATGAAACTCCCCGATGGTGATGGTCTGGAGCTTACCCAGCTGTGCAATCGCAAATATCCCGACATGCCCATTGCTATGATTACGGCCTACGGCAATATGGATCTCGCCGTCAACGCCCTCAAATCAGGCGCATTCGACTTTGTCGCTAAGCCAATTGATACCGAACGTCTGCGTCAGCTAGTAAAAGCAGCACTGCAATTAACACGAGTACCAACGACAGGCGTTGTTCCAGCCACGGAACTATTGGGTTCAACCCCATGCATGCTGGCGCTAAAAGATAAAATTCGAAAAGTTGCTCGCACCCAAGCACCGGTATTTGTTTATGGTGAGTCAGGCACAGGAAAAGAACTTGTCGCACAATTGATTCACTGCCAAAGCGCCCGCGCGGATAAGCCTTTTATCGCCGTTAACTGCGGTGCCATCCCAACCGAATTAATGGAAAGCGAGTTTTTTGGGCATACAAAAGGAAGCTTCACTGGAGCAACTAGCAATAAGAATGGTTTTTTTAAAGCTGCCGACGGCGGTACATTATTCCTAGATGAAATTGCCGAACTGCCCTTGGATTTACAGGCTAAATTACTCCGAGTTGTGCAGGAAAAGACGGTTCGCAGCGTCGGTTCGGAAAATGAAGAACATATTGATGTTCGCATCATAACGGCCAGTCATGACGATCTTGCCACTATGGTGAGCAACCACCAATTTCGCCAAGACTTATATTTCCGCCTTAATGTTATTCAACTAGACGTCCCCCGCCTGTCCGAGCGTAAAGACGACATTGAAGAATTAACCCACCACTTTATTACCAAGTACGCCAACGAGTGGAGCATGCCCAGTACGAAGCTGAGCGAAGAAGCTCTGGCAGCGTTAATAGACTATTCATTTCCCGGCAACGTGCGAGAGCTTGAGAACATTCTGCAGCGTGCCTTCACCATGATGGAAGGCGATATTATTCGCGTAGACGATTTGTATTTCCCGGCAAATGTCGCTGCTGAACTGGACTCCGTTACTGACGACACGCCTAAAGAGCACGCCCCCATTGCGACCAACAACCTTGAAGGTTACCTCGAAAATATTGAAAAACGCGCGATAGAAGAAGCTCTCCTAGCCACTCGCTGGAATAAAACGGCAGCGGCAGAAAAACTTGGTATTAGCTTCCGAGCGCTGCGCTATCGTTGTAAAAAACTCGGAATCGATTAAAAATCAGTCAAACAGCTTAGTGACATCCCTTTTCCAGCTCGTATAGTCGAAGCATAGCAACGACCACGGACGGGAATGCTTATGATACCGCAAAGGTACACACTGCATGGATATTCACTACTAGAACTGCTCGTAGTGCTGGCGATAGCAGCCATTGTCGCAACGGCCGGTTTACCGGCATTCAATCGCACCCTAGAAAACGCCAAAACCAGAGCGGATACACGGCTACTGTACATGGCATTTTCTAGCGCTCATGCCCACGCTATTGTGCATCAACGTTATACGACCATTTGCCCTCTCGATGAACAATCAAAATGTACCAACGATTGGCTAAAAAAAATCGTCGTATTTGAAGACTTAAACGATAACCGTCAATACGATGAGGATGAGCGCATATTGCAAAGCATCAAGGCAGTAGAAGATCCAATGGTTAGCCGCAGCTACTCACGAAGAGCCGTCACTTTTAGCCCGACTGGAGATGCTTGGGGGTTTAACGGCACACTACGCTACTGTTTCGAACACGACTATACCTTTGCCGCCAGCCTCATCGTCTATGGCAGCGGACGCGTCCGCTATGGCTTAGATCAAGACAAAAACGGCATCGCCGAAGACGGCCAAGGACGTGAGATAACCTGCACTAATTGAGACCTAAATCACACTACTATAGGCGGTTTAGGCCAGATTTCATCGGTGTTTGCCGCCTACCGGATAAACAAGACCACTAGTCTAGACCCCCTCGTATATAACAATCACGCCTTCTACTATAGAGTGATGGAAAAGTCGGTGAAGAATCGATGTGAATATCCATCATGCAGAGAAGGTTGATAGGTTTTGATGAGAGAGTTTAAAGCGAATAGCGCTGGATTTACCTTAATTGAACTCATGGTCGTGATAGCAATTGCAGCGATCCTGTTGACAGTGGGTGTGCCTATGATGCGCAGTACGACGGCCAACTCTGAAGCCGATAGCGTAAGGCAAACACTAGAGCTAGATATCAACTTTGCTCGCAACAAGGCAATTACTTTTGCAGAAAATGTGATTATCACCCCGGCAGCAAGCGGTTTTGATGGTGGCTGGACAATCAATCTAAAAGCATCGGGGGACTTAATTCGTGCTCGTGATGCTTATGACGATGACGTAGATATTACTAGTGCCGTATTTAACGATGCAACGCCAATAGAGTTTGATGTTGAAGGTCGATCTATAACCGATGGAGCCCTTACAATAAAAGTGGATGGCTGTACAGGGAATCGTGTACGAACACTGACGCTCAATAAGATTGGCCAGTTAATTGTAACGGAGGCAGCGTGTTCATGATAATAAAACAACAAGGCATAACCATCATTGAAGTTATTGTAACCATCGCAATTACGACGGTTGGCTTGCTCGGTTTAAGTACGATGCAAATGCAATCCATTCGTTCAACTCAAGATAGCGGTAATCGTTCACAGGCTATTTGGGTGGTTAATGATCTTATTAACCGAATTCATGCCAACGAAACGGCCAGTTATGAATTTAATGGAGAAATTACCTGTGATGCCTTCCCTGCAAATTTAAAAGTTTGTGGTGCTTACAATAGCGGTGAAAACCGTATAGTGGCGGATGGTGATTGCACTATCGACGATATGGCAACGTTCGATACATGGGAAGCGCTTTGCGGTATGCCATCCGTTATAGATGCAGCGGTCGGTTCCAGCAACTTTATAGCAAACCCAGGCCTCTCCATCACTAAATCCTTAATAGATGATTACACCATTACAATTACTTGGGATTCGAGAACGAGTGGGGTTGATGCAAACGGCAATGTTACCTACACGGTCAATGACAATACCACCTCTCAACGCTCTAACTACAGCGTGGTATTTCACCCATGAAATCCATTAAATCACAAATAGGCATGACCTTAATTGAACTCATGATCGCCATGGTGTTGAGCCTTGGTGTTGTGTACGCCGTTACCAATATTCTTGTTACCAGTAATCGCACGGCGACTCTTTCTGATTCATTAGCTCAATCTCAAGAAACTGGGCGTTTTGTTACCAGTTATTTAAACCATTACTTTTTACGCTCCGGTTACTCTCCAGACGGAAGTGAATTAGAACCATTCGAAGTTGAGTGTGCCAACGCCGCTGACGAAATGTGTACCCGAAACACAAATGATGGCGTCGGTGATCAAATTGCAGTTATCCGCACCGCCACAACAGATGATGATATTAATTGTTTTGGTGGCGACATGGCTCTAGCTGCGGATACCATTGTGGTCGACGTGTTTTGGGTTGAAACCGACCCCGCAAATAATTTAAGCAGTCTGTATTGCTTAACTTATGATCGCGCGACAAAAACAGCGATCAATAACAATGTTAAACAACCTATAGCGGCTGGTGTGGTTGCAATCCATGCACTGTACGGACAAAGCATCGCAGATTTAGCAAGCAATCAACGTAATGCAACGCAATATGTGGCTCCTAGCGAACTCGCAACCAATGGCACTGGCACTGGCAGTGCGGATTGGTCTAAAGTTTATGCAATTAAGTTTGCTGTACTCACCCAATCATTCGAAGAAATCTCTGGTCAAGCAACTACCCGAAATTATATCGCTTTGGATGCCGACGCCTACACATTCAATGATCGCTTTGCCTATCAGGTCTTTTCGACCACGGTAGCCAGAGCTAATTATTAACACCTGCAGGAGTATTATTTATGCAGTATCAATCATCCAAAGGAGCGGCGCTGGTCATCAGTTTAGTGATGCTCACTGCAGTCACTTTCCTTGCTGTCGTTAGCCTTCAACGTTCGACCCTACAGGTAAGAATGGTCGGCAACACACAGATGAAAGAGCAAGTATTTCATACTGCCATGAGTGAATTGGAATCAAACTTTCAATCCATAAATGAAGGTAGTCAAAATATTTTGAACCCTGCTGCCGGTGTTGCTGGAGACATTCTGGCTGGTGCTAAGAGTACAGTTACCATAGGCGAGGACGGCCGCCCGGTGCGTCAGAAGAACGATGATGGAGAAGAATTAGCAGATACTGTGATTTATAAAGACATGGCAATAGCGGCAAGCGAAGCCTTTAAAAACGCACCAACGAAAATCAATACCAGTGTGATCTATTTAGGTAATGGGGCGCAAAATATCAGTGCCTTTGCTGGTAATAGTAGCGTTGGGAAATTTATACATAATAAATTCGAACTCAACTCCATTGTCTCTTTATCTAGCTCCATTGAATCTAATCAAGTTTTAGGCTTCACCTATTTATCACCGGGGAACTAATATGAGAACTTTATTACGCTTATTATCGTTATCGGTACTTGCAAGTATTTCCTCTACCCAGGCGGATGATATTGAAATTTACACTGGCAGTAGTGGTTCAGTACGCTCCAATGTTGTCATGATTATGGATACATCAGGCAGTATGTCTATCTGGGCAACAGAAGCCGAAGAAGTATCACCAGATCCTTATGACCCAAATACCGTTTATTCTGATGGTGTATACGGTTTTAATCCAAATGCTCTTTATATGTTTCGATTATCAGGCACGCTAGAATTATCAAATTCTTTAGCATCCCTCATCAAAGAGTATGAGATCAATCGTGCATCTGTACTTTGTGATTCTGCCTTAACGGCGGTTGATTCAACCGGTTCGTATACAGGAAAACTGCAGTTTTGGCGCTCGGGTTCATGGTATGACAGCAGCGCGGGGTGGACAGCACCCTATATGTCTCTTACCTCTTATTTATTTGGCCTGTTCCGCCCTACGGTTGACACCAATGCATCTCACATCGTGGAATGCGAGCAAAGTGGCAACTATGATTACAACGGTGGTAGCTATAAATACTTAAAAAATTCTTCCAGCTCACCTTACACGAATAGTTACTATAGCCAAAAGAACTGGGTTTTAGATTATTACACCGTTGTATGGAGTGGCAACTACCTAAACTATCTTGCGTCACCAAGCGCGAGCATCAGTGCAAAAACGCGCTTAGATGTTGCCCGCGAAGCGGCTATAGATGTGGTGAAAGGTACAAGTGGCGTAAACATTTCCCTAATGCGCTTCAGTTCAAACTCGGACGGTGGTTTTGTTGATATTCCTCTTTCACCTGTTGAAGATCTAACAACATCCTTCGAAGATGCTATTAATCTATACGATCCTGCTGGCGGCACACCAATGGAGGAAAGCCTGTATGAAGCTTATCGCTATCTAAACGGCGACACGGTCACATATGGTAAAGATTCACAATCAATCGATATTACTAATATTAAGAAACGCGATAACGACGGTTTCATTAGCGACTATGACGGTTCTACGATAAGTACACCAAGTGTCGCGGCTTCTCGTAACACGTCAAATAGCAATAAATACAAACTAGCCTCTGCACTTGAATGTACACCGACTAAAATCATTTTATTCAGCGATGGTGAACCAAGTAACGATAAGGGTGCTAATGACGCTATATCAAAATTAGTCAAGAACATTAGCTTTGAATCTGGGCTATCAGGACTGAGCACTAACTGCTCTGGCGACGGTGCTTGCGCAGAAGAGCTAGCTTATTATATGTACAGAAATGATCATCGCCCCACTGACATTGATGGCAAGCAAATCATCTCTGTTGATACTTTTGGTGGTTTTTTAACAAATGATTCTGCTCGAAATAAACTAAAAAATATTGCTGCAGCAGGTGGTGGTAATTATTACGAAGGAGATGATTATGCATCTATTCGTGAAGGGTTAACTCAAGCTATTACAACAACAATTACTAACCCATCTACATTCACATCACCAACCGTTGCAGTTAACTCGTTTAACAGCTTAGAAAGTAGTGATGAACTTTATTTCGCGGTATTTGAACCGAATAATAAACCAGCATGGAAAGGCAACCTCAAACGTTATCGTATGGGTGACGGTGCTATTTTAGATAAACTCGATACGGCAGCTGTAGATACAGAAACTGGATTCTTCAAAGAAGACACTATCAGTGTTTGGAGTACGGAAGCCGATGGTCCAAACGTCGATCTTGGTGGCGCATCGAGTAACTTTAACTTACCTAGAACCGTATTCACTTCAGTGAACGTTGCAGCCGACGGTACGTTAAATAAATTAGAAGCGGCGTTGCCTGCAGCCTCTAATATCGGGGTGTTAAACAGCTCGATAGGACTGGTTAATAGCGCCACTAAATCCTTACTTACTCAAGATCTTTTAGGCATTACCGATGAATCTAGCGATTACCAAGACCAACTGATCGCTTGGATGCTAGGTATTAATTCCGACAGCTCTACTCGCACAACAATGGAAGATCCGTTACATAGTCGCCCAGTCGTCATAAACTATGGCAAAGGTGATAGCACTCTGTTTATCGCGAGTAATAGTGGCTATTTACATGCGATTGATACGAATGCTAACAATACGAGCAATATTACTAATGTTGTTTCAAATGAGCGATTTGCCTTCATACCGAAAGAACTACTCAAGAATCCTTATGCATATTTTGACTCAACATTATCTTCGTTAGAGTTGAAACGTTATGGTTTAGATGGGGCAATTACGCACTGGCATGAAGATATTAATTACGATGGCATTGTTAATGGTGATGATAGAGTCATTCTTTACGTCGGTATGCGCCGTGGCGGTCAAAGCTATTATGCATTGGACATCACCAACCGAGATGCACCGAAATTACTTTGGCAGCTGAATGGCAATTACATAGACACAACGAATGTGAATGCTCCGTCGTTAACCTCGGGCTTCGATTTATTGGGTCAGACATGGTCTGCTCTGACGGTTGCCGAGGTAAAATGGAATGGCCGGAGAAAGATCGTATTATTCGCTGGCGGTGGTTATGATCCAGATCAAGATGGTGCTGATGTTGCTGGGCCTGGCGCACGCATTCCCGATGATGTTGGTAATACTATCTACATGATTGATGCCTCAACAGGGGCCGTGCTCTGGAATGCAAACACCAACCTCGGTCTCTCAACATCCATGACGAACAGCTTTGCTGCCGATGTGATTCCTATTGATAGAGATGGTAATGGCTACAGTGACTTGCTGTATGCAACCGATGTCGGCGGACGCGTATGGCGCTTTGATTTCTCAGAAACGGCAACCAGTGGCAGTAATTTCGCCACCGGTGGAATAATAGCGGACATCAATGGCGGTACTGAACAAACCAACCGCCGTTTTTACAGCGCTCCTGACGTCTCCTATCAGACGGTCGGCGGTAAAAGCTTCATACTATTGAGTATTGGCTCTGGTTACCGCGCGCATCCACTCAATAATAGTGTTACTGACTACCATTTCTTAATTAAAGACATTATAGGAAAATCGTACCCTACAAGTTATAACGCAATCAGCTTTAATAACTTAGTCGAATGGGGAGCCAATAATGCTGCATCATCCGACTATGGTTGGTACGTGCCTTTAGAAGATGTCGGTGAAAAAGCGCTTTCTCGATCACTGACATTCAATGGTCAGGTACTTTTTACCACATACTCCCCTAATGACCCCGACTTAGAAGTGTTCTGTGGCGGCGATACAGGGGTAGCTCGTTTATATTCCCTTAAAATCGAAAGTCCTGAGACCAAAGAAACAGTCGTTGAACTTAAGCAAGGAGGTATCCCATCTGAGCCGGTTATACCGACGAACCCAGGCGTAATGCCAATCACAATTATAGGCGCAGAAGTAGTCACTGACATTTTGCCAGCAACCCCTTTTACCCCCGCAAGCAGTGATTATTGGAGAGAGAAATAATGAAGTTCGATAATCGCGGCTTCACATTAACAGAATTAATGGTCGTTGTTGCAATCGTTGCTATTTTAGCTTCGGTTGCAGTACCGTCGTATAGAAACTATGTAATGCGAGCAGACCGTGCCGATGGCGTAGCCCCATTGCAAGCTATAATGAATGCGCAAGAGCGTTTTTATACTGACAATCAAACGTACACAACCAATTTAGGCACCGGAGGGCTGGCGATAGGTCCAGCTGCCAATAACCCGCTGATCGCTGGGGACTATTCAATCGCCGCTCAACAATGCACAGATGCTGGAGGGGCGAATATTAGTTTAACCTTGTGCATAGAGTTAAAAGCTACGGCTAGTGGCAATCAAGAGGAAGATGGCAACTTATATCTAAACTCTCAAGGTAGACAAGAGCGAGTAGTAAATGAAGGGGACAGCGACGAATATACAACAGACTTCTAATTGCTCCATTTAGGCCACACATCAAAATATGCGGTAACTTGTCCTAGTTAACATAATGTTACAGGCGTAAAATGAGCGTATATCGCTCATTTTTTTGGTAACAATTAATGAAACAACGAACTAAAAGGTATTCAAAATCAACGAATATCTCTAAACGTGAAAATGGTGCTGCGCTCATTGTTTCGTTAATAATGCTGACCGCCGTCACCTATCTTGCCGTGGTCAGCTTACAACGTTCAACCCTTCAAGTACGAATGGTCGGCAATAGTCAGCTTAAACAGACGAGTTTTATCGCTGCAAGCAGTGAATTACAAACTATTTATACCGACATTAGAGATAAAGAAGATGGGACCCAGATTCTAAGCGATGCACTAAAGACATTCGATGTGCTTGCCAGTGAAACACTCACTACATTAAGTGACATTGCTGCGAGTCAGGGAATAAAGGGCGTTGGTGTAACTCAAGTACAAAAAGAACCAACGTTAAATTACACAGAGTCTGCCGTTACGACGACGAGCCGACATTACGACACAATGGGTATCAGTAATAACGATATTACAAGTAGCGTTTTATATTCCGGCTCGGATGCACCAAATAGTTATGCCTTCGCGGGAGACAGCACTGTAGGTACTTTTATTGTGTACTCCTACAAGATCGATAGTGAAGCTGAGGCCACAGAAAATATTGCGTCTTCTCAGTCGATGGGAATCGAATACACAGCACCAGCACCATAATTAAATAATTAGAAAAATCAAACATCATCACGTAAACAAGGAAGCTACATATGAAATGTCGCTTTAAAGTAAATTATATAATTCGAGCTTTATTGCCTGCTAGCTTATTATCCTTGCTACTAACGGCTAGCCTTATATCAGTCAAGGCACATGCAGATGATATTGATATCTATGCGGTAAACAGCTCTCAAAACATGCTGTTGTTGTTTGATACTTCGCTATCAATGGCAAAACTGGAATATTTTGATCCTGGTGAATACGACCCTAACTTCATATATCCAAAATCAAACAACGGTTACGATCCCGAGTCTATTTATGTGGGCATGGATAAAATCCTTGGCCTTATTCCTCTTGCTGACGGAAGTAGTGATACAGAAATAAATTCGATTAAGCGTTATCGCATAAATAGAGACAATGTTTACTGCGCCAAAGTATTGGACGCAATTGATCAGCAGGGTGTATTCAGATCTGAGAGTTTATCACTGTCTGATCAACTATTAGCGTTCATTAATTTTTTCTCATCGAAACCCGGTGATGCATTACGTTTATGGGATCCGACAACCAAACAATGGACTGGAGTATCACTAACAAAAGAAATTATTAATCTATTATTCGGTGCGGTTGATACAATACTTGGTAGTGAGATATCAGGCATACTTAATGCTGATCCAACACCCGGCGCTATATTAGATTGCCGCGATATGTCCGGATCGCGTACATACGGCAGCACAACATATAGTTCGCCTAAATTTGATCAAGGTGGAAACACGCCGTATAAGTCGTCCGGCTCTTCGGACATATCCACGTACCAGTGGAATAATAGTCACTTTAATGCTGCTTGGAGCGGCAATTATTTAAACTACGAAATTGCTAAACGTCAGTTTCTTTTCTTTCCAGCCAGTTATGCATCTAGCCGTTTAGGGATTACTCGCTCTGCCTTACTAAATGCACTTAAAAACCATCAGACATCGACCGACTTAAAAGTTGGTTTAATGCGTTTTGACATCAACCTAAACAGCTCTTGGGAAGATAGAAATGCACAAGGTGGTTTTGTTGACGTGCCACTCGATACGGCCGCAAGCAATTACGAATATTTGAAGAATAAATTACTTCGTTATCACCCTGACGATAACTCGCCGTTGTCTGAAACCATGTTCGAAGCCTACCGTTACATCAGCAACGGACCCGTAAAATATGGAGCCAGTAGTAATATTTATTGGCTCGGAGAAGAAGAGCCTATCAACACTTGGTTTGGCAGCACTCCGAATAACTTTGATTTAATTGATAATTTAGGGTCATTGTGGGGCGTGAATGCTGGCCATGAGGTGAGCGCCAAAAGCGTTAAAGTTAAGGGAGCTGATTATCACCAGACACTAACGACTGGGCCTGGTGGTTTTAGCCGTGGCCATGATCGCTATTACGATGATGATACTTACTACGCAAGTGGTGAGAATTATATTGCACCTGATTTAGGTGAATGCGGCAGCACACAATTAGTTATATTTACCGACGGCATGCCAACGGATGACACCGACGCAAACTCTGACATTCAGTCACTAATCGCGACCTCGGGCGTAACGCTTAATAGCGATATGAGTGCCAGCTGCAGTGGAAATGGCGGATGTGCAGAAGAGTTGGCTTATGTCATGGCAAATGCCGATCTCAATCCAAGTGCAGATAAGATACTAAACATTCAAACCCATGTTGTCGGTGGCTTTTTAAAAAGCGGTTGGTTAGAAGAAAGCGCGACAACCACACGCTCGAAGCTACAGGCAATCGCCGATGCGGGTAATGGCCAGTTTTATTCAGCGGATAGCTATGAAGAACTTGAAAACGTTTTTAATGATATTTTCAATGGATTCACCGGTAAAACAACCACATTCTCCTCCCCCGGCTTATCACTTAGCAGTACCAATCGCTTACAACTAACCGACGAATTATATTTTTCATTATTTAAACCGGAACCCAATCAAAGCTGGGCAGGAAACCTGAAACGTTATCGCATCAATGATGAGGGTGAAATTGTCGATGTTAATGAAAGTCCGGTTTTTGATGATAATGGTGATTTCATCGGTACTAGCCAAAGTTTTTGGTCTGATGGCCCTGATGGCAGCAATGTAACGCTTGGTGGTATTGTAAATAAGCTAGATATGGGCTCGCGTAAAATATTCACGACAGATTTCTCAGCAACGACTGCGGTTTCAGACATCAGTGCCACGATAAGCCCGACACCTGTCACCCTACTCACGTCATTAATTAACTCTGCAACGTCATTACTATCGAACACTCTACTTGGTCTCAGCGCGTCAGACCCCGGTTACGAAGAGTTGGTAGCTTGGATAGGTGGAATTAATGCTGATGGCAGTGCTCGATTAGCCATGGAAGATCCTCTGCACAGCAGTCCAGTTATGATCAATTATGGTGATAAGCGTGTCGTATTTGTTGCTACCAACAGTGGCTATATTCATGCTTTCAATCCAGATGTGACAACGAACACGAGCGCTGAGTATTTCTCTTTTATTCCCACTGAGCTTCTACGGAATCCCCGTTACTATCTTAACGGTCAGTCGTTTTTCTCGAATAAACGTTACGGTATGGATGGCCCGCTCTCTTACTTCCACAACGATGAAAACCGCGATGGTAAGGTAAACAATGGCGAGACGGTATTACTTTACGCAACCATGCGCCGTGGTGGCCAAAGCCTATATGCACTCGACATTAGCGATTTAACGTCTCCAAAACTCGCTTGGCAGGTGAACGGTGATTACAGCTTGCTCGATTGGGACGATATAAACGTACCTACACTAACGACCGGATTCGATCTGCTTGGTCAAACTTGGTCAGCAATGCGCCCTGTAAAAATAAAATGGAATGGGTCTACTCGCTATGTGATTTTTGTTGGCGGGGGGTACGACCCACTAGAAGACGGTGTCGACTCTGAAGGTCCTGCCACTCGCACTGCACATGATGTCGGTACAACTATTTATATGCTGGATGCTTTTTCCGGAGTGCCTATGTGGTCTGCAGCTACCGATGCTGATTTATCAGGCTCTGAGCAGTTGTCATTTACCAGCGCATTTGCCACGGATGTAGTGCCAATTGACCGCGATAATAATAGCTTCGTCGACTTAATATACGCGACGGATATTGGCGGTAGAGTTTGGCGCTTTGACCTCGAAGAAGAAAATACGTCTAAAAGCGACTTTGCTACCGCGGGGGTTATTGCCGATATAAATATGAATAGCTCTGGAATAACGATTGCTAATCGCCGCTTTTACAATCGTCCCGATGTGTCAATTATTCGAGAGAATGGCAAAGAAGTCGTTATTATTAATGTTGGGTCTGGTTACCGAGCGCACCCGAGAACAACGAGCGAATCAGATTACCAATTCGTTATTCGCGACGAAAACGCACGTATAACGCCAACGACCTATAAGCGAGTCACATTTTCCGATTTAGCAACTTGGAATAGTACAGATACTCAAACAGGTGGCTGGAAAATTCCATTAGCGAAGGGCGAAAAAATACTATCAGCGTCAGTTACTTATAAGGGCACTACCTTCTTCACAACGTACACACCAAATGATGCCACATTAAGTTGCAGTGCAAATACAGGTCAAGGAAAGCTGTATTCATTTAATATTTATCAAAAAGATGTAGGGGTAACCGCTGCTGCGGATTGTTGTGGAGAAGGCATACCAAGCGAACCGTCAGTACCGATATTCAGCCCTAAAGCATCTACCGATGTGACAGATCAAGATCCCACCGGTGCTGGAACTCCAGACAGCTGCTCAAACGCATCAGCAACCGTCATGGTCGGAACTCGTGCTATTAAGGGTTCGTTTAACCAATGTAACGCTCTTGATAAAACCTACTGGAAAGAAAACTAAACGCCATGCGTAGTAAGGCTTATAACCTTTCTATAACACAGCCAAGTAATAAAAAAGGACGCCTAGGCGTCCTTTTTTATCGACAATAAGTTACTAAGACTTAATCGAGATTCACCATCTTAAGCTCTTTAGGCAAAGAAAATACGACATTTTCTTCCTGCCCTTGCAGCTCTTGTGGAGAGCTTCCGCCCAGCGCTATTAGCTTATCGACTACTTCTTTTACTAACACTTCAGGGGCTGACGCACCGGCAGTGATACCCACGGATTGCTTACCTTCTAACCATTCAGGTTTAATTTCAGAAGCATTATCAATAAGATAAGCCGCAGCTCCCATACGCTCACCCAGTTCGCGTAGGCGATTAGAATTAGAGCTGTTTGGTGAGCCAACGACCAACATTAAATCGCAGCTTTCGGCTAACGTTTTGACTGCATCTTGACGATTTTGCGTAGCGTAGCAAATGTCATTTTTACGCGGGCCAGTAATCTCAGGAAACTTTTCACGTAGTGCGTCGATGACACGTGCAGTATCGTCCATCGATAAGGTAGTTTGCGTGACATAGGATAACTTGTCAGGGTTATTCACTACCAGTGCGGCAACGTCTTCTTCGTCTTCTACAAGGTAGATATGACCACCATTGACATAATCGTACTGCCCCATGGTCCCTTCGACTTCAGGATGCCCCTTGTGGCCGATAAGAATACACTCACGTCCTTCTGCACTATAACGACTCACCTCAAGATGAACCTTAGTTACCAAAGGACAGGTCGCATCAAAAACTTTTAATCCACGCTGCTCGGCATTCTGACGCACGGCTTGAGATACGCCATGTGCAGAGAAAATCACAATACTGTTGTCTGGAACTTCATCAAGCTCATCAACAAAAATAGCGCCGCGATCACGTAAGTCGTTGACTACAAATTTATTATGAACAACTTCATGACGAACATAGATAGGTGGTTCAAACAATTCTAATGCACGATTAACAATATCAATCGCACGATCAACGCCAGCACAAAATCCACGAGGATTTGCCAATTTAATCTGCATTATGAACCTCCAGAATTTGTACTTCGAACAATAGAGTTTTACCCGCTAATGGGTGATTAAAATCAACCGACACCCAATCGCCGTTCACTTCACTGATCAAGCCGGGCAACTCAGCACCTTGCGCATCCGCAAACGATACCATCAGGCCGGGTGCTACAGGCATATCAGCAGGAAATGTAGAACGTTTCATTTCTTGGATATTCTGCGGATTTTGCTGCCCAAAAGCTTCTTCCGGCGGAACCGTAAATACTTTGTGATCACCCGTCGTTAGGCCGATTAAGTAGGCTTCAAAACCCGGCAATAAATTACCATCACCAATAGTAAGCGTTGGCGCTTCACGCTCAAACGTTGAATCGACGGTTTGTTCATCACTGAACTTCAATGCAAAATGCAATTTAATGCGGCTACCTGCTGCAATAGTACCCAGTGACATAACAACGCTCTCCTACTACTTAAAGGTTAAGGGATAGACACTCAGCCCTTGATTATTTATCGCTTTTAAACATGTCACGAATAACATCGACGCCCATTAAAATAGCGCCTAACGTAATGGCCGAATCAGCAACATTAAATGCCGGAAAATAGGCGTTTTCCCAATGCACTGAAATAAAATCAATAACATGACCAAATAATATTCGGTCAATTAAATTACCAATAGCCCCGCCTAATATTAAAGTGAGTGCCAAAGGTAATAACACGGCAGTACGCGGTAAACGCTTCAACCAAATGATTAGCATGGCTGATACACCTATAGATACCGTGGTGAAAAACCAGCGCTGCCAACCAGACTCATCGGCCAAAAAGCTAAAAGCCGCCCCCTTGTTATACAGCAAGGTAAAATCCAATACGGGCAATACGAATACTGGATTAGCATATTCAAGTAGCGCTTCTGCCGTTTGCTTGGTGATCATGTCAACCACAATCACCAATACAGATAACAACAGCCACACCAATGCATTTTTTAACGGCATGGCTTCCGGCGCACTATTCGTAGTCATTATGCGAAGTGACGGATTTCGCCGTCACCCTCAACGTTTTCGATACAACGACCACACAGGCTTGGATGCTGCGTATTTGCACCAACATCAGCACTATGATGCCAGCAGCGTTCACACTTCTCGTCGGCAGAAGCCAATACACCCACTCGAATACCATCCAATTCTGTTTTTTCACCGCCTTCAGCAGCTAGTGGCGCCAGCGTCACTTTAGAGGTTAATAAAACAAAACGTAATTCGTTGCCCAGTTTATTCAGTGCAGTGGTCTGCTGGTCGTTTGCAAATAATGTGACCTCAGCACCTAAGCTCGCACCAATAACTTTCTCGGTACGTGCTTTTTCCAACACACCATTAACGGCGTCTTTAACGTCCATCAGGTTACGCCAATAAGCGTCATTAAATTCGTTCGCCGCTATCGTTGGAAAACCGGTATACCACTCGGCCAATTGTGCAGATTCTTCACGTTCGCCCGGTAATACCTGCCAAATTTCTTCCGCGGTAAATGATAAAATCGGGGCAATCCAACGTGCCATGGCTTCTACCACATGATAGAGGGCGGTTTGCGCACTGCGACGTGCGATACCATCACTCTTACAGGTGTACTGACGATCTTTAATCACATCAAGATAAAAACCGCCTAATTCTGTCACACAGAAATTCATCAGGGTTTTCGTCAGAGTTTTCAAATCATAGCGTTGATACAGAGCAACAATTTTATCTTGCAGGCGCTGAGTGTAATCCACCATCCAAGCATCAAGTGGCAATAAGTCTTCGCCAGACACCATGTCAGTTGCTGGATTAAAGCCATTGATATTCGCCAACAAGAAACGACAGGTGTTACGCACGCGGCGATAGGCATCGGCATTGCGATTTAAGATAACGTCAGAAACCGACATCTCTCCACTATAGTCAGTGTCTGCAACCCACCAACGTAAGATATCACCGCCGAGTTTATTCATTACAGTTTGTGGATCGACAGTATTACCAATCGATTTCGACATTTTCTTGCCGTCGCCATCCACGGTAAAGCCATGGGTTAACGCCGTCTTATAGGGGGCTTTACCATAAGCTGCAACGCTGGTTAACAACGAGCTTTGGAACCAACCACGATGCTGATCGGAACCTTCTAAATACAAATCAGCAGGCATTTGCAATTCAGCACGCTGCATCAACACCGCGGTATGGGTAACACCTGAGTCGAACCAAACATCGAGAGTATCCACCACTTTAACGTAGTCGGCAGCTTCGTCACCCAAAAGCTCGCTGGCCTCTAATTCGAACCAAGCTTCAATACCCGCTTGCTCAACTTTATTGGCAACTAATTCAATTAATTCAGGTGTACGTGGGTGTAACTCACTGGTGTCTTTATGCACAAATAATGCGATTGGCACACCCCAAGTACGCTGACGTGAGATACACCAATCTGGGCGATCTTTCATCATGCCTTCAATGCGCGCCTTACCCCAACTTGGACGCCACTCAACGGTATTCTCAACTTCATTCATTGCCTGATCGAGCAAGCCGGCTTGGTTCATACTGATAAACCACTGCGGCGTCGCACGGAAAATAATCGGTGTTTTATGACGCCAGCAATGCGGATAACTGTGAGTAATGTTGGCTTTTTTAACTAAAGCACCGCGTTCGGCCAATAAACCTAAAACACGGAAATTACCTTTATCAGCAGTACTTAAACCGGTTAATTCCAATGCTTCAAGTGCGGCATTAGCAATAAAGTGACCACTGCCATCAACCAGCATTTCATCGGATTTAACACCGTAAACCGCAGACACCACGTAATCGTCTACACCGTGCATTGGCGCAGTGTGCACAGCACCCGTACCTGAATCAGCGGTAACGTGCTCACCGGTAATGACGGGGACAAATTTATCACTACCTTCGGCGTTTGACATAAATGGATGTTTAACCACAAACGGCGCACTGGCTTGTTCCGGCAATTGACCGAACGCCGCACCGCGAGCAGTCGCAAGTACTTCGATACCATCAACACTTAGGCCATAACGTTGCACAGCGTCATCGACTAAGTCGGTTGCTAACAGCAATACTTCGTCGGCTTCTTTCAACAGCACTAACGAATATTCTAAATTCGGATGTACTGAGACAGCTTCGTTTGCCGGTAACGTCCAAGGTGTGGTTGTCCAGATCACTATGCTGATAGTTTTTTCTGCAACAGCAGCGTCTGCACCAAATGCCGCAACTAAAGCAGCAGTATCTTTAAATGCGAATTTCACATCAATGGCGATGGATTTTTTATCTTGGTATTCCACTTCAGCTTCAGCCAAAGCCGAACCACAATCACTACACCAGTTAACCGGCTTAAAGCCTTTGTGCAGATGACCGTTATTAATGATTTTGCCAAGCGTACGGATGATGTCGGCTTCGAAATTAAAATTCATGGTCAGATATGGATTTTCCCAATCACCTAACACCATTAAACGTTTAAAATCGCGGCGCTGACCATCGACTTGTTCGGCGGCATATTCGCGGCAATGCTTACGGAATTCGCTGGCGGTAACGTTAACGCCCACCTTGCCAACTTTTTCTTCAACCTTTAATTCAATCGGCAAACCGTGACAGTCCCAGCCTGGAACATAAGGGGCATCCTTACCGCTCAAGGTTTGTGACTTAACGATAATATCTTTCAGAATTTTATTAACCGCGTGACCAATATGAATGTTGCCATTCGCATATGGAGGACCATCGTGCAGAATAAACTGATCACGACCTGCTCGTGCCTGACGAATTTTGTGATACAAGCCCATCGCTTCCCAGCGAGCCAGCATCTCCGGCTCGCGTTGTGCCAAGTTACCGCGCATAGGAAACTCGGTATCTGGTAGATTCAGCGTCGCTTTGTATTGGCTTTCCACTTTATCGTTCATAATTGGTCACTTAATCTGAAATTCTAAAATCGGAATGAATTCGAGCGCGCTGCAAAAAAATGGCGCGCTGCATTTTTATCGTTTTCAATCGCATTTTTTAATGCGGTTAAGTCGGCAAATTTTTGTTCGTCACGAATTTTGTGTTGAAATTCGACCGTCAAATGCTGTTGGTATAAATTGCCAGAAAAGCCCAGTAAATGGACTTCCAATGACGGCTCTGGTACTCCCGCGACGGTCGGTTTAACACCCACATTAGCCACCGCTAAATAGTGCTCACCGCTTTCTTCATGGGTGACGTGTACCGCATAAACACCGTGCAGAGGTAACTGCTCGCGGTGAATCATCACATTGGCCGTCGGCGTCCCTATCGTTCGACCTAACTGGCGGCCCCACGCTACGCGGCCACTCATGCGATAATCTCGACCCAACAATTGAGCAACACGAGGAAGATTGTTCGCTACTAATTCACGGCGAACCCGAGTGCTACTCACACGCTCCTCATCGTATTCGAACGTTGGTGTATCTTGCACACCAAAACCATGCAGCTCACCCGCAGCGACGAGTGCAGAATAATCACCACTGCGATCACAACCAAAACGGAAATCATCACCAACAATAAGATGACGAATATCCAATGCCGCGAGCAAAATATCATTGATAAAGGCATCAGCCGACATTGAGCGTAGTGCTTGGTTAAATGGCAGACACAAAACGTAATCAACGCCATGCGCCGCTAAGTCTTGCAGTTTTTCACGTAAATTCGCCAACCTAGCGGGTGCCGATTCAGGTGCAAAAAACTCCCGTGGTTGCGGTTCAAATAACATCACCAGTGTGGGCATCTGCAACCGATCGGCAACATCGCGTAACGACTGCAAAATATTTTGGTGGCCAAGATGCAAACCATCGAAATTGCCAATGGTGGCGACGCAGCCACCAAAGTCTGAAGGTATGTTGTGTAGGCCACGTAAAAGGCGCATCGGCGCTCCCAGACCAGTGAAAATTACGGGTTAAAACAAAGGGCCGAATTATAGCCAACCTAAGCGGCTGGGGACAGCCGTTTCGACCTTTCGACATAGCGCAAAATCGCATCCGAAGGGCATCTTAGGCCACACACAAAAATGACGCCCTTGAACACAGGTGAACTTAGAACAACTGCCCACGAAGATGACGCATACGCATGCCGGCACCAATCAATACAGCGAAATAAACCGCCACACCAGCTCCAACCACCGCCGACATCCAACCAATACGCTGCCATGTGCCCCATACTAGCCACTGTTCAGCATCGCCCATCATCCACCAAACAGTCGCTATCATTAAGCCATTCGAAGCGACCAGCAAGGCAATGAACTTCATCCAACCCGGCTGCAAGGTATATGCCCCCTGCTTACGCAATCCGCGATAGAGCATGTAGGCGTTGTAATACGCCGACAAAGACGTCGCCAACGCCAAACCGGCGTGCTGAAAGGGGCCAACTAAGGCAAGATTGAGAACCATATTCACCACCATCGCCTGAATACCGATTTTAACTGGAGTCTTAGTATCCTGACGGGCGTAGTAGCCGGGGGCTAAAATCTTAATCATCATAAAAGCGAGCAAGCCAACACCATAAGCTTGCAAGCTCAAAGTCATCTTACCGACGTCGTACGCAGTCACCTCACCATGATAAAAAATGGTCGACATCAATGGCATCGCCAATACCACCAAGGCCAGAGCCGCAGGAGTAGCTAGCAAAAAGACCATGCGTACCGCCCAATCTAAGGTACGAGAAAAGGCTTGCTGGTTATTATCGGCATGACGCCCCGATAGAGCGGGTAATATCACCACTCCGATGGCGATGGCAAAAATCCCTAAGGGTAAATTATTTAAGCGGTCGGAGTAGTACAACCAGCTCACGCTACCATCTTCCAAAAAGGACGCCAGCAAGGTATCGAGCAGCAAGTTGATCTGACTTACCGATACACCAAACAATGCCGGAATCATTAAAGTAACAATCCGCCCGACCCCTTCGGCCTTGGGCTCGTAACGCGGCGCCACTAACAACCCTAAACGCGCAACGAACGGTAATTGAAATACCAACTGCACAAGTCCTGCGATAAACACACCCCACGCCAACGCATAAAGCGGCTCGGTAAACCAATCCGTCATGACTAAAGTCGAAAAAATCAAACAAAGATTGAGTAGCACTGGTGTAAACGCAGGAATAGCAAAGCGCCCGTAGGCATTCAATACACTACTGGCGAACGCCGTCAGCGAGATAAACAGTAAGTATGGGAAAGTAATACGCAGCAAATCGGCCGTTAAGGCGAACTTTTCCGGATCTGAGCGAAAACCGGGAGCAAAAACCCAAGGCAGATAATCCGACAACGCCAGAGCTGCGACAGTCACACCCAGTAGAGCTAAACCTAAAACACCGGACACTTGGGCAATTAGCAAACGTACTTCATCAAGCGTGCGCTGCTTACGGTACTCACTGAGTACCGGTACAAAAGCGACTGAAAAGGCGCCCTCGGCGAATAAACGACGAAAGAAATTGGGGATTTTAAAAGCGACAAAAAAAGCATCCGCGCGCGCACCAAAATATTGGGCGACCACCACATCGCGAATCAAGCCCAAAACTCGACTTAACAAAGTCATTACACTGACGATAGACGAAGAGCGTAACAAGCTTCGACCCGCGGCCTTATCCGTGTTTTTTTCCGAATTCTTCTCTGTCATGCCAATCTCCGTTACAACACGCCACCCCAGCGCCTTAGCACGCAAACAAAAAAACCCGCCATTGGCGGGTTTTTGCTTCGAACCGAAAAGAATTAACCTTTCAGTGCGAAAACCTTAGCATTCAAACGGCTTTTGATGCGACCAGCGGTGTTCTTATGAAGAATACCTTTGTTCACCATCTTGTCGATGTAAGGTTGTGCTTTAGTAAACGAAGCTTGTGCTTGATCGTAATCAGAAGTTGCAACAGCTGAATGTACTTTCTTGATGTAAGTACGAACCATTGAACGTAATGCTACGGTACGAGCGCGACGCTTGATAGCCTGACGGGCGCGTTTACGAGAACCAGCGGAATTTGCCACAGTCGGCTCCTCAAATTGGGTTGATGTTAAATCTCAGAGGGCCGAGATTATCCAGACATACGGCGCAACTGTCAACAGCAGTTACCACATCGAATGACGAATAGCTCAAGCCCACGTGTTTCTTAGTCAATAATGACTTTTTCAAATGACTTCACTAGATCATCCACTGCTTTCATTTGAGCTAAGTAAGGCTCTAATTTATCAAGTGGCAATGCACAAGGTCCGTCACATTTCGCTTCTGCAGGGTTTGGATGAGCTTCAAGGAACAAGCCACCAATACCTAACGCCATACCAGAACGCGCTAATTCAAACGCTTGCTGGCGACGACCATCAGCAGAATCGGCACGGCCACCCGGGCGCTGCAACGCATGCGTTGCATCGAAGATAACCGGAGCCATGGCTTTCATATCATTCATACCCAGCATATCAACAACTAAGTTGTTGTAGCCGAACGACGAGCCACGCTCACATAACATCACACGCTGATTACCGGCTTCGGCAAATTTGGTGATGATATGACGCATTTCATGCGGCGCTAAAAATTGTGGTTTTTTCACGTTGATCGCAGCGCCAGTTTTCGCCATTGCAACCACAAGATCCGTTTGACGCGCTAAAAACGCTGGCAACTGAATAACATCAACGATCTCTGCAACCGGAGCTGCCTGATACGGTTCATGCACGTCAGTAATAATCGGCACATTAAAGGTCTTTTTGATTTCTTCAAAAATCTTCAAACCTTCATCCATACCCGGCCCACGATATGAATTAATCGACGAGCGATTCGCCTTATCAAACGAGGCTTTGAATACGTACGGAATGCCTAATTTCTCGGTGATTTTGACGTATTGTTCGCAAATACTCATCGCCAAATCGCGGCTTTCTAAAACGTTCATTCCGCCAAATAATACGAATGGCGCGTCGTTACCGACTTCAATTCCGCCAACGTTAACTGTTTCGATCATGAGAAACTAGCTCCCTTTATCCTATAGGCTTGGTCACACCAAGCAGTAAAAAATTGATTACAGAACCACCAAATTGTCGCGGTGAATCATTTCCGGTTCTGCGACAAAACCTAACGCTTGCTCTAAACCAGACGTCGGCGTGCGTAAAATTTTCAACGCCTCGTCACGGCTGTAGTTTACCAGACCCTTGGCTACAAGTTCGCCTTGTTGATTACGACATGCGACAACCTGCCCACGACTAAAACGCCCGTTAGCCGCGACAACGCCGATCGGTAGCAAACTGCGGCCACCATCACGCAGCGCTTTGATCGCGCCATCATCAAGCACCAGCTCGCCGTGAGTCTGCAAATGACCAGCGATCCACTGCTTACGCGCAACAACAGGTTCTTTGTCCGCCAACAACAGGGTGCCTAATACTTCACCGGCGCGTAACCGTGTGAGCACATTCTCGATACGACCACCTACGATCAAGGTATCGGCACCCGAACGCGCTGCCAGTGTCGCGGCTCGTACTTTAGTCACCATGCCACCACGCCCCAACGCACCACCACCGCCAGCCATAGCAGCAAATTGCGGGTTCGAGGCTTGACCTTCGGCGATTAACTCGGCATTTGGGTTACTACGTGGATCAGCGGTAAACAAGCCTTGCTGGTCAGTCAAAATAACCAACAAATCGGCTTCAATGAGATTTGCAACGAGTGCGCCCAGCGTATCGTTATCACCAAAGCAAATTTCGTCGGTCACAACAGTGTCGTTTTCATTGATCACAGGCACAACGCCAAGATCCAACAAGGTACGCAAGGTAGAACGGGCATTGAGATAGCGCTTGCGATCACTGAGATCGTCATGCGTCAGAAGAATTTGCGCGGTATGGCGTTTATGCCTAGAAAATGCAGTTTCATAGGCGTGCACTAACCCCATCTGCCCAACGGCTGCAGCAGCCTGCAATTGATGGATTTGCTCGGGGCGTTTTTTCCAGCCTAGACGCGTCATACCTTCGGCAACAGAGCCCGATGATACCAACACAACTTCATGCCCTTGCGCCAGCAAGGCGGCAATTTGATCCACCCAGCTTTGCATACCGGAACGATTCAGGCCCTGACCATCATTTGTCAAAAGGGCACTGCCGATTTTAATAACCCAGCGTTTAGCGCCTGCAAGACGCTTGCGGGATTCTTGCCACTGCTCCGCGCTCATCTATGTGATCTGCTCATTGATGGAGTAAAAAAGACGTATTTTCTCGCGACCGATAACAAATGCGTTATTCGGTCATCCACACCACTTCAACATCATGATCATCATCGTCGTCATCATCGCGTTTAGCCGCTTTACGCGCTTCACGTTCAAGACGATGCTTTTCATACAAGGCTTCAATATGTTCACGCGCTTCAATTTCAACCTGTTCGCGCTCAGCCAGCATTCTTTCTGCGAATTCTTCATCTTCTTCAGCACGCACTTTGCGCGCTTCGATATATTCCATAATGTCGCAGCTTAACGGGAATGTACCCTCTTTGATAATCGCAGCAATGCGATATACCGGACCTTCCCACTGCAACTTATCAATCACGGCCTGACAGCGAGCTTCACGCTCTTCTTCTGGCACCATGTCGAGTTTATTCAATACCAACCAACGATCGCGTTGAGCTAAACCCGGTGAGAATTGTTGCAACTCATTGGAAATCGCCATGACATTATCAGCCGGATCAGAATCATCAAACGGTGCCATATCAACAATATGCAGCAGCAAGTGAGTACGCACTAAGTGCTTCAAGAAACGCGTACCCAGACCTGCACCTTCCGATGCACCTGGAATTAATCCCGGAATATCGGCAATCACAAAACTGCGATGTTGCTCGATAGAGACCACACCTAAGTTGGGTACCAAGGTAGTAAACGGATAATCAGCAACCTTTGGGGTCGCCGCCGAGACTGAACGAATAAAGGTCGATTTACCGGCATTCGGCAAGCCCAACAAGCCAACATCAGCGAGCACTTTTAGCTCAAGCTTAACGTTACGTGACTCACCCGTTTGCCCAGGTTTGGTCTGGCGTGGTGCTTGGTTGGTACTGGATTTATAACGGGTATTACCCAAACCATGGAAACCGCCGCGAACAACCATTAGGCGCTGACCAATTTCGGTTAGATCCCCAAGTGTCTCACCAGTATCTTCGTCAATCGCAGTCGTACCGACAGGCACAGGCAAAATCAAATCTTCACCTTTAAAACCAGTACAGTTACGACTTGAACCATTTTTACCGTTTTGAGCACGATGGCGACGCGCATAGCGATAGTCGATCAAAGTGTTCATGCTGTCATCGGCTTCTAAAAATACCGAGCCACCATCACCACCATCACCACCGTCTGGTCCACCCTTTGGGATGAATTTCTCACGACGGAAGCTCATACAGCCATTGCCGCCATCACCCGCTTCAACGGTAATACGTGCCTCATCGACGAATTTCATGCCTTTCCTCTCTTAAAATGCAAACAAAAACGCCCCAACTGCGCGCAGTCAGGGCGTTTGAACAAGGTTCTTACAACTTACGCTGCTGGAACGATGCTTACAGTCTTACGTCCGTTCGCACCTTTCACTTCGAATTTCACTGCGCCAGCGGCGGTAGCGAATAAAGTGTGGTCACGACCGATTTTTACGTTCTCTCCAGCGTGGAAACGAGTGCCACGTTGACGAACGATAATGCTACCTGCTTTAGCAGCTTGACCACCAAACAGTTTGACACCTAAGCGTTTACTTTCGGAATCACGACCGTTACGGGTACTACCACCAGCCTTCTTGTGAGCCATAATCTTTCTCCTTCTGTGGGGTCACTGCAACACTGCGATTGCGGCGGTTTGGCCAACCAACACGGGCCCCGGAATTCAAATTAAATGATATTAGCCAGCGATGCTGGTGATTTTCAACTCTGTGAACCACTGACGGTGGCCCATTTGCTTCATGTGGTGCTTACGACGCTTGAACTTCAAGATCTTCACTTTTTTGTGACGACCATGGTTGATGATCTCAGCAACTACTTTCGCACCTTCAACAACCGGAGCACCGATCTTAACGTCATCGCCGTTACCGATCAGCAGAACTTTTTCTAGCTCAATGCTTTCACCAGTTGCAACTTCCAGTTTTTCAACTTTCAGTGTTTGACCTTCTTCTACACGGTATTGCTTACCGCCAGTTACTACGACTGCGTACATTGTACGTATCTCCGCTTCATTACTTGGCTGCTACTTTAACGGCCTGCTTCTACTGGTAACGCTCTGGTTTCCATATGGCAGGGAGCAGAATTTCGGGGCGCGAGACTATACCGCAGCCTACAATTCCTTGCAACCCTAACTAAGATACTTTCTTGACACCGGCGACGCCTCTCCCTAGCATTTGCGACATTATTACTCAGGCTCTCCAACATGCAGATAAAAGATGTGCTGGCCGTCGTCAATGACGAGTTCAAATCGGTAGACCAATTGATCAACGAACAACTCGCTTCTCGCGTCCCTTTGGTTGAGAAAATTGCCGACTACATCGTCTCTAGCGGTGGCAAACGCATTCGTCCGCTTTTGGTGCTAATGAGCGCCAAAGCATTAGGAAATTGCGACGCTCAGGCCGTTAAACTAGCCACGGTTATTGAGTTTTTGCACACCGCGACACTATTGCACGATGATGTCGTTGATACCTCAGATATGCGTCGCGGCAATCCAACCGCCAATGCAAAGTGGGGCAATGCACCAAGTGTGTTAGTTGGCGACTTTTTATACAGCCGTGCGTTTCAAATGATGGTTGAACTAGGCTCGTTGCCGGTGATGAATATTTTATCCAGCGCCACCTGCATTATCGCCGAAGGTGAAGTCCTACAGCTCACCAACGTAAAAAACCCAGACCTCACCGAAGCGCAGTACATGGACGTTATCCATGGCAAAACGGCCATGTTATTTGAAGCATCGACGCATTCCGCCGCCGCCCTACTCAATTGTTCTGCTGCGCAAGCCAAAGCGCTGCAAGAATATGGCAAAGAGCTCGGCATGGCGTTTCAATTGGTCGATGACCTACTTGATTACGAAGGCGATGCAGTCGCTATGGGAAAAAACGTCGGCGACGATTTAGCTGAAGGTAAAGTTACCCTGCCACTGATTCACGCCATGGCCAATGCAACAGAGGACGAGTCTCGCCTTATTCGCCAAGCGATTCGTAAAGGTGGTTTAGACGATATGCAATCTGTTTTCGCCATCATCCAAAAGACAAAATCACTCGACTATACTCGCCAAAAAGCCTACGAATGCGCAGATCGTGCACAGCAACATTTGGAACTTCTAGCTGACTCCGAAGCCAAACAAGCGCTTAATGCTTTGGCAATGATTGCCGTGCAACGCAACACTTAATTCCAAAAAAACTCAGTCATCCCGATGTAAATAGGACGCGATAATGAAGTTAAAGTCAGGTAGTTCAAGAATCAAACGTTGGGGATGGCATCTACTGGCGGTGCTTTGCTTGGCAATGACAAGCTCGCTCGGCCATGCGGGATTACTCGATGCATTTACCGACAAAAACGCCGATGCAGAATTTCTTCCTGTCGGGCAAGCCTTTCCACTATCCAGCAGCAGTAGTAACGGTAAAGTCACTGCCGAATGGCGCAATGCCGATGGCTATTACCTATATAAGCATCGTATTTATTTACAGCAAGGTGATATCAAGCTTGAACCTGATAGTTATTCGCAAGCAGGTAAAGCCAAACAGGATGAAGCCTTCGGCGAAGTAATCGCGTTTTATCATGATCTAGAAGTCACATTCGACACCCAATCTCTAAACGCCGGAACCGCAATTCTGCACTATCAAGGCTGTGCCGATGCCGGTCTGTGCTATCCGCCACAGCGTGAAAATGTTGAAGTTATTGCGCCCCAAAGTGTAGCTCAGCAAGCAATCACCACCAGTACGATCCAACCAGCAATGCCTACTGAACCCAACACAGATAGCTGGTTTAGTGGCCGCTCATGGGGGGCGGTGGTTGGTATATTTTTCATCCTAGGCCTAGGACTGACCTTTACACCCTGTGTATTACCTATGGTGCCGATTCTAACCAGCGTCGTACTCGGCCAAGGCAATACGTCAGGTAAGCGCGGCTTTCTGCTTTCAAGTACTTATGTATTGGGGATGGCACTCACCTACGCCGCTGCAGGTTTAACCGTTGGGCTGTTAGGTGCTGGCGCCAATGTTCAAGCTTGGATGCAAACACCTTGGGTACTGATCGTTTTTGCCGGTTTGTTTAGCTTGCTCGCATTAGCGATGTTCGGTGTCTACGAGTTGCAATTACCATCTGGGATTCGCAATCGCTTAAACAACCTAAACCAAGGCCAGCAAGGCGGGCGCTGGTTAAGTGTCTTCGTCATGGGGATTTTATCAGCGCTCGTGGTTTCACCTTGTGTTTCTGCACCACTGGCGGGTGCCCTAGTCTACTTGAGCACGACGGGTGACGCCTTGCTAGGTGGTAGCGCTTTATTGGCGCTGGGATTGGGCATGGGCGCTCCATTGATTGTCTTGGGCACAACAGGCGCTTCTGTGCTGCCGAAAGCGGGCGCTTGGATGAATCAAATCAAAGCACTGTTCGGCATCCTCTTACTCGGCGTGGCCATCTGGCTGCTGGGCCGAATTTTACCCGCGTCATGGGTACTTTTGCTGTGGGGCTTACTAGCCTTGGTGTATGGCATAAGCCTAGGGGCTCTTGAGCAAGCGAACAATGGTAGCCAACGGGTTATCAAAGGCTTTGCTTTAGTTTTAGTTTTGTACGGTGCCTGCGCTCTAATAGGCGCCTTACAGGGTAACGACGACCCCCTGCAGCCACTAGCGTCGCAATATAAGTCGGCACAATCCGTGGCCGAACAAGCGGCGACTCATGCCCCCTTTACTCGACTCACATCTGTTACCGAGCTTGAACGCATCATCGCCAGTGAGGCCCGACCGGTTATGGTCGATTTTTATGCCGACTGGTGTATTAGCTGCAAAGTAATGGAGAAGGAAGTATTCGAACAAGCAGACGTCATTCAGGCTCTGTCACATATACGCTGGGTACAATTGGATGTCACCGATCAAACCGCCGAGCACATTGCGTTTATGCAACAGCATGCTGTCTTTGGTCCGCCCTCTATGCTGTTTTTCAGCGCCGGTAGTGAGCAAAGCAATGCGCGTCTAATCGGAGAGGCGACTAAATCCGAGTTTACTCAACATGTGCTAATGCACCTCCCCAAAAGTCAGTAAATTATCGACATAGCTGACAACCATGTTTACCGGCACTTGAAATAACATAACCGATACCGCATATAGTGACTGTTCGCCATTCTCCGGAGCTTTCCATGCATTACACCTGTCCTTACTGTGCCGCTATTAACCGCTTACCTGCCGATAAAGCAGCACAAGAGGCACAATGCGGCCGCTGCAAAAAGTTACTATTCGACGGCAAGCCAGTCGAATTGAGCGACACTAATTTTAATCGCTTCTTGGCCAAAAACGATCTCCCTGTCGTTGTCGACTTTTGGGCTAGTTGGTGCGGACCATGTCAGATGATGGGGCCGATATTCAAACAAGTATGTGGTCAAATGCAGCATCAACTGCGTTTTGCTAAGGTGAATACAGAACAAGCCCAGGCTACCAGCGCGCAACTTGGCATTCGCAGCATTCCAACACTGATTATGTTTCAAGGTGGAAAAGAGATAGACCGGTTAGCTGGAGCGTTACCAGCCCCACAGCTAACTCAGTGGATTCAACAGGCACTGGTGAAAGCTCAGCAAAACCACTAACTCATGCGGCGTTGCACGATGTCCTCTAAGGTTTTAACAATTGGCTGCAAGGCATCAGACCAACGCAACGCTTCACGATAGCTATCATCAATCTGAGCGACATAACGCTCAATCAATTCAAACAAGCCCCCTTCTTGACTGGCATTCAGGTTAAGCAGTAAGAGCTGGTCTTGAAGATCAATCACCATATCTTGACGCATATCCGCTGCACTGCGAATTTGTTCGGCTTGGCTATCACGAATATGCGCTAACGCAGCTCGCACATCCGTTACAGTGAGCAATAAAACTTGCTGAAGCTTGACCTTAGCTTCTGTTTTCATCATGCGCACACGCGCTTCAGTGGCACTTAACAACACGCATAAATGATCTTTAATGCGCCCATACCGCGACAAATCTTGATCGGGAATGTTTTTGATTAACAAAGAGGCATTGGGATAATTAACAATCATTCGTCGACCAAATTCCATAATGCGCCGCTCATGTTGCGCCGACAGTAACAACTCGATCTCTAATTCACTCACTGCAGAATTCAAAGCAAAGTACGCGGCTTTATCGCTGACATCTTCCGTATTCGGCCAAAAGGCAACCACCGCTTTTAAGCCAAAACCCGACAGTAAAGTTAATAAAGCGTCTGCCAGACTCGCTTGCGAGTTACAAAAAGAAATCTGTTCCATAAAACGCACAATTTCGCCCTGCTCGGCAGAGTGCGTCATCGCTTCAAACGCTGCTTGGCGCGATTCTTCAACGGTAGATATTAATTCACGGCGATAACCTTGCTGTGCCAAAATTCGCCGCACCTTCGCCTGTAATTCATTGATATCAAAAGGCTTTGTTATAAAATCGTCACCACCTGCTTCGTATCCAGCAATACGCCCAGATAAGGTGGTATCACCCGATATAAAAATAACCGGAATATTTTCAGTTTGCCGCTGAGCACGTAGCTGCCGACAAATTTCATAGCCGCTCATTTCATCGAGCTGAACGTCAAGCAAAATACAATCAAACCCAGTATCCAGCGCATTCAAAAACTCATCCGATGTTGTAAAACCGGACACATCGAACTCACTCAATGTACGCTTTACTAAAAATACTGCTCCGGGCTCATCATCGAGCACCGCCACCTTTCCAAGCCCCATTGCATTCCCCGACATCGAATACGATTAATACTAGTTATATAGGGATAGCACAAAATTTACGATTAACGCTCGATCATTCATAACTTTGACCGCATTCCGCTCTTTGTAACTTAATTAGCAACTTAATATTTTTCGGTGAGATCTTAGCGACTAACGGAAAGCTGACGTGCATCAATTCACTTAACGCGCATGGGCGTAAGCTGGAGACAGATAACAAGGAGATGCTATATGACTACTATTGAACACCATGACTTACACCACGACTTCCCTGAAATGAGCGAGCAAATTCGCAGCCTCAAAATGAAGGATCGTCATTTTGCTCGTTTATTTGATGAATATCATGAGCTTGATCGAGAAGTACGCAAAATCGAAGAGGATGTTGAACCAACCTCGGATGAACATCTAGAGCAGTTGAAGATGCGTCGGGTACATTTAAAAGACGACCTGTACACTATGCTCAAGCAGGCTTAGCACCTGAAGCAAACAGCAAAAAAAAAGGAGGCATCGGCCTCCTTTTTAATGCGTACTACTCAACGGTACTAGTCTAAGCCGCCGACGTTCTCACCCTGAGCCTGCAAGTCAGCATGGTAAGAAGACCGCACCATAGGGCCGCTATTCACACGCACAAAGCCTAAACTCTTGGCAATTTCACCTAGCTCACGAAACTCTTCTGGTGTTGCAAAACGCTTCACTGGCGAGTGATTTCGACTCGGCTGCAAATATTGGCCTAAAGTAATGTGATCTATATCGTGCGCGCGCATATCGTGCATCACTTCAATCACCTCTTCGTTGGTTTCACCCAACCCCAACATCAAGCCCGACTTAGTAACAACATTCGGTTGACGTTGCTTGTACTGCTTAAGCAAATCCAATGACCACTGATAATCCGAACCCGGACGACATTCTTTGTATAAGCGTGGCACGGTTTCTAAATTGTGGTTAAAAACATCTGGCGGCGTAGCACTAAGAATATCCAAGGCAACGTCCATACGACCACGAAAATCCGGAACTAATGTTTCGATCTGAATGCTCGGGCTATGCTCACGAGTCAAACGAATACAATCGGCAAAATGCTGAGCACCACCATCGCGTAAATCGTCGCGATCCACTGAAGTAATCACCACATAACGCAATGCCATATCGGCAATCGCAGTGGCCAAATTTAAAGGTTCATCGACATCCAATGGATTCGGTCGACCGTGGCCCACATCGCAAAACGGGCAACGACGAGTGCAGATATCGCCCATAATCATAAAGGTTGCAGTACCACCACCAAAACACTCACCAAGATTAGGACAGCTGGCTTCTTCGCATACCGTATGCAGCTTATGCTTGCGCAGCTTTTGTTTTATCTCATTAATTTTTGGTGTTGCCGGAATACGTACCCGAATCCAATCAGGTTTGCGTGGCATATCATCAGTAGGGATAACCTTAATTGGTATGCGCGCAACTTTATCAGCACCCCGCAGCTTTTCGCCCTGCACTACTTTTGGCTTATCGCTCATTTTCTTCTCCGGGCTCTTCTGCACTAGTTACGGCAATACCGTTAGACGATGTTAGTTCACGCAGCAAATGACGCTGTAAATTTTCAGATACGGTATCAAAATCAATATCATCGCTGCCACTGGAGGATGCAGCAATTTCATCAACGATTTGAGTCATTTCCATGCCAGCATAACCGCATGGGTTAATGCGCTGAAATGGCTGTAAATCCATATTGATGTTCAAAGATAGCCCATGAAAAGAGCGGCCATTGCGAATTCTTAAACCGAGTGAGGCTATTTTTTTAACCCCAACGTAAACACCTGGCGCGTCCTCACGCGGAGCCGACTCGATACCAAAATCAGCCAAACAGGCGACCAGTGCGCGCTCAATCGCGGCGACCAGCTGCCGTGGACCCCAGACCTTACGTTTGATATCAACTAACAGATAAACAACCAACTGGCCAGGACCGTGGTATGTAACTTGGCCACCGCGGTCGGTTTGAATAACGGGAATATCACCCGCCATAAGAACGTGTTCTGCCTTTCCGGCCTGACCTTGAGTAAACACGGGAAAGTGCTGTAAAAACCATAGTTCGTCGGCGCTATTTGGGTCGCGTGACTCTGTCGTTGCGACCATATCGTCGTATACGCTTTGATAATCACACAAACCTAACTGACGAATCCGCAATTACATCACCATATGAACGTGTTCGCACGAGGACAAATCGCGGTGAATGTTCTCAAGCTGCTGCACGCCAGTTGCCGTTATATAGACAGTAATTGAACGAAAACGTCCATTGCTACTTTCTTTCACTTTAATGATCTCTAAATCAAGATCGGGCGCATGCACTCGAATAATATCGGCAACAATCTGCTCGTAGCCGTCGACCCCTTTGCCCACGACCTTAATCGGATAGTTTGGACAAGGGAATTCTATTTTAGGAGCGTCTGGCTGGCTCACGGGGATACCTCAGAGTGCGATAATCGAGGGCTTTATATGGTGTCTAAATACAAACAATTCAAGTAGAACATTCACACTCAGCAGAACTCAAATTAAAGGACAAGAAGCGCTGCGCCAATTGCCCTTTGATCTGTCTAGTTTATTACTAGCCGAGCAAACGCGTGAAAAAGAGCTTAATTCGACCAATAAAACGGCCAAAGAAGCTAGCCTCGTCAACATTAGCAGCGGCTATCAGAGGTAACTCCGCCACTACTTCGTCTTCCATGCGGATAGTTAACTTGCCAAGTTGAGCACCGGCAGCAATGGGGGCTTCAGGATAATCGTTAGTCGACATTTCAACTTGAAGCTCGCCTTTACTGCCGCGCGGTAGCGTTAGATACAGATCATTTTCAAGAGTTAGATTAACGCTGTCTTGCATACCCAGCCACACCGCTTGAGTTTGCAGGGTATCACCCGCGCTATAAAGCTTATGAGTTTCGAAATAACGGAAACCGTAACCAAATAATTTTTGTGTTTCACGGGCACGAGCTTCTTCGCTACGAGTTCCCATTACTACCGCAATCAGTCGAGTATCTTCACGCTTAGCCGAAGCCGTCAAACAATAACCCGCTTCTTCTGTATGGCCTGTTTTCAAACCATCAACACTAGGATCACGCCATAATAATTTGTTGCGGTTAGGCTGACGAATGTCGTTGTACTCATAGTATTTCTCAGCGTACAACTCGTAATAAGTCGGGTGGTCATTGATGATATGCAGCGCTAACGTTGCCATATCACGAGCCGTCGAATGGTGTCCTTCGGCAGGCCAGCCAGTGGCATTCAAAAACTGCGTATTGGTCATACCAAAGGTTTTAGCATACTGGTTCATCCAACCAGCGAACGCGTCTTCAGAACCGGCTAGGTACTCAGCTACAGCGATCGATGCATCATTCCCTGATTGCACGATAATGCCGCGTAGCAGATCCATTAACGCAACGTCAGTGCCTTCACGCACCCACATCTTAGAGCCGCCTTTTTTCCAGGCATTAACACTGATAGGTACTTGGGTATCTTCCTGCACCTTACCCTCAACCAACTCATGCACAGCAATATAACTGGTCATCATTTTGGTCATACTGGCAGGGGGCAATTGCTGATCAGCATTGTGCTCGACGATAATTCGACCACTATCAGCATCCATCAAGATGTATGCAGACGCATCGAGAACAGGTGGTTTGGGAATAATTACCGCTGCGGTAGCGGAAGAAGAAAAAACAACAAAGAGGCAAAGCTGTAAAAAACGCATGATATTCCTGAACGCCGGATGGGAAATTCGGGGCAGCATTGTAACATGCCAACCAATTTTTGCAGTGATAACTGCGACTAGATAAAAATTAAATGGCTAGCAGCTATCTGCAGCGGCTTAATTTTATAAAATATACTGACAAGAGAATACTGCAGAATATCCCTTAACGAATAGCACAGGCTGTCATCCAACCTGTGCTTACACGATTACTGACGAATCAACGCCGTGTCGCGCGCTGGGTGCAATGTCAGGAACGGTGCACCTCCAGATAAAACTTCATGGCTATGACGTAAACGATAAGAGCGGTCAATACGACGAGTACACAAGGTTAAACGCACCGCTAACCAACGATAATCAGACTTGTCTGCAGCATGGATAACCACAGATGCATCGTTATCAACCATCGCCTGACAGGCACCATTCATATTGTCAGCAATATCACGCGATCGATTCGCTAAATCTTCGGTAGGAATATCGTAGCGAGCGATTGGCTCACTGTCCTCTTTGGCGTCTGCCCATGCCGCTGCAACGCTCGCAGCACTGGCAAGCGTCGTAACGGTTGGTTTTGCCGCAGCTTTCGGAGCAACCACAGGTGCAACTTTTGCGACAGCTTTAACGGGGGCCGATTTAGGTTTTGTATTAAGTAATTCATCTTCAATATCATCGACGGCAACCTTAGCCGGTGCACTCGCTGCTTTCGCTTTGGCCGTCTGTTGAGCCAAGCGCTGCTCTTTCAATTTTTGTTCGTTAGCCGCACGGCGCTCTCGTTCTAATTGCTGCTGACGCTGTTGCTCAGCCAATTCTTTACGAGCTTTTTCTTCAGCTGCTTTCTGTTCTTCTTGTTTCTTGCGTTGGTAATCCGCTTGTAAGCGTTGTTTTTCTTTTTCTGCAGCCTCTGCTAACTGGCGCTGATGCTCTAGCTCCGCTTTGGTAGGTGCTGATACAGCCGCAACCGCAACAGGCTTAGCCATGCCACTGGCGATAGCATCATCAATCACGCGCTGTGCTTCTTCCAAACCAGGCGTTAACGATGCCACTGGCCAAACCTTATCCAAATAGCCTTGGGCCTTATCGAACTGACCACCAGCAATTGCACGGTTAGCCAACTCAACATACGACTCACCCCAGCGATACGTAAGCGGCACAACGCGAAAATCAAACGGAGCGTCGCCACGGAAGGCCTCAATTTTTTCCAATGCATTATTACCCACAGGCGCACTCAAACGCTGGGCAGCAATATCTTGATCAATCTCATTTAGGAGTGAATCAAGTTGCTCTGGAGTTGCAGCATTTACCTGCAAACCGATAAAGAACGTAGTAACGAATAGCGCAATTTTATTCATGTAGGAATTAACTTTGTTATCATTGTGATGGCTAGGCATTGACCGGTAAGATGAAGACATTCAGCCCCCGATGTCAAGTTCCATATTAATTATCCGGAGTTCTCTTTGATGTTATTGCGACTTGGTTCCCTTCTTTTTGCCCTACCTGCGCTTATTTTGCTAGTGCTTTATGGAGTGGAAATGTCAGCAGTATCCGATTGCACTCAACTCGGCGGCATCTACAACTTCGACACCGCAGAATGCGGCTCCGAGGCTATCCCACAAACAAGTTATTACGTGCGCCATAGCGGCCTAGTCAACGGCATGATGTTACTTTCGGTTCTCGGCGCATTGGCTATGTCGATCGGTATGCTGATCAAAGGTATGGCGCAACAGGCCAAATCATAATAACGAATTATTATCCGCAGCACTTTTTCCATTTACTGCCGCTCCCACAAGGGCATGGGTCATTCCTGCCCAGTTTCATTGGCGTGAACGACGCATTGCCATCGACGTAATACCACTGACCATCAAGGCGTTTGAAGATCGAACGCTCGTCCAGTTCGCACCATTCGCCATCTTCACAAAAACGAGCATTAAAGCTTACAACGCCTTCATTTTCTTGCTCTTGACTACTGAGAATGGTCAAACCAAACCACTGCGTTTTACCATCCATTGGCAAGGATGGTGGTCGTGTGTCTGTATGCCACGTACGTAGGAGATAGGCAGTATCTTGGTTAACGAAGGCGCTATAACGGGAGCGCATCAAGGCCTCTGCGCTAGGAGCAATGCCCTCATGACAAGGCTTGCAACACTGCTCGTAGGCAAGTCCACTCTGACATGGGCAAGGCTGCTCGGAACAGATACCTGTCATTGCATATTCTCGCGCGCTAAGTTCATTAGTTTGCCAATCGCTGCCGACAATGTATCGCTACGCTCAGGATTGCGAAACGCTGCCAATATCCGCTCACGCATACTCGGCAACGTCATCAAATCGGCGATAAGAGTAATAAACGAATCTTGACCAACGGCCGCTAAGTGTTCGAGATATATTTGCAAACGTTCATCACTAAGATCCAACCAGCAACGACTGCCAATGGCGCTTAATACTTCAATTGAACGCGCTTCGGGGTGAGCCAGAATCGCCCCCAGCAGTTGTTGTCGCTGTGGCACGCTAGAGCTGCCGGATAAACCGCGAGCAAAGGCTGCTAAGTCAGCAGCACTGGCGTTATCTGCAACCACCTGAGCCAAAGAATCGCTAATCGCTAGCGTCAAATTAAGACCCGGTGTCGCATTTTCTAAAAAGCCGAGTAGAACATTACGAGGCACTGCTGCCATCTTCGGCATCGCCTGGCACAACAAAACATCGTTATTGTCTTCATCTATCCGGGCAACGACTTCAGCTAAACCCTGCAAGCCTAACTGCTGCCAGTTTTGCCAACCATTATCACCGGATAAATACGCACGGGCTGTTGCGTAGTATTGAGTTGCAGGTTGTTCTAACGTGCGTAAGGCTAAGGCATGAAAGTACGCCATGCGATTACCATCTGGCTTGTAACTGCAGGGTGCATCGCCGTGTTGTTTGGTCGGTGCTTGAACAACTCGTAACCAATGCTCTAAAAACGCGTCACGTGGTCCAGGCAACAGGACGTTCTGTTCATCCAAAGGAAGCTTTAAAAACCAAATATTGTGCTGACCTGGCTTATCTGGATTCCAACTAAAAATCCCCAACCAAGCGTGCTTCAAATACGGCGCAGGATAGGGCTTGGCCAATAGTTCAATGGCTTCAAAATCCGTTGTTGAAATTTCACCAATACGACGTCCCAAATCAAACACACGCATTTGCGCGCCGCTGCGTTGCACTAATTGACTGATGGTCATATTGCTTCTCCAACAAACACACTAAAAAACCGGAGTTTAACAGTTTGCGTTGGGTGATTCAGTCCTATAACGAATTCCGTTATCATTCATTGCGCTCATGCTGCAATCGGAGGCTAACCATGTCGACTCAACACAGTTTGCTTGCCAGCTACCTGCTAAAACTTGAATCTGCTCTACAGCAACACGAGTTATGGTCGACCGATTCACCCAGTGCGCTGCAACTGTCTAGCCTGCAACCCTTCTGTGTTGATACCCTGACCATCGAGCAATGGCTGCAATACATCTTGATTCCTCGCTTTTCTGCACTCGTTGCAACAGGCGCCGACTTACCCATTATTCCTGCCGATAACGGTATGGCGGGTATGGCTGACATTGCATTCAATCAACGCAATATTCGCGCTAACGAGGTAGTTGACCTTATTCGCGGTATCGATTCTTTACTGGAGGCACCATGGCCTTAATTTTTGCTGTACTGGCTAGCGTAATACTGGGCGCAGGTATCACCGCCTACGTTTTGATTTCGCGCTGGCAACAAATCATTGCTGATGCAAAGCGTGACCTAACTGAAATGGCGGAGCAATACAAAGCCACCCAAGATGAAAATCGCGAGTTAAAACAAAAGGTTGCTGATTTACAGTACCAGTTTAATAGCGCACAGAAGGATTTAAACTTCGCCCGCGAACAAGCTAAAAACGGCGGCGTTTAAGCCACAACATAAATAACACCGCCAAGACAAAGCCGCCCATAACCAACAGCACGACGCTGGCGCGGCTAAAATGCAGTGCTGCCCGCTCACCAAGCCAATAAATAGGCAGTAAATAAGCAGCAGCCCAAGCCGGTGAAGACAGTGTATTTGCCAGCAAGAAAGACGATGTCGGCATAGCGCTGGCCCCGGCCACGACAGGGACAAGTGGACGCAAAGGGCCAATAAAGCGCCCGAACGCTATACTCCAAACTCCGTAACGTGTGAAAAACTCATGGCTATGCGCCAACCAATCGGGGTGTCTTTGGAAAAAGTGCCAGTGATGCAATCGCCCCTGAGCACGACGCCCTAACCAAAAGCTCGTGCCATCGCCTAAGAAAGCACCGATAGTTCCAACCAGCCACCAAGTCCAAGGTGAAATGCCCAGTTCCGGCGCTAGTACCGTTAGTCCAATCAAAATCGCGATCCCGGGCACCAACAGACCGACAACGGCCAATGACTCGGCAAAAGCCGTTAATAACAAAAGTAGTATCAATCCTCCGGCGCTACTGGTCATATCGCCCGCAATAAGATTTAACTCAGATAAATACGGTTCAAGCATGGCAGGCATCGTTTATTCCCTGTATCCTCAAAAAAATCCTGACCACTAATAATCAAGAAAAATCGAATGAAGTCAGCCACTCAATCTCCCGATCTGGATACGTCACGGATCAGCGTTAGCGCCCACTATACGGGCTATATTTGGTACAAGCATGGACTTTCAGCTGCAGGATTTGCAACCGGAACCGGACGCTTTGCCAATGCCGCACTTGCACCAATTAATGCATTTTTACGCTTAGTTGCCGGTGCCGATATTGATATCTTTTTATTACAACGTCACTCGGTCATCGACCATCAAGTTCGTGACCTTATCGAACAGCATGGGATCGAACAAATCGTCGAGTTAGCATCGGGCTTGTCGCCACGAGGCTATCGTATCAAGCAGCAATATCCGCATATTCGTTATATCGAAGGCGATCTGCCCGGAATGGCAGCTCGTAAGCGCGAACTACTAGGACGCGTCGGTTTAGCAGCTGGCCACGATGTAGTTGAGTGCAATATTTTGCAAGAAGATGGCCCAACCTCCATTGCCGCAGTACTTGCCAGTCTTGATACCAGCAAGCCCACGCTGATTATTACCGAAGGCCTTGTTAACTACTTTGACTTACCGGTTATTCGTTCCGTATGGGCACGTATGGCCCAAGGTTTGAAACGGTTTCCCCAAGGTTACTACATTACGGATTTGTACCCAGATTTTGCCGACCACCCTTCGTATCGCTACGTTAAGATGGCACAAAAGCTGGTCGGTTTGTTCACTCGTGGACAATGGCCTCTGCATTATTCGAACGATAACGCTATTCGCAATGGCTTTGGTGAAGACGGGTTCGATCAAGTCGACGTACTTGATCCCGCCTCATTCTATGGGCAGTTGAACTTGCCTGAAGTGAAGATTAAAACCTTGGTGCGTATCATACGTTGCAAAGTATCGGGCGAATAAGCGCAGCAACCGATACAAAAAAGGCCTGCTAAGCAGGCCTTTTTTGTCGGTTCTATTCACTAAATGCGGCCAACTGCAAACTGGTACGCTTCTGCTTTTTCAGCCGCCCCATTAAGCGTCGCTCTAATGCTTCACCCGTTTCATTCGGTTGACGAGTTACCGCAGCGGCGCCCAAAGATAGCTCTGCAAATGGTCGCCAAGTCTGGTCTTCTAACTTACGTTTAATTCGTTCCATCAATACGATGGCACCTTCTTCGGCACAATTCGGTAATACCAATACAAACAAGTCGTCGCTCAAACGAAACATTTCATCTTCGGCCCGTACCTGCTGCTGAGTGGTTGTCACAAATCGCGGCAAAAATTGCAGCACTGAGCGATTACCGTGCAAGTCAGCCAACTGGCTATATTCCTCCAACACCAAACCGATCAAGCTCACATTTTGACGAGCACTCTCACCACGAGCAATTTCCCGCTCTAATACATGATGAAAATGGCTACGATTGTACGCTCCCGAAATTTGATCCGTCAGTGCCAAGCGCAGTAGCGACCAACCTTTCAGTTGTGTGAGGTAGGCGTAACACCACGCAGAGCCAACCAATAACGAATAATTTGTACCACTACGAATCGCGTTTAATGTGCCTTCATCAACCCAGACAAGTACCGTCAGTACCAGTGCAACCGCAACGTTAAACCAAGTACCATGATTGATGGGCAAACAAAAATAACTAAACAAGGGTAAAGCATATAAATAGTGAGTCATCAGTACCGGATAATCTGGTAACTGATACAGACCAAGCGCTGCCAACAAACAAATCAGCGGGTAGTTGATCCAAGCGTACGCATCTCGATCACGATTGATATAAATAAAAATCGCACTAAAAAATAGAGCCGGTATAGCGATAACATTCGACAGAACGAGTGGATACAAGCCCTGACGATATTGATCATAAATAAGAATAGAGATTGCGATAGCCGCTAGCGAATAAACTAGAACCTGTAATCGGGGCAGCAACTGTTCTTGCGATAATTCACTGAACATTCGACAACACCTCCTGTATTCGTTTGATCATACTAGGTATGTCATCCTCAGGCAGATAGACGTCCTGCACGACTTTCACCTGAGTTAAGCCCTCAAAGCGCTCACTACCCGCCAAATCATCCAGTAAATCTTCCTGTAAACGCTCAGCATCGTCACTCGAACTATGCGGCATAAGAATAATAAAGTTATCCGAATTTAACCGATAACAAGTATCGTATTTGCGCAGACAGCGCTTCAATTTTTTACCGAAAAAACTTAACCGCTGTTCGTAATCCTCAGCTTTTAATGTATGCCAGCGCGGCGGAATGGCGACGCCAACCAAGATCAATTCACTACTTTGACGATCAGCACGTGTCATTTCTTTGTTCAAATCCAACTGCAACTGATATTCGTTGTAAACCTGAGTCACTGGGTCGGTGTTGATAATTTCGATCAAACCGCGATTGTTGCGCTCGTTCAACATGGCGTACATCACCGCGAACAGATAGCAGGCAGCATAGGTAAACAAGATTTGCAGTCGCAAGTAGCTATCGTATTCCTGCACGATCAGTAAGAACAAAGCGGTGCTATACACTAAAGCGACATATGTAGCGACATGAAAGGGGAATAGGAAATAAACGTACCCCGGCACAAAATAGATCCAATGAGTGGCTTGGTCAGCTTGCTGCATTCCAAACAAGGTGAATAGACATAACAAAAATACCAAGGCCCACTCAGGGTAAGGTGAAGCACGCTTGTGCCCACGCATCAGTAGGTACACAGCGTAGAGCAAAAGCAACACTGAGAAGCCTGCGGCGACCGCGGCATACACGTTAGTCGACTCGATCAAATCCAGTACGGCAATAACGCTCAAACCGAGTGCCGCAAATAAGCAGTACAGAACCTTAACCTGCAGAACGACTAAGGTATGAAATTGTGCTTTTTCCATAAATCAGGGAATCCAGAGCATTTCAGCGGTCATTCAATACGACCATCGCTTAACAGTGTAGTAGTTCGTGTATACTAGCGCACTTTATGACAGGCCGACGCTTCAGGTATTCACACAATGAACGTTCTCGATTACATGCAAACACTGGGTAACCAAGCACGCGTAGCTTCACGAGCCATCGCCCGTGCGAGCACCCAAGATAAAAATGCCGCCTTAGTGGCCATTGCCGCCGCCATCAGCGAACAGCGTGATACGCTAAAAGCAGCCAATGCACTCGATATGGCGCGAGGCCAAGAAAACGGCCTAGATGCCGCTCTGCTTGATCGCCTCGAACTCACCGACGGTCGCATTGATGGCATGTTAGAAGGCCTACAACAAGTGGCTACTTTAGCCGACCCTGTCGGTGAAATAACCGACCTTAAATATCGCCCTAGTGGTATTCAAGTCGGCAAAATGCGCGTGCCATTAGGCGTCATCGGCATTATTTATGAAAGTCGTCCAAACGTGACGATTGAAGCGGCCAGTCTATGTTTAAAATCAGGTAACGCTGCCATTTTGCGTGGAGGCTCTGAAGCCATTGAGTCAAACCAAGCATTAGCCGCCTGTATCCGTACAGGCCTAGCGGCCGCAGGTTTACCCGCTGAGACAGTACAAGTGGTCGAAACCACTGACCGTGAAGCCGTTGGCGCACTCATTACTATGCCAGAGTTTGTCGATGTGATCGTACCTCGCGGAGGTAAGAGCTTAATCGAACGCATTAGTCGTGACGCTAAAGTTGCCGTTATTAAGCACCTAGACGGTATTTGCCATGTGTACATTGATGAATTCGCCGATAAAACTAAGGCGATAAACATCGCGATCAATTCTAAGACTCATCGTTACGGCACTTGCAACACGATGGAAACCTTATTGGTTCATACCTCGCGCGCAGCAGATATACTGCCCGAGCTAGCGGAAGCTTACACTAATATCGGCGTTGAACTGCGCGGCTGCGAACGCACCCGTGAACTATTGGTCGATATCAATGAAGCGACTGCGGAAGATTGGGATACCGAATACCTAGCGCCAATCTTGGCGATTCGTATCGTCGATACTCTGGATGACGCTATTGAGCACATCAATCGCCATGGATCACACCATACTGACAGCATCATTAGTGAGAACTACACCTTATCGCGTCGTTTTATCAATGAGGTCGATTCTAGTTCTGTGATGATTAATGCTTCAACGCGATTCGCCGACGGTTTTGAATATGGTTTAGGTGCTGAAATCGGCATTTCGACGGATAAAATTCACGCCCGCGGCCCTGTTGGGCTTGAAGGTTTAACGTCGCAAAAATACGTAGTGCTGGGTAACGGTGAAATCCGTCAGTAATCCTAAGTCGCTAGCGATACTGGGCGGGACATTTGATCCCGTTCATATCGGACATCTGCGTATTGCCTTACAGTTACGCCAACTCGGCTTTGCAGCAGTATGGCTTATGCCAAATGCCACACCGCCACACCGACCGCAGCCACAAGCGACGGCAGAACAGCGGTTGGCGATGCTGAGACTGGCTACTCAGTCGCTGGATGGCATTGAGGTCTGCGATCTTGAATTGCTGCGTGATGCTCCAAGTTACAGTGCCGACACCCTCAATCTGTTACGCCAACAATACGCTGATTGTGCTATCACTTGGGTGATGGGAACGGATGCTTGGAACAGCTTTGATCAATGGCAAAAACCAGAAGTGATACTGGAATGCGCCAATGTATTGGTCATTAGCCGCCCGGGAGACAAAATAAAAGCCATGGGCTGGCAACATCAGCAAGCCGTGCTTCGACGGGCTGAGAGCCGCGGTTTACGTGACTCTCACCACGGCGCTATTGCCTTTCAGGCATGGCCAGAACTCGATATATCTGCATCCGACTTGCGTCAGGCTATCAAGCAGGGCGACAATGTCACCTTTCTAACGCCGGACGCGGTATTGGAATACATAAATCAACATAAACTCTATCGATAGAAATGCATGCAAATTGAGCAAATAAAATCGTTGGTGATCGAAGCGCTGGAAGACATGAAAGCGCAAAATATCACCGTGCTGGACGTCCGCGGACGCACCTCAGTCACTGATTGGATGATCATCGCCAATGGTACGTCCAACCGTCACGTTGGGGCTGTTGCCTCGAATGTAGAAGAAAAAGCTAAGCATGCGGGTTTACGCCCAAATGGTATGGAAGGTCGCGCCGCGGCAGATTGGGTTCTTATCGACCTAATCGATGTGGTTGTTCACGTAATGACAGAACAAGCACGCCACTTCTACGATTTGGAGCGCCTTTGGGGCGAACCTAAAGCCGACGCTGAAGCAGGAAAACGCGACGCATGAAGCTACGTCTGCTCGCGGTCGGCACTAAGATGCCGGCCTGGGTAGAACAAGGCTATGCAGAATACGCTAAACGCCTACCGGCTGACTGTGCATTGGAATTAGTGGAGATAGCCCCCGGCCATCGCGCTAAGAACACCAGCAAAGAAAAAGCCATGCAGCAAGAAGCTGAAGCACTTATCAAGGCCATTCGCCCATCGGATCATGTGGTTGCGCTCGCTGTTGAAGGGAAACCTTGGACAACGCCTCAACTCGCGTCCGAATTAGAAAACTGGCGCATGCAAGGCGGCGACGTCGCTTTGTTAATTGGCGGCCCTGATGGCATGACTGATGAGATCATGCGCTTAGCAAAACAGCGCTGGTCACTCTCCAATCTTACCCTGCCGCATCCTTTGGTGCGGGTTCTGCTTGCCGAACAGTTGTATCGAGCATGGACCATATTGCAGGGTCATCCGTACCATAAGTGAGGTTCGGATATGTGGGAGCACTCGTTCAGGGATAAGACAGCAGAACGACGTCTGTTTCGCGCGCGCGCTATCACTTTAGGTCTGTTTATTTTCATCATGCTGTGCGGCTTAGCTTGGCGCATGTCGTACCTGCAGATTGAACTGCACGAAAAATACAAAAACCTCTCTGAAAACAACCGCGTTCAATTACGGCCGCTCGCCCCCAATCGAGGCCTTATTTACGACCGCAACGGCGTGTTGTTAGCAGAAAATATCCCTTCTTACAGCCTCACCATTGTCGCCGAACGCGTAAGAGATCTCGATCAAACCTTAACCTTTCTCAACGATCTCATTGAAATATCCGAACGTGACCGTGAACAATTCGACAAGCGTCTAAAGTTTCGCCGTCGTCCGTTTGAGCCTGTGGTTTTACGTTATCGTCTGAGTGAAGAAGAAATTGCCAAAGTATTGGTGAATCGTTTTTATCTACCGGGCGTCGATGTAGAAGCACAACTCGTGCGTCACTATCCCAATGGTAATGCCTTTGCCCACGTACTTGGCTACGTCGGCCGCATCAACGAAAAGGACCAAGCGCTGCTCGATACCGATCCCGATGTTAAGCGTCGCTACAGTGCAACTCAGTACATTGGTAAAACCGGTGTTGAACGCCGCTACGAAGAAGATCTGCATGGCGAAGTGGGCTATCAAAAAGTCGAAACCAATGCACGGGGGCGTATCCTCAGTGTTATCGAACAGCAAGATCCGATTCCAGGTAAAGACCTAACACTGCATCTTGATGCCCGTTTGCAAAAGCTAGCCGAAAAAGAAATGACTGGCCGGCGTGGTGCCGTTGTTGCGATCGAAGTGGCAACCGGAGGCATCGTCGCGCTTTATAGCAACCCGGCATTCGACCCCAATTCCTTCGTCACCGGTATCTCTCACAAAGACTACTCTGATTTGCGCGATGACCCTGATCAACCGCTATTTGATCGAGCAACCCGAGGGCAATACCCACCAGCCTCGACACTCAAACCCTTCATCGGTTTAGCCGCATTAAATGCAGGAACAACGAATTGGAACGATAGCATTCGCGACCAAGGTTGGTACAAACTCGATAATGATGAACGTTTATATCGCGACTGGAAAAGAGGTGGCCACGGACGAGTCGATCTTGAAAGAGCCGTAGTGGAATCATGTGATACCTACTTCTATGACGTGGCAGTACGTACTGGAATCGATGGGATCACACCCTTTCTTGCTCAATTTGGTTTTGGCCGCGATATGACCCTAGACGTTATTTCTGCTCTACCTGGCTTACTGCCAGATCGAGATTGGAAGAAAGCCCATCGACGAGGCTCTTGGTATGCTGGCGACACCGTTAACTTAGGTATTGGTCAAGGCTTCATGTTAACAACACCGTTGCAACTAGCGACTGCCACTGCGGTACTGGCAAACCGCGGAAAATGGCAAATACCACGGCTAATTTATGCGCACAATGAAGTCGAAGACGTGATCGAGCACGGTGATATCCCCGATATTCAATTACGTAACCCAGATAACTGGAATCGCATGTTTAATGCGATGGCCAACGTTATCTCTGGACAGCATGGCACTGCGCGACGCTTGCTCAGCAATATGCAATTCCCGATGGCCGCTAAAACAGGGACGGCCCAAGTGGTGGGGATTAAGCAAGACGAAGAGTACGATTCCGAAGCGTTACGTGAACGTTTACGCGATCATGCGCTGTTTATTGCCTTTGCTCCGGTAGATAATCCGCAGATCGCCATTGCCGTTATTGTCGAAAACGGCGAATCCGCTGGTAAAACGGCGGGGCCAATTGCGCAAAGTATTATTAACGAGTATCTCGGAGGCGCGGAAGGCTAATGCCAAGTGTTGATTTTAGCCGCACGGTATCCACCCCTGCGCATCACCATACCTTCGATAGCAGTGGTGTTTTTTATAAACGCCTACACATAGATTTGATTCTATTCTTACTTATCATCGCGCTATGTGGCGTCGGTTTGCTGATACTGTACAGTGGCAGTGGTCAGGATATGGGGATGGTGAAACGCCAAGCACTGCACTTCAGTATTGGCATCGGTTTAATGCTATTTACCGCGCAGATACCTCCACGAGTCTACCAATTGTTAGCACCCTGGGCCTACGCTGCCGGTGTATTCGCATTAATCGGGGTACTGGTTATGGGGGTTGGTGCAAAGGGTGCACAACGTTGGTTGGAGCTGCCGGGACTGCCGCGCTTTCAACCATCCGAACTGGTCAAGCTGGCACTGCCCCTCACGGTTGCTTGGTTTATGGCGAAACGCCCTGTACCACCACGATTTATCGATTTATTTTCTGCCTTGATCATCGTCATGGTGCCAACGATTCTGATTTTACGACAGCCCGACTTAGGTACTTCGATTTTAATCAGCGCCTCAGGCCTGCTGGTGCTGTTTTTTGCCGGCATGTCGTGGAAATTAATTATTAGCATGATCACCTTGGTAGCAGCCAGCGCACCGGCGATGTGGTTTTTCGTTATGCATGATTACCAAAAACAACGCGTACTCACCTTCCTTAATCCAGAAAGCGATCCTCTTGGCACCGGTTGGAATATTATTCAATCGAAAACAGCCATTGGCTCTGGTGGTATACACGGCAAAGGCTATTTACTCGGAACTCAGTCACAATTAGAGTTTTTACCCGAAAGCCATACCGACTTTATTATTGCCGTACTCGCAGAAGAATTAGGCCTTGTTGGCGTCATGCTCTTGCTCACGCTCTACTTCCTAATCATTATGCGTTGCTTATATTTATCCACCCAGTGTGAAACCCTTTTCGGGCGTTTGCTGTCTGGTAGTATTGCCGTGACATTTTTCATTTACGTTTTTGTAAATATCGGCATGGTGAGCGGTATTTTACCGATCGTGGGTGTACCTCTGCCGTTAGTTAGTTATGGTGGCACCTCGGTAGTAAGCTTATTGCTCGCGTTTGGTCTCATTATGTCGATGTATACCCATCGCCAAGATTAATAGGATGTATTTTATGCGGATTCACCGAATTGCCCTTACATTGTCGCTATTAGGTTTGGCTAGCGCTGCAACCGCTGGCTATGACACTCATCCTCGTTTCGCCGAATTTGCAGCCGAGCTGCAAGCTGAATATAAAATTCCTGAAGCAGAAACACGTGCTTGGCTAAAAAATGCAGAAAAAATGCAGTCGGTTCTGGATGCCATTCAGCGTCCAGCAGAAAAAGTTTTAGAGTGGGATAAATATCAAGATATTTTCTTAACCAAAAAACGTATTGAATCTGGCAAGGTATTTATGGAAACCCATAAAGCATTGTTAGAAAAAGCAGAAAAAGAATACGGCGTTCCGAAAGAAATCATCACTGCAATTATCGGTGTTGAAACATTTTACGGTACAAGACAAGGTACTTATCGAGTACTCGATTCGCTATCGACACTTGCCTTCGACTATCCTGACCGCCCTCTTTTTTGGCGCGAACTTAAAGCCTTCTTTGCACTGGCGGAAAAAGAAAAGCTCGATCCTGAGGCAATCAAAGGATCCTATGCTGGCGCCATGGGTTACGGGCAGTTCATTCCCACTAGCTATTTAGAATATGCCGTCGATGGCGACAATGACGGTAAGCGCGACTTATGGGCGAACCCTGCCGACGCTATATTCAGCGTAGCTAACTATTTTAGCCGTCATGGTTGGATCAGTGGCGAACCCGTAACACAACGAGTGACCGTTACCGGTGCGGCTTACGAGCCTATTGTGAATGCTACGCGCAAACCAGAAATGACTGTCGGCGATATCAGGGCATTAGGCGTCACCCCGTCGATTAAAATCGCCGACGACAAACCAGCAACTTTAGTACATCTACTTGGAAAAGAAGGTCCAGAATACTGGCTTGGTGAATTCAACTTTTACGTTATTACGCGTTACAACCACAGCCGCATGTACGCCATGGCCGTTTATCAATTAAGTGAGAACTTTAAGTGATACGACTGCTCATACTCTTGTGTGCGGTGAGTTACTTAAGTGGTTGTGCGACTTCGCGCTATCAGCATAAGGATGATTTTACCCCTCAACCGATTACTGATATCGAAGCACTACCAGAACCGATACCGGTTGCCGAGCCACGCAGTACTATGGGTAACCCAGCCAAATACAAAGTGCGTGGTAAAGAATACAGCGTGATGGCGGATGCCACCAATTACCACGATAGCGGTATCGCTTCGTGGTATGGCATGAAATTCCATGGACATCGAACCTCAAATGGCGAGATTTTCGATGTCTATAAATTTTCTGCCGCCCATAAAACTTTACCGCTTCCCTGTTATGTAAAAGTAACCCGCGAAGATAATGGTAAATCAGTTGTTGTGCGCGTGAACGACCGAGGTCCTTTTCATGAGGATCGTATTATCGACTTATCTTATGCCGCCGCCGTTAAACTCGGTATGCACAAACAAGGCACGGCAAAGGTGCGTATTGAAGTCGTGCAAGCGCCACTCAATGGCAGCGTGCGCTGGATACAAGTTAGCGCGTTAAGCGATGCCAAGGCGGCTGAAAAGCAACGTCAAGAATTAGAGAATCTAGTCGATAAACGCTGGCCCGTGACCATTACTTCGAGAGAAAGCGGCAATCGTATGGTACACCGCGTACGTATTGGTCCGGTTGCAGAAGGTGAGGATTTAGATAAAGTATTGGATACGCTAAAAAGCGCTAATATCAAGCAACCGTTACTCCTGGCTCGCCATCAACTTTAAAGACATTTTGCACATAAAAAAGGGCCAACGTCAGAACGACTGGCCCAAGTGCAAGATATTCAAAGATACCAGTTTTAGCTTCAGCTACTGACGATTACTCGCCGGTACCATGCTTAGAAATATCTTTTTTAATGGCCAAGTAAAAACCCACAAAAAATAAACACGTCAAACCAACAATTGCTAACCCAGCAAATACGACCTCATCCATAAACATAGTCATCACCTCACTCTGAACATCAACGACGTTGGTCGTCTTTATGTTCTCACTGTAGCAAGTCCGACTATGCTTCCATTGATCTATATCAAAGGCCGCCTGAACGAAGAAGGACGACAGGTAGCTCAATTGATGCAAATCAATTTTTACAACAATACAAACCTAAGCTCGCAGTTAGTAAATAGTGAAGACTATGCGCCAATACAGGACATCGACAGCATCAGATGCCCAGTATGTAGGCAGGTCAGGCACTGACGACCTGACCGCGATAAATACGCTGAGATTTCTGCGTGCGCTCAACATCATCAAGCAAACGCTGACTACCTCGATAAACACGCACCGATGGTATATGTTCCGGCGGCTCTTGGGTCGGTAAAAAGTCCTCAACTAAGCGTAAAAGCTCAATACTGACGCCACTTCGCACTAATTCACGTAAATCATGCTCAAGAGAGACGGAATCGAAGTGAATGTCGCAACCTTGCTCATCTTTGGCAAGGCGCTTAATTTGCCGTAACAACGCAATACTATGGCGATTAAATTCCACAAGCAGCCTCCAAAAAGAAATTCTATTGGTGGCTGTGCAAGCCTCATACCACAGACTGAAGTTCTACCTGAGGATATTCAGATTTACCCCGAATGACCACTTCCGCAAGTCCGGAAAAACGTTCAGCAACAGCCTGCCAGCTTGCATCTTCGGCCTGGGCCCGAGCATCAATTCCCGCTAAGGTTAAATCCATAGCCAAAGCATCACCCAACGCTTGAATAAATCCAGCCTCGTCATTTTCTTCGGCTAAAAATCCATCAATTCCTTGGCGAACATGGGTAGCCGCTGCCGCCATATTATAAGCAACAACCGGTAATGCACTAGCCATCGCTTCTAGAGTCACTAAGCCAAAGGTTTCGGTCATGCTTGGAAATACAAAGAGATCAGCAGACGCGTAATATTCCGCTAGCTCTGTTCCCGTTTTTACACCTGCAAAAATGACTTCAGGATGTTTAAGTTGCATCTCCTGACGCATAGGACCATCACCGACCATGACTAAGCGAATATCGGGAAACTGCTGACGCGCCTGCTGCCATGCTTTTATTGCGAGCGGAATATTTTTTTCCGCAGCGATGCGACCGACATACAAAAGCACGCGTTCACCTGCCGTTACCCCCCAAGAATGGCGCAATGCTGGATTGCGATACTCCGGATGGAAATGTTGGCAATCAACTCCATGTGGGAGTAATTCGACGTTATTAAAATACTGCTGTTTTAACATTGTCTGCACTTCTGTAGTAGGAACTAAAGTCATTAACGTACGATTGTGAAAGCGTCGCAGCCAAGCCAAGGTCGCATTGCGAATCCAACTTAAACCATAATAACTGCTGTATCGGTGAAAATTGGTATGAAAGGCACTGAGTACGGGAAGATCCCATTTTCTGGCGAGACTTAATGCCGAATTGCCGAGTGGCCCTTCGGTTGCGATATAAACCAAGTCTGGTTGAAATGCATTCCACGCTTTTCTCAACGTACGTGGCGCTGGCAAGCCCAGCTGCAAATCGGGGTACATCGGGATAGTAATACCGCGGCACCCTACCTCCTCATGAACTGATGTATATTCTGACCGTGGACGAGTCCTAACGATCTGTACCAAAAAACGTTCAGGATCCAATGAAGAAATAAGATGCTGCAAAGAAATCGCAACACCATTTACATCGGGAACATACGTTTCAGTCACAACACTAATACGGATCTGAGCCATGATGATGCCGGCACTCTGATATAAAGGTCTCAGTGTGCCAGTACACCTATGACAATTTTATGAATACCGCTTAGGCTTCAACTTCAGTCAACTTCGACAACCGATAGCGTAATTGGCGAGGGGTTAAACCTAAGACTTTTGCAGCCATAGTTTTATTGCCATTACACTTATCAATCGCCGCGTTAATATCTCCGAGTTCATCATCATGAACGCGTTGATATGGACGAGCATAAAGTGTCTTGAAATTAGGAACAACTTGGGTTGCTAGGATGTTAGCAATCTGAGCTCCAAGGAAGCTCGTGATACTTAAATCCAGTAACTCAGGATGATTACCGCGCAAATCCATTACCATGACTGCCAGTACAGATTGACGCAACATCAAAGGCACTAACAAACAACGCACCGAGCCTGATAGGGTATCTAATACCGGATCAAAGCGCTCAGGGCGTTCACTATTTTCATAGATCACCAACCATTCACGCGATTCAAACTGACGACACAGCGCATGCTGAACAGCAAAACTATAGATGCCGTTCGTTACACCGGTTGAACAGTATTGGGCTTTAAATCGACTTGGTGAATCGGGTAATGCGATAGAAATATTATTCAGCCCCGTTAATTCGGTTGCTAACGATAGCAACTGCTGAATACTTTCCTCGTCGTGGTAACGACTTTCAAGGATGTGAGTCAAACTCGTTAACCAATCGAAAGAATGGGTCACGGGCACTAGGTTGTGACGGTAGTCTTGGATATCGGCAATTTTTAACATAAGCAGCTCCTCCTGATCTAATTTATATATGGCAAAACCCGTACCAGCTTTTTAAGGCTTGTTATCAAGTGCCAAAATTGATCCGAATCGTCCTAAAAATGCTCAAAACGAACCAATAAATTGCTTAGCAATCAGACTAACCCACAGATAATTAAGTAATTTTTTCAGATTTGTGACAATTGCAATCGGAATATCTAACCAGCGTCAGAGTCAAGACTGACGCTAGATCGAAAGAAATGTGCGCCATAAGAAAGCAGCGGGAATTTTAGTAGAACCGAGATGGTGCACTTTGTAAGAAAACTTTTATGCAACACTCGGATCATTGTCAGGCAGGTATTCTTTTTTCAACCAGTGTGCAAATCCACGACAAGCATCCTGAGCAGTCAAAATGCCTGCTAAGCGATCATGTCGCATGATCAGCACAGCGTCTAATCCTTCATCAGCCATCATATCCAATACAACATCTAAACGAATATGCAAATCCACTTGCGGCACGGATCGCTGACACATGTCGCCAACCGTTAGCTCCTTGATATCTCGTGCAGAATGCCCGGGTTGGCGCGCCAGTTCGATATCGGCAAGAGTCAACAACCCGACCACATCGTGGTGATTCAATACTGGGAGATGGTGGCATCGATGCTCTTTCATCAAATGCAATGCGTCATCCAAGCTAATTGCCTCTTCTACATGAACAGGAAAAGCAGTCATCATTTCAGTCACTGTAGGCATATGACGCATACAAATATCTCCCAGTGTTGCAAATTACTTAAAGTTAAACACCGATACGACCAAGAACATTAACGATTTCATGCAAAATACCCGATAACGTCGGATGTTCTTGTTCAAATTCCACTGCTTGCTGCTGAATGCGGTCGCTAAGATCAGCGCTGTCTTTGTCACCGAGAGATTCAATATCCACAGCAATCTGCTCCAGCAGGCCTAATGTGTCTGGATCCAGTGCTGGCGACTGCTGAAGTTGCTGGTGAAGTTGTTGTAACTGTTGCTTTAGTGGGTTATCGGTCATGGCGCTCTCCTAATTTTTTACAAATACCGACTATGAGTCTAACCCTAGCCAATAGGATTACCATAATCTGAATCAAGCAACAGGAGGATTTAATTAGTAGAGGGCATGAAAGTAGAAAGGCATTTTACACATATCGGCCATCGCCTTTAGGGAACGACGATTGGCATTGTCACCCACATACAGCATTGGCACTGACGCTAAATGTAGATATTTAAGCTCTGGCAGAATATTACGAAATGCATGCAAGATCATGCTGTGACTAGTAGAAACCGGCACCCAAATATGATCTGTCATAGAAAGTCCCTCAAGCAATTCGAGCAAGCGCTCACTATTTACCTGCAACGACTCTTTGGGATTGGCATAAAACAAATGCACCACACGGTCACTCCCCAATCCTTGCTTATCAATAAGATGCCAAGTGATCGGCAGCGCATCACTGATCAGTTCTTGCAATTGAGGGGTATACCCAACTAGCCCTGCAGTAGCAGAATGATTCGGTAAATTCGCTAAGTAGACGCGTGAATCTGGGCGTTCAGTTAATGAGGAAGGAATTCTATGGCCTCCCCCTCTACGAGGAGTCTGCACTTCTTTAACAGCAATTGTACTCATCCATGCTCCTTGCTCACGTCGGCTGACACACTGTTGAAGGTATAGTCAACGTAAAGACCATTTGCCAGAATCCATGGCGCAATAGAAGCAACTTTCAGGAAAAAGCATTAACAATACTTATTACCACCTGAAAATATGTCGTTTTTAGCCTGAGCGTATAGTCGAGCTAGATATCTAATACGGCCGTCAATACAACCTTAATAACGTAACCAAGAACGCCAACGCCTAGGCCTAAAAATAGAATAAAAAGCCCAAATTTTCCTGCCTTAGCACGCTTTCCAAGATCGTAAATAATGAAAAACATAAGACCTATCAAACCGGTAATTCCGACAATCATAGTGATTTGTTCTACGGCGGCTGCATTCATCGAAGATCTCTGCTTATTGATAAGGTGCGCTATGGTACTCAATCAGACTAGTTACCGACAACCTTCGTTTTATTTTCCGTAGAGGACAAAAACAATACAGCCTTTAAAATATATTGAACTCTTTGCTCATGGCCGATTTTTATCTTCTGCCGTTTAACGCTATGATGCGCCCTAGCACAATCGCTCTCAGACAATAATAAAATCGAGGATTTACCGATGCGCATGATTGCAATCGCGCTGACACTGATCAGTATTGCGTTCTCCGCCAACGCTATGGAAGCCCAAAAACGTATCTTATGTATCTTTGACCCTATCGGTGCAAATGGCCCTATTTTCAGCGCTATGCGTGATTATGAAACGGCCGCATTAAAGTGGGGGGTTGCATTAGAATTAAAAGCCTACACCAACGAAGCCGTTGCGCTAGCTGATTTTCAAGCTGGCTCTTGCGATGCTGTCAACGTAACGGGCACTCGAGTACGTCCATACAATTTGTTCGCCGGAAGTATTGAGGCTCTGGGTGGCTTGGTTAGCTACGAACAAGTGCGTGAACTCATTGGCATGCTGGCACGACCACAGGCGGCCAAATACATGGTGGACGGCAATTATGAAATCGGCGCCATCATGCCAGGCGGTTCTGTTTATGTATTCGTTCGTGATCGTGCGATCAACTCGGTCGAAGCCGCTGCCGGACGTCGCGTTGCTACGCTAGATTATGATTTAGCGTCGGTAAAAGTAGTACAACACATTGGCGCCACTATGGTGCCTGCAACGGTTGCAACCTTCGCCCAACGTTTCAATAACGGTGATGTTGATATCGCTTATGCTCCTGCCGTTGCTTATGAACCGTTCGAAATGTACAAAGGTTTAGGCACTAAAGGCGGTATCTATCGCTTCTCGCTAGCACAAATGAATTTTCAAATGATTTTACATCGCGATCGTTTTCCTCCTAAGTTCGGACAGAACAGCCGTGAATTTGCTTATCAAAATTTTGATAAGGCGATGGCTCATGTGCGCGCAGCAGAAGATACTATTTCAGAAGATTACTGGATTGACCTTCCTGACGAACAAGAAATTGAATATATGGAAATGTTCTCCAGCATTCGTCAAGAGTTGGCGGAAGAAGGCGTTTACGATCAACGTATGATGAAATTGATGCAGAAATTACGTTGCCGCTCCAATCCAGCACATCACGAATGCGCCACGGATTTACTGCTGTAATTAGCTCGATGCAATAGAAAATAGATTAGCCAAGCAAGCGCTTGGCTAATCTCCTCCCCGCACTATCTAGCACTATATACTTGTGACTACACTCCGCCTTTACGCTATCGTCTAGCAATTCAGGCAACGAGAGAAACTGGTGCAAGCATGTCATCCGTAGACTTTGATATTTGCGTGATTGGTGGTGGCGTAATCGGTTTAGCCATAGCCGCAAATTTAGCAAAAAGCAGCAGCGTACTGCTGGTAGAGCAGCATGACGCTTTCGGTACTGAAACCAGTAGTCGTAACAGTGAAGTTATTCATGCAGGGTTGTATTACACACCAAACTCGTTGAAAGAATCACTCTGCTTGGCAGGCCGAGAAGCCCTTTATACCTTTTGCCAACAGCATGATGTTCCGCATCAAATGATTGGCAAGTTAATAGTCGCACCCGACCAAGACAATCCAAGACTAGAAGCTCTCTTCCAAAAAGCACTGATGCTAGACATTCCAATAGAACGGTTAGACCAACACGCTTTGCACGAACATGAACCCAATGTCAGCGCCTGCGAAGCCCTGTTCTCGCCGCGCTCGGGTATCATAGATAGTCATATTTATATGCTCCGCCTCGCCCAAGAAGCAGAACGCTTAGGCGCTACATTAACGAAATACACCAAATTCGATAAGGCCAGTGTTAACGACTCGGGCTGGCAGGTTGAGCTAACGACCAGCGATGGTCCCTATTCGCTAAACTGCACGACGCTCATTAATGCTGCTGGGCTGCATGCGCATGACGTTGCCCTACGCTGCGGGACTTCCTTGAATGATCTACCATCATTGAGTTTTTGTCGCGGCCACTACTTTAGCTACCAAGGCACAAACCCATTTAATCATCTTATTTATCCACTACCTGAAGCGAATCTCACAGGGTTGGGAATACATGCCACCATCGACCTCGGCGGCCAAGTTCGCTTTGGACCGGACACGGAGTATTTGAGTACAACCAATCCAGCACACCTTAGCTACGAAATCCCATCGCACTTAAAACTTCACTTTGCCAAGGCCATTCAAGGCTATTTTCCCAAGTTACAAGTTGAGCAACTCAATCCAGCTTACGCCGGAATTCGTCCCAAATTGCACCTAGCCAGTGAAATAGCAGCTGACTTTCATATCGCGCGCCACGATCGTAAAAACACGCCGCCATTGCTGCATTTAGTCGGAATTGAAAGCCCTGGGCTCACTTCTTCGCTAGCAATTGGTCAGTATGTAACTGAATTGTTACTGCCTAAAAACTGAGCCTTTCGGGCCAAGTTATTGGAAAATCAGCCAATTCATCAGGGAACCTTATTTAGCACGCGTCGTCATAACGCATTGTTCTAAGCCGCAATGATGCAGATAGGTTACAAAGGAACTACACTGTAACCCAATGTAGCAAGTGATTCAGAACAACGATTTACAATTGTTCACTATAAGACTTATTTAAGACACAAGTACCAGACGATCAGCTGCTACGCTAAAAGCATACGAAGTGAAGCAGATTGACCAATAAGGGTAAATTATGACTCAAGCACTGCGAGTAAGCGAAGAATCAGAAACGGATGTAAGTACCATCTTATCCGCCAGAGTTTTGATTCCAATCAGCTGCGACCGTTGCGATAAAGAAACGGATATCAGCATTCAAACGCTGAAAGAAGGCGGTACTATTATGTGTGAACATTGTTACGATGTTCGCCCTTTTTCAGCGATAGAGCAGCAGACCTTGCGGGCCGTATTAGCTCAAATTGGTTTTCATTTCGCCGGCTAGTCACTCACCGATACCGACTATACGAGGGGCTAATCGTTATTAGCCCCAACAAGTCCCGTCGCAATTTTTACAACACAGTATTCGAAGGCTTCAATCGCGGCATCAACAGCCTCACGAAACGCACCAATACGCGTTGGATTCTCACCACCCCTTCTGCATTATCGCCATCCAATAGCATCTGATACTCAAGTGACTGCAATAACGCCATAACGATATCGGTATCTTCCGCAGCCGCATCAGAACCTAAAGCGGTTAAAAATTGAGAAACAATATCAAACAGCGCTTCGCGATGCATTTGCGCAAGCTGCTTTACTCTTTCGTCAATGCAAGCTTCATAGCGGAAAGCTTGCTCACTAATAAGCATAGTAAGATCGGTTGCCAGCTTACCTTCGCAATAGCGACTAAGTTCATCGGCCAAAAACTGCACAGCGCGCTCTTGCTCACCGGCAACACTTAAATCCATTTGATGTAGTTGCGGCAATATCGACTCAAATTCTTCAGTAAACCGACTGACGTAGGCCAGTGCCCATTCGGTATAGAGCGTAAAGGCGTCAGCTATCAGCTCTCGAATGTCTTTAAAGTAATAGGTCGTTGCGGCTAATGGGACGCCGGCTTCGGAAGCTATGGCACGATGACGGACACCGCGAACACCATCACGAACGATGATTCGCATGGTTGCTTCGAGAATCAAACGGCGACGTTGCTCACTCTTCGCACGACTGGCTTTTCTTCCTTGATATTGTAATTCGTTAACCGTGACCTCACGCACAGGTTCCATGGCAGTCTCCTAGCCTTAGTGGAATACCATTGTGGAGCGAGTTGATTCTTTAATGTATGTACTTGCGTGCCAAAACAGTGAAATCTTTATCCGCTTGCCGATAAAACCGGCAATTCATCGCCGCTAGTAACCAAAGAAAAGGCGGAAAGCTAGGAATTACGGGCGTTAGAAGTCTGGCATGGCTTCTGCAGTAGCCAGTAATCAACAGCAGGAGGCCGCCATGCTACTCAGTGCCTTAAGTAACTATTTACAACACCAACATGCCAGTACTGCCGCAAACGCTGACACCGATGCAGTAAAAGTCGATGCCGTCGGTAGCACCGATACTAAAGCAACGGAAGACAACGCCTCACCGGCCGCCTATGTTCCATCTGATCGCGCTGTACTTGTGAGTGCAGTAGCCAGTGAATTTAATATTCAAGCGCTACCGGTAAACGAAGTCGGTGGGTTTCAAGCACGCTTGCAGCAATATGGATTGCTCAGTGATCAGGCACTCAACGCCCTCGCGCTAGTAAATACTGCCCGTGAAGGCCTTGCTGAAGATGACACAATTGATGCACTCGGCATCATTGACCAAGCAAAAACTAAATTTGATGAATTGGGCGCGAGCTATTCGCAACGTAAGCAAGTTAGTCAACTCCACACTCTATTTAGCAACCTCGCATCCGCACGTCCCGTCGCAAAAATGGTAAGCTAGCATCTTCATAATTTTTTGGAGAACTTGCATGCGCTATGCCCTAGCGGCCTTGATCTTGGCGATCCCTACCGCACACGCTATAACAGATATCGAAGAAAAACGTCGTAATGGAGAAAGCCAGGGCTGGCAAAACAAGATCGAAGCGGGATTCGATATGGAATCTGGCAATAACGAAAAACGCGCAGGCAGTGTCGCATTGAACAGCAGTTGGCAGGGTCAAGAGTACCGGTTTTTCAGCTGGGCCAGCCGCGACTATGAATCATTTAATGGCGACCGCACCGATGACAACACCTTCGCGCACGCTCGTATGGTTCGCAACTTTCGCGAGCGCTGGGCACAAGAAGCCTTTCTACAGTACGAACGTGACCCGTTTGCATCCCTCCAACACCGCTATTTAGCCGGTGGCGGTGTACGTTTTCAGCATAAGTTTAATGACAAGGGATTGATCAATCAGGGGCTAGGGTTATTTCACGAGCAAGTGGAAGAAACCGGCACTGACGGCACGGCTACCCATGAACTCACCCGCGTCAATCTATACACGCATTTTGAATGGGCATTTAGCCATAGCCACTTTCAGACGACCGTGTACGTGCAACCGTCAGTAGACGATGTCGATGATGTTCGTTCTTTAGTGCGCGCTACCTTGACCATGCCAGTTAGCCAACAAGTCGACTTCAAGTGGCAGTGGCAAAGTCGCTGGGACACTATGCCACCGGAAGGATCGGAATATCACAACCATCAGACACAGTTAAAATTATCTGTGCGCTTTTAATCGATAACCGGATATCGCGCTGGCTTAGGCCAGCGCAACCTCCATCCATTCTTTTAACCAAAAAAGAGCATCATCATCAGGTGTGGATGTCTCGGTTGCATCAATCGTGACGCGCGGGATCGGAGCCTTACCTTGTAGCTCAAAAAAGCGTTCTTCTAGTAAAGCACCGGCATTGCAAAAAGTACGATCATAAGAGCTATCCCCCAAACTAACCACACCAAATGGGCGTCCATTTTGTAATGGAAACTGTTCGTCTAGCTGAACATAAAACGGCCGTAAATTTGCAGGTATATCGCCCTGACCTGTCGTCGAAGTGACGACAAGCACAGCGTCCCAAGATTGAGCATTCAAGGCAGCAACCGACGCATTAGCATCCACTAATGCGCTATGTCCGGCGGCATTCAATGTCTCCGCCAACACATTTGCAACGGCTGTTGCAGTGCCCGTTACAGACCCTACAGGAAGATAAATATTGGCCATTATGCCCTCCCAAAAAAGGCCAATTATATCGATCTGGGCTGAAGGTGTCCTAACGCATTTGCAACAATGCTCGGTAACATGCGTCCAATTCGCGCTGGCGCACCACCGTCAAACTACCATGAGCCCGACACAGCTGCGTCGTTTCTTCATATACTCGCCGCAACGCTCCAGATACGGTGCGCTCACTCAAGCGCTGACGCAGTTGCAGCAGCTGCTCCTGCAATTCAATTTCCACAGGCACATCGTGAAACGCTGCCCATTCGTTTAGCAGCTGGCGAAATAGTGGCAATGGATTTCTTTCGACATAGTGTGTCGCCAAACCGGAAAGCCTTAACGCGTTATCAACCTGCGCCATGATTTGCAGTGGCGAAGGCATCGGAGTGTCAGTTTGCATACGCAATCACCTTCTACGTGCTTTACTTATTAAGAGAACTATTTTCAGCATAGACCGGCCTAACAGAAATGCGGCCCTTTTACGGTAGGACGAATGAAAGTAAGTAACGAACTATTCGACCTAGAAGCTTTCCTAAATCGGTGGGTGCAGAGGCTCGCGCCTGCTTGGTATGCAAATCAAGCGGTACGACAAATAGCATTGAGCAACATGGGCACTCTCAATCCATCCAGCTATCTCGCCCATCGCTGGATGAGCCTTGCTTCCATCATTAGTGCCTGCGAGCAAGGGCTGCCAGAAAAACACCCAATTTTTGCCCCACTACACCCGCTGCTGCAAAAATTACTCGTTAGTAAAAAATTCGATCGCCTACTCAATCTTACAACCATAACCGGTGTGGAGGTCAGCAGTCAGGATGACAAAGACTATGCTTCTTTGGCGCATTGGGCCATTGCTCAACCTAACTTACCACCATGCTCAACTGCCGATGAATTTGATACCTTACTCAATCAACATTTCGGCAAAGGTAGTACACCAATAAAGGTAATCTATCGAGAATGGGACGGTCGTTACTATTGGATTAACCGCGAAGAGCCGATCGTCGTGGCGGCTGTCGCTAAGTTCGCTACTGAGAAACAGCGAGAAGCGCGAGTAAAGGCCGAGATCCACGTAGAAAGTGTGCACGAGGCGACGCTAGAACGTATTCGTCAACAATTTTGGTGGTTATTACTGGCTCGAGAACAAGCCGACGCTATCCATGCTTTGCTGAATGCAGCCCACCTACCTGTGGCCGTAACCAGTTTTGAATCGCGGCGCGATGATCTAGCATTTTTGATAGCGCCTAAACACAACCCGCGCCTCAATCGCATACTTCTGACCTTGATACAAAATAGGTCGTCACAAGAAGTTGTCGAGTTTGGACGCTTCTTGAGCAGGCATCACTATGCATTCCGAAATCAATAAATTTAATATACAGGCGTCTAGGACTCTGGCGCTTTTTGCCATATTTGTAGTAAGGTGCGCCAATGGCTTAATCGCACACGGTAGGCGTCACTAGGACGCTTGATTTACGCAAAAAGCCTGTCATTCTAACGATCAGCATAACAATAACGGTAATATCATGATCCGAGGCACTTGGAGTCTGACTGAACCACTCGTACCGGTAAATATTCCGGCAACGATGTTGCGTGTCGGCGAAGAAAACGGCATCGACCGCTCAGTCCTGTTAAAAAATACAGGGATTGATCCACAGTTACTTGCCGACCCCTCTGCACGATTGACCTACCAGCAACTGCTATTGCTGGCAGAAAACCTTATCCGCAACTATTCAGATGAAAGCGCTGGTCTAGATTTGGGTGCTGCCATCAATATCAATCAATTTGGTATGCTTGGCTACGCCGTACTCAGTTGTGCCAACCTCCGTAGCGCCCTTGATTTGGGCATGAAATATCACACCCTAGTTGATCCTGCGTTTACCTTTGAAGTGATCGACACCGGTGAATATTCTGCGGTAAGACTGACCAGCCATATTCCTTTTGACCATATTTATCGCATGATTTGCGACGTGTTTGTGGCTACCTTTTCTACGCTGGCGCGCTTTTTAACTGGTCAATACGAAGCTCAACCAGTTGAAGTCCATCTAAATCATCCTGAGCCGCCGTATTCCGCGCGCTACAAAGAATTTTTCGACTGCCCTATCTTGTTCGATCAGCCGCGAACAGAATTCATCATTTCCCACGAAGTTCTCAGCTTGCCTTTGGTAATGGCAGATCAAGCAACGGCTGCGATGGCTGAAAATCAATGTGAAGAAATCCTTACCCGTATGGGACCAAAGGAAGGCATCATCGCCAAGGTTCGCCGCATACTGCTGAGCAACCCAGGGCATTTCCCTCCAGTCGATGTCGTTGCAAGTCATTTAGCCACATCAACCCGTACTTTAAGTCGAAGCTTGCAGGATGTGGGAACCTCCTATCAGCGTATTCTTGACGAAGTTCGTAAAGAGATGGCCATTGAATACCTGCGCAATTCAAACCTTCCTATCGAAGAAATTGCGGCTCTGGTCGGCTACAGTGACCCATCTAATTTCCGCAAAGCCTTTCGACGTTGGACGCAAAACGCGCCTTCGTATTATCGCGAAGAACGATAATGGCTCCTGCCACTGGGCCAAACTGGCCCAGTGGCACAAAACGCCGCTGACTTTCATCCCGATACCCACCTAGGTCACCAGACCTTCACCACTCCGCAACATATTTGTCATATTTCAAACGCAAAGTAACTGGCATAGCCCAATAAACAGCGCGTGGTCATGACTGTTCAGTTAACTCGAGTTTCTATCGTTACCGAAACCTACGCACCAGAAGTTAATGGTGTGGCGAATACTTTAGCGCACCTCGTTAAGGGAATGCGCTCGCGTGGTATTGCCGTACAAATTATTCGTCCGCGTCAAAACCGACACGACGTCGACAGTATTGAAGTCGAAGAAGAAACCGTCACTTTGCCAGGCCTTCCCCTACCGGGATATAAAGAACTGAAGTTCGGCTTGCCACTCAAAAGTAGAATTCTCAGCGCCTTACAGCGTTTTAAACCGCAAGCTTTATACGTTGCCACCGAAGGCCCTATGGGTTGGGCTAGCGTCAAAGCCGCAAGCGCCTGCAAAATTCCAGTCATGAGCGGTTTTCACACTAACTTTCATCAGTACGGTAAGCATTACCACCTCGGATTATTAGAAAATCTTGGCTACCGCTATTTGCGTTACTTCCATAATTTAACTGCCGGTACTCTGGTTCCAACACAGACTCAGCGTGACGAGTTGGAAACACACGGGTTTCATAACGTCAGTGTTATGTCTCGTGGTGTCGATAGCCAGATGTTTCATCCCGCAAAGCGCAGTACCGAATTACGGCGAAAATGGGGCGTTAACGACAACGACCTCGTATTGCTTTATGTCGGCCGTATCGCCGCCGAGAAAAACATTAAACTGGCCATCACGACCTACCAACAGCTCAAAGCCGCAGACGACCGCGTGCGCTTAGTACTGGTTGGCGACGGCCCTGAGCTCGCACACTTACGCGAGCGTCATCCCGATATTATTTGTTGTGGTACACAGCGAGGTGAGGCATTAGCTCAGCACTTCGCCAGCGGTGATGTGTTTTTGTTCCCAAGTCTGACCGATACCTTTGGCAACGTTGTCACCGAAGCTTTAGCCAGTGGTTTAGCCCTAGTTAGTTTCGACTACGCAGCCGCTCACGAGCATACCCAAGATGGCGTCAACGCCATGCTCGCACCCTTTGGCGACGAAGCTATTTTCGTACAGCGCGCCGGATTACTGCTCGATAGTCCCAACCGCTTGCGCAACATACGCTATGCCGCACGTCATACCGCCGAACGTATTTCTTGGCACACCATTGTTGATGAATTTTTGCAGCATTTGGCTGCAGCTCGACCAGAGGAGATAGCTAATGGAACTCGCGAAACGAATACAGCCAAAAGCCGCATTACTGTTTCATAAGGCCGACCACTTCGAAATTAGCCTGTGTCAGCGTCTCAATCGCATGGGCTACTCGCGCCGGATTCGGTTGTTTTTTAAAGGTATTAGTCGCTTAGGTGACGGTGTGTTTTGGTACACACTGGCTTTAGCCTTACCACTACTGGACGGCATAGAAGGGCTCGCGGCAACCGGTCATATCGCCGTGACGGGATTAGTCTGCTTAGCGCTATACAGTCAGTTAAAAAATCGCTTAGTACGTCAGCGTCCTTTTATATCGTTTCCTGATATTCAGGCGCATACCGCTCCACTGGATAAGTACAGCTTTCCATCTGGGCATACCATGAATGCAGTAAATTTTGCGGTGCTATTTACCCTGTTTTACCCACCAATCGCTTGGTTGGTAGTACCCTTTGCCATATTGGTTGCGCTATCTCGTGTGATTTTAGGCATGCATTACCCAACAGACGTTATCGTTGGTGCAGCACTTGGGGTCATCATTGCCTACACCTCGTTGACCATATTCCCAATGGGTATGTTTGCCGGACTGATATAAACACGCAGAAATAAACAGAACAGCGCTGAGCTAGACATTCACCCTCTAAAAGAGGCTCAGTTGCTGTTCACTAATTTGTGGAAACTTACCGCCGATTCCCAACAAACGCACCGGTTTATCCGCACGCGTTAACGCTTGTTGTAATAATCTCTTAAATCCCTCTTCCGACGCACTCTCGCCAATATCAGCAACGGTTGTTTGGGTGAAATCAGCAAACTTCACTTTAACGAAGGGGGCTAGCGATTCCGCTTTCCAGGGGGTACGACCAACCCGAGTTAACCAACGCTCATATAATTCACTCACTTGCGCTAAACAAGCATTGGGATCAGGTAAATCGTGGGCGAATGTATGCTCAATACTTAATGACTTACGCACCCTCTCGGTATGAATTGGACGTGAATCATGACCACGCGCTCGTTGATAGAGTGAGGCTCCTGAGCGACCAAAGCGTCTAACTAGCTCCGTTAGCGACCAAGCTTGTGCATCACCACAGGTAACAATTCCGGCTAATTCTAAACGTTTTTGCAACGCTGGACCGACTCCCGGAATGCGCCCTACAGGCAGTGTTGTCATAAAATCTGCAATTTCGTTGGGACGAACAACAAATTGACCATCGGGCTTATTCCAATCGCTGGCCACCTTGGCTAAAAATTTATTCGTCGCCACGCCAATAGAAACCGTAATGCCAAGCTCGGTACGCACCCGTTGACGAATACTTTCAGCCACCGCCGCTGCGTGTTCGTCGCTGCCTAATTCTAAAAACGCTTCATCCACCGAAACTTGTTCTAACTGAGTGGAATACTCACTCAAAATCGCCATTAATTGCTGCGAGACTTCGCGGTACAAAGCCATATTACCCGGCACTAAAACCAAGTCTGGGCATAATCTCAGGGCCGTTGCCGTTGCCATCGCCGAACGCACGCCAAACTTACGGGCAGGATAATTACAGGTAGCAATAACCCCACGACGATCCGAGCTGCCACCAATCGCAATAGGTCGCTCTCGCAACTCCGGACGCTCACGCATTTCTACTGCGGCAAAAAAACAATCGCAATCAATATGCAGGACCTTGCGCACCCCAGAATCTTGGCGTTGGTCGAGTATCGCGCTGGCGCTTTCCGTCATGGTTTTCTCCTAGTGCCATAGCACCAGCAAACAACTGTATAAATAAACAGTTAAAAGTTACTCTGCACAACAGCAAAGGTCAACGCCTAAGCAATTTTTTCTTATCAATTGCAACTCACGAAAGCCTGCACAATCGTAGTGTTCAGGCGGCCATAATGTTAGCCTTAGCACACACAGAAAAAGGAACAACGCGTGACTGATTTTCAACAAGCTCAAACTGAGTTTCTACAGCAGCTAGAACAAGACGACCACGTTTTCGCCAACACCTTGGCCTTTATCGAGCAATGGTACGATTTCACCCCTAGCGCCTTTCAAAATGGCTCAGTAGCCAATGCGGTCGATCAAAATCAGGGCAGCTGCAAAGTGTTCGCACTGTCGCAACTGTTAGAGCTCACGAAAGAACAAACGCTGCAGTGTTTTGGCGAGCATTATCGCGATGTATTGGCAACGCCAGACGTCGATAATCATCACAACCTACGTCGCGTTTTGGCGGAAGGAACGGGCAATATTACCTTCGCCAGTTTTCCTTTGGTTGTTAAGGCATGAGCCAAGGCGTCATCACCATGAAAGCGGGGATGGTGCCATTAACCACCCTCACGTTTGATAGCAGCGATATAGACGCCATTCGCTCAGTACTGAGCCAGCGTCAAGCCGAAGCTCCTGCACTCTTTCGAAACATGCCATGCGTGCTCGACCTTACCGGTCTTGAAGCCGCAATGCTGACCCTTGAAAGCTTGGTCGGCCTATGCCGCGAACATGGCCTACTGCCGGTTGGGGTGCGCAACGTTTCTTCTGACTGGGCTGATCAAGTTAATAAGATATCCCTCGCCGATTTTGGCAAAGGCAGTAGCAAGAGTAATCGCGGTACGGCCACCGTTGAAGCAGCCGCCAGCGTCGATACGAATACACCCGCAACAGAAAGTGCTCAAACTCAGCCGCAAGCGGAATCGACGTCGGAGCCTGTATCATCAGAACCCAAAGTATCCGAACAAGAGCTGCCACAACGCAGCGTTAAAGTTCATTCCGGCAACGTACGTTCAGGGCAGCAAGTATATACCGATGGCGATCTCGTGGTGCTGGGCATGGTCAGTGCCGGAGCAGAAGTTCTAGCCACTGGTGATGTACACATTTACGGTGCATTGCGCGGTCGTGCTTTAGCTGGGGTTAAAGGCGACCTAACAGCGGTAATCGCCTGTCAGCAATTTGATGCTGAGTTAGTCGCTGTCGCTGGGCAATATCGCTTGTTTGAAGACGATCATCCGCACCGCGGCCAAGCCGTCGCGGTGCAGTTAAAAGACGATAACTTGAACATCACCAGTGTTTAAGAAATACTCGAACCATTATTTTTAAAGGAATTACGGCCTTGGCGAAAATCATTGTTGTCACCTCCGGAAAAGGCGGTGTCGGAAAAACCACCTCCAGCGCAGCATTTTCTACTGCTTTGGCGATGAAAGGACACAAAACTGTGGTCATCGACTTTGATGTGGGCCTGCGTAACCTTGATCTCATCATGGGCTGTGAGCGTCGTGTCGTTTATGACTTCGTTAACGTCGTACAAAAAGAAGCGACTCTGCGCCAAGCCTTGATTAAAGACAAAAAGCTCGAAAATCTTTATGTACTACCAGCTTCGCAAACGCGCGACAAAGATGCCCTCACCATCGAAGGTGTCGAAGCGGTTTTAAACGAGCTAAGCAAAGACTTTGAATACATAGTCTGTGATTCACCTGCGGGCATCGAACACGGCGCGCATATGGCGCTCTACTTCGCCGAAGAAGCCATTATTGTTACCAATCCAGAAGTCTCGTCTGTACGCGACTCAGACCGTATCATTGGTATTTTGCAAAGCAAATCGCGCTTAGCTGAACAAGGTAAGAGCGTAAAAGAGCACCTATTGCTCACTCGTTATAATCCTGAGCGTGTTGCCCGCGGCGAAATGCTCTCGGTGCAAGATGTAGAAGAAATCTTAGCGATTCCGTTGCTAGGCGTTATTCCAGAATCAGAAGCCGTATTAAAAGCCTCTAACCAAGGTGTACCAGTGATTCACGATATCGAGAGTGATGCAGGTCAGGCATACGATGACGCTGTATCACGTTACTTGGGCGAAGACCGTCCTCACCGTTTCTTAGAGAAGCAAAAGAAAGGCTTCTTGAAACGCGTTTTCGGAGGATGATATGAATTTAATGGATTATTTCCGCAAGGAAAAAAAGAAAGACACCACCGCTAGCGTCGCCAAAGAGCGTTTGCAAATTTTGGTTGCCCACGACCGCGCTCGTGGTAATGGCCCAGATTACTTGCCGCAATTGCAGCAAGAAATTTTGGCAGTAATTCGTAAATACGCTGCCATTGGTGAAGACGACGTTAATGTGCAATTAGAGCAACAAGGAACGACCTCAGTGCTCGAATTGAACATCACCCTACCCGACAGCAAATGAGTCGTTTGCTTAGTAGTTGGGGCCAGTCTAGCTGGCCTCAGCGCCTCGGATTATTACTCGCAGTCATTAGCTACGGTATTTTGTATCCAGGTGTTACCGAACCCATCATGACGATTACCGCGACCGCCAGCTTGTTCGGCATGAAGGCGCAGCTGTTCCATGAAACTCGCTCCATTTGGGAAACCGTCGAGACCTTACATAAACTCGGCTATACCGGTGTCGCAGTATTAATCGTTAGTTTTAGTATTGTCATTCCTGTCACCAAAGGATTAACCATTTTGTTCACTTGGATGTATCCAACTGAACGTCGCTGGCGTTTTGTTGCGGCGATTAGCAAGTGGTCGATGGCGGATGTTTTTGTGGTTGCGATTTTAGTCGCCTTTTTCACTGCGCAATCTACGGCGCAAGTAACAGCCGAGCTGCTGCACGGCTTTTATTGGTTTGCAGGTTTTTGCTTACTATCGATTGTTTCTGGCCAACTACTGGCATTGAGTAAACTGCAAAGCGTTAGTTCGCGCTAGTCTTCTCGATCCTGTCATACGCAGGTTATCCAGCATTGGTCTATGCTTAATCAGCTTAGACTTTTCTGGAAGCCGCTATGACGACCGTCGCACTGCATCATATTTTGCTTAAAAGCCCGTTACTGGCCCAAGACATTATTAACGAATTGGCCATTGGCGCGTCTTTTGAAGACCTCGCCAGCAATCACTCGGCATGTCCTTCAAAAAATCGTAAAGGGTTTGCTGGGCAACACGAAGTCGATCAATTACCCGAAGCCTTATATCAAGCGTTAACCGCAGCAGATGGCAGCCAAACCTACCTTGGCCCTATCGCTACACGCTATGGCTATCACATTGTAAAAGCGCCAGTACCGCCGTTAAGTGGCCGCACTCGCGTAGATGATCCAGACGCAACCGCTGCCGAATAGCAGCGGTGCAAAGACAGGTATTACGTTTAATCCCAGCTAGCGGCTTTCATTTCACCGCGAGCATGAATTAGCCCTAATTCCAAAAAGGCATCTTGATCGCGCTCATTAAGAACACTTAAACGATGCGGATACAAATCATCCTGTAAAAAACGATGGTTATCATCACGACCAGTAAATTGCGCGTCGTAATACAGGTTTTCAATATCAGGCGTTGCCGCTTTATCACCAAGCAATACATCTGCTGCTACTTCCAACAAGCTCAGTTTGCGCGGGTTTTGTAGATCTTTCATCAAAACTTGTAGTTCATCATTGGCAGAAGCCATTGCATTAACAAAACGCTCAACATCAGCTTTATGACTAGCGTAGTAATCCGAACGGACAACATACACATCGGCAATCACTCGACGTGCAAACATAGTAGAGATGATCATACGCGCTCCTTCCACGGAACCTCGATCACCAGTGCCAACACGACGTCCTGACGTAATACCGTAAGCATCCGAAATAATCATAAACGAGGCATCAACATCAGGCAGCGATAACGCCGCAACGGGCGAGTTCTCACTGGCCGTTAAATCAGGAAGCCAGCGTACATTAACGTCCTTCATCGACAAACCTGCTTGGCCCAGCAAGGTCGTCATAAAATCAACGTGCGGGCCATAGGCTTGAATGGCGATGGTTTTGCCCTTCAACTGACCAACCGTCATAACGCCGTTTTTACTGACCAGCGTGTCGCCACCGCGAGACCAAGTCAGTTGATAGATAACGATCGGTTTCGTGCGCTCATCTTTATTCAATAAATCAATCGCTTGATTGCACATGCCGACGGTACAGCGCAAATACGGTGACTCTCCGGCTAAATAATCCTCGATCTGGCGATCAAAGTTATCCTGCAACACCAGTTCAACATCTAAACCTTGCTTAGCAAATATGCTTTTGGCCTGGGTACGCGTCGATAAACCATTAGCCAACAGCGTAATCATATCGCCGCCCCAAGTGATCATAGGGACTTTAATCGGACCCGTAGTTTTAACCGGCATAACCGGCGTGTCGATGCGGTCAACCAAAGGGGTTGGTGAAATGAAATCCGGCTCAGCGTTAGCGAATGACGCCAATAGCACACAGCCTAAGCACAGACACTGAAAAAGCATCCTAAATTGTTGTAACACTTTGATTTCCTTTAAAAATAGTAGTTATAGGTATGAGATACACAGAATTGGCGACAAAGACCAAAGTTCTAAGAAATCGATTTATTTATAACCCGATAGAATAATGATAATTGATGAGCATATCAATTTAATGGTTTATCGGTTGTCCTTGGACAATACCTGAATTAAGGCCTTTGTGGCCTCACTAAATCCGTAAACTCGGTCAACAATTGTCGCCTTTCGACTAATAATTTCTACTTGATGCAACTTGGTACAAAAAAGTAGGTGTTCTTCATCAGCATCCAACTGAATATCGGAGTCAGAAACCAAGAAAACGCCCACATCATCGACATCTTCGCGTTGCGACATCCAAGGACTGAGATCACTTAATATTTCGACAACAACGAAGGTTCGAGGAGCGGATAAGAAGTCGCGCGCAACTTCATACACAAAGTAATGCGGCGACACGCTATCCCCATGAGCAAACAGAATACAACTACTGGCGTGCGGCGAATCATCGACAACGGGAAAGTCAGATAAAAGCTTGAGCATAACGATCTCGTTAGAAGTGCGGCCTAATCTACTAGACTAGGTCGCACGTATCGGAAAAATAAATAAGCCCGACTATAAGCGGCTCGGCATAGTGACGCCACCTAGACGACAAAGAACGGCTAAGAACGCCTCACAAGCAAACAACGAAGCACTCTCATTCATGGTGTGATACCCCGTCGTTGGAATTTGCAAGGTAGTGCCATCCACCAGCCCACCAGAGGCGGCAATAATACGCCCCATTTCGGTACTGCCCAGTGACTTAGGTGCTAAGCCTTGCTGGCTAAGCTGCTGATTTTGATTAATGATGTACTCGTCTTTGTATTGATAACTAACACCCAATAGATCACAGGTTGCTGCTAACTGGCTGGTCATCGACTCACTGAACTTAGCGTTAGCATCTTGATGACGAAGCACCAGCGTTTGTGCCCGTGCCGCGGTTGTATCCGGGAATGGGCTAGTATCCACCACCACCAGCTGGTTAGTAGAACCACCAAAACGACGGAACCACTCCAACAAGTAACGCCAGCTACGACCAGCCTCTTCTTGGGCGGTGAAGAAAGCAGTGCCCTGAAAGCCCAACTCAAATAAATAAACCAACATAGCAGCAGTTAAGACGTTATCGAGCTGCCCCGTTAAGCTATCGCCGTCGTTGCGCAATTGATCGCGAAAGGCAACCGGTGTTCCCGCCACTAAGTGACTCATGCCTGTAAGTTCGAAGATCAAGTTATTACGATATGGACAAACGTAAGTACCTGAAATTTTGCCGCTACCGCGATAAGCACCAGACCAAGGCTCATAGGCGAAGACGTCAACATCGCCGAAGCGGTCAACAATCATCTTAATCAGTTCTTCTGATACCGAATTTCCGAGCAAGTCAGAACGACCACCTGAAACAAACGCTGCGTACTGAAATTCATTAGGGCCGGTACAGACCAACCCATGACGGTCGATGTGCGCTGAAAACATCATTGAAAAAGGGTCGTTGCCTTGAGCAACGAGTACCCCTTCGTACCAGGTAACATTAGCTCCACGTTCTTCCAGCTCACGCTGCAATACGCGGAAAAAAGAATGCTCTGCGCCAACCACCGACGGGCTGCGCACTAAGCTTTTAAGAATGTCTTGGAACGCGTTACCTAGCACTACAATCTCCTACTACCAAAAAGAGCGGAGATTTAGCGTGCCTCCGGCTCATCGAAATAATCTATATCCATACCTAAAAACTCGCGAATGCGGGCTTGCTCAAGTATGCGTTCAGCGCGACGACGCTTTTTATCGTAATCAGCACTTTTACCTGAAGGTTTACGCGAAGGCGCTTCATCTTCGTATTCATCATGTTCTACAGGCAGAGTCATCGTACACCCCCACGGGCTTTCCCACTAATTGAAACGCGCGCATAGTTTCATTGCTGATTTCTGCGGTAAATCGAAAAAATCTTATCTTGTAGATCAAAAAAATTGTATCTACATACTCGCATCCACTTCAAACTTGAGTACAATGGCGTCCTCTCTTGGGGGAGTAATCTGCCGCTACCTTATTCGCGGTGTTTGCATCAACATAATTGAGCCTCATGCTCATGGTGTAGACGTTCTGTAAAAGAATTGATGAGACCTAAGACAAATACTCGATTTCAGGGCGACATCGAGCTGTTTGTCTTTGGTTTAAAGTCGCCCGAGGTATCCCAATGTCAGATCTAATAAACACCCTAGCCGAGCACTCTGCTTCGCCGTTTTTAACCTCTACACTGGCCGTTGCTGTCGCTGAAATAGGTGACAAAACACAACTCCTCTCATTATTACTGATTACACGCTTTCGCAACCGTTGGGCTATTATCGCTGGTATCTTACTCGCCACAGTGATCAATCATGGCCTATCGGCTTGGGGCGGAGACTGGCTCGGTAGCCGAATTAATGATTGGCTTAGCAATGGCACTGGCGAACTCATTCTTGGCATCAGCTTTCTACTAATGGCTATCTGGGTGCTGATCCCTGATAAAGCCGACGACGATGAAGACGACCTATCACGCTGGGGCGCATTTGCCGCAACCACAGTGTTATTTTTTATCGCTGAAATTGGTGATAAAACACAAATTGCTACCGTACTGCTAGCGGCAGAATTTCAATCTATGTGGTGGGTAACCGCAGGAACAACATTGGGCATGTTGATTGCCAACGTACCCGTCGTCATATGGGGAAATCACTTGATGCAGCGAATGCCTCTTAATGCCGCTCGCTACATTACCAGTGCCGTATTCCTAGCACTGGCACTTTGGAGTCTTCTTTCTGCTATCTGACCATCAATAAGTGCACTGATAACCATCAATTTTTTTTGCTGTACCTAGCACGGGGTTTCCCTGAAAGTCCGCTCCCTTCCGCAAAATCGGAAGGGCGATTTTCAGTTTGATTTCAGGAGTACCCGTGCATTCATTTGATTCATTTTTCGAGCCGCCATTTGAACGGATCGCGGAAGATCTGTCGCATCGTGGCTATGCTGTTATTGACTGCGCGCTCCCCGACAATATGACCTTGCAGCTGGCGCAACGCTTACTGCAACTGATTCGTCAGGACGACGACAGTCTACAAGCAGCTGGCATAGGAAGAGGGGATCAACACGCCCAGAACCGTTTTGTACGCCAAGATAAAATCCGCTGGTTAGAGCAGGCAGACGAAGCTGAGAAGGCGTGGCTCGATTACATGAGTGAATTGCGAGCTTATCTCAATCGTCGACTATTTCTCGGACTATTTTCTTATGAAAGCCATTTCGCTCACTACCGACCTGGCGCCTTCTACAAGAAACACTTAGATGCTTTTCGTGGCCAAGCAAATCGCGTATTGAGTACAGTTCTGTACCTCAACAATCACTGGCAAGCCAGCGATGGTGGGGAATTGCTGATATACAACGAAGACAATCAACTTATCGAAACCGTCATTCCCGCTTATGGGCGTTTAGTGGTGTTTTTGAGTGAAGAATTTCCCCATGAAGTAAAACCTGCCCAACGCGATCGCTACAGTATTGCGGGATGGTTCAGGGTCAACACCAGCAACAACGATAAAGTCGATCCTCCACGCTAAACGAAAGCAGACCATAGCTCCAAGTAGCAAGAGACTGGCCTGCTTGTCGCTATTGAAATGTCGTCTATGCTAAAGAGACATCTGAAATACCGGAGTCCCACAATGAATTGGTCGAACTTAAGCTTGGCGCACAAACTGCGCCTACCAATCGCCCTAGTAGGTTTTATTTTATTAGCGCTTTCGATCGTACAAATATCGGCTCTGAACACTATCAGTAATGATTCTGATCACATCGAAAACACCTACATTCCAGCGATCAACCTCACTCTGAATGCCGACCGCGATTTATATCAGGCGCAGATTGCCGAACGCTCTATCGCACTAGGCATTCACACAAAAAATTTCATAGATATGCACAGCGCCAACCTCAATCAAGTCCAAGATCGCATTAATAAAGTACGAGGTTTGGATATCCCAGTAGAGATCCAACAACAAGCGGACAAATTTTTAGCGGCTTACAGTGCGTGGCGACCAAAATCAGAAAAGCTAGTAGCGCAAACAACGAATGGCCAACTTAGCCAGAGTGATGCAACTGAAATGAGCACTAATGCTTTAGATAAAGAATTTGAAAGCATGCGTGATCAGCTGGATGCCCTCGGCGAAATGATTGCCGCTGCCGCTGAATCTTTGCATGCAGATAATATGGCGGTGAAAGACAGCAGTTTATCCGTTATTTTAACCTTGGTCGTAATCGCTATAGGTGTAACCTTATTTATTGCCGTCGTCGTACCTAAATTAATCATCCGCCCAATCAATAATCTTACCCGAGTATTAGAGAGCCTTGCCGACGGTCGTGGCGACTTAACTGCCCGACTTCCTACTACTGGTGATGATGAAGTTGGCCGTATGGCAAAAAGCTTTAATCGCTTTTTAGATCGTATGCAGACGCTTGTACGTAATATCCAGCTCATCGTCGAAGACGTGCGGGCATCCAGTGCTGAGTTAAAATCAGGTGCAGACGAAAGTCAGGCGCTGAGCAAGCAATATGCAGAATCGATGGATATGGTTGCCAATGCTAACCGCGAAATGGCCGAAGCCATTGAAGAGGTTGCTCGCACCACAGTAGAAGTTTCCGAAGAAGCTAAAGATTCCGACACAACCGCCAAAGCCGTAGCGAATCAATTTCGCAGTGCAGTAACCGATATCATGGCGCTTGCTGGAAGCGTAAACGACGCATCGATCGTCATCAAAGATTTAGAAAAAGAAACCGTAAATATTGCATCAGTATTAGATGTAATTAAAGGTATTGCCGAACAAACCAACTTGCTAGCACTGAATGCGGCCATTGAGGCCGCTCGCGCCGGTGAACAAGGCCGCGGATTTGCGGTGGTTGCCGATGAAGTGCGCACACTCGCTGGGAAAACGCAAAAATCCACCGGTGATATTAATACCATGATTGATAAGTTGCAGTCTGGGGTTGATCGCGCGGTGAACTCAATGAAAGGTGGCGAAGAAAAAGCAGAAGGTACAGTAACCAGCGCACGCGAATCTGAAGAGCAAGTGAAACAAATATCAGCTTCATTGATTCGCATCACTGATCGTATTCTGCGTGTGGCTTCTGCTATCGAGGAACAAACCTCCGTCATCAACGAGATTAACGGTAATTTATCCAACGCTCGCGATCTGAGTAAAACAGGCCAAGCCAGTGCTGAAAAAATTACCGTGTCAGTTGGCATACTTAATAAACGAGCTGAAGATATCAACTCGCAAATTAGTAACTACACCTTTTAACGATTAAATTTGCCGACGTCGCCACAAGAAATACAGCGCTGGCAGCAATATCAACGTTAAAATCAAAGCACTCGCCGTTCCTCCAACCATAGGAGCGGCGATTCGGCTCATCACTTCTGATCCCGTTCCGCTACCCAACATCACGGGTAATAAACCAATCGCAATTGTCAGTACAGTCATCGCCACCGGTCGTAAACGCTGCCCTGCCCCAGTCAGTACCGCCTGTCGCAATTGCGTTTCTGTTATCGGTTCGCCATTGGTCTTTAGTGCATCCCATGCTTGATTTAAGTACATCAGCATAATAACGCCGATCTCTACCGCTACCCCAGCTAAGGCGATAAAGCCAACCCCCACCGCTACCGACAAATTAAAATCCAATGCCCACAGCAACCAAAGGCTACCGGTTAATGCCAACGGCAAAGTTAATAAAATAAGCGCAACTTCGGTTAAGCTACCAAATGCCATAAATAATAAGATGGCGATAATCGAAATGGTCAATGGCACAACATAGCTGAGTTTTTCTTGCGCACGCTGCATATATTCATACTGTCCTGCCCATTTTAACGAATAGCCCGCGGGTAATATCACGTCACCATCAGCAAGCGCTTGTCGCACTCGTGTTTGCGCACTAGCAACATAGCTACCGACATCGACGCCGTCGAGATCAATAAACACCCAACCAATCACCTGAGCATTCTCGCTTTTAATCACCGCCGGTCCTGCATCAATTTCGATATCAGCCAATGCCCCTAATGTGACTAACTGACCCGTCGGAGCGACAAAATACAAGTCGCGTAGCGCCTGTGGCGAATCACGAAATGCCTGCGGGAAACGCACATTAATACTATAACGTTCAACACCCATAATGGTTTCACTAATGGAGCGCCCACCAACGGTTGTCGCAATAACATCTTGCACATCGGCGACTGTCATTCCATAACGTGCCGCATCACCGCGACGAATATCCACGGTTAAGTAACGCCCCGATGAAGGACGCTCAGCATAGACCGATGCCGTTCCTTCAACGCCACCGAGTACCTCTTCAAGCTGCGCCCCTATTTTTTGAATCTCATTGAGGCTCGGCCCCGATATACGCACACCCACTGGGGTTTTAATCCCCGTTGCGAGCATATCAATACGCGTACGAATCGGCTGTACCCAAGCATTACTTAAACCCGGAAATTGAATTAATTGCTCTAATTCGCGGCGCAATGATTCAGGCGTCATTCCCTCTCGCCATTGATCCCGTGGTTTTAATTGAATAAAACTTTCAACCATAGTCAAGGGTGCTGGATCAGTAGCCGTTTCCGCGCGACCTATCTTTCCCAATACCGTTTCGACTTCCGGCAAGGTACGAATCAATTGATCGGTTTTTTGCAATATTTCCCGCGCCTCACCTACCGAAATCCCCGGATAGGTGGTTGGCATATACATAAGATCGCCTTCATCCAAGGGCGGTATAAATTCTGTACCTAACTGAGTTAATGGCCACCATGCCGTTGCTGCTAGCAACACACAACCGAAAACGATACGGCGAGGAAAACGTAAAACCCAGCGTAGTAACGGTTGATAAATTGCGACTAACCCTCGATTTATTGGATTTTCTTGTTCTGAGCGAATATGGCCACGAACAAAATACCCCAGCAACACTGGCACTAGCGTAATCGCAAGAATTGCGGCAGCACCCATGGCGTATGTTTTAGTAAACGCCAATGGAGCGAACATGCGCCCTTCTTGGGCTTCTAAAGCAAAAACCGGTATAAAACTCAGAGTGATAATTAATAAGCTAAAGAATAACGGCGGTCCTACTTCTTGCGCCGACTGCACAACAATCTGCCAGCGATCCGCCTTATCATCACTTTTCTCTAAATGTTTATGTAGGTTTTCGATCATCACAATAGCACCATCGACCATAGCACCAATGGCAATCGCAATACCCCCTAGAGACATAATATTGGCATTGATTCCCTGCCATTTCATGACGATAAATGCCGCCAAAATAGCCACAGGCAAACTCAGCACAACCACCATGACAGAACGCAAATGAAATAAAAATAAAGCGCAGACCAAGGCAACGACGACAAATTCCTCTCCTAGTTTTTGCCATAAATTATCCACCGCTTTGCCAATTAGCCGCGTACGATCGTAAACCGGTACAATTTCAACGCCAGCAGGTAACGAGGGTTTAATTGCGGTTAATCGTTGTTTGATCGCTTCAATAGTGGCCTGCGCATTTTCACCAAAACGCATAACGACAATTCCGGCAGCGACCTCACCAAGACCATCCAGCTCGGCAATGCCACGGCGAGGCGCTGGCCCTTGCTGTACACGAGCGACATCTTTAAGGAATCGTGGTGAACCATCCACTCGTACACCTAAAGGCACCTCCAGTAGATCAGCTTCTGAGCGAATCAATCCGGTTGCGCGAATCATGTATTCGGCTTCGGCCTGCTCAATGACTGATGCACCAATTTCACGATTAGAACGCTGAATCGCAGTCACTAAATGACTGATTGGTATTTGCTCTGCGGCTAGCGCAATAGGATCGACGAACACTTGGTATTGCCGCACCATGCCACCCAACGACGCAACTTCGGACACACCCTGCACTGCTTGCAATTCATAGCGCAGAAAATTGTCTTGTAAACTGCGTAAATCGGCTAACGAATGCTGGCCTGTAGGATCAGTTAACGCATAAATATAAACCCAACCGACACCCGTCGCGTCTGGGCCTAACTGTGGCTGTACACCCGCTGGTAGAACACCACTCAACTGACTTAAATATTCTAATACGCGGCTGCGCGCCCAATACAAATCGGTAGAGTCATCGAATAAAACATAAACGTATGAATCGCCGTAAAACGAAAAACCGCGCACGGCATGTGCGCCCGGTACCGACATAAGCGCGGAAGTTAAAGGATAGGTGACCTGTTCCTGCACGACTTCCGGTGCTTGCCCAGGAAAACGTGTTTTAATTATGACCTGTACATCGGATAAATCAGGAATGGCATCTACCGGCGTGCGCTGTAATGAATACTGCCCAATCGCTATCAGCATGGCGGTTAAAATTAATACCATAATGCGGTTTCTAACTGACCAAGCGATAATGTGACTAATCATGATTCATCCCCTCATGATTCATCTGCGAGTGATCCATTTCTTCGTGGTTCATCTCTTCGTGGTTCATCCCCTCATGATTCATCTGAAAATGATCCATTTCTTCACTATTCATTTCATCCACGGCCGTCGCCTTTTCGTAGCGCTGTAGATCACTCGCCACTGACGATTCTGAATCAATTAAAAACTGCGCATTGGTAACAACGAGATCACCAACTTCTAACCCTGAACAAATTTCTACCCACTGAGCATTACGCTTACGTGTGGTCACCGCAATAGAACGGAAATGACCTTGACCATCGGCTAGTACAACTCGCTGTTGATGCCCATCATCAATTAATGCAGAGGCTGGAATCTGTAATGACTCATCCTCGGCACCACGAATATCGGCCCGAACATATTGCCCATCCAGCCAGTTAAGCTGATCATTCGTCCTCTCAACGCGTGCTACTTGGCTGCGTAGTTTTCCTTCTTGTAATGGATATAAAACCGCGATCTCAGCAGTCACGCTGTGTCCTTGGGTATCGGTTAAAATAACCGCGTCCTTAATCTCAATACGCTGTTCTAAACCGGGCGGAATGTGTATTTCAACCCACAAGGCATTCGAATTCACTAAGGTCAGTAATTTTTGTGTCGGCATAATTTGCGCACCAGGGCGCAAGGTCAGATCTTGGATCACGCCATTTTGTGGCGCTAACACGGTAATTTCCTCCTGTAATTTACGCTCACGGCGCAATGTCTGTAGCCATTGAGAGGACATATCTAAAGCCAACAAACGAGATTCCGCGGCTGCAATTAATCCTTTTTGGCCGCTGCGCAGCGCGCTTAAAAACTCTTCTTGGGCGCTAATTAAACGCGGGCTATACCAAGTAAATAATGGCTGTCCGCGCGTCACTTGTTCGCCAACAGAAAATACAAACTGTTGACGCACCCAACCCTCAGCACGCACTTGCACAACCTGTGACTGCTCAGGGTTAAAGCGAACGATAGCGGGTAAGATAAGTTGGTCTTGCCAAGCACGCACTTGGGCTTGTGCCGTAGTAACGCTAAGTTGATTTTGTAATCCCGCATTTAACGTTACCGTGCCTGCCGCCTGATCTTCGGGGGCTTCGTCATACACAGGTACTAAATCCATACCCATAGGTGATAAACCCGGTTCATTACGCCGGTAATTAGGATCCATCGGCGCAACCCAATATAAGGGCTCTTTACTCCGCTCGTGTGTTGCTGAACTGCTGGCTAAATTAATTTCGCTTTGCGAACTCTCTAATTGCGTTCCCACGACAACGCCGATAATGCCGAACGTTGCGGCAACCACTAACATTAATTTATTCATGAGAAATTTCCTTTAAGTCTGCCGCTAAATAAAAGCCCAACCAAACTTGGCTTTGATGCCAATCGCGCAGCACATTTAAGCGTTCTATATTGCCGTTTAATTCATCCATTTCTGCGCGTATGACTTCAGTGAAATCGCTATCATCATTGGCATAGCTGGTTTGTACCGCTTGTCGTTGCTGTTCTAATTGCGGCAGTAAACGTTGATCGTAAAAGTCCAACCGTTGGCGCTGTAACTGTGAACGCTGCGAGATACTGTCGGCCTGACTTAATAGATGGCGTAATATCTGTTCGCGCTCTGCGGCAAGGGCTTCACGCTCTAATATTTTTGCTTTAGTCGCATGGCGAGTACCGCCTTGAATCGCCCATGGCAAATCAACACTGACACCAAGCGATACAAAATCAGCCCTATCATCGCCATTCATATCGTCGCCGCGATAACCATAAGCCGCATTTAATTGCCATTGTGGTGCTTCATCTTCCCGCGCTAACGCCACTGCAGTATCTGCCGCCTGCTCCAGTGTTTGACGTAATAAAATGGCGGGGTGCTGTTCGATGTGGGCAGTAAAATCTTGTGGATTGAGGCTAAATACCTCAGGTGCATCCGCTAATTGCAGAGGCAGTTGTTGCACATCGACAGGCAACCATTCATTGAGGCGAGCGCGGGCTTCAAGGCGCGTCTGCTTTAGCGTTAGTAACCGCTCACTCAAACGCTCTAACTCCAAATCTAAGCGTAATAAATCCTGCGCGCGGGTATTGGTGGCATTACCGTAGCGACTCAAGACCACACTGCGCAGTTGACGAAAATGCGCTTCATGGCGCTGTACTAATGTCTCAGCTTCGGTCGCACGTGCAATATCGAGCCACAACAAAGCACTATCGCGACGCAATTCGGCGCGACGTAACGCCAGCGATTCTCCTTGTGCACTGGCTTGCTGAGCACTTTTTTGTTGTTGTAAATGGACGCTATTGCCGCGCGGTAAAGCTTGCGAAAGTGTCACCTGCATTTGCGTCATCGGTTCTTGGGATAACGAGAAACTATCCAAAGGCACATTCAACATGCCGACACCTAAGCGCGGTGCCGACCAATACCCTTGGCTTTGCTGCTGCGCGCGTAAACCTTGCTGACGTAACTGATAGCTAGAAAGTTGCTGGTCATTATCCAGTACCAAGCCTTGCACTTGAGCAAGCGATAAAGATGCCTGTGGCGCCACAGTTAACTCCGCGGGTTGCGCGCTCGCGCTGGGCAAGCATGCAATACAGAGCGTCGCAGATAGAAAAATGCGAATAGCTATTCGCACAGCACACATATATGAGTGCTGATATATCACTAACGTTTTCATAAGATCGTCCTAAATAATCGTACATTCGCCACCTATGCGAAACGACATAGCGTATTCGCAGCTGTAGCCAAAGAAGCAGAATTAATTAGGCGATAAGAGGACGTTGCAGCGGCGCCGAATAGCGCAAAATTGGAGTGGCAACCCAAGAGAGGTAAGAAGAGCGCTGCCGATCAGCCTGCACAAAAGGCAAAACTGGCGGTAGCAGAGACGCTCCAATGGCCGAAGCACAGCACAAACAGTTTGCCGCGCAATCGCCTGAGATGTCATCAGAAGTATCGGTAGAGTTGTCTGTCATGTGGTGACGGGACATTTCTTGGTGATGGCATGGATGTTCGCTATCCATATCGACCATCATGGTATGTGAACCTGCTTGCGTCACCACCATCATGGCAGCACATGGTTGAGCCGCACGCACACTAGCACTCAAGGTGGTGAACACCAAAAGTAGCAGTAGTAACGATGATAGTGTGCGCTTACTCATAAGAAACTCGGTAAACAAAACCGTAGGGCTAACTATAGAATAGAAGAACCCTATCAGAGTGCTTACATTAACGCCAACCAAGACATCACACTGTGAGCCTTCGCCGCGCCAAAGATATATCCAAAACTGACCAGCGCCAATATAAAGGCCGTAGTATTACCGCGTTTAATTGCCACCGTACCGAAGCCGATATAAGCAATCAAACCGGCTACTTTCGCCGTTAACCAATGATCTGTTAGTGGATATTGAGAAATTTCAATACACAATAAAATGGCAAATACGAGTAATAAGGTATCAATCACATGGGGAAGAATCTTAAATAACTTATTTGCTTTCAATGCTGGGCTCATTCGGAACATAGCAAATCGAACAATGAAAAATAGGATCGAAAGGTAAGCCAATCCCACATGGGAGTGTTTCAATGCTGAGTAATCCACAAAACTTCCTTAATCAATAAATAGAGACCGAGCTTAGCTCGATGTTAATTAACCATGTGCAAGCATACCAAGTAACGCGAGTTGTCGTCCTAGACTTCTAACCAAAATGTCACCGGACCATCATTTTGCAAGCTCACCTGCATATCGGCACCAAACTCACCGGTTTGCACCATGACCTGCTCGCCAGCCTTCTGACAAAATAATTCATATAACTCACGCGCATGCTCGGGCGCAGCAGCACGAGAGAAGCCTGGGCGCGTACCTTTTTGGGTATCGGCCGCCAAGGTAAATTGCGAAACCACCAACAGCTGCCCTTGAACGTCTAAAAGACTTAAATTCATTCGCCCTTGATCATCGGCAAAAATACGATAATTCAGTAATTTCTGCAGCAAACGCTGTAGGGTAACTTCGTCATCATGCTTTTGAACGCCCAACAATAAGACAATACCAGCACCAATTTCACCAATGGTTTTATCATCCACATCGACACGAGCGTGGCGAACACGTTGCACTAATCCGATCATTATTCTGCTATCTTGAGGTATCTGACTATTTGCCGACGGAGGATAGCCGGTTTTATACTGGGGCAACAACTTTTAACCGTTAAGCTCTTAGCATACTGTTGGATTAACTCCGCTCACGGTGACACAAGGAAATTGAATATGAATCCCCTAATCTACTCAGCTTGCATCATTTTGAGCTTTGGTTTTGCTGCAGCGAATGCGGGTACCGAGGTTTATATGAGCATGGATGCTGAAGGCAATGTTATTTTTAGCGATATGCCTAGCGATGATTCTCAGCGTCACGAAGTGAGAGAGCTGCCTTCGCTACCGGCATTTAATCCCGAGCCACCACCGACGCCAGAACCCGCCAAACGAACAGAGGCTGCCTTTAGCTATACTAGCTTAGCGATTGTAAGCCCCCGAGATCGTGAACCACTACCGACCGGTGCAGGGGGCAATGTCGAAGTCAGTGGCGTACTAAGCCCTGCTCTGCGCGACAGCGATAACTTAGTATTGCTAGACAACGGCGCGATCATTGCCAAAGGGCGACAAACCTCATTCAATTTGCAAAATCTCGACCGTGGCGAACATTCTTTGCAATTACAAGTACGCAACGCCGAAGACGAGCCACTCATCAGTAGTAATCTTGTCGTAATACCCGTATTTCGAGCATCATCCCTCTCCAGATAGATCTAAATTGGTGCATAAAATCACCTCGATGCACCAATTTAGAACCATTGGTATGCGAATAAATCTATCTTTGGGCTAGTTAGCAGCACTAAAAATCTCTGATCGCGCTATCATTGTGCATTCAATTAAGATGGCTCGTTTTTTGCCTATTAAGGGCAATACGGAGAACTTCTATGCTGGCTAGCGCGATCATCAATCAACGATTACTCGAACACCTGAATACTGGTGTGTTACTTTTAGACGCCGATTTAATCGTGCTCTACATGAACCCTGCCGCAGAAGCCTTACTCGAAATGAGTGGTAAACGTGGCGTCGGCGTCCCTTTCACTGATCTCTGCATTGAAACCGACGAATCGGCTTCCGCATTAGAACAATCCGTCATCACAGGACATTCGTACACCAAACGCGAAACCATTATTAAACTCCACAACCAGCAGCATATAACGCTCGACTATAGCGTTAGCCCAGTTGCTCACCCCGAAACTCGCCTGCCGTCGCTACTGATTGAGCTACAAGGTCGCGACCGCCTAACGCGTATTAGTCGCGAAGAGCAATTGATATCCAAGCAAGAAACAACACGTTCGTTGGTGCGCGGTTTAGCACATGAGATCAAAAACCCGCTCGGTGGTATTCGTGGAGCAGCACAGCTACTCGCACGTGAACTGCCAACCGAAGAACTTGGTGAATACACCAATATTATTATTGAAGAAGCGGATCGCTTACGAGATTTAGTTGATCGCTTACTTGGCCCACGCCAAATACCAAAGCAAGAACAAGTAAACATTCACGAAGTTTTAGAGCGTGTGTGTCAACTTATCGAAGTGGAATCCGATGGCGTCATTCTTATTTCTCGCGATTATGATCCATCTATTCCCGAATTCGAAGCCGATAAAGGCCAAATGATTCAAGCCTTGCTTAATATCTGCCGCAACGCAATGCAGGCTATGCTTGAAAACAAAGAACAACTAGAACGTCCGATGTTAATACTGCGCACGCGTACTATTCGCCAGTTTACTATCGGTCATCATCGCCATCGTTTGGTGGCACAAATAGATATTATTGATAATGGACCCGGTATCCCAGCCGCACTGCGTGAAGACCTGTTTTATCCTATGGTTAGTGGTCGCGCTGAAGGCACAGGACTGGGATTGTCGATATCACAATCCATTATCAATCAGAGCCAAGGCATTATTGAATTTGTCAGTGATGCCGATAAAACCACATTCTCCATTTATTTACCCCTGGAACCTTTATGAGCACTGTCTGGATCATTGACGACGATAAATCCATTCGCTGGGTACTGGAAAAAGCCCTACAACAAGCGAATATTACTACCCGCGTATTTGAGCAGGCAGAACCCGCCCTAGTGCAATTACGACGCGAACACCCGGATGCAATTATTTCCGATATTCGCATGCCAGGTATGGATGGTTTAACACTGTTAAAGCATGCGACAGAAGCCCACCCTGATTTACCCGTTATTATCATGACTGCGCACTCAGATCTTGAAAGTGCGGTATCGTCTTATCGCAATGGTGCCTTTGAATATCTACCAAAACCATTTGATGTTGACGAAGCCGTAAGCTTAATTCAACGCGCAATTGCGCACTTCGCCGAACTAAGCGCGCAGACTCCAGCGATTATTGACGACTCTCAAACACCTGAAATTATTGGTGAAGCACCTGCGATGCAGGAGGTTTTCCGCGCTATTGGTCGTTTATCTCAATCCAATATTACTGTTCTCATTAATGGTGAATCCGGTACAGGTAAAGAACTAGTTGCTCATGCCCTACACAAGCATAGCCCTCGTTCTGCCGAACCTTTTATTGCGTTAAACATGGCGGCAATTCCAAAAGATTTAATTGAATCGGAGTTATTCGGCCACGAAAAAGGTTCTTTTACAGGCGCTGGCGGTCAGCGCCGCGGACGCTTTGAACAAGCCAATAATGGCACTCTATTTCTTGATGAAATTGGTGATATGCCATCAGATACGCAAACACGTCTATTGCGCGTATTAGCAGACGGAGAGTTCTATCGCGTTGGCGGTACCGCACCCGTCAAAGTGAATGTGCGAATAATCGCTGCGACGCACCAGAATTTAGAAACCTTGGTAAAAGAAGGTCGTTTCCGCGAAGATTTATTCCATCGCCTAAACGTCATTCGTATTCATTTACCGCGTCTTGCGGATCGTCGCGAAGACATCCCTAAACTACTTACCCACTTTTTAAAGCGTGCTGCCGAAGAGTTAGAAGTAGAAGTAAAACAACTGCGCACTGAAACCGAAGAGTTTTTAAGCTCCTTAGATTGGCCCGGTAACGTCCGTCAGCTCGAAAACACCTGTCGCTGGATTACCGTCATGGCGTCAGGCCGCGAAGTCCTTGTTAGCGATTTACCACCTGAGTTACTCGATCAGCAAACCAGTGTTGCCACCTCAGGTAACTGGGAGCAAAGCTTACGTTATTGGGCTGATCAACAATTGGGCAATGGCACAGACCATTTACTAGATACAGCAGTGCCAATTTTCGAACGCATTATGATTGAGACAGCGTTAAAGCATACCGCAGGACGTCGTCGCGATGCCGCCAACTTACTTGGTTGGGGCCGAAATACCCTAACGCGTAAAATCAAAGAACTGAACATGGATTCAGGTAGCGATGATGAGGACAGCGACGATTAAGTCGTAAAGCATCAAAGTAAAAAGCCGACATTATGTCGGCTTTTTTTTTAGCGAATTTCTTTCCGATAAATCACACGATTATGACCACGATAAACACCGAAGCTTACAGTGCCACGAGCATCTTCAAAACTGCCATTATTATCATAATCGCCTTGTAACCAACTTGGCGTAGCATATGTAACGGTAGCTTTTCCGGTATCAGGAGTGCCTATCACTGACGTTGGTGCCAACAACACTAATCCAGATGCACCGCTGACGCCGCTAATCACAACACCAGAGCTCGTATCAACTTGAGTTAGCGTGGTGGGGCTAACACTTGCGTTAGCACTAGAATAAGCGGTACACGAATCATCAAGATTTATTTGGTAACGCGTTCCATCAAAATATTCGGTTCGCAACGGCATAACCACATCAAAAATTTCAGGACCGTAAGAGTCCTCAAGCCATAAGCGTCCAAATCGAACATCCATATTTGGCCAGCGGTGTAAAGGTCAATGGACTGGAGGACATGGCAACGCCATCGCTGTCGGAAATATCAGTAATACTCATTAAAATATCGGGAGTAAAACTGTTTATCTCTGCCCGTGCCTCGCGGGTATAAGTAAATAGATCTAATGGGCTAAAATCGTAAGTTAATTCACCAAACGACGTTGTATTTAATGTTCCAGTATTAAAGATACTGGTTATTGACAAAGGTACGGCTCCGCTATCAACTGCAGAACTATCCGCCGTGACATTAGCCACATCAATATCATCTGCTAACAACTTTAAATAACCTGAGGTTGTGTAATTCTGAGTGGTAACGTTGGCTGAGTTTTTTGCAGTTATTGTTAATTGCGGCGCAACCAACCACGTAATTTCTTCGCCACTATAACTAAACGGAGTAGATGTACTGCAATTCGCTGCTAATGAGCCGTCATCACTCACAGACACAGCAAAATGATCTGGATAAAATCGACCAATTGGCTCGCTACTAAACACACCAAGGTTATAACCAAAGTAACTTGGCGGGGTCACGTCAAAGCGGAATACGCCAACCTCACTTTCGCTAATAGCCACGCTATGCGTACCCGCCGCAATAGCGCCATGGTCATAGCTCGCAGGGGAAACTGCACCAGCGGAATTGGCGGGCGACGGCGACAAGACGGCAGCACTTAAACCAACTCCGGTCGCACTATAATTTGGCGTACTGCCATTGCCAGCACAGAAGTCAGTATCGCCATCAGTTTGCCAAGCCACCGCCTGTACGCTGAGAGGAAATGCGGTTCCTGCGGTCATAAACTTAGGGCAACTGGCATCACCGGCACTGCAAGTAGTTGTGGCGCTCACACACATCCCCGCAGGACGACTAACGAAACTATTATTCCCCGTCATGACAAGGCCAGCATCAGCACCACTGCCATTGTATTTTGCTTCAACTTCCATTTGCCCAGCGTCGGCATAATTAACATCGATTATTGAACTTCCTGTCGCGTCAAACGCCAACGAAATCGGCGTCGCGGTACCGGAGCTGGAACCGATAGCAACACCATTTACCACAACAGGCCACGACACAGGCCGCCCTACTGAATTTGGATTAACATAATCAGACCAAAAATCGAGAGTTTTACTCACACTGGCAAAGGCAGGAATACAAGTTTCACTGGCATCGCTCTTTTTTACCGCTTGAATAGTAATTCCTGTCGCACCTTTTGCTGCTAAAAAATCCGGTATAGAAAATACAAAACCCGAATCAGAAAAAATCATATCGCAAGATAAGGATGCCGTACCGCCATTGATAATGCACTGCGTTGCATTATCCGCAGCTGGCGTAGTTGACGTTGCACCCAGAGTGACCGTACCCGTAGTAGCTTGGCGTAATGATACATTCGCCGTACCGCCCGAAATCGTTACCGTATCAGACCCCGTCCAACCGCTTGGCGTTAATGTCACATCAACATCATCGCTATAAAGCGTCGAGCAATCTGCATTTAAACAGGCCTTAATCTCGACATCCTGTGCATTACAAGTGAGTGCTTGATCACTAAAGGTTAATAAATAGTGATCAATGTTTGTTAGGGCAGGCTCACGATAACCAACAAAGACCTCGTCGATATGCCAGAAGTCACGATTAGTACTGCCATCTATTTGATGAAAACGTAATTTAAAATTCGAATGATAAGCTGTGGTAGGTAAACGCGCATAATATTCATAGGTATCTCCTCCTATACTACCCGACCCTAAATACGTCCCTATGCGTTGCCATGTGCCATTTTCCAATAGCATTTCCGCATGCAAATCATCACCAGAACTGGGCCATTCACTGTAGTAATCCGAACCACTTCGTACCCAAAAACTCATCTGCACAAAGTCATAGGGAGATAAATCAATGGCGCGAGTTGTTACGTATATTTCGCCACTGCGCGTATACATACTGCGCGTTCCTACGCTCGCGATTTGCGTTCCTATAGATGAATCACTGCGGCTGTCCACTTTACTAATAGACCAGTCTGTAGTTCCGAGAGCAGCACGCTCGAAGCCATCGTAAAATAAGCCGTTAACTACAGGCCCAACGTCATAATCTGTAACGGTTACATCATCGATATGCCAATAATCGTGATCATCACTTGTTCCATCCAATTGATGAAAACGTACGGCGAAATTAGCATGCAGCGCATTATCGGGTAACGCCGTTGAAAAATTATAAATATCACCGCTGATATCGCCTGGGCCTTCAAACAATGCAACACGCTTCCAGCTGCCATCATTTAAATAAATATCGACTTCTAAATCATCGCCAGCACTAGGGCGTTCGCTATACGCATCTGCACCCATACGAACCCAGATAGATAACTCAGAAAAATTAGAAGCCGATAAATCAATCGATCTGGACGTGACATAAACTATGCCACCACGGGTATACATACTGCGCGTACCAGAGTTAGCTACCGCTGTGCTAATGGCTGCACTAGCACCTGATTCGACAGCATTAACTGTCCAATCGCTACCCAACGAAGTACGCTCAAAGTCATCTGAAAATACGACGGTTGCAGCAACGACGTCTTGCTCAAGCAGTAAAAAACTTATTAGTAAAAGTAATCTAAACACTGGATTTATTAGCCGACAGTCAAGACGTCGGAAATAACATATTTATCACTCATAATGATTTTCCCGAGGCGTTAATAAAATAAACATTAGTGTAACTCTCGGCGATAAATGACGCGTTGATGTCCGCGCCAAATTCCAAAAGACGCGATACCCTTCGGATCTTCATAAAAGCCATTATTGTCATAATCACCCTGTAACCAAGATGGTACGATCAATGTGATTGTTGCCTTACCGGTATCAGGCGTTCCCGCCACCGCCGTAGGTGCTTGCAACAATAAGCCATCGGCATTACTCGACCCACCAACTAAGGTTCCAGTAGAAGTCATTAATGCCGTCAGTGTATCTGCACTGGCATTAGCATCATCCCAGCCACTACAATCATCCAATATATTGATAAGGTAACTAGTGCCATCAAAATATTCGGCACGTAAAGGCATGATTAAATTCTCTGTCTCTGGCCCATAACCGTCTTCTAGCCAAATACGACCGAAACGTAACGATATCGCAGATGTATCAGGGCTAAAATTAACGAGAGAAGACACGGCTACGCCGTCACTATCAGCAATCGTCGTCGGAAAACTAAAATCTAAATCCGGTATAAAAGGTGCAACTTCAGCCACAGCGCTACGCTGATAAGTGACATCATCCAAAGCACTAAAGACATAGTTCATCACCCCAGAATCCGCGGCGGCTATGTTTAAACTGCCTTGGTTCGACGTCAAACTCACGGCCAATTTATTGTTATCCGTTCCATCTTGGCTGCCATCGGTGGTTGGCTCTATAATTCCAGAAAATACATTAGCAGCCGTCAATTTTGTATAACCAGTCTCTGTATAATTCGTAGTAATACCGTGGCCAACATTATGTGCTGTAAATGTGTATTCCGGTGCCTCTGCCCAAGTGGTCGTTTCTCCAGAATAAAGATTACCGGTGGAACACGTAGCCGCTAATCTACCTGGCGTTACTTCAGCAATTTCGAAATGATCAGGAATAAAGCGTCCTGTAGGACCGCTGCTATAAGTCACTAAGCTTGTACTGCTTAAAGAGCCGAGTGCCGCGCCTTGGTATAGTGGAGGCGTGACATTAAAATTAAAAACGCCTACCTCAGATTCATTAATAGATACGGTATTAGCACCACCGGAGGCGGCGGTGTGGTCATAGCTTGTTGGTGTCACAGTACCATCGCGTTGACCAGCAGGAGAAACGACGCTCGAGGCTAGGCTGATTGCGGTTGCACTGTAATTGGGTGTGCCAGCATTACCGCTACAAAAATTGCTATCGCCATCTGATTCCCATGCAACAGCGGTCGTAGTTAAATCGAAATTCTCACCTGCCTTTTTAAAGGCACTGCAATTTGAATAGTCGCTGCTGCATACACCGCTGGCTTGTACACACATACCAGCTGGTCTAGCAATAAATTCACCGTTACCCGTCATTACTAAGCCCGAATCAGCGCCGCTACCTGTATATTTAACCTGCAGGCGCATATTCCCCGCGTCACTATAGTTAATCGCCGCTGTTGCCTGCCCAGATGCATCAAAGGTTAATGACTGTGTGGTTGCTGTACCCGACGTGGTGCCAATAGCTGAGGAGGCAACCGACACCGCCATGCTGCCAGACGACGGCAAAACATAATCCGACCACAACGATACCGTTTTAGTCTTATTTGCAAAGGCTGGAGTACATTGCAGACTGTTGTCGCTTTTTTTAACCGCACTAATGGTTGCCGTTTCGCCACGAGCAGAGAGAAAATCAGGGACGTCTACCAAGAAGCCACTATCGGCGAAAGTTAAATCACAGGAGGAGGAATAAGCGCCACCATCAATAGAGCACTGAGTACCACTCCCGGTCGCGGCTGGAACTGAGCTGCTAACACCTAATGTCACTGTGCCGACGGACGTATGAGCAAGCGACGCTGTCGCACTCCCACCCGTCACCGTAATCGTATCACCGCCCACCCAACCCGTTGGACTTAACGTCACATCGACACTTCCGGTATAAAGCGTTGAGCAAGAAGCATCCTCACATGCCTGAATCGTTACCTCTGTTGGATTACAGGTAAGTGCCGATGATCCGTAGGATAAGCGGAAATGGTCAACGGCAGGAGGGACATACGCTGTCATTGAGACAGTAATATTGTCGATATACCAATAATCTCCTAATAAATCGAATAAGCTTACGCCTCCTCCTAACATGGTATAACGAATACGAAATCCACTGTGTAAAGCATTACTCGGCAATGCGGCGTTATAGCTAAAATACGAACCGAATAAATCGAATAAACTGAAAATCGTAGAGTTCGATACATACAAGCTGACTTGCTGCCAGTTGCCGGTCGACAACAATATTTCTACTTTTAAATCCTCTCCTGGATTTGGAGCGCTGCCAAAAAGTCCGATAAGGCTGCCGTCAACGCCAACCCAGTAGCTCAAATTCCCACTCGTTGCCGTAGATAAATCAATAACTTTAGATGTAACAGTAACTACACCATTTCTAGTGTACATACTTCTTGAGCCAGAACTCGATCTTGCAATCGTAGTGCCAGATCGACGCGAGCTAGTAGTAGACCAATCACTGCCTAACGAAGTACGCTCAAAGTCATCTGAAAATACGACGGTTGCAGCAACGACGTCTTGCTCAAGCAGTAAAAAACTTATTAGTAAAAGTAATCTAAACACTGGATTTATTAGCCGATCGTCAAGACGTCGGAAATAACAGATTTAACACTCATAATGATTTCTCCAAAGTTGTTAATAAAATAAGCATCAGTGTAACTCTCGGCGATAGATCCTTAGCACGAACGCCTGTCGCTGTATTACCCACCACATACTCTGACACCATCAGATAATCCCAAAGATTATCGCTAGTCTCCTTATTATTTCCATCCCCGACAATCGCGGCCGGAAACATATTGCGTAATTGTTGATGAGGTCGTTCGTCGTACCCTAATAACGGAAACAGTGTTTCTTGATACAATTTACGTTCGCCACTGGTCGTTCGCGCATCTTCTCGCCAGCGCGTCGATTGCGTCCAAGTGTACGCATATGACTGACTTATTATTAATAAACTAAGAAATATAACGACTGATTGAGATATAGATCTCATACTACTTTATCCGAATTTCTATCGTTTTCTGCGACGCATCCAAACCACTTCCGCACTGCCCTGTAGAGACCAAAGTATAATAATCTACGCTAGAAACGCTAATCACACTGCATGATACCGTTGCACTGCATCCATTCAATCCAGTTACTAGAAAATCATAAGAATAAAAAGGCACCGTAGAACATGATCTGCCCACGGAACCATCAGGAGGAATTAAAAGATTCAATGCCGCCTCAATGCCAGACTCAGCAGAAAATAGCGCTCTATGTGATTGTGTCTGTAAACCTGAAGAGGACGCACTATTATTTTGCATAGAAGCCATGGTCGCTAAAATAACAGCAAGAACCGTAATTACGAATAGTGCCATGGGCAATCCGAAGCCCTGTTGATATTGGTAATTATGGGACATTAACTACCCTCACCTGCTGTGACAATGAAAGCGATTCGAGCGTTGTCGGGTGTTGTAATGTGTATTGAAAAACAACCAAGCCATTACGAGACAAAGTTGGAGTCTCATAACGAAAATTTAGTGATCCTATTGCTATTGGATAAGCAAGAACGATTCTTCCCGTTGCTCTGGTCGTCGGCAAGGCCGCTTTCAAATTAGCAACATTACTAATAAATCCATAATTCCGGTAATTGTATAAAAATTCGCCATCTTGGCAGATCGCCTCTGGCGCACCAGACACGAAAAAACGACGCTCAGGAGAGTCTGTAGAAAACGTATGCGCAGCACCTAGTGTCACCGTTATTTCGGCTGTGCCCGATGGGACCGTACCAGTAACAGACGTTAACGGCCCCGGAGATGATTGAGAATAGATATTGGAAGCGGAAATCGGGTATACAGAAATAAAACCGCTGGCACTGGCTGTTTGAGAATATGGAACCGCCAAAAATTGACTAATATTCGAACCTAATATCAACGAAGTATAAGTCGATCCGGCGAGCACGGGCATATATTCAATACACTGGCCATCGCTTGTTGTTCTGATGCTACCGGGTAAGGCGTTGCGAACGGCGCGACTGACTTGTTCGTTAACCACATAGCCTGAAGCCGCTAATTGTTGACGTCCCGCGCTAGAGACTAAGCCCTGAGAAGAAAATTGGAGAAATTTCACTGAAACAGTAGCAAGAATACCCGCCAAAACGATAGTAATAACCAGTTCAATTAAGGTGAAGCCCCGAGAAAAAGCCATTAGTAATTCCCCTTATAGACCGAGAAAATACTACGATGCCCCAAAGGATCATTAATCGTGACTTGGATAAGCTTTCCGCCCTCATCGTTTACTCCAATAGAATCATCACATGTCACAGATACACTTACACTAAAACCTGTATACGCACTGGCCAAGGCAGAATCTATAAGTGCAGGAGCCTCGAAAAGACCAGCAAAATCGTCAACATCATCATAATTTTCGCGCGTTTCACCGTCGTCCGTAATACGACAAATGCCGGTATAAGTTGGAACACCATAAATACCCGAGGCTTCATCAAAGCGATGGCTAAGAATTTCGTCGATATAAAGTTGAGCTAAATCAAGTGCTCGGGTCTGAATCATCACATCCGAAGAACGACCAGAAAGAACAGAAAAGGATTTGAGTGAAGCTACGAGTGCAAAAGATATAATCACCATCGTAATGACCATTTCTATTAAGGTTAGACCTCGTTCAGACTTCATTCTGATATCACCTTATTCAGGTTTGGCATGTGCCAATATAAGAAAATCCACTATCTGAAATGCAAAGCGCGTAAGTATTATCAGCGCTAAATATAAATTGTGTATTGCTATTCGTTTTCGCGTCACTACCGAATGTCAATGAAGTACTACCGCCATTCGCCATGGTAACGCCATTAACGCTTAAGCTAGTCCCGGAACGTTTGGCTGTACGTGTTTCAAAAGTAGTAGAACCCTGAACAATATCGAATTGCCACTCATCCGCTAATTGACTTATGGTTAAGACAACATTGCTACCGTCGACCACATTCGCCAATGCCCGCTTCTGAGCTAATAAACTCACGCTAACTAACTGTTCACGGGCACCTAACGCAGCAAAGCCGCCTGTTCGTAAAAACAGACCGCTTGCAACTGCGCTGAGAATGGCTACCAAGGTGATAACCATTACCAGCTCAACCAATGTAAAGCCTTGGTTGTTGTTTTTCAAAAATTAGCAGCCGCTTGAGACGATAGTAACAAGAACGCCTGCTGTTATTGGGGCCGTATTATCTACCGTTGCGTCAGCTGCGGTATAGGTCACTGTGCAGCTTGCAATTAAAGTGTAAGTAATTGTGGCAGCACCCGCAGTGCCTCCCGCAGTCGCCGTGTAATCATTCGTAGTATCAATTTGAGCTGCCGTGGAAATACCAGCTGCATCAGCAGTAGGATAGCCGTTAACCATTGTCACATCAGCTCCGTCGAGTGTTACCGTAGTGCCTAGTGTTGCACCGTCAGCTAATTGCTGCGCATGAGCAATATTCGCTGCAGCCCTTATTGCACCAGCTAGAGCTTGAACACTAGCGGTTCGAGCATCACGACCAAAATCGGCGAAGCGTGGCAATGCAAACGCAGACAGCACGCCAAGGATAACAATAACCATGACCAATTCGATCAATGTAAAACCTGATTGTTTTTTCATGTTCCGACTCCTACCTGTTATCGGATGTGCCTAATTTAGGTGCCAGGAAACCTGGCCATCTGTCATCTTGTAATCGATAAATCGTGCATCCGCGCTTGCCTGGTGGAAGTAACGACACTGGTTATCAACTACCCCTGCTCTAAAATCCGCAGAGGGATCATCGCCAGTAGTTAGAGTCGGACTATCGTCTTCCAGCAAGGTCTTCCATAACCCTACACATCGCTCAACATCAATAACTTGGTCATCAAATGCTGAAGCAACGTCATGCCTTAACCCAAGTGGCCAGCCTTGCAGAGATAACTGAAAAGGCGTGCTTTCCCGATACCCTACTTTAGAACGCCACTGCTCTCGGACGATAAAAACCGATGTTTGCAATGCCGCACCAACGGCTTGCACTTGGACTCGACGAGAGTCATCGATTAATACATCCAGTCGAGGAATCAGTATGGCCATCGCTGCTGCCATAATTGCCACTGCAACCGAAGTCTGCAGTAAGCTATAACCAGCGGAGCGGTTGAATCCATAACTCATCGGCTTATTTAAACCTTAGTAGATAACGAAAAAATCGTTTGGTTGATTTACGAAATAAAACAAATTTGCAGTATAAAAAAACGTAAATAACGGACCTTACTTGCCACTCACAGCGCCGCTAAGCTCCCAAATTGGTAAGAACACACCGAGAGCCAACACTAAGACTAAACTACCTAAAAACACCAATAGAATAGGTTCTATAGCATCTGCTAATTGCTTCAGTTCATAATCAATTTCTTGCTCATAAAAATCGGCGACCTCATCAAGCAAAGTATCGACCGAACCCGTTTCTTCGCCGACCGACATCATTTGCAATACAAGTGGTGTAAATAGGCCAGTCGCCGCTGCCGTGCTGGTTAATCTGTCGCCTCGTTCCACACCGGTCGCCATCGTATTAACAGCTCGACCTATATGACGATTACCAACACTCTCAGACACGATCGTCATGCATTTAAGGATGGGCACACCCGCTTTCAGCATCATGGCGAATGAACGTGAAAAACGCGCTAGGGCAATACGCTCCAAAATAGAACCAATCAATGGAAATTTTAGCTTTTTTTCATCCCACCAAAGCTCACCGTCATGACTACGGATATAACGCCGAAAGAAGAACCAAAAAACGATTAAAAAGGTGAGTAAAACATGCCAGTAATGCTGCATAAAACCCGATGTCACCATTAAAATTTTAGTAGCAAACGGTAAATCAGCACCTAACTTATTAAACACACTAGAAAAGCTAGGGATAACAAACATAGTTATAACAATCATCGCAACACTAATGGCGACCACAACCATCGTAGGGTAACGTAATGCAGACTTAATACGCTTTTTCGTTTCACGCTCCATTTCTAAATGGGCCACTAAACGAATAAGCGCATCATCTAAGTTGCCGGTGCTTTCGCCGATGTGAACCATGCTCACGTATATAGACGAAAACAAATCTGGGTGTTGACGAAAAGCAGAGGCAAGATCCGAACCTGAAACCAACGATTGTGCCAAAGATGCTAGTGTTTCTTTTAAGCGTGGATTAGTACTCGACTCACCCAAACCATTTAATGCACGGATAATAGGTATACCAGCCTTGGTTAATGCATATAGTTGGCGAGTTAAAAGAATTAATTCATCCTGACTTACTTTCGGCTTAGTGAGTTGAATATTAAAGCCGGGCTTTTTATCATCACCTGCCTTTTCAATAATGCTAACTGGGGTAACACCGCGCTGTAATAATTGTGATGCCGCAGAGTCACGATTTATAGCACTTAACTGCCCATCAACAGCCTTGCCATCACTATCTCGCCCGCGATATACAAAAGCTGCCATTAATCTTGCCCCTCATCCAAGGTAGCAGATACACGGAACACCTCATCCAATGAAGTAACTCCCTGCATCGCATAATCAAGTGCGGAAAATGCTAACGAGCGGAAATTAGGTGCGCGTACAGAAGCTTCGCTAAACGCCTGCATATCTTCACGCCGCAAAGCTGAAATGAGTTCAGGAGTCATTTCTAATAACTCATAGATACCAATACGCCCCTGATAACCTGTGTTATGGCAATGGTGGCAACCTCGTCCTTCTATATATTGATGACTATCTGCACCCTCCCCCATGCTGTGCAACCACGCTCGCTCTTGAGGTTCTAATTCATGATTCTGACTACAGTGCGGACACAGTTTTTTAATCAAACGCTGAGCAATCACTGCTCGCAATGATGACGACACTAAATAATGGTCAATACCCATATCTAATAACCGAGCCGGAGCCGACGCAGCATCATTTGTATGCAATGTAGATAGCACCATGTGACCTGTCATCGCAGCACGCAATCCAATTTCTGCTGTAATCTGATCACGCATCTCCCCAACTAAAACAATATCAGGATCTTGTCGTAACGCTGCCCTCAATACCGTTGGGAATTCTAGACCCACCTTAGGATTTACTTGCACCTGATTAATACGTGGCAAGCGATATTCGATTGGATCTTCCGCTGTAATAATCTTTTTTTCCGGCTGATTTAACTGGGTTAAAGCGGCGTATAGCGTTGTCGTCTTACCGCTACCTGTTGGACCGGTAACCAGAATAAGACCATGAGGGCGACTGATTAAATACTCGAAACGTTTTTGCAGTGCGGGTGGCATACCTAACGTCGCCATACTTAAAATCCCGCCACTCTGATCAAGCAAACGCATGACCACAGATTCGCCGAATTGCACTGGCATAGTCGATAAACGCACATCAATATTGCGATTACGCACACGAATGTTAAAACGTCCATCTTGCGGCAAACGCTTTTCTGAAATATCGAGACCCGACATGATTTTTAGTCGCGATACCAATGCAGAGGCAACGCGCTTTTCTTTCATCACTTGCTCTTGCAGTTCACCATCAACACGCAAACGAATACGTAGTTGATTTTCTTCTGGTTCGATATGTACGTCCGAAGCTTTAACCTGTACAGCATCTTCAAATAAGCTTTGTAACAGGCGCACGACAGGGGCTTCACTCGTGTCGGACGTCATAGCCATGGCATTGATATCAAAATCGCTGCTTTGCAGTTCCCCCTCAAGCTCACCGGCAATACTCGCCATTTGTTCCTGACGACGATAAACGCTATCGAGAATCGACAACATCTCTTGCTCGCGAATAAAGGCTGGCATGACCGGTTTTTTCAAGATTCTTTGTAGATCATCAATGACCATTAAATCCGTTGGATCAGCCATTCCAACAAGATAGCCCTGAGGCTCATCAGCCAACAGCAAACAGCGATAGCGCCGAGCCTGAGTTTCCGGCAAACGCTGAATAAGTTCAGCATTAATACGAAAGCGCGACAGATCGACATACGGGTAGTTGAAGAACTCTGATAAAATTTTCAGCAACTGATCTTCACTAACAAAGCCGAGATCGGTAATCGCCCGACCAATCTTTTTACCCGTGCGTTTTTGCTCGGCTAACGCCTGCATTAACTGCTCTTGAGTAATGAGTTGCTTTTCTAGCAACAGGTCGCCAATGCGTACCTTTTTATTAGTTTGTACTTCCATGAGCTACTGCAACGCCTCCGCTTTTTGTGCTACCCATTGACGCTGCGCAGGGTTTAGTGGATATCTTTCAGGCAACCATGCCAATACTTGTTTCGCGCGTCCGCTTTCGCCCGCTTCGGCTAACGCCACCGACATAGCCATTGGCCAATTAACCACACTAGGCTGCTGATGAATTAAGCGTTCATAGGCTGCCGCTGCCTCTTGATAAAAGCCGAGCATATGCAATCCTGGTGCGGCTACCGTTAGCCATTCGCTGTTATCAGTACCATTATGCTGACGATAATATTGAATAAACCCGTCGGCATTTTTCTGTTCGAGAAGTAAACGTAGCTTTAATGATAGATATGAAATTCGTGGTTCAATGGCTATGGCCTGATCCAGTATTTCGTCAGCTTGTTGAAATTGACCTAATGATGAAAATCGAACCGCTTGACGGTATAACGATTGATGAGATTCATCACGCGTCACCGTATTAGTATTTTTACTGCCTTGAGATATAACGTCGTTAGTCGTTCCGGAATGTATCGCGACATCAGAACTCATATGCTTCTGAACGCTGGCTGAAGCTAATTTTTTCGGTTCAACAATTTTATTTTGGATAACTGGATTAACGTCTTTAACCGGCTCACTTACAGCAACAACGTCAACCAAAACGGGAGGTTCAACCGCTGGAATTTCCACCGCGACTAACGTTGGCTTTTCGGTTTCAAGTTCAGTTGTTACTTTATCGCCTTGAATATAGGCAGCTAAATTCTTAGAAGATAAATCATGCCGTGGAGCGTCATCTAATGAAGATCTAACAGGTGCAATATAAGGCTGAGATAACTCAGTGCCGGCAGCAGAAATATTCGTTACAGAATAATTACTAACGAACCAGTAGCCGCAATACACAAGGGCAATGACTAAAGATCCCCCTACTAATTTACCGTAAGGTGGTTTACTCGTCGGTGTAGGTAGTGTCATCGAACCTGCAGACATATTTGCAGCCATACCATTACGCTGATCGAGATCTTGTAAAACTTGGTGAATTAAACTCATAGTAAGACCTCAAATACCGGTCAGCGACCAGAACCGCTGACGCAAGTCCATGCTCGCCAATGCGCTTTCTGTATCAGCAACCGCTCGTTCTATGTGGCGGCTATCTATCGTGTTAGCACCTTGACCAAAAGCGATCAGTAGGGCTTTCGCCGCTAACACGTTCACGAGCCGAGGAATACCATTGCTGGCCAACCACAAACGACGCACCGCAGACGCACAGAACAAATCTCTGCCCTTATAGCCTGCACAAGCAAGACGTTGACGTAAGTAGTGAGATAAAAGATCAACACCCGATAGCGGCTGCAACTGAGTCGACGATGTGATGCGTTGCAATAATTGACGAAATCGTGGAGTAGCTAAAACATCGTTTAGTTCTGGCTGACCAAACAAGACTATTTGAATTAATTTCTGCCGTTCGGTTTCTAAGTTAGAAATTAAACGTAATGCTTCCAATGTTTCTGCAGGTAAGCATTGCGCCTCATCGACGATAAGAATGAGCGGATGCCCTTCTCGTACAAGCTGCAGTAAACGTCGTTGTATAATGGTGCGTATTGCATGCTCATGCGCAGGAATATCACGTAAACCAAGTTCAGCAGCAATGGCGTGCCAAAGACCAATTGAAGTAAGCGTTGGGTTCGGTATATATGCCGTCGGAACCTTCTGCTCAGACAAATAATTTAGTAAGCGTCGACACAAGAGTGTTTTACCCGTACCAACTTCACCCGTTACTTTTATAAACCCCTCACCCGCATGCAAGGCGAACACCATTGCCTCAAATGCCTGCTGATGCACCGGCAATTCAACATAAAAATGCGTATTAGGCGTTAACCCAAACGGGGATTCATTTAAGCCGTAAAAGTCCTCACACGCTTGAGTTAATTGCAGTAATTGCATAGTTACATCTCCGGTAGGAGAACCCTAGAATAGCGGCGATTCAATTGATCTATGCGATCTTGTGGAAGCTGCGTATCAATGATTCGAGGCTGAATCAAGATAACCAATTCACTTTGTACCGTTTCTTGGCGTTTTTGACGGAACAAGCCACCTATCAAAGGCAGATCTCCGAAGAATGGTACCTTAGCAACTGTCTCTGACGTTTTATTCTGCATTAAGCCGCCGATCACCACGATCTGTCCTGAGCGAGCGCGAATAATCGAATCAGTTTCACGTACCGTGCTGTAGGCCAAAGGTAGATTATATTCGTCGCTGTTTAATTCGATTTTTTTAACTTTCTCTTTAACTTCTGTGACCTTAGGATGAACATGCAGAGTAACCTCACCATCGTCGCCAATTTGCGGTGTTACGTCTAAAGCAATACCCGAGAAAAATGGTGTTAAACCAATATCTGGTGTTTTAGTTGTACCCGTTGTGGTCGTTGTATTAGTGCTACTCACATCGGTAACGAAAAATTCATCACTACCGACTTTAATAACAGCCTTCTGATTATTAACGGTGGCAATACGAGGACTTGAAAGCACTTCAACATCACCCTGAGTCTCTAACAGGCTCAAAGCACCGGTAAAATCACCAACATCGACATTAAGAGAAAAAATACCGCCAATTAAATCGGGGTTAGCGAGCGCAACAGAACTTTGACTTGCCCATACATCGTTATTACCGGTTTGTGCTGCAATAGTGCTCCAATTAATACCTGCTTGATAACCATCGCTTAGAGTAACTTCAATAATTTTAGCTTCTATCAACACTTGCTTTTGCACACTTAATTCGGTTTGTTCGAGATAGGATTGCACTTGGTTTAATGTATTTGGCAAGCCGTGAACGATCACCAGCCCAGCATGAGCGTCAACAACAACGCGCGCGGTATCTTCATGACCAATCATTAAGGTTAATGTCTGCTGTAACTCTTCCCAAAACGAACTACCCGACTTAGTTTCTATCTCAGAGGAATTGCTGTTACTGCGGGTCGTTTCGCTCGTAGAGCTTGAATTAGAATCATTGCCACTACTTGAACTAGTAACCTCAACCTGACCACTGCTTACTTGCATGCCCGAACGGCCTTTGCGCTGTACGTTCAAGTAATTGATAGGGAAAATACGGGTTTGCGCCTTTTTAGGCAGAATTTGAATACCGTACGATGACTCGACAAAATCAAAGCCATAGATGTCGCGAACCGCACTTAATGCCTCCCGCACAGAAACATTATTCAAATTTAAAGTGATCGTGCCCGACACCTCAGGGTGAACAATTAAATTGTGCCCCGTACCGTCCACCAAACTGTTAAAAAAGGCTGCAGCAGGTACGTCATTTGCTACTACATCAAAGCGCTGATCTGCTCCATCTGGCACGATCAATGGCGGCAGTAATTGTTGCAAATTCAACTCTGCAGGTGCTACCGAATCGGCCTCCAGAAGCTTAGACTTAGAGGTCGTCTGCTCTTTCGCCTTCGGTTTTTCTTGCATCGGCGCACAACCCGAGACACTAATGAATACTAAGCTTAACACAAAGCTCATCACGTGCTTTGTTATCTGTCGGCTAAATAATGTCACAACCGGATTCCTATTGACTCAACCGTTTGGTTTTATTTATTAAAGATAGAACTCGTTGCTTTTGCTTAATTTTTAATACAACTTCGTTTGCACTAATGCTTATAACTTTGGCGCTACCTACCATGTCACCTTCACGTACAAGCTCACCATTAACCACAGCACTGGCACCGTTATCAGTTATCCGTATTTGCTGCAATTGATATCGTATTTCTGGTTTGAGTGCTTGCGATGGAACTGGCGCAGCAAATAAGCCTTCCGGCGGACGAGTTGGATCACTTGCAAACGCAGGCGGTAGTAGCGCCGTCATCAAAGTAATAATAGCTGTGAATTTAAACACCGAGCATGTCCTCCCGCGTACTGATAGTGAAGATCTCCAATACCAGCTCGCCATCAGGATACTTATCCACACGGTATTCCAATGCTTGCCAATATACTTTCCACGGCAGGCTATCTAAGCGTTTTAAATAGGCCACCAAGCTATCGTAAGTCGCAGTCATTTTGACCCGAACACCATGGCGATAAAGCTCAACATCAGCATATTCTTCACCAAGATCGACATCGGTTTGTGGCAAGTTCTGCAAACTAATTAAACGCAGGCGTTTATCTTGCATTAGTAGCTGCTCTAATACCGCTACCATATGCTCGGGAGAAACCAGCGAATTGGTTAATGCGGCTATACGACTATCTAAGCGCGATTGTTGCTGCTGAAATTCGGCTAATTCATTGCGAATCGGCTGATTGAGATCAATCACTGGACTATTTTGTAGTCGCTCTAAATGGGCTTGTTGGCGCTGATTCGTCGCAACAACTTCATTTGTTTGCTTAAGCTCTGCATGGGCTGACTCCCAAATCGGTAGCAAAAGCACCCAAATAAGTAGCATACCAACTACGACATGCGCCGTTATTAATACGAGTTTTTGTTCACGCTCAGATAAGCCCCGATAAGCATCTAAAGCGCGCTCAACCTGCGGATGCTTCCACCACAAAGGAGTCATTTACGCACCCCCGAATCAGCAGCAGATGAGAGCAAATCTTGTGGATGCCCACGGGTATCTAATTGAAAACGTAGCCACTGCTTATCATCTTCTTTTTGCACATCGATATAACGGAATGCACGACGCTGATAAGCGCTCTTTTCTACAAGAGTGGAGACATATTTTGAAATCTTCGCGGGATCATCCACATACCCTTGCAGACCAATATGACGACCTTGATCTGAAATAGAAAACTGATTAAGCCAAACGCCTTTCACATTTTGATCACCCAACTGAGATACCAATTGGGTAAATGATTGGCCTTCTTCTAATTGTTGCTGAGTTAAATAGCGCAATACTTTTTGTCCGCCTTCTAACTGGCGGCGCGCTAGATCGCGCTGCTCTGCAAGCCGCGCGTCAACAACCAGAGGGGGCCTTAATGCTTGAACTTCAACAATTTGTTGCTCTAAAAACTTTTGTTGCTGTTGTGCGTATTTCAGCTCCTCTCCTTGCCAAAACCAAAACAACATAAGCCCCAGAGCAATAACAACCATAGCCGCAACATGCATTGCAGCGCTTGTTATTATTAATCTTAATTCATGCGGAAGTTTCGGCGGCTGAAACTCTTCTGTATAAAAATTAAGATTTTGCTTAATTTGCCAACTCATAACTTAGCGTCCCTCCTAAAGCGGCCGCATATGACGCCGTTAACGGTGACTCCGTTAGTTGACGATTGAATGCTGTTTCGAGGGATAAAAGGCGAACCGGTGTATTAACATTACCTTCCAATTCAATTAATACATTGTCGATAGTCACGGTATCAGGCGGTAACACCCATAGCTGGCCTATGGATCCTAGACCTAGTTGGCTTTCGAAATAATCCATCGACCGCTGTACTTCTAGCGTCAGCATATCGCCACGACTGCTGTTCTCTAGAGTAAAGTCGCCGACCTGTGCCTCTTCAGGCATTAAATCATCGGTACCAAAATTTAAATGCCGCGTGAAATACAAAGCACCATCTTGATAGAGATAAATCATCCCTTCTTTTGGTTCTAGGCGCAGCACTCCTACACTGGTTTCTGGCTCTAATGCCGCAACCAAATTAAGTAAACTTAATTCATCAATGGTCATCGTCTGCAATTCGAGATTTTCATCGCGACACCACTTAACGATATCGCGCAGATAATCGCGGTCGGCAATCGCTGCAAATGCCATCGACATACGCCCGCGATACGCGTCACCTGGCAAAGGGAAAGCTTGCAGCAATTTATTCACTGCCGACTCACCGATCAGATCACGAATGCGAAAACCTAAGGCATCACTTAACTCATCATCGGCCACCGGCGGAGCATCCACTAACTGCAATTCATAGCGCGATTGATCCAAGCAAACCGTTACTGGGATACGCCCATAATGCTTGGACGCAAGCCACTGCGATAAACCTTGTAAGCCTTCTTCGTCTTGCTCTGAAGCATAGCTATCGACAACACCAGTAGCGTCGCGTAACACAGCAAATGCATTGCCTTGATTCAGCTCAATTCCGAGACAATATGTATAGTTAGAACTTTTTTTCTGCCACGGCCAGCGCATGGCGACCTCACATCTAAGAGACACTGTAACCTCAGTGTAGACCATGCTCACAAAGTCAATGGTCTAAGGTTGCCTACCTGACTATAATGGCGACAAAATCGAACAAAGAAGCGAATAGATGTTCAATATTGTCCTGTTCGAACCAGAAATTCCGCCAAACACCGGTAACATTATTCGTGTTTGTGCCAATACTGGTTGCCAACTACACCTGATCGAACCACTCGGATTTGATATGGAAGAACGCAGCTTAAAGCGCGCGGGCCTCGACTATCACGAGTGGGCCCATGTGAAAATTCACAAAAATCTCGACGCCTTCTTGGCCAGCGAACAACCTCAACGGTTATACGCGCTTACCACCAAAGGCAGCACCCGCCACTCAGACGCAAGCTTTAAGCCCGGCGACTACCTGATGTTTGGGCCAGAAACCCGAGGGCTGCCCGAAGATGTGCGCATGCAGATTCCGCGCGAGAACTGGTTACGCTTACCCATGACAGTAAACAGCCGCAGCATGAACCTATCGAATTGCGTGAGTGTCATGGTGTACGAAGCTTGGCGACAAAACGACTACAGCGGCATGCTGTGATCGCGGAAGTTGAACGAATCAGCCCAAAAGCCGAAGAGACCCTCAAGCCCACCGGCAAAAACTGATTCCGAACGGGTGGCCAGAAGTTGCTTATCGAGCGCAGATCAAAAGAAATCAAAGAAAAACCTTGGCCAAGTTTTCTTCGAATACCACACCGCCCAACTTGCTATTCTCGGCAGCATCTTTAAATTCATCACTACAAAGTAAAAAGCTGTTATGCGCGAAGCTTGGCTTAAACAGCACCTTTCCACTGGTGCTATCATCTTTCAAAACCAGATTCCTTGGTATATGCAATGAATCTTCCGAATCTATCTGAAAACTGGACTGATCAGGGTCTATTGAATCTCCATCAATAACATCTAAGCAGTTAAACAACCAGTAGCCAGCTTCTAACGGCAAGAACTCGCCTCGCTCAACAAGTAAATTTTCCAGAACCAATTTCGCGTTTTCACTCAATACTAAACACGAATAATTCCACACAGATATATCCGGTATCTGATTAGTTTTGAGATCCGACTCGAAGCTAACCGCTACCGGTTGCCAGTCCGTTTTCAAACGATGTAATAGAGGCTCATTTTTCTGTGAAAACCAGACTTTAACGCCTTCAAACTGCTTGCGCATCGCCCGAAAGTCTACAAAGGCTTCATGAAATTTATTAACGTTATTCAGTAACCGGTAAGTTGTCATAGGGCTCGTTCCATTTTCCATTTTCCATACTCATTGCTTGGACTTACCATTTAAATCTACCGATGACACCATCAAGCCAACCTAATGTATATGCTTTAACACCAAACTAATCCCTCTTAAACATCTGCTCACCATTCGGCACCGCAAACATATCCTCGTAGCGCTGCCCTGCCCGCCCTAACCTATCCCGAATAATGCACACCAGCGGAGCCATTACTACGGCATCTTTGCTGACCAAGTGATATTCAACAAACTCGTATAACGAATCAAAGGACCGATAGATTAGATGCAATTCCTCATGCAAGGATAAAACGTCATCCAGCTCTGCCGGACGCGGTGGTAAATCGACATCTGTCATTTCCATGCTCCAGTAGCGGAAGGTAATAAAGTGCTCATGCTCGACGCGCCTGAATATCTGAATTCTGGGCTTTCGTGCTAGGATGCTGGGTTAAGACAATATTCAACCGGCTAGGGTTTTAGCCGACTAACTCACCATATAGGATTTAGAAATTACGCACAATAAAATAGGCGCTATTTCTAATATTGTTTTGGAATATGGAAACACTAATTGATCGAGTTCTAGAAATATGGAAGGAAGAACGAGTGACAGCAGCGTGGATAGCTGAAAGAACCGGAATTTCAGAAGCACGATGGTACGACATAAGAAAACGTAAGGTTATGAGGACCAACGAACTAGAAAGCTTCCAAAAGCAATGGCCAGAATACGGCTATTGGTTAATGACTGGATTAGAAATACCGGAAGCTGGGCAAATTAGCCCAATGACCAAAAAAGCCAAAGAGCCCCTCAAGCTCACCAACAAAAACTGATTCCGAACGGGTGGCCAGAAGTTGCTTATCAAGCCTCTGGCCCTATCCTACTTCAACAAGCAGCATCCGCAGATTTATTGATAGCTTTGTAGTTTATATGCAGTATATCTAGCTAATTAGCAGATTATTTGCGCGTTTACGTTCCACCACCCAAATTGTCATGCTCGAATTGCCGCAAACTATCAATAAAAATACAAGACTAATCAATAAGTTAGAAACTTGGGCAGATTGATAGTGTGCCAAATGTAAAGATCACACCAGCGTGTAAACGCGCATGCGCGTTTACACGCTGTAGGTTCTACTTGTTTGAAGCACTTTTCGTAGCATAGACAGTGGGTTAGACTCGAAACATAAAAAGGAAGCGAAGCGTCAAAACGCGCATGCGCATGAATAAAACTGTTAAATACATTATGAAAAAAATATTAGCTATCATTGCAATCCCTTTTCTAATTTCATGCTCCAATGAAAAGGAATATAACCTTACCACTGGAAGTGTTAAGGATGGGAAGTTTATTCCTCACAAAGAAAGTCATGTAAGAAATATTGCTACATTAACTATAGACAAATCGTATATTAACTTTCGCCCTTATTTAACTAATAAGCCAAGAGATCGGTTTGCTTTTACTGCACTTTATCCTGAAATGGGTCCCTATAAATCAAATGATAGTAATAAAGAAGAGGATTTTTTAAACTCAATTTCAATCGAAATATCTTTGAAAAGCATTTGCCTACCTCCTGTTTGTGACAGAAAGGTAATAAGTACATTTGATCGCCATTCAGAGGGTTATGACCTATTACAAGAAAACTCACCTGTTGATAATCTAGCTTTCTATACTAGTAGCTCAAAATCTGGACGCTTTAAAAATACTCAATTTTATTTTGATAAAAAGAACAAGGAAAATGCTTTTATTTGCAAACAAGCATCATCAAAATATACGTGGTGTAAATACAACGGAAAGCTAAATGATATAATGTTTTATTCATTCAAATTTGAGCAATCTAATATAGAGAATTGGGAAGATATAAAAATTAAAGTCGTAGAGCTATTAGATAAGGTTATTGTTAACTATCAAACTATTAGACCAAGTATTTAACAAGTCAAAGCACAAAAGGACTGTCCACTGCGCAGACAATTTTTGCATGGCTTCGCCATTTTAAGCAAAAATTATGCGCTACGTTACCAGCCTGTGTTTGAGGCGTTAGCACTCAGGGAGAGTATGAAGTACTTAATAATATTGATTTTATTGCCGCTAGCTGTGATGGCTAATGAAAGTACATGTTACGGAACCACTTCCAATGGAAGCTTAAAGGATGGCGTAAAATTACCTTCGAGTGGTAGTAACTTTGAAGGCTATAGTTCTATAGCGAGCATTGCGGGTAGAACGTACGTGCACTCTACAGTGCGCGATATTATTGTGACGTCTTACAAAAGTCTCGAATTAGAGCATCCTGAAAAAGTTTTTAAGTACGCTGAAACTGGTTTTAAGGAAGGGGGGCAGTTTAAGCCTCATAAAACCCATAGAAATGGCCTGTCGGTAGATTTTATGGTTCCAGTAGTAAACGAAAATGGTGAGTCTGTTCATTTGCCAACAAGCCCTCTAAATAAATTTGGTTACAATATTGAATTTGACCAAAATGCTAAATATGAGCAATATCAAATCGATTTTGAGGCAATGGCTGCTCATATTGTTTCATTGCATAAAGAAACAAAACGCAGAGGTTATGATCTTTGGCGTGTAATTTTTGACCCAGAGCTTCGGCCTTATTTGTTTAAAACAAAGTACGCTGAATACTTACTTAAGAATATTCAATTTTCAAAAAAGCGTTCATGGGTTCGTCATGACGAGCACTATCATATAGACTTTGAAATACCCTGTAAGTCATAGTGCTAACAAGTGTAATCACCTGACACAAATTGCTACAAGCGTTAGCCATAAAAAGACTCGAACAATTAATGAAGTACGCATCCCATATATGCCAAATAAAACTATCTTTATTCTGGCAATTTTTTTCTTTGTAGCCTGCGCAGGGGTTATGGGAAACGTGGCCGCCTCGAATGACCGAGGACTTATTCTTAATCGAATAATTGAATTTTCTCCGCAAGGCGCCACCATTTTTTACTGGGTCATAAGGTTACTAGACTGTCTTCGTAAGTAACTATATGGACTATCATTATTACTGGCGTAATGCGCCCGGCAGTGATGCGACAAAACCGCTTTAAACTATTCTCCAAACGGTCACTGACTTATGTCGACCTATTGACTACTGGTGATTCTCCCTAAGATCTAACGACTTTTAATAATCTTACGGATGAGGGTGTACCATGACATTACGGATTTTAATTTCGTTATTATTTGGCGCAATGCTTTCGGCTTGCGGTGGTGTGGATGAAGGTATTCCGCCGATAACATCTGGCGGCACAACAGCCAGTTGTATTCAGGATACTTGGAGCCGAAATATCCCCGGCATCGGTGGCGGGTCGGTTGAACTAACCTACGAATTCTTAGAGGATGGCACCTATATTCAGCGCAGTTATGTCGATAATATTTCGACAGCAGATTACATTTCTGGAAGCCCAAATACCAATCTTGATATCGACGTTCTGCCGGGTTTATCCATTGACCTAGGTGCCATGCTAAATATTCTTGGGCCTTTTTATTCAGAAGGGTATTTTTATACTCAAGGCACTTGGGTGCTTGAGGAAAGCTCAGGCATTATCACGTCGACACTGCCTAAGAATGAGTTTGGGCACTCAATTTGGTCTGCTAGTTCTGCCAAGCGAGATTTTGACAGAAATAATCCGACGCCCTCTCAGGTAGCAAGTAATACGATCGATCAATACGCCTACTGTAAGGGTGATCGCCTTGTTGTTGGTGCTTTTTATAAAGAAGACGACAGCAATATCGCCGGACTATGGGACAACCTTAATTCCGAGTTTTATGTGGCAGAAGACTATGTCGGTGCCACTCAACGTTTTCGTTCAGAAGATGGCGAAGTATATGCCAAAAAGCCCTTTGCGATGACCTTGCTGTCTGACGGCTACGCACTACGCCAGTGTGCACAAGAAGGGGAAATGCGTGGCGGGAATAATGCCTCATTTTACAAAGTTACTTCTGATAACAAGATCACTCCGACCGGAGGGCTTCTGCCACCTAAAGTTGATGTCTATACCGATTATTATGAAATGCTGAGTGATGCCTATTACTACCGACTTGATAGCGGATTACTCAGTCGAGTTGATATTAATTCTGGCGATGTTACCGAGCTTTTGGAGCTTGATAAAGACACTAAAGTTCGCACGAAAGCGCGAATTACTGGCGGGATAGTTGTTAGTACCTACAAGGTTGGCGATAGCAATGACACCCTGCTTTTAATCTCCGACAACTCGAATGACGTTTTACAAGTAACGCTTGAGCGCGGCGTTTTCTCAGGGCCTTGGAGTGATGGTGAGCTTGTACTCCTAGCCAATAATGACACCGGTTTGATACACAAAGTCGACCTGATGACGGGTAGCCTGACTGCGATTCCTTTTGAGGGTGCTCCTGCGATAGATGCATCAATGACTTCGGTATCTCTGGTTAATGAGCAGCTTATCGTCAGCTCAAAGTCGGGTAACCTTCATCAGTTTTGGACCTATTCACAGTCTACTCAGGCGCTTGAATTGCTCGCGTCCGTCAGCGATACAGGCTCTGGCTACGCATCAATCATTGCAGGTGACGGAGGCTTTGATGTCTTCATAAAAAGTGGTTATAGAAATGAATCGCTCGGTCGTATTGTGCATCTCAGTGAGGCCGATGGTTACGCCGCGACGTCTGACGTCAGCCTGAATTTTATCAAGTTTGAACCAAAGGGTGCTGCTACTTCGAAGTACTTCATCTTTAATAGTAACGGGGCTGGTTCCTACCAACTTTCTTTATTAGACGTCGTAACACAAGAAATCAGTGTTATCTCTCCATCCGGTGTGCAGGTGAGTAATTCGTTCACCACTAACAGCGATGGTTCCAGAGTTATTTATATGATTGGCGGTCTCGTCACATCAGAAGCGGGGCAAGTGGTTGTGATCGACATCGCTGAGAACGGTACTGTTTCTCACCAGATCATTGACGCTGGGCGTTCAGGTCAATACGCCTCTGCACACTCTGGTGATGTTTCTGCTTTCTATGTGCAAGATTACTCAGACGAAGGCGATTCTAGGTCGCGTCTGTTTGCGGCGACTGGAACCGGTGCCGATATGACATTGGTGACGGATGAGTACACTTTTGGATCGAGTTCATCAGCGAATGGGGACGACTTCATCGTAAACGAACAGCATCTACTAGCACCCGCAGGAGATGAATACAGCGCTCACGAGTTGATGCTTTACAATAAGTCGTCACAAGAATTTGATTTTTGGGATCTCAATAAGGTTCCTGATGTCAGTTCGTCGCCTCGCCTGTTGGGCACCATTGGAGGTGAAACCTTAATATCAGCTTGGAACCTCGAAAACAGTTGTTACGAGCCGGAAGGACTTTTGAAGTTTGAAGGTCACTATCTTTGGTATGAAAACAATTACCAAGGCTTTGCTGGCGTACAGTGGTTCACTCGTAACTGAGTCATTTAAAGTGAATGCTTTAGCAATATAAGAAAACAAAAAAACCAGCGCTAGGCTGGTTTTTTATTGCACTAACAACCAACTCTCTTAGTGAGTTGGTTGTTCCGCTGATGATTGCTCAGCTGCTGCAGCTTGTGCTTCTTGCACACGCTTCTGATACAGAGCTTCGAAGTTAATCGGAGCCAGCATCAACGCCGGGAAACCACCTTTAACAACTAAGTTATCAATGCTTTCGCGCAGATATGGGAACAGGATGTTAGGGCACATAGCGCCTAGCATTTGTCCTAGTTGTTGTTCTGGGATGTTAACCATGGCAAACAAACCACATTGAACCAATTCAACCAAGAAAGCGGTTTCGCCATCGTTGGTTGCTGTAATGGTGACTTTTACAGACACTTCGTAGTGTTGCTCGTCAACCTTACGACCACCACTGTTTAGATCTAACTTGATCTCTGGCTTCCACGCTTTGGTGAAGGCTGCAGGCGAGTTAGGTGCTTCAAATGATACGTCTTTAACATATATGCGTTGCAGCGCGAACTGCGGTTGCTGATTCTCAGCCATGATGTAGTCCTTCTTAATTATTTTTTAACGAGTGGCAGGTTTTGGTTGTTCCATTCCATCATTCCGCCTTTCATTCGCACTGCGTTAAAACCTTTCTCACGCAGCATCTTGCCTGCCACCCCGACCGTTTGACCGGATTTGCATACCAATATAATGGGGTTGTTTTTGTGGCGTTCAAGCTCGCTTAAGCGAGAAGCCAAATTTGCGTAAGGAATGTTCACTGCGCCCGCCAAATGACCGGTAGAGAATTCCTTCTTATCGCGAATATCCACTACTAAGGCATTCTCGCGGTTGATCAGGTGGGTGGCTTGCGCTGTAGACACAGAATCACCACTACGGCGATTGTTATCCCACATAAGAGCGACAACAAAGGCACCCCAGATCGCGATCAGACCAGCGTGATTGCCAACAAACTCGAAAAGCTGTTCCATAATTACCATCGTCATGAAAATCGAAGGCGGCAGTATACCGCCTGAGTGCCCTGCCCACCACCGGCGATGCACATTCCTTCCATGACTTACAAGGCCAGAGCGGTCTTTTTGAGATCCGGTACAAGCGCGGAGAGTTCGGGTACAATAGCCGCGTTGTAGCTACAAAACTGAGTGTTTTTACATGAAATCGCGTCCAACACCAACTGCGTTAATCATTCTTGATGGCTGGGGTTATCGTAAAGAAACCCAAAACAATGCTATCGCCAATGCTAATACCCCCACTTGGGATCGCTTGTTAGAGCAATACCCCAACGTGCTGATTCAAACCTCCGGCGAAGCGGTTGGCTTGCCTGATGGTCAAATGGGTAACTCTGAAGTCGGCCATATGAATTTAGGTGCCGGACGAGTGGTTTATCAAAACTACACTCGTATCAATAAAGCTATTAAAGACGATGAGTTAAGCAAAAACGCCGCCCTGTGCGCCGCGATGGATAAAGCCATTGCCGCAGACGGTGCTGTGCATTTTACCGGTTTGTTGTCTCCGGGTGGCGTACATAGCCACGAAGATCACCTTATTGCTTTACTTGATATGGCCAAAGCCCGCGGCGTTAAACACGCCTATGTGCATGCTATTTTAGATGGCCGCGATATGCCTCCTCGCTCCGCAGAGCCGTCGCTTGCCAAAGTAGAAGCGCATTGCGCGAGCTTAGGCAACGCCAGCATCGCAACTGTGATTGGCCGCTTCTTCTCAATGGACCGCGACAATCGCTGGGATCGTGTTGCTAAAGGCTATGTTGCGATGACAGAAGCTCAAGCACCCTTTACCGCTCCAAGCGCAACAGCCGCACTTGCCGCTGCTTATGAACGTGATGAGAACGACGAGTTCGTGCAAGCCACTGTGATTGGCGATGGTTCTGGCGTGGTGAAAGATGGCGATAGCATCATTTGTTTCAATTTCCGCCCAGATCGCGCGCGTGAAATTACTCGTGCATTTGTTGATGGCGATGAGTTCACTGGCTTCGAACGTGCTGTTCGCCCAGCACTTTCCGACTACGTCATGCTGACCGAGTACGCCGCCACGATTAAAGCCAGCTGTGCCTATCCACCAGCGACTCTAACGAATGGCATCGGCGAATACGTGTCTTCATTAGGCATGAAACAGTTGCGCATTGCCGAAACAGAGAAATACGCTCACGTTACTTTCTTTTTCTCGGGTGGCCGTGAAGAAGAATATGACGGTGAAACTCGCATTCTAGTGCAATCTCCAGACGTCACGACCTACGACTTGCAACCAGAAATGAGCGCGCCAGAAGTAACGGCAAAGCTGGTTGATGCCATTAAAAACGGTGGTTACGACTTAATCGTCTGTAACTATGCTAACGGCGACATGGTGGGTCATACCGGTGTGTACGATGCAGCGGTAAAAGCCGCCGAATGTATCGACGATTGTTTAAAGCAAGTCACCGATGCCATATTGGAAGTCGGCGGCGAATGCTTAATCACAGCCGACCATGGCAATGCCGAGCAAATGCTCGACGACCAAGGCCGTGCCATGACTCAACACACCACAGGCCCTGTTAATCTAATTTACGTACAAGACCGTAAAGAAGCCGTTAACTTGCGTCCTGGTAGTCTGGCCGATGTGTCTCCAACCTTACTTAGCATGATGGGTATCGCTCAGCCTGCTGAGATGACAGGTGAATCTTTGGTCGGCTATGGCGACTAAGTGATGTCTCTGCGCTTATTGGCATTTGCTTTGATGTCTTTGTTCATCATCAGCCCTGTGTGGGCCGATGATGACGAGGCGCGCCTGAATGAGCTGAAATCCGAAATCAAAAAGCTCGAACAGTGGCTCAACTCTGCCAAAGACGAGTACGCCGATCTTAACAAGTCGTTAAAACAGTCGGATGAAGAAATTGGTGCTCTGCTCAAACAAATACAACAAACCCAGACTCAGCTGCGAGAGGAGCAAGCCCGCCTAAAAAAGTTGCGCCTGGAGCAAACGCAGCTCCACCAGCTTCAAACTGAGCATCAGCGTCACCTGTCTCAGCAAGTGATTGCTTCACGCAATATGGGTGATGAAAGCGCTCTGCGTTTGTGGTTAGCCCAAGATGATCCGCAGCAATCTCAACGCTTAATGCGTTACTTCAGCTATTTTAATCAAGCCCGAGTCGAGAATATTGAACACACCATGGCCGAACTGGTGCGTCTTGATCAAATCGCGGAGCTCATTGTGCAACAAGAACAAGCGCTGAAGTCCACTGAACAATCCTTGCTCAACAAAAACAAAACGCTTAGTAGTAAACGCAAAGATCAGCAAAGGATCTTGGCGAATCTCAGTAAAAAGATGAATACTGAGTCGCAACGACTGACGCAGAAACAAGCCGACCGCAAACGCTTGGAAAATTTATTAGCTGAAGTCGAAACGATTTTAGCCAACAGTCCACGCCAAAATGACGAGCGCCCGTTCAGTAAAATGAAGGGGAAGTTGCCGCGCCCAGTGGCAGGACGGGTGTTAAAAGCCTTTGGTAACGCCAATAGCGATACCATGTCGCGCTGGGAAGGCTGGCAAATTAGCGTGCAAGAAGGCGCAGAAGTACGAGCGATTCATCATGGTCGAGTGGTGTTTTCTGATTGGTTGCGTGGCTTTGGCTTACTGCTCATCATTGATCATGGCCAAGGTTACCTCAGCTTGTATGCGCACAATGAAACACTGTTACGTGATGTAGGCAGTTGGGTTAATGGTGGTGATGTTGTGGCAGCTGCTGGTCGTAGTGGTGGATTAACAGACCCCGCCCTATATTTTGAAATTCGTTACCAAGGTCGGCCCCAAGATCCTGCGGTTTGGATACGTTAGACATCTGAGTTAACACTCTGTGACTTTTGTGCCATGCTTGGGACAGTCGTACCCCGTCGGTCATTATTACAACGCTATTAGAGCCGGAATATCATGTTACCTAAGCACCTACTACGCCCTATTTTGTTTTCCCTTGGATGCACTCTGGCTTTTCAAGCAGGTGCCGAAACCGCCGACGATACTTCCACCCCAGAACAAGTAAAAGCTGCGACAGCCCTGCAAGGCCAGCTGCCATTGCAAGAACTACGCAACTTTACCGAAATATTCGAACGCATTCGCAGTGCTTACGTCGAAGAAATCGACGACAAAACGCTTTTTGATTACGCCATTAAAGGCATGCTTACCTCACTTGATCCGCATTCTGCTTATTTACAGGAAGATGCCTTCACCGATTTGCAAGAAACCACGTCAGGTAAATTTGGCGGGCTGGGTATTGAAGTGGGCATGGAAAATGGCTTAATTCGCGTTATCACTCCCATTGACGATACTCCTGCCGAAAAAGCAGGAATTCGCGCAGGCGACTTTATTGTGACACTGGATGATGAGCCAGTTATGGGCTTAACCCTCAGTGAAGCCGTCGAACGTATGCGTGGCGAACCGGGCAGCAAGATTTCGTTAGAAGTGCGTCGCGGTGACGAAAACGAGCTATTGAGCTTCACCCTTGAACGCGCCGAGATTAAAGTCGCCAGTGTTCGCACTGAAATGATGAGCGGCGATATTGGCTATGTACGCATAACCCAATTTCAAGAGCACACGGGTGCCGAGTTGAAAAAAGCCCTACAAAAATGGACTGAAGACGGTCAATTAAATGGCCTTATTCTCGACTTACGCAACAACCCTGGCGGCGTATTAGATGCCGCGGTCGATGTCGTTGATGCCTTTATTAGCTCTGGGGTTATTGTTTATACCAAAGGGCGTAACCCTCAATCTGAATTACGTTTTGAAGCAACCGCCGATACCGTTGCCGGTGATATACCCGTGGTCGTTTTAATTAACGGTGGTTCCGCTTCGGCTTCAGAAATTGTTGCGGGCGCATTGCAAGATCATAAACGCGCAGTCATTGTTGGTACTCAATCATTCGGTAAAGGCTCGGTACAAAGCGTGCTGCCATTAACCGAAACCAGTGCGGTAAAACTCACCACCGCCCGTTACTTCACCCCGAATGATCGCTCTATTCAAGCACAAGGTATCGTGCCTGATATCTTGGTGGAACAAAGTGAAGTAACACCGTATGAAGAGCGCTATTACAAAGAGTCGGATTTACCGGGTCATTTAAGTAACCCAACCGTAAAAGCTAAAAACGATGTTTCAGAAAAAACGAGCGTCACTAAAGAAAGCGCATCCGAAAAGAAAGACAGCGGTTTGCTCAAGAAAGATTTCCAGCTGTACGAAGCTCACACCTTATTGCGCGGCGTTAGCATTCTAAGCCCAGTCCGAGTTAATGCCTCGGAGGGCTGATTGAACCGCTTTATTTCTGTTCTGCTGGGTGGATTGATAGCAGGAAGTCATGTACTTCCTGCGTTCGCCGAGCAGCCGCTGCCACCCAAACCGCAGCTCATCATTATTCTTGATGATATTGGTAACAACCAAACCTTAGGGCTGCGCGCTGTTAATCTGCCAGCACCGGTTACTCTAGCGTTTTTACCTTTCACTCCTTTTGCTGCCCGCCTTGCCGAACGCGCTAACCAAAACGGGCATGGCATTATGCTGCATGCGCCAATGGCAAATGAAAGCGGTGCTAAGCTTGGCCCCGGTGCGCTGACTCCTGATATGGATCGTATTCACTTACAGCAAACGCTGAGCGATAGCTTAGAGGCTATTCCTCATGTGCAAGGGGTGAATAATCATATGGGCAGCCTACTCACCCAGCAGCCCGAAGCCATGAGTTGGGTGATGGAAGTATTAGCAGAACAAGATTTGTACTTTGTTGATAGCTTAACCAGCCCTTTAAGCGTCGCCGCCGAAAACGCTTCAGAAGCGGGTATTCCAACCATCTCTCGCGATGTATTTCTCGATAACGAACGCACCGAAGAAAGCTTAAATAAACAATTTAATCATGCACTGAGCGTTGCTAAACGCCGAGGACACGCGGTTTTAATTGGGCATCCTTACCCAGAAACACTGTCGTATTTAGAGCAACGCCTACCTACCGTAGAGTTAGAAGGCGTGGAATTACAACGTGCGGATGATTACTTGCTACGCCAACAATGGCGCACACCAACTCCGGAATTACCGCTAGTGTCGCGTTATCAATTACTACTAGAACCGCAATAAATTAGCCTAGTGTAAATCCTACTCGATATTTTGTTATTCGTGCTCCGCAGACTTCTTCTGACGTTGATGCAAAAAGGCCATTCCCAGTAGACTTAGCCCTAACCCCATGAACGCGATAACACGATAGATACCAGCCAACTGCGACATATCGACTAAAAATACTTTCGCGACAACCAAGCCTAACATCAGCATGCCACCTCGATAGATGGATACACCAAAACGTCCACTGCCGGATAAAATAGCTGCAACAGCAATCGCTAACCAAACTGCCGAATAGGTATATAGCTCGCCATTGCTGGTACTCAGCTCTAGATTAATAGACCCCTGCCAAAGGTGGCGTATTTCTAACGAAACAAAAATAAAACCTGCTATAGCGGTAAAGACTGCAGCCCCCTTGCGATATTCCGGTACAAAATAATAAACAGATAAGTAGCCCAGCAAGACCGGCACGGCAAAGACAAGTAGCAAGGCATTCAAAATAGGCGTGGTGCTGATTGCTGCCCATACCCAATCATGACTGTTAAGCGTTGCTATTAAAATCACGCCGTATGTTAGAAATGCAGCCGTCATTAAACCGTGACTATAGATGTTATAAAGTTTGGCTAACGACTGACTCACCCGACGTTTATGTTGATACACCAAAGCCAAAGTACCGAATAAGCCGACATTCAATGCCGCTTCTAGCAAGGTAAACTCAGCGGCGAAAATATCGCCGTCGTAAAGCCAATAACGTAATTCCACCCACAGCGTCAAAACAAACAAATGCAGCACCGCCGCTTCGGCCCAGCGCATTAAATCCTGCACATGTGTTAGTTCTAGTCGACGCTGCCATTGACGTAACACCAATAAAGAAACCCAAGCACAGAAAGTCGAGCCGCCGTACGTCCACAACGACCAATGAGTGTCTATTGGATACTCTGCCACCCAAGGATTTAAGGTTAATCGTGCAACGACGAGCACTAACACAACCTTTAACAACCAACTCATATCTGCAAGATTAAAGCGCTGCATAATCACGGCAATCGAAATACTTTGAACGGCTATCGCTAAAGTTAATCCCGCTTCATCAAACAACAAGCTAGCAGCAAACGCATAGCCGAAATGCCCGGCAAGAAATAACCATACTGACCAAACTTGCGGCCATTCACCGCGCACGGAGTAGGTTGCAAGGGCAATATACGTTGCTGCAATAATGGCTGCCGTTAAGCTCCATAGCCAATCTTGCAACAAAGAACCACACAATAAGTAAGCCAAAACAAATGAGAATAATGGAGTCATGACCGCAAGCGATGCCCACCATGCGTCTCTATTAAAATGCTCGTTTGTTGCACTGTTAGCGCGATTCCAAATACTGAGCACGCTGACGACCATGGCCGTTATCAACAAATAGCCTACAAATGCACCTTGCTGATCTTCAGGCATAGGAATCAGTATGAATTTTTCACTCGTTTCACTTACACGACTTAATAGCCAAATAACGATTTGACCTAAGAATAACAGCCAAGGCAGTGCGGTGAGCGTTTGTCGCCGCTGCGCCGCCAATAATAAAATCACCATCAAAGGTAACCAGCTCAGCAGCGATAGTGAGGCAAAACCTTCGGCCAAAATAGAAATACACTGTGCACCACACACCAACGCGAGCGTGATGGGCAATATGCGTTCGCGGCTATCTTCTAATACTTGCCTAACATTAAATAAAGAGCTGTTTTCAGGTATTTCTAGAGCTTGGCGCAACAACCAGTCGCGCCACATAATAGCGATTAAGCCGTAACCGAACAGGGCCAAATAGGCACCCCGCCAGCCATTCATATCGCTATCAAGGAGCGAAATTCCCCACCAGCCTAAACCGCCAGCAATTAGCCCATACCAAAGCCAATCGCGATACACATAGCGCAGTAAAAACAAAACCGATGTGCTAATCACTAAACTGTACAACATAGCGACTTCGATATGGCCGCCACCGTCGGATACCAATATGGGAACGACATACGCACCCAACATACCGATCGCCGCCAGCACAGGGCCATGCAAACGCGCTAACCACATGGTGATGCAGGACACCAGCCCCAATAAAATGAAGATAGTGGTGGGATTAAACATTTGATAAAAGTGCAAAGCCGCTAATAAGGTGGCAAACAAGGTTATGCTGCCGCCACCCGCGAGGGCTGCTATTGAACTAACACTGCCATTATTTTTATGACGTAGCCATTCGGCACCTGAGTGCAAACCAAAGCCCACTAAAATACCAGTAGAAATACGGGCTACTGGGCCGAAGAAGCCTTGTTGAATGGAGTAGCGCGCCAAGAAAATTCCCGCCAAGGCGACACACAAACCACCTAGCCATACCATCCAGTTTTCTTTAAAACGACTAAATAGAATATCGAATTGCGATGGCTTAGGCTGAGAAACGGGCGCATTAATCGAAGACGTCGTCGTAGCCGCTATAGCAGTTGAAGCCTTAGGTTCGGGCTTAATATCTACGGGCTGCTCTACCATTTTCAGCGGTTCAGCAGTTGCTAAGGGCGCTGTATTTTCCGCTTGATTGAGCACGGACTGAGATGACTTTGTGGCGAGTTCTTGTTTGATCAGCGCAACTTCAACTTTGAGTTTACGAATTTGAAAAAATGCCAGCGCCCCAAGTACAGCACCGATAAACATCAATAAACCCATCACACCATCCGTTGCCATTCAGCCATTCCCTTAATTAAATTAACCACAAGAAACCATTCAAGGCATGCTACTACAGTATCGCCTAGAGGAGGAAGAATGGCAGAGGGAGTAATTACAAACCAGCGGTGCCCAAAGAGTGATGAATCACGACTAAGGGCAAGCCAGAAAAACAAGGAAAACGCGCGGAAAATCGTCTAACGCAAAGCGCTTACTTAGGTAAGTCGCCCTGCTCAGCGTAAACATCAGCTAATAGTTCGCTCAGCTTACGGCGTCCTTTAAATAAAGTCAGGTGATCAGCATCAAAGTAGTCAGTTACCGAAAAGTAAGGCTCGACGCTTAGGTCAACCAAACGTACGCCTGTTTCGCGCTGAATAGTCGCCACCGCTTCTTTTAAATTTGCCTTACCCTGCGCCGATAAATGAATAATGTCTTGGTTACGTGGCATCAATAATAAATCGACCCGTTTCGCGACCTTTTGTGCATGCTTAATCGCAGCAATAAAATTCTGCAGCAACTCAGGGTCTATATTCAGGTCTTCCATATCGCAACACGCTAATCGTTGCTGGCGTGACGCTTCCATGCGGGTAGGATGCTGCATTTTCGCCATAACTTTATCGGCAAGATCCAATGCTTCAGGGCTGGCAGTTGGCGGCAAGCCACCGCGATTCTCAACATACCAACCACCCGGCGGGTGTGCTTGCGGCCACTCGGCCATCAGCATGTTATATAAGTCCCAGCCCATCGTACCCATCGGCTCGACGTCGGAGGCGTTTTCTTCCGATTGAATACGCTGCATATCACGAATAGGCGTGGCCAGTAGGTTAGTCACCGCCTCCGCCGGAACACCATTGCGGACATAGCGTGTATTGAATAACGCGATGGCTTCTTCATGATCGCTTTTTGCAACCTCAAGAAAATCGCGCCAGTCACCCAAAATAGCGTTGGCAGCATGGTTTAGCTGGCCCGTTTGAGCAGCACGTGTGGTCGTTGCCTGAAACGGCGAAAATTCATAAATCACTAAGTCCACAGTACCGGGCGCATCTTCGTACTCTTGTTCGAAACGGCGGGCAAAGCGCTCGTGTATGCTCGGATCAGCATTGCCGTAACCAAAGTTAAATGAGGTTGCGTTAACCCCCTTCGACTTTAATCGCTCATCAAAAATTTCTGGCGAAAAACCAAACTCAATCAATGACGAACCGAAAACATAAACAATCGAATCAGAACTATCCGCCGGTAACGCTAAAGCACTGTCGAGTGCAGCCGCAGACGTTTCAATACGTTGCAAACTGAATGGATTAGGAAAAGCTTCACGTATCTTCGATACTCCAATATTCACCACCAGCATGCCAGCCAATAGTGCCGACCCACCGAATAAAACGGTTTTTAGTGCCATTTTACGGCGTTCTTTTACCCGCCGTGGATCATAAGGGTCCGTGTGATTCACCCGCCCATCAGAACTGGAAGTAGATAAAGTCATGACCTGGGTCTCCTACAACCAAAAATAAGCTAAAACCAACAACCAAAATTGGCCACATCAACCAACTACACTCATTAAGCGCGCTACCAAACCGAATATTTAACCAGTCGATCAAGTGCATAAATACCAGCCCGGTAACCACTAGTCCCAGCACCACTAGGCTACTTGCACTCGCCTCAACGCCAGTCGACATATGCATTTGCGTTAACATAGTCCAAGCGTTGTCGAACCCAGTAGCACGGAAGAATACCCAGCCAATCACGACTAAATAGAAAGTCACCAGCACTTTAAAAATACGCACTAGCCAATTGTTGCGGGCATCAACCCAGCGCCCGATGGCAGAGTAAGTTAACCAATGCGTTACGCTAATAATAAAACCGTGCCATGCGCCCCAAATAACAAACGTCCACGCCGCGCCATGCCACAATCCCCCCAGCAGCATAGTAATGAAGACGTTGCGGGTGCGATTACCATTACGATTTCCCCCCACCGAAATGTATAAGTAATCGCGTAGCCAGCTAGACAGAGAAATATGCCATCGACGCCAAAAATCAACCGGGGAGCTAGAGAAATACGGCAAGTTAAAGTTGATGGGAATATGGAAGCCCATCAATAGCGCGATACCGATGGCGATATCTGTGTATCCGCTGAAATCCCCGTAAATTTGCGCACTAAACGCTAAAGCACCGACCCATGCATCCAAACTACTGATTGGCGTGGTGGCATCAAATGCAGTGGACGCTGGGCCTGCCATCATATCGGCCATGGTTTTTTTAATCAGACCTAACATGATCAACATTAAACCATTACGAATATTCGCCATGGTCGGAATCGGTAGGTTATCCAGCTGCGGCAAAATATGCTGCGCACGAAGAATAGGACCAGCAACCAGCTGCGGAAAGAATGACAGTGCCGACAGAAAGGTGAGGAATCCGCGATGAGCTTTCATATTGCCGCGATAAACGTCAATGGTGTAGCTCATGCTCTGGAAGGTATAAAAAGAAATACCCACAGGTAAGATAATACTCAGTGTCGAAATGTGTGCGTCAACACCAAATAAACCAATGAAATCTTGGGTGCTTTGCAATACGAAATTGCTGTATTTGAAAATACCTAAAACCGATAAATTGATGAAAATACTGAGCATTAGCCAGCGTTTCTTTATTACCGGATCATGATTATTACGCTCAACAAAACCAGCAATCACGTAATCAGACAGTGCACTGAACACTAAAAGCGGTATAAAGGCGTAATTCCAAGCGCCGTAAAACACGAGACTACTGGCCAACAACAACCACAGTTGTTTTTTATGGCTAGTGAATACGAAGTTATACAGAACAAAAAATATGGCAAAAAACCAAAAGAACTGCGGCGTATTAAATAGCATTATTATTATTCTACTAGTGGCAAGAACTTAAGCAGCTGAGTGGACAAATTAACACAAAAAATGTTCAAAACATTCGCCGAGTGAGGCACTGCTACTGCCCGGCGAGAGTATAATATTATCCTTAGAAAATGAAGTGGCTGTACCCATCTTTACCAATTTACGCCAGCCTTTGGCGCAAAAAACCTCATAACCACCGCATCCTACGAAATAAGACAAGAAGGCCCACGGCGATTGTTCCCATCACGCTTAAAAGAACATAGTAACCATTCGCCATATGCAATTCTGGGATGTGATCAAAGTTCATTCCGTATAGGCCAGCTAAAAAACCTAATGGTATGAAAATCGCTGTAATCACAGTTAATACCTGCATGGTACGGTTTAACTGATGCGAAGAAATAGAAATATAACCGTCGATTAAGTCACCACAAATATCGTAAAACATCTGCGCCATGGTATAGAGACGGTCGAAACGATCATGCAAGTCGTTAATCGAATGGCTCATTGCCTCATCGGTATAGGCAATTGAACTAAACTCATCACCGCGTAATTCATCGGTAATATTCTTGTGATAGTTGAACAACCGACGCAACTTCACCAAACGCGAGCGATAGAAAACCAGTTCTTTCATCAACTCATCACTACCGTGCTCTAACAAGGTGTCTTCGACATCACTCAGGCGGGCTTCAAACTCTAATAAACTTTCAAGATAAAGACCTGCGGAGGTATGCATAACTTTTAACGCTAAATGACCTGGGCCTGCTTTTAGTAACGCAGCACCTTGCTCATTAAAAAGACGTTCAACACTGGTCGCTTCTTGCGGGTGTCGGGTGATCAACAAAGTCGGGTTAATAAAAAATGCGATCGTTTGCGCCTCATGCTCAAGTTCCGAGTTAAAAGTGGCAATACCGCGATACAATACGAAAGTACTGTCATGGAATTGTTCAATCTTCGGTGGATGACGATCTCGCAGTGCGTCTTGAATGGCCAAAGGATGGCAACCAAGAGATTCCAAAATACTCGTTTCATCCGCTTTAACTTCACTTTGTAAATCGACCCAAAGCATACCGCCCTGGGTTCGCCATAAATCAATTTGCTCACTGCCACCCAAATGTTGGCTACCTTGCGGATCAAGTCGTAACGTTCTAATCATAAAATATCCTTGTGTGCCGCATTGAAAATAAGGCGTTAAAACAAATCTAACTGCTGCCCCGCGATGCGCAAAAAATCATCACCCGTAAACTGAAAAATAGCATCGGCGATAGGCGCTAGCTGTTTTTCTAAGTAGTGCCCATAGTCCACTAGTGACCGTTGAATTTCCACTGGCTCGGGGCCGTTAATAGTAATTTTGTAAGAAATCCAACCACCACGGTCACTAAACCTTGGTTTCAGCCCTTGCTGCTCGCGCCACGCATCTAACAAGCTAGCTGCACGTGCATGTGGCGGACGGTTCTTTTGATATAAGGGCAGAGGCCGCCGCAAGCGTTTACGGTAAATCAATAAGTCATCGCGTTGGCCCGTCAACAAGGCATTAACCTGCTCGCGCAACCAGTCCTCATAAGGTTCAGCAAAGAACACTCGTCGATACAGTTCGCGTTGAAACTGACGTGCCAGCGGTGTCCAATCGGTGCGCACCGCTTCTAGCCCTTTAAACACCATCTCAGCCTTGCCGGCGGTTTCAATGAGCCCGGCATAACGCTTTTTACTGCCCGTTTCTTCACCCCGAATAGAGGGCATAAAAAAACGACGATAGTGAGTTTCGTATTCCATCTCCAGATGGCTCTCGACGCCCCATTGCGCCTGCAATTCTTGCTTAAACCACACATTAAGATCACGTACTAACTGCTTACCGATGACATCGGCTTCGTCGTTAGTGACACTTTTTTTAAGCCACACAAAAACCGAATCGGTATCACCATAGATGACGTCGTAACCCTGCTGAGCAATCCAGCGGGAGCTTTGCTGAATGATGTCGTGGCTGCGCTTAGTAATCGACGCCGATAAGCGCGTATCGTAAAACCGACACCCATCAGATCCCAGCACGCCATAGCAGGACGCCATAATCACTTTGATCGCCTGCGATAACGCTCGGTTCCCTTGCTGTTTGGCAAGATCACGGCGCTCGCCTAAGTGGCGAATCAGATCTGGCAATATGTGCCGTTGCTGATGAAATTGGGCGGCAAAATAACCGGGAACCACCGTCTCTTTGGTCGCGCCTCCCGCTTCGTAAGCGGCCAAACCTTCCACCAGCCCCATAGGATCCACTTTAAAAGTACGAATAATCGACGGATACAGACTTTTAAAATCCAAGACCAATACGTGTTCAAATAACCCAGGACGCGAATCCATAACGTAGCCGCCTGGGCTTTTTTCGGCGCTGTAACCTTCACCTAAGTTTGGTGCAACATAGCCTGCACGATGCAAGCGCGGTAAGTACATGTTCTCGAATGCCGCAACCGAACCGCCCATACGATCCAAAGGTAATCCGGTCATATGGGCACGTTCGATCATAAAATTGAACAAATCAGCCTTCTCGAAAATACGCCACACCAATTCACAGTCTTTGAGGTTATAGCGCGCAAGAGCGGGTTTATCGTCGATGAAAAGTCGCTCAATATCGCCACCGCGATCATCCCCATGGAGTAACTTGCCATCACCGAGAAAATGCTCGGCAACATCATTCAGGGCGAAGCTTTCAAACTGATAGGTGGCGTTGCGCATGCACTCAATGCCATCCATCACCACCCGTCCGGGAATATGTAGATAGATACGATCCGGTTGATTAGCAGGTACACGCCATTGCAGCTCGCTACCATCACGACCCAAGGTAAAAGCAATGCCGTGTTGGTGATATTTACGCCGCAGGAAATCCATATCAAATTGGATCACGTTCCAACCTATCAACACATCAGGATCACACTCTTGGATGTAGGTTAAAAACGCGCGCAATAACGCCGGTTCATCGGCCACCAGCGTGACCTCGTCATTACTTTGATCAGGATCACCAATCATCAACACGAGGGACTCATGCGGCTGATAGCAAGCAATCGAAAATAACCGATCGGGCTCGCCGTTACGCGGAAAGGAGGTTTCGATATCAATCGACACACAGCGCAACGACGGCTGATACCGCGTCGGCGTCATACGAACGCCCTCGATGTCGGCAAAATGAGCACCTTGGCGCCAATGTCCATGCAACTCGGCAGCTCCGTATACAAAGCGCTCCATCAAATAGCGATCCGTAGGGCGTATGTCGACTTCTCGACACACGACGCCTTGTTCACGCATTAGATCGCGCCAGCGATATAGCAAACCGGATGGTAAGTAACAGGCGGCGGCCGCTTCTCCATCAAACGAGCGCATAGGAACTGTTTTAACTGTTACCGGCCAACCCAATGTGGTTGCGGCATTTTGCGCGCGCTCCGCTGCTACCGCCGGAATAAAGCATACAACCGGCTGAGTAATAACCGTGCGCACCGGCCCCCGAGGGGTTTGCCACCAATACGTTAGCAAGGTGGTTTCGCCCTCGTCGTGCCAACGGCTGGTCAATAAAAATGCGGAATGCGACCCAGAAATCACGGGAACCTATTTTTCTTTCTATACTAGAAGCGCGCAGTCTAAGTTATGGCGCGCATCAACAAAAGGAAACGAGTATGACCACACCGCAAATCAGCCAAGATCCACTCTACCAAATGCTGCGTCATGACGATGTCGAGGGTTTTAACCGCGCACGCCAAGCAGGCACGGCTTGCGATCTTAGAGGGTGTGATTTACGTGGCTTAGATTTACGTAAACTCGAGTTAGCGGGCATGGATCTAACCGATGCCTATTTTCGGGGAGCAGATCTGCGCGGTATCGACTTTCGCGGCTGTCGATTGGATGGAGCGAGCCTTGCTGATGCCAAAATCAGCGGCTGTTATTTTCCCGTAGAGATTCGCGCTGAAGAAATATTTCTGTCGGTCACTCACGGCATACGATTGCGTCACCCTGAGTAACCTTCCGGTTACAATCGTGTACTTTGTGTGATCAAGTTATCATCCTGCAGCGCCAACATAAGACCAACGTAGGACATGGTCTAATTTTGCGGTACATTCGAGTCTATTGATTGAATTGCCCATTAGAGGCAAAGGCAACGAGGACTTCCTATGTACCTGAGTGGACAACCATCTCCCAGCACCGCTGAACTATTAAGTCGGATGCAGTATTTAACCCAACAGTTGCTCAAAGATTTTGATGCTAATGAGGCATCCGTTACCTTAGAAGGCATAGATGACCTCTACGATTACTTTGATCGCGACAAGTTGTTTATCGTGCAAGATGGCATGCTTCATCTCAGTAAAAACGGCCAAACTCTCGCCAGTTTCGAAGAAGGTGATCTTGTTGGCGTAAGCCATTCATTCCATATGCAAGTACCGATATTACGTACCGACGAATATGTTGAATTAGTACCCATTGATCGCGACGACTTCCTGCGCCATATATATTCCGACAAACGTCGTCAGCATTTTTGGAGCCATTACCTAATCTGTCAGAATGCACTTTTACTCAATTACCTCAGTGACCAAGCACGACAAGAAGTGAAGCCAACGGCTGGATTCCAAAATTTCAGCGCTGGTGAAGTAATCATTAAACAAGGTGACGTCGGTGATCACGTTTACACCATCATTAGCGGCGAAGCTGATGTATTTGTCGATAATGTCAAAGTTGGGATATTAAGCGAAGATGAAGTCTTTGGTGCAATGGCAGCGTTCACACGCGAACCGCGCACTGCAAGTGTTATTGCTGCAAATCACTGCACGGTTATGGCCGTTCCACAAGATGATTTCGTCGTGTTAATCGAAGCTCAGCCAAAAGCTGCTGTAAATCTAATCGAGAACTTAGCACGTCGCATTACCATTATGAATCAGCAACTTATCGAGCTTTCTGGACAGGGGCATCCAAGAGAATAAATGCCCTTTAACGATTTACATGCATTTATTTGAGAATCATTCTTGACAACATAAATGAGAATCAATATTATTTGCATATCGACATCAGAGATGGTGTCGGTGTCAACATTCTAGCTCTTGAGCATGAATGGTGATCTCTCTCATCTAGGGTCAGTGAGCGCTGACCCGTGCTAATCACGGTTGCTTTGCCCCTCTTTTGAGGGGCGTTTTTTTATCCGCAATTTATGCCGCTAAGTTAGCGCCAACCTAGCCAGCCGTGATCAAGATACGTTTCTACCTGAAATACCCGACTTACCTGTTCAGCGCTCAATACCTGCTCCGCGCTACCATCGGCGACCAACTCGCCGCAACACATCATCAGTACTCGGTCGGCATGCTGACGCGCCATATTAAGATCATGCACCACCATTAACACACTTTTACCTTGGGCGGTTATGGCACGTATTTGCTGTAAGCACTGGTGCTGATGACGTAAATCCAGTGCGCTTAAGGGTTCATCTAATAGCCATAAGATGCTCTGTGCTTGCTGCATCTGTACCCAACTACGTGCAAGCTGACAGCGCTGCTGCTCACCACCAGATAAACGTCGAACATCGTGCTCTGCTAAGTAATCTATATCCCATCCCTGCAATGCTGCCTTAACTTGCTGACGCAGTGTCACCATTGACGTGCTGTGCGCCAACCCCCCTAGGCTTACGACATCACGTACGGTTAAGGGAAAATTCATAGATGACAACTGTGGTACAAAAGTCACATGTTCCGCCCAAGCATTGCGCGGCCAAGTATGGGTAGCGCGCTGTAATACGGCAACACTTCCGGCATCGCCGCGTTGTAATCCAGCCAGCATAGATAATAAGGTCGACTTACCGGCTCCATTTGGGCCGACTAACATGATCAGCTCGCCCGCTTTAACGTCGAACGACACCTGATTGACTAAAGCCGCGCCGCCACGATGCAAGCTAAGACCTTCAACCGTAAGTAAAGAGGCACTCATGGCATGCGCCTCTTTTCGCGCAGCAACAGGCCAATAAATACCGGCGCTCCCAGTAACGTAGTGACGATGCCGATAGGTAGCTCAGCGGGCGCAACTAACGTTCTGGCCGCCATATCAGCCAGTACCACTAAACAACCACCGAAAATGATCGCAAGTGGCAACACTCGCGTATGAGTGGCCCCTGTTAGCAGGCGTGCAATATGGGGGCTAATCAAACCAACAAAACCGATTACGCCACTAGCGCATACTGCAATGCCAACCAGCAAGGCGACCCATAACACAGCAAGCCATTGCATACGCACAACCGAAATACCCATAGAGCGCGCTTCTACCTCTCCTAGTAACAAAGCATCAAGGGTGCGTAACCGAGGTCGCCAAAAAACAATAGCCGCCACCAACGCGGCAAATAAGGCGCTATTCCAACGCCAATTAGCACCCGACAAACTACCAAGCGACCAAAAGGTAATTTGACGCAACGCACTGTCGGTTGCCATATACGACATCAAACCAATTAAGGCGCTGGCCAAGACGTTTACTGAGATACCCGCCAATATAAGAAAACTCATGGCATGAATCGAAGCGCCCCGCAGCCCTAACTGCATCACCACCAATAGGGCAACAGCCCCACCAATAAACGCTGCTAACGGCTGGCCCCACATAGACAAAGACAAACTCGACGCAAACACTAAATACACTGCAGCACCCACCGCAGCACCACCCGATACTCCGATCAATCCGGGATCAGCCAGTGGATTGCGCACAACGCCCTGAATTAACACTCCGCCTGCGGATAACGCTGCACCAATTAAAAAGGCCATCACGACACGCGGGAACCGCACTTGCCACAATACGGTCTGACCGGCATCCGAATTTAACAACCACGACCATTCGCCACCGCCCGTTAGCAGCCCAGCAAGAACCACCAAGGGCGGTAGCAGTAGGCACAAGGGCAAGATATGCTGTCGACGTAGCAGAGTCGTGCTACCCATTTTTGCAATCAAAACAATTAACCTTAAAACTGGTGACAGCCATTATGGCGAGCCGGTGATAACAGCAACATCAAGTATAGAGAACCATTATGCGGGCATTGTGCCACATCGACACTATTCAGGAAGGGGCAAGCAAGGGATTTGAACTCGATGGTGTTCATCTTTTTGTGGTTCGTCATCAAGGACAGGTGTATGCCTATCGTAATCAATGCCCTCACCTTGGCATACAGCTTGAGTGGCAAGACGACCAATTTTTAGATGCCGATGGCTGCTTAATTCAATGCGCGATGCATGGGGCGTTATTTTTGATCGACAACGGCGAGTGCATTTCTGGCCCGTGTACAGGGCAGTCGCTAAAAGCGATTAAATGCGAAGTAAAGGCAGGAGAAATCAACATAGAATGGCCACTCACCACAAACTAGTGGCAAGCAGCCTTTCAACTGTTCAAACCATCAAAGACATTAGTCTTGTTGCTTCGCTTTGTCTGTGCGCGCCAAGGTGTACAAGTCTTTACGACGGTCGCGCATAGTGTGCACACTGCCATGACTATGCAGTTGCTTTAACAAATCAAGATTCACATCGACTAACAAGGTCATCTCTGAGTTCGGTGTTGCTTCGGCTTTAATTGCGGTTGCAGGGAATTGGAAATCCGAAGGCGTAAATAGCGCTGATTGAGCGTATTGAATATCCATATTATTCACCTTCGCAAGGTTACCTACACCGCCTGCAATCGCAACATAACATTCATTTTCAATCGCACGAGCCATCGCACAATGACGTACGCGAGTGTAACCATTCTGGGTATCTGTTAAGAAAGGAACGAATAAGATATTCATGCCTTGGTCAGCCAACAAGCGAATATACTCAGGAAACTCAACGTCATAACACACCACCACGCCAACCTTGCCGCAATCGGTATCCATCACTTGAATAGAATCACCGCCACGCATAGCCCAGCTGCGATCTTCTGATGGTGTTACATGAATTTTGTCATAACGCTGAAACGTACCATCACGACGGCACAAGAAGCCCGAATTAAATAGCTCCTCGCCTTCTAATAGCGGCATAGAACCTGTGATGATATTAATATTATAGCTAATAGCAAATTCACAGAATTTATCGCGAATTTGATCGGTATATCCGGCCAAAGCACGAATCGCTTCACGTTCGCTCAAGTGATTAAATTCAGCCATAAGCGGCGCATTAAACAATTCAGGAAACAAGACAAAATCACTTTTATAATCGGACACTGCATCAACATAAAATTCGATTTGTTCTATCAATTCTTCAAGCGTCTTCATTGGTCGCATTTTCCATTGCACCAAACCTAAACGAACATCCGAACGTCGAGCATTAATCAATTTCACCGACTTAGTATAAAAAATATTCGACCACTCAATTAAGGTCGCATATTCTTTTGATGCCGCATCACCCGACAAATATCCGACCAAGAGTTTTCTAACATGAAAATCATTGGCTAGCTGAAAAGATAGAACGGGATCATATAGCTCTTTCGATTTTACTTTTTCGATGTAAGTTTTTGCACTCATCGACTTAGCATTTTCAGCGTACTTCGGCATACGCCCACCAGCAATAATGGCGCGTAGATTCAAGTTTTCACATAATTCTTTGCGCGCATCATATAAGCGACGAGCCAAACGCAAGCCCCGATACTCAGGATGAATAAACACCTCAATACCGTACAAAACATCACCTTCACCATCATGTGTGGTGAAATCGTAGCCTGCTGTGATTTCTTCATAGGTGTGTTCATCACCGAATTTCGCATAATCAATAATCAACGATAAAGCACAGCCCACTACCTTGCCATCAACGCAAACACAAATCTGTCCTTCAGGAAAAACCGTAAATAACCGATGTAAAATTGCAGACGTCCAGACCGATAAAGCACCACCATCATAGACTCGCTCACTCGCACTTTTAAGCTCACTCATATCTTCAAATGTTAAATGACGAATTTCGACGTGATGTGATTCCATAGACACCTCTAGTTAATAACAACGTGGGATAAAAACCCATATTTACACACAAAAACAAGGGCTAATTACTAATAAACTGCCTTATATATAAGCACGAACAGTATAAGATGTGACACTGAAATCCTTCAGTTGTTGATGAATTAGCCATAAACAACCGAAGGAAACTTGCAAAGATGAGAATTAGCGAGTTAACGATTTCGATACATCAAATGATAGCGGGTCAGGCTTCCATAATGGCAAATCAGGGTTGATATCAGCAGAGCCGCTAACTCCAACTTCTACTGGCGCGCTGCCTGTCAATATCTTGTACAAACTCATACCAATTTCAGAGAAGCTGAGTTTGATAGGAATAGTAACCTCTTGTTGCTGACCCTTTTCTAAATTTATCGCATCCAAAGAACCACCACCAACCGACGTACCAGCCGCGTTAATTTGATACGCTAGCTCATTTAAATTGATACCAAACACATTGGGGTTGGTAACATCCAGTACCACTGCCATTTCGGCACCACGCCAACTTGACGAGCCAAGCTCGGCTGATTTCAGTGAGATTTTCGGGATTTTCGGAATCGGCAAGCTGCCATTAAAGCTCAGTGGGACTTCTTGCTCACCAAGTATCGGCAAAGCAACACTAACGGATCCAGCAAGTGCGTAAGCAAATTCGTTTTCATCTTTTAATCCAGCAACCGCCTCATATAAGTCAACAAAACGTAGGGTTAATGGCAAAGTTGTTTTCGCAGTTCCTTTGGCTGGCAATTCCACTCCGGCATTATCTTTATCAACCGAAGCAATCGATTTCGAATCAACCGCCAAATCCAAATTAAACGCGCCAGTATTAATGGCGAATGGATTAGGGTTTACAACATCTAAGTCAACAGCCAGTGTAAGGCTATCGAGTGTTACTCCTGTTAACGCAACACCACTCACATTGGCCGTGGGTTTTTGCACATTGGCCATTTGTTTTAACGTACTGCAAGACGCTAAAAAAATAACTGACAATAAAATAAAAGCACGAGAGTAATTCATAAAATTTCTCAAAAATTAAGGGTTAAATTTAAAAGTTCAATATCACTTTAAATAATCGACATCTCAGTTAATTATCGACTGGAATTTCGTTTAACAGGGTCATACCAGCGTGATCAAATTTTACTGAATACGCCAACACCTCAACGCCTTGTTTCACTACTTCCGACAGTGCTTTAGCGTAAGCGGGATCAATATGATCAGCTGCTCGCACACGCTGGATACCTTCATGAGGTACACAAAACAATAACACCGCCCGATGGCCTTCTTGATGCAATACCAATAAACGCTGCAAGTGCTTCAAGCCTCGCGCTGTTACCGCATCAGGAAAGCACCCTAAACCATTATCTTGTTCTAACAAAGTGACACTTTTCACTTCAATGTAGGTTGGAGTTTGCCCCTCAGCAGGCGCAAAGTCCAAGCGAAAATCCAACCGACCATCCTCGACTTTAGGTTCACGCACTACCTGATAATCGCCCGTAAATTGAGGAATAGATCGGGCAAGCAAAGCTTCTTCAACCAAACGATTAGGACGCGCAGTATTAACGCATGCCTTGTATTTTTGGTCGACCTCAACCCACTCCCATGTGAATTGATATTTACGTTTAGGATTAGCGCTATCGGATAGCCACACACGACTATCGGGTTCAGCGCAGCGTTTCATCGATCCCGTATTAGGGCAATGCACTGTGATTTCCGATCCATCCGCCAAACGGATATCCGCCAAAAAGCGTTTATAGCGCTTAATTAAACGTCCTTCGATTAGCGGCAACTCATACTGCACTGCGAGTCTCCAGCCAATCCGCTATACGCGCCACCGCTTCCTGCAAACGCTCTAACCGAGTAGTAAACGCAAAACGTACATGAGTCAGCGCCTGATAATCACCAAAATCTACGCCCGGTGTTAAAGCTACACCTGTGTCCTGTAACAACTCAGCACAAAATTCTAAGCTATTCGACGTTAAGGCACTGGCATCGGCATAGATATAAAACGCACCATCGGGTGCAACTAGAATATTAAAACCAAGTTTTGGCAAAGCCTCTAACAAATAGGCACGACGCTGCTCTAGCTCGGCACGACGCTGCTCAAGAATCGCCATTGAATCTGGAGTAAAGGCCGCCAAAGCTGCATATTGCGCCGGTGTCGGTGGCGCTAAAAATAGGTTTTGCGCCAAGGTATCAAGTGTTGGCACCCAAGCTTCGGGCACCACAGCCCAACCCAAACGCCAGCCGGTCATGCCAAAAAATTTAGAAAAGCTATTTAGTACGATAGCGTCAGGAGCAACGGAAAGAACGGAGTGTGGCGCACTGGTGTAATTCAAGCCTTGATAAATCTCATCGACCCACAATTCGCCTTTTTGCTCGCGCACGGCGTTGGCCAAATCAGTTAAATCGTCTGGCGATAGTACCGTGCCGGTTGGATTCGCCGGACTCGCTACCAGCGCAGCTTTGGTATTCGGTTGCCAATGTTCACGTACATCTGCACCGGTCAGTTGGTACTTTTGCTCTGGTCCGCAAGGCACTAATTGACCATGAGCTTCAAATACTCTGGCGAAATGACGATTACATGGATAGCCCGGATCGGCCAGCAACAAACCATCATTTGGATTCAAACGCGCTGCCGACAACAATAAAAGTGCCCCCGAGGCCCCCGGTGTTAACACAATGCGACGTGGATCAAGGTTTACCGCAAAGCGCTGCTGGTAATATTCGGCTAGTTTTTCGCGCAAAGACGGTAAGCCAAGTGCTGGGGTATAACCTGTTTTACCCGCACGCATGGCAGTAATCGCGGCTTCGATCATAGGTTCGGGGGTGGGGAAATCAGGTTCGCCAACCTCCAAATGAATCACATCAACGCCGCGAGATTGCATAGTTTGAGCTTCCGCGAGGATCGCCATTACCTGAAATGGTCGAATCTCTTTGCTACGCTGAGCAGAATCTGTCATATAGATGGCCTGAAAAATAATCGACCTATTGTGCCAGATGATAGGCAATATTAACCAATCACAACAAAAGGGTAAGGAAATAGTTGGCGCTTTCATTGTTATCTGATAGTTTGCCGGCCTTATCTTTTTGGGCGCATGACGCGCATTAGCCGACTTACAAGGTGAGGCAGTAATACAATGCCGCAAGATAAAAAAGAATTTGCACTGTCCGACTTCAAGCCATACCAGCTTGCAGAAGGCGAAGAATACATGAATGACGCTCAGTTAGAGCACTTCAAAAAAATCCTCAGCAACTGGAAACAGGAGCTAATGGAGGAAGTGGATCGCACTAAAGAGCACATGCAAACTGAGGTCAACAACTATGCTGATCCGAACGACCGCGCCAGTCAGGAAGAGGAATTCAGCCTCGAACTGCGTACTCGCGATCGTGAGCGTAAGCTGTTGAAGAAAATCAGCAAGACTATCGATATTATCGATAAGGGCGATTACGGTTACTGCGACGCTTGCGGCGTAGAAATTGGTATTCGTCGTCTTGAAGCTCGTCCTACCGCCGATCTTTGTATCGACTGTAAGACACTGGCTGAAATCAAAGAGCGTCAGCTCGGCGTTTAAGCCCTGCTGATTGCTTGCCAGATAATGACCTTATCTGGCAAGCACCTCTTATCTACCCAGCATACGTCTACGGATACTTCTGTTATGACATCGTCATCCAACAGTAAGACTTATCGTGGCCGATTTGCGCCCTCCCCAACGGGACCACTCCATTTTGGTTCATTATTGGCAGCTGTCGCTAGCTACCTAGATGCACGCGCACACCACGGCACTTGGCTAGTTCGCATCGAAGACCTCGACCCACCCCGAGAAGACCCCACAGCCGCAGACTCAATCTTACATACGTTAGATCATTATGGTTTGCATTGGGACGAAGACATTCGTTATCAAAGCACTCGAAGTGATGCCTATAACGACGCATTGCAACAACTGATTCTGCAACAACTTGCCTTTCCATGCGCCTGTTCGCGCAAGCAGCTTGGTAATCAACTTCACCATGGTATTTGCAGCACGCTACAAACGAGCGATATTGCTTGGCGTTTCCTATGCCCGGCCGGACAGTTGCGCATCAGTGATACTCTGCAAGCCACTCAAACCTACGAGCTGGCAGCTAATATCGGCGATTTCGTTATTCGCCGGCGCGATGGCTTATGGTCATATCAGTTAGCGGTGGCAGTGGATGATGCCGATCAAGGTATTACTCACGTAGTACGCGGAATCGATCTTATCGACTCCACTGCTCGGCAAGTACTTCTACAACAGGCGTTAGGTTATTCATCACCGATATACAGCCACATACCAGTAGCCAATGAAGCGAACGGGCAAAAACTCAGTAAACAAAATCTCGCCCTGTCACTCTCAACCGAAAAAGCCGCAGACACGCTTTGGCTTGCACTCGCGTGGCTTAAACAATCTCCTCCGGCAGAATTACGTGGTGTAAACGTTACCGGCTTACTTACTTGGGCAATTGCTAACTGGCAAGCCGAGGTATTGATAGGGCTAACGTCAATGCCTGCTCCCGGCGACTTTCAACGTCAACTTTGACTGTCATTGGCAAAACGACGGCGTTAAGACTATTGATATGACTTCGGCTAGCCTGTGATAGTCTTAGCGCTTTCATTTTTACGTGACATCTATGTACGATTATCGCCTTGGCTTATTGCTGCTCGTCGGTATCTACCTGTTCTCGCCCATCATGATGGATTGGTGGCTGAATGATAACGGGGCTTGGTATCGACCATTTGCGATCTGGTTAATTCTGATCGCTTTTTACATTTGGATTAACTACAAGCAGCGACACCACGACGATGACGTTTAGCCTTGGCCAACTGGCCTTTATTATTCTTGGATATCTAGGCTCTTTATTTCTCGCAGCCTACGCAATGGAACGCGGTTGGTTACCCCGCTCTTGGGTTCGCCATCCGGTGGTATACATTTTCTCGCTCGGAGTTTACGCCAGTGCTTGGGCCTTTTACGGCTCCGTCGGTTTAGCGCATCAGTATGGTTATGGTTTCTTAGCCTACTACTTGGGTATTTCTGGCGCCTTCGTCATGTCGCCAATTCTGTTGCGGCCCATTCTGCAAATCACTCGCATTTATCAGCTCAGCTCGCTCGCCGATTTATTAGCATTCCGCTATCGCAGTCCTGGCGCGGGTATTATGGTGTCGCTGTTCATGTTGGCCGTGGTCATTCCTATGCTAACTCTGCAGATCACCGCGATTGCCGATACTTTGTATTTGCTAAACCACGACTGGCCAGTTTCAACACTCGCGTTTGCTTACTGCTTAGTCATGATCCTGTTCGCTATTTTGTTTGGTGCTCGCCATGTATCGCCGCGCGAAAAACATGAAGGCCTAGTCTTCGCAATTGCGTTTGAATCCCTGTTAAAGATGATCGCTATCCTCATCTTGGGCGGCGTCGTGTTATTTGGCGTCTTTCCCGAAGTCGGCGGGTTGCAACAATGGCTCGTCGACAACCAAGATCGCCTCGCTCACCAACAAGTCACCTTACAAGACGGTCCTTGGCGCACGCTGTTATTAGTCTTTTTTGCCGCCGCTATCGTCATGCCACACATGTTCCATATGGCCTTCACTGAGAACATGAACTCGCGCGCTCTGCGCCCGGCTAGCTGGGGCTTTCCACTATTTTTATTGATCATGAGTTTGTCAGTGCCACCCATTTTATGGGCAGGTATCTATCTAAATGTCGACACGCCACCCGAATACTTCGCATTGGGCATAGGATTAAAACTCGAATCCCCCTTCCTCACCATTGTGACCTTTATGGGAGGACTCGCAGCAGCCTCGGGCATTGTGATTGTTACCACGCTATCAACCGCTGCTATGTTCTTGAACCATTTGGTATTGCCATTCCATAAGCCAAGCCCGCGTCACGACTTCTATCGTTGGCTACTGTGGATGCGCCGCTTATTAATCGCTGCGATTTTACTGCTGGCCTACGGCTTCTATCGCTTGGTGGGGGCTGATCTTGAACTTACCCAGCTGGGGATTTTAGCGTTTGTTGCCGCCTCTCAGTTTTTGCCCGCAATACTTGGATTACTGTACTGGCCACAATCAAATCGAAAAGGCTTTTTGTTTGGTCTAGGCAGTGGCATCGCAACCTGGATCTATGCCATGTTGTTACCATTTTGCGAACTGGCATTAGGCTGGAACATTCCCATACCGTTACCTCCTATCAATGAAAGTAACTGGCATTTAGCGGCAATAGGAGCACTGGGCGTCAATGCCACACTGTTCGTTATGGTGAGCATGCTCACCAAACGCAAAGCATCCGAAATATCTGCCGCTGAAGCGTGCTCAATTGATACGGTATCGAGGCCTACGCGTAGACCGTTAATCGCAACCAACTCCAACGACGTGATCAACTCACTCAGTAAACCTTTAGGTCGTTACGTTGCCGAGCGTGAAGTGTACCAAGCACTTACCGACTTAACTTTGCCATCCTTTGAAGATCGCCCTTATGCGTTGCGACGCTTGCGCGTGCGCCTTGAAGCCAACTTATCTGGGTTAATGGGGCCAACGGTTGCCCATGATATCGTCAGCCGTTACCTTCCATTCCAAGAAGATGGTGAACTTAGCGAAGATATCTACCAAATTGAACAGCGCCTAGAAGGCTTTCATGATCGCCTTAGCGGTATCGCGAGCGAGCTGGATAACCTGCGACGTTATCATCGCCAAACCTTAGAACGCCTGCCTATGGGGGTTTGCTCACTTGCAGGCGATGGTGAAGTATTAATGTGGAACCAAGCGATGACCGAACTCACTGGTATTGTCGCCGTCGATGTTACTGGCTCCCATCTAAACCGTTTGCCCAATCCTTGGGGCGCACTGCTCACCAATTTCGTCAGCAGTGATTCTATGCATGAACACAAGCATAGAGTGGATACTGGCGCGCGTCCTAATTGGTACAGTTTGCACAAAGCTATGATCGAACCCAGCGGCGGTCAGCCAGGGGGGATTGTAGTGTTAGTTGAAGATCAAACAGAAACTCAACTGTTAGAAGAAGAGCTTATTCACAGCGAACGTCTAGCATCCATTGGCCGCCTAGCAGCCGGTGTTGCGCATGAAATTGGTAACCCAATCACAGGGATAGACTGCCTAGCTCAAGGCATGCGCTATGAGACCGACAATCCAGAGCTGCTACAGATGGCCGATCAAATTCAAGAGCAAACGCGGCGCGTAACGCGCATTGTGCAGTCTCTTATGAATTTCGCGCACGCAGGTCATCACAGCACAGAGCACGAAATTGTCGATCTATCTCATTGTGTGGACGAAGCCATGCAACTGCTACGCTTAAGCAAACGCAGCCAAGACATCCGCTTTGTAAACGACAGCCCGCCACACCTGAATGTATTAGGTGATGCTCAACGCTTGGTGCAGGTTTTTGTTAATTTGCTCGGCAACGCCCGCGACGCGAGTGAATCAGGAACCACCGTTTGGGTACAGGCACGAGTTGATGAGCATCAAGTGAGTATACTTGTGATCGACGAAGGTCACGGTATCCCGGCCGATACACTAGATCGAATTTTTGAACCCTTCTTCACCACCAAAGAAGTTGGCAAAGGTACGGGCCTAGGTCTCGCCTTGGTGTACAGCATTGTTGAAGAGCATTACGGCCACATTAGCATTGAAAGTCCAGTAACCGATGGACGCGGAACCTGTGTTAAAGTCAGCCTACCGCGATATTTGCAAACAGATGAAATGGAACAAACTGAATGAGTCATATCCTAGTTGTTGAAGACGAAACTATCATTCGCCAAGCCGTCCGCCGCCTATTGCAGCGTCACGACTATGAAGTGACGGATGTGGATTCGCTGGATGCAGCACGCGAGCAAGACTTCAGTCAGTTCGATCTCATTATTAGTGATCTGCGCCTACCCGGGGGCAACGGTACAGAGCTTATTGAATTGGCCGGTAAGACTCCCGTTCTCATCATGACCAGCTACGCCAGCCTCCGCTCTGCTGTCGATGCCATGAAAATGGGCGCTGTCGATTATATTGCCAAACCGTTTGATCACGACGAAATGCTACGTTCAGTTAAGCATATTCTGAGCGAATCCAAACTCAGCCAACCGGAACAAGGCAGTGCCAAAGGCACAACTGCGAGCAGTGGCGAAACACCGGCATCAGGCATTATTGGTAGCTGCGAACCTATGCTACTGCTGTTCAAAAAGATCAGTAAAGTAGCACCCACCGATGCCACCGTGTTGATTCAAGGTGAATCCGGTACAGGTAAAGAGTTAGTCGCCAAGGCGTTACATATGCAAAGCCGTCGAGTTAATGCGCCTATGATTTCGGTTAACTGCGCCGCAATTCCCGAAACATTGATCGAATCAGAACTATTCGGCCACGAAAAAGGCGCCTTCACCGGTGCAACCGCACTGCGCCAAGGCCTTGTTGAAGCCGCAGACGGCGGCACACTATTTTTAGATGAGATCGGCGAGCTACCACTTGAAGCGCAAGCGCGTTTATTACGAGTTTTACAAGAAGGTGAAATTCGCCGCGTTGGTTCTGTACAAAGTCGCAAGGTCGATGTGCGTCTGATCGCTGCGACCCACCGCAATTTGAAAGAGCTCGCCAGTGTAGGCGAGTTCCGTGAAGACTTATATTACCGTCTTAATGTTGTTGAACTGCATCTCCCACCGTTACGTAACCGCGGCGACGACGTGCTTGAGCTAGCCGAAGCCCTGCTAGTGCGCTGCTACGAACGCATGAACCACGCTCCTATGCACTTTACCGATGAAGCGCTAATGGCCATCGCCGAATACAATTGGCCCGGTAACGTCCGTGAGTTAGAAAATGCTGTTGAGCGGGCTGTTATTCTTGCCGATGATGAGGCCATTGGGCCAGAACAACTTGGTATTGAGTTATCGAGTTCTCCAGACCGCTACCTCAGCGAAAGCATGCGCCAAGGCTTGTTAGAAAACGTACAGTATTCAGAACCTAACGACTCGCAATCGGCACAGGGTGATCTATCATTAGATGACTACTTCATGCACTTCGTTCTAGAAAACGAAGCCACCATGACTGAAACCGAATTAGCGCGCAAACTTGGCATTTCACGCAAGAGTCTTTGGGAACGTCGCCAACGCTTAGGCATCCCACGTAAGAAAAGTAACAAATAATGTAACTGGGGTGTTACACCCCAATAAACAAGTCATATAGCGCCACCATGAGTAACAAACCCAGTAACACTTTAGTCTAATACGCTGTTACTTTTCGCACACGATCCCACGAAAAATCCTAACCTACTGATTTATAACAAATTTTCACTTTTTGACAAAGTTGGCACAACAATCGCTTTATATAAATCAAACAAATAAAAATGCTCACCAAGATAACAATAAGAAAGAGCGAAGTTGCGGCCCAACAATAAAAATAATCGGGCCTCAGCGATATAGAACAAAAACAAATGAATTTTTATAAGCCGATGCGCTGCCTGCCCCTAACAGGACTGCCCATCGGCTTTTATGTTTCTAGACCTTCCCCTCGATCAACCATTTTCTTACTAAACGTACACCCGTTAGATCAAAACTGTACCTGCTGGCGTAACACAACCACAACGGTTACAGAGTGTTACCTAAAGGCATAAACTGTTACCTACTGGCTCACTCTACGTAACACTTTAGTCGAAGTGTCTATTATCATAGACAGGTGTAATTTCGTAAATCATTGATTTATAAGAACTTTAAATAATTGGCACGATGCCTGCTATATATTATTCAGATAGCCGCATCCCACCATAAAAATAACAAAGGGAGTGGCTAACAAAGGAAAGCACACTAATAAAAATAACAAAGTGCGTTCCAGGTTGTGGACTCAATACTAATTATAAAAAAGAGCCACTAACGACTGATTGTTTTGAATGAGCAGCCCGGAGCTGACAATAATAATAAACAGCCCGAGTAAGGCTGCCTATTCAAAACAGCGGTGCTAAGACCCAAGTAGCACAAACAATAATAATAAAAAAAGATGTAGCCCCCCGAAATAAAGCCGCGCAAGCGGCTTTTTTATTGCCTATCGGTCATCTACAACAGTCACACTCTGTTTGTCCGTCTTAAAAACAAAAAGTTTCATACTGATCTCTTCGGTAAGTCACACATTCTTCTCTTCTCGGTGACATCCACCCAATTTGGCCTCATTGGTCTTTACTGAAAAGCGCATTCTGCCCAAGCGGGTTACATAGTGTTACCTGGGACTACGTTTCTGTTACCCACACGTTACGAAAAGCGTTATCTTTTGTAACACTTTTACGTAACTGTCTATCTTCAAGAACTGTATAGATCTGCCAAGTTATTGATTTTACTGTAATTTTAAAAACTGGCACGACGAATGCTATATCTAATATAAGAGCACAGTAACCCACTCATAAAAATAACAAAGGGGACTGAGCCAACGAAGGAAGGCGCACTAATAACAATAATAAAGCGCTGTAGGATTGTGACCCAACAATAAAAATAATATGGGTCACAGACGACTGTTTTGAATATGCAGCTGGAGCTGTCGAAAATAATAACAAGAAGAGGCAGTGGACTGCCTATTCAAAACAGAGCGTTACCGTTAGTTGCTAGGCCAATAATAATAACAATGCTAGCCCTCAAGAAGCCGCCACAAGCGGCTTTTTGTTTATTTGGCGATCAGTAACCGGTACACTCGCGAGCTAAATTGATACAGAGACACCTATCTCAAGTGACCTTGATTAACCGAGTTAAACGCCTATTTGGCACCAAAAAACGCGACGACGAAACCTTAAAAGTCGTACCACGCGATGAGCACAGCATCAGCCGTAGCAGCATCAGCGAAGCCGCACTCAAAGTTTTGTACCGTCTAAATAAGGCTGGTTACGAGGCCTATCTGGTAGGCGGCGGCGTGCGCGACACCCTTCTGGGCCTATCACCAAAAGATTTCGACGTCGCAACCAACGCAACCCCAGAACAAGTTAACCAGCTATTTCGCAATTCGCGCCTGATCGGTCGCCGTTTTAAACTTGTGCACGTGGTTTTTGGCCGTGAAGTCATTGAAGTTGCGACCTTCCGTGCGCCACCAACAGAAGAGCATCCGAATAAAATGGCCGCGACAGGCGACCAAGGCATGATTCTTCGTGATAACGTTTACGGTAATAAAGATGAAGACGCGGTACGCCGTGATTTCACCATCAACGCTCTTTACTACAATGTGGCCGATTTCAGCGTTCATTCTTATGCTGGCGGCTGGGAAGATCTGCAAGAGCGTCGTATCCGCTTAATCGGTGATCCTGAAACACGCTATCGCGAAGATCCGGTGCGTATGCTGCGCGCCATTCGCTTCGCGGCGAAGTTGAACTTTAATATTGACCCTGAAGCCGCCGCACCAATTCCAGCGATGGCTCCTTTGCTAACTCAAATACCCGCGGCACGCTTATTTGAAGAAGTACTCAAACTTATTTTGCACGGCAATGCACTTGATACCCTGCGTTTGCTACGCGAGTACAAGTTATTCGAGCCACTATTCCCTGGCACAGAACAAAGCATCAAGGCAGACCCACAAGTACTCGCCTTGATTGAGAACACCATGGCCAATACAGATAAACGCATTCAAGCGGGTAAGTCGGTAACACCTTACTTCTTTTTGGCGGCGTTACTGTGGCCACAAGTAGCTCGTATGCAACGCGAGTTTCAGGATTCTGGCTTGGCACCGCATCCAGCTATGCAAAAAGCAGCAGATCGCGCGTTAGCTCAGCAATTGAAAGCCACCTCAATTCCTAAGCGTTTCTCTATCCCTATGCGTGAAATTTGGGAACTGCAGTTACGCTTACCAAAAGTAAACAGCCGTCGTACCAGTGAGCTGCTCACTCATCCGCGCTTCCGTGCCGCATACGACTTCGTTTTACTGCGTGAGCAATCCGGTGAAGACTTAGGCGGCATTGGCGAATACTGGACGAAGCGTCAAGAAGTTGAACCCGCAGTACCGCGCGCTGACACCAATGATTACAGCAGTCGTCCCGATGGTAAAAAACGCCGTCGTCGTGGCCCACGCAAGCCTCGCTCCTCTGCGGAGTAACGTTATGGCTAGCTGTTATATCGGCTTAGGGGCAAATCTCAATGCCCCTGATGCGCAAATCACGCTCGCCCTGCAAGCACTGCACAAGTTGCCAAAAACACGATTAATTGCGTATTCATCACTATACGGCAGCAAGCCTCTTGGTCCGCAAGATCAGCCCGATTACCTCAATGCCGTTGCCCATATCGACACCGAGTTAACCCCGCTTGAATTACTGGATGCGCTGCAACAGCAAGAACGCGATCAAGGGCGAGAAAAATTACGTCATTGGGGCGAACGCTGTATCGACCTCGACATTCTGCTCTACGATGATCTGCAATTGCACAGTGAACGTCTAAATATTCCGCACCTAGAGCTAGCCAAACGGAGCTTCGTCGTCGTTCCTTTAGCTGAGTTAGCTCCAGAGCTACGACTGCCCAGTGGTCAACTCATCACAGAAATAACGCCCGAATTTAACGGTGAGTTGCAGAAACTGCACTGTCCCGTTATTGACTTATAACCCACAATCCGCACCATACGCTCAATACTCTACTAGGCCTGCAATCGTCGCAGACTGTAACCGGAGAAGTACAATGAGTTCGATCAGTATCCGCTCACTGCAAACCATGAAAGAGCAGCAGCAAAAATTTGCAGTGCTCACTGCCTACGATGCCACCTTTGCCCAACTAGCGGCCGATGCCGGTGTTGAAGTGTTATTGGTGGGCGATTCATTGGGAATGGTATTACAAGGTCGTGACAGCACTCTGCCAGTATCCGTTACCGATATGGCGTATCACACAGCTTGCGTTGCTCGTGGCAACGCCAAAGCGACACGCCCCGCTCTCATCATGACTGACCTGCCATTCATGAGCTATGGCACTTTAGAACAAGGCTTGGCCAGTGCGCGCGAGGTGATGCAAGCAGGCGCTCATATGGTGAAAGTAGAAGGCGACGACTGGCTTGTTCCTTTAGTTGAAACTCTCGCTCGCCAAGGCGTACCAGTATGTGCGCACTTGGGGTTAACGCCGCAATCTGTCAATAAATTTGGCGGCTATCGCGTACAAGGTCGAGACGAAGCAAAAGCCACGGCTATGATCGAACACGCGGTGGCTTTAGTGAATGCCGGAGCCGATCTGATCTTATTAGAATGTGTTCCTAGCGAATTGGCTGCACGCATTACCGCCGCGGTAACCGTTCCAGTCATCGGCATTGGTGCTGGTAGCGATACTGACGCACAAGTATTGGTAATGCATGACATGCTTGGCCTAAATACCGGCCATACCCCTAAGTTTGTGAAAAACTTTATGATCGACGGCCGTAATGTGCAAGACGCCTTTAAAGCCTACGCAGAGGCCGTTCGTGCTGGCGAATTCCCAGCACCCGAGCACGGATTCAGCGCATGATTACGGTTCATACTGTTGCCGAACTGCGAGAACACGTCGCTAACGCCCGTCGCAGTGGCCAACGCGTTGGTTTTGTTCCAACCATGGGCAACTTGCACGCTGGCCACATTAGCTTGATTGATCGCGCACGCAGCGAATGCGAGTTTGTGGTGGCCAGCATCTTCGTCAATCCGTTGCAATTTAACGACAAAAGCGATCTACAGCGTTATCCACGAACTCTGCCCGATGACCAGCAAAAACTGGCGCAAGCGCAATGTAATTTGCTATTTGCTCCGAATGTTGAAGAAATGTACCCGAATGGTCAGGAATCTCAGAGCATTGTCCACGTTCCCGTGGTATCAGAGGGGTTATGTGGTGGTAGTCGCCCAGGACACTTTGATGGTGTTTCGACCGTTGTTACCAAGTTGTTCAATCAGGTGTTAGCGGATAAGGCCTTTTTTGGAGAAAAAGATTTCCAACAAGTAGCCGTCATTCGCAAGATGGTTAACGACCTATGTATGCCAATAGAAGTCGTCACTGTACCGACTGCTCGAGCAGAAGATGGCTTAGCACTTAGCTCTCGTAATGGCTATCTGAGCACTGAAGAACGTGCATTAGCCACAGGGTTATATCAAACCCTCAATGACGTGATAGCGGCTCTAAATGCAGGGGCAGCGCTGAATTCCACCCTAAGCAAGGCCGAGCAAGACCTAGAAAAACGCGGTTTCAAACCGGACTATATCGAAGTCCGCCGTAGTAAGGATCTAGCACCCGCGACAACAGGCGACGATGAGATCGTTGTCTTAGGTGCGGCGTTTTTGGGTTCTGCACGACTTATTGATAATATTGCCGTGACGTTGAATCGTAAGATTGATTAAGGCATACTTGCGCGCCTTGCGCCAAACGGCCAAGAAATGAACAATTCCGGCATTTGAAAACAAATGTTCAGATGTCGAATATGTGAACTGTGACGAAAGGGTTTATCATGCAAACCACCATGCTAAAAGCCAAACTTCATCAAGCCCGAGTGACTCACTCGGTGCTGAACTACGAAGGCTCTTGCGCCATTGACGGCAAACTGCTGGATCTCGCGGGCATGCGTGAGTTTGAACAGATCCAGATTTATAACATTGATAACGGCCAACGTTTCACTACGTACATTATTCGTGGCGAAGACGGTTCTGGCATGATCTCTGTTAATGGAGCCGCTGCTCGTTTAGCTGGCGTGGGCGATCGTATTATCATTTGTACATACGGCACCTACGACGAAAAAGAGCTAGTCAACTTCAAGCCTAAGATGGTGTACATGAATGCCGATAACACGGTAAGTCATACCAGCTTCGACATTCCAGTGCAGGTTGCTTAAGTCCTAACGGACGTAAGAGCTAACCCCCTTGGTTTAGCTCAAAGCGCCAAACTGAACAGAAACGCCGCTCAATGAGCGGCGTTTTTTTGCCCCGCTATCGCCCCCACCGTATACTCTCTACAATTCTAGTTCTCTTTACCCGTTACAAAACCTAAGGGATACCCATGGCATTTACCGGAAGCCTAACCCAATCCGACGTCTGGAAAGCATTGCAAGCACACCATCAAAGCATTGAACACGAGCATATGCGTGACATGTTTGCTGCCAATCCAAGTCGTTTTGAACAATTCCATATTGATGCGGCCGGTCTAAGCCTCGATTACTCGAAAAATCGCATCAACGACGACACCATGAAGTTACTCTTCAAGTTGGCGCGTCAGCAAAATTTAACGACTCACATAGCCGCCATGTTCAGTGGTGAAAAAGTGAATGGCAGCGAAGGTCGACCAGCCTTGCATACGGCGTTACGTAACTTCGGTGATCGCGACATTATGGTCGATGGCGAAAATATCATGCCGGAAGTCCGCGATACCGTGCGCCGCATGGAAGAATTCTGCTGGAAGATCCGCCGCAACCAATGGCGTGGCTATAGCAACAAAACCTTTACCGATGTTGTCTCTATTGGTATCGGTGGTTCCTTCCTTGGCCCTAAACTCGCATCGAGTGCACTCAAACCGTATTGGGATAGCCGTTTGAGCATTCATTACTTGGCCAACATCGATGGCTCGCACATTACCGAGATCCTCAAACGATTAGACCCAGCGACCACACTGTTTATCATTCAGTCAAAATCGTTTAGCACTCAAGAAACGTTGAAAAATGCCAATGCCTGCCGCCAATGGTTCCTTGATAACGGTGGTGAAGAGCATGATCTCGCCAAACACTTCACGGCCGTGTCGTCCAATATCGAGAAAGCCACCGCGTTTGGTATCGCCGAAGAAAATATCTTTCCGATGTGGGACTGGGTTGGCGGACGCTACTCATTGTGGTCAGCCATTGGTTTACCACTGGCATTGGCGATTGGCATCGATAACTTCCGCGAACTGCTTCGTGGTGCCTATGCCATGGATGAGCATTTCCGCACCGCACCACTAGAACACAACATGCCTGTGATCATGGCCTTACTTGGCATTTGGTACGTCAACTTCTTTGGAGTGAACTCGCACGCCATTCTGCCGTATGACCATTATTTGCGCAGCCTCCCTGCGCACTTACAGCAAGTGGACATGGAAAGTAACGGCAAAAGTGTAACCACCGACGGCAACAAGGTGGATTATCAAACCGGCCCTGTTATTTGGGGTGGTGTCGGTACTAACGGCCAACACGCATTCCACCAGTTGTTACATCAGGGAACACATTTCTCGCCGTGTGATTTCATCATGCCGATGTGCTCGCACAACCCAATTGATAACTTCCATGCAATGTTGGTATCCAATTGCCTGTCGCAGAGCCAAGCACTACTGCAAGGCAAATCGGAAGACGAAGCCGTGGCAGAATTGGTGGCCGCAGGCATGAATCAAGCCGAAGCAATTGTACTGGCACCGCAAAAAGTCATTCCGGGGAACCGCCCATCGAACACTCTCTACTTCCCGAAGTCCTCTCCACAGATCATCGGCGCACTGATTGCACTGTATGAACACAAAGTGGCAGCACAGGGCATGATTTGGGGGATTAACTCGTTTGATCAGTGGGGGGTTGAACTGGGTAAGCAGCTGGGTAACAAGGTACTGACCGCTTTAGAATCGTCTGCGATACCTGAAGGCTTTGATGGCTCCACTAATGGATTAATCCGCGCCTTCCAGCAAATGCAAAATTATTTATAAGCTCTGTATCTAGGCAAATGCGCACCGATACTGCCTCTAGCGGTGTCGGTGAAGGCAATTAGCCGGTAAAATAGCCGCCTTTCTCAGCTGGGCGGAAACTTTTATGACTACCTATTCCTCTTCTTTTCATGCCGTTGAATGGCGTAACCAAGCGTTACACCTACTCGACCAGCGTGTATTGCCGCATCAGCATCTAATCCATGAATACACCACGGCAACAGACGTAGCCGATGCTATTCGCGATATGGTGGTGCGTGGCGCACCCGCCATTGGTATTGCTGCGGCCTATGGTTACGCCCTCGATGCGCTTGCTGGCCGCGACTTAGAAGCCGCCTATCGAGTGTTAGCTGAATCTCGCCCCACTGCCGTTAACTTATTCTGGGCGTTAGAGCGCATGGCTAGCCTTGACACCAGCGATGCTCACACCTTAGTGGCCGAAGCGAAAAAAATTCACGATGAAGACATCTCCGCCAACCTAGCCATGGGCGAGTATGGCGCATCGTTATTAAGCGACGGCAGTCGCGTATATACTCACTGCAACACCGGCGCACTAGCAACCGGTGGCCACGGTACCGCGCTCGGTATTATTCGTACCGCCATGAGCGACGGTAAAATCGAACAAGTTTACGCTGGTGAAACTCGCCCTTGGCTGCAAGGCGCACGCCTAACCGCATGGGAACTGATGCAAGATAACATCCCAGTAAAACTGGTATGCGATGGCGCTGCCGCACAGCTATTTCGCCAAGGCAAAGTCGATTGGGTAATCGTCGGTGCCGATCGAATTACTGCCAACGGCGACGTAGCCAACAAAATTGGCACCTACAGCTTGGCTGTATTAGCCAAACATCATGGTATGAAAGTGATGGTAGCAGCGCCACTCAGCACCTTTGATATGACGCTGACCAGCGGTAATGACATCCCGATTGAACAGCGCAGTGCCAGCGAAGTTACTAGCCTGAATGGCCAAGCCATAGCACCCACAGGTTGTGACGCCATCAACCCAGCCTTCGACGTTACACCGGCCGAACTGATCGACGCTATCGCCACCGAAAAAGGCCTGATCATGAAGCCAAGCCTAGAAACTGTCGCTTTGCTGGTGAATTCATAAAGAGAACGTGCATGTTTGATAACGCTATTTTTGCTACCGCCGCCGATGATCTATGCCGCTTTGGCCGCATCTTGTATGGCCGTGGCTGGTCGCCAGCCACCAGTTCAAACTACTCGATTCGCATCGACGCCAATCACTGTGCTCTAACCAGCTCAGGCAAACACAAAGGCGAATTAACCCCAGCCGATATTCTGGTGGTTAACATGGCAGGGGAAGCACAAACCGACGGCAAACCCTCTGCCGAGACGCTATTGCACACTCAGCTATATCAGCGTGATGCCAGCATAGGCGCGGTATTGCATACACACTCCCCTGTGGGCGTGGTACTGTCGCAAATTTGGCCCGACGACGTATTAACCCTGCAAGGCTGGGAACTGCAAAAAGCCTTTGCCGGAGAAACTACGCACGAAGATGCTGTGCATTTTCCGATTTTCGCCAATGATCAAAACATCACCCGTCTTGCCGCAAACGTTGAACAACACATGCAAAACGCCGGACAAGGCCACGCCTATTTAATTCGCGGCCACGGCGTATACACCTGGGGCAAAGACATTAACGAATGCTTCCGTCACCTTGAAGCACTCGAAAACCTACTGGGCTACCAGTTGGAATTATTAAAATTACGCAACCTCTGAGGCCGCTATGAGCATCCTGCGCGTTTACACCGATATGGACGTTACCAACTTGCTGTTTACTACCGACAGCAAAGAAAAAATCGCCAAGCACTTAGCCGACGCCGGAGTTCGCTACGAACAATGGAGCACTGATGCAGACCTGCAACCAGGTGCTAGCCACGAAGACGTGATTGCCGCTTATCAGGCCGACATTGATCGCTTAATAGAAGAGGACGGCTACCAAACCGTGGACGTGGTTAGCTTAAACAGCGACCATCCGCAGAAAAAAGAATTCCGCGAAAAATTCCTCAGCGAACACACACACAGCGAAGATGAAGTACGTTTTTTTGTTGCCGGACAAGGGCTATTCACCCTACACATCGGTAATAAAGTATATGAAGTTCTGTGTACTCAAGGTGATCTAATCAGCGTACCGGCCAACACCACTCATTGGTTCGACATGGGACCAAATCCAGGCTTTATTGCTATTCGCCTATTTAATAACCCCGACGGTTGGGTAGCGAACTTTACCGGCAGCGACATCGCACAACGTTTTAACCGCTTGGAAAACTAATTATGACCGATGCATTGGGCACCCCAGTAACATTGATATTAACGGATATTGAAGGCACCACCTCCTCCATCCGTTTTGTCCACGACGTGTTATTCCCCTACGCGACTAAACATCTAGCGGAGTTTATTCACGCGAATAAAAACAACGCCGACGTACAAGCCCAACTGCAAGCAACCGCAGACTTAAGCGCAGAAGATGGCGATGCCGTAGCCGCCAATGATATCGACGGCCTTATTGCTCGCCTACTGCACTGGATAGATACCGATCGCAAAGCCACCCCATTAAAAGCCCTACAAGGTTTGATATGGGAAGCCGGCTACCGTAACGGCGACTACCAAGCGCACATGTACCCAGACGCCACCGCCTGCCTAAAACAATGGCATGACCAAGGCATGCCCTTGTATGTGTATTCGTCGGGATCAATCTACGCACAAAAGCTATTTTTTGGTTTTAGCCAAGATGGTGACCTACTGCCATTATTTAGCGGCCACTTCGATACTCTCGTAGGCGGAAAACGCGAAGCGCAATCGTATTTAAATATCTTGGCCGACCTGCAAAAACAACACAACATCAGCGCTGCTAATGTACTGTTTTTATCGGATATAAAAGAAGAATTAGACGCCGCCAAAACAGCAGGCATGCAGACGGTGTGGTTAGTGCGCGAAGGCGATATACCTATGGATGCAGAGCATACAGCGGTAAAAAGTTTTGCAGAGATTTCGATTCAACATTCGAAGTCATTGTAGGAGCGACTCAACGAACGTATTTTGTTCGTAGTCGCGACCAGCACCAAGAATATAATCAACGTCGTAAATCGGCACTGCTCGCTTCGCTCCCTGAGTACCTCCTACAATTATTCCGGAGACCTAAATTTCAATCAGAGTTTTCAATTCAACGTACAAATCCTGTAGGAGCGACTCAACGAACGCTTTTTGTTCGTAGTCGCGACCAATTTGTAAGAGCGAAACTTTTTCGCGACAAGCACCAAGAATATAATCAACTTCGTAAATCGGCACTGCTCGCTTCGCTCTCTGAGTACCTCCTACACCAGCATTAAAAGAACGCCTATTCTTCAACCTCTGCGCTTTTGTTTTTAAAAAGAATTAAACATCGCTCTCGTCGATCAGCTCTACGCAGACACTCTGATAGGTCGGACTGACCGGTGGGCCAAATTGATTATAAATAGCGACATCGGCGGCATCGCGGCCATAACCGATAGCGACATAACCACCTTTAAGTTCAGCCTGGGTTGCATCAAAGGTATACCAGCGTCCGCCGACATAGGCTTCGAACCAAGCATGGAAGGTCATTGGTTCTAGGCCATATAAATAACCTTCGACCAATCTCGCGGGAATACTTAGGCTACGACATAGGGCTATGCCAAGGTGCGATAAATCGCGGCAAACTCCCCACTGCCGGACATTGACTTCAGCGGCGGATACCAATTCATCACTACCACTCGGTTCAAATCGAATGGTGTCGCGCAGCCAAGTCTCTATGGCTTTTACTTGGTCGTAACCTAAGCTTTGGCCTGCTGTAATTTCTGCAGCCATGTCACCAAAGCGATCCGATTCACAATAACGGCTGGGTAATAAATAACTGAGTACAGCTTCGGGGAGATTTTCAATATCGACAAATGGTGCGCCCGGCTGCTGATCAACTTGATCAGCAATCATGACAGTTACTGAGGTCTGAATCGCAAAGGGGCCGACAGGCGCAATAAGCCGCTGACATAGATTGCCATAACTATCGGTAAATTCGAAAACAGGCACCATGGGTTTGATGCTGTATTTCTCGCTAGCAATCCATTGCTGCGCGCCACTACGAAGTCGAAGCATCAAAATAAAAGGCGTCGGGATAGTGATATCGAACGTCATATCACAACTAATACGTAACCACATGCCGTAGATCCTTCAATAGAAGGCAGGGAGAAGATCCCGCCTGCCTTCACCCTACGGCAATGGTGCTAAGTGTCAATCGAGAAAGCGCGAGCTCTGACCAGGTTTCGGCTTCATTCTTTCACTATTGCCTACCGCACTTCACTCCACGGCCCGAGCAATTCGCTCGATTCACTACTCATCGACTCTAGTGTCGGAATCACGACGCTATCTTGATCGCGTACGGAGCGAATGGGCATAAGCCCTTTATCGCGCAAGGCGGATGCAACGCGATCGAGCATGTTGATTTCGGCGCAGGGTTTTACTCGGCTTTCGCCATGTTCTTTATAAACGTGCAAAGGCAATTGAGTGATTTTGCTGCTGTAGGTCGCTTCTTCTGACCAGCCGCCACCGCTAAAATAATTACCTAATTGTGCGGTAATTAACCAAGCGCCATTCCCCCATAAGTAATAGTCATGCTGACCATCTTGCGGTAGTTCTTCAAAGGCGAGAGCTTCTACTGAGCTGGTCTTCTCCCCATACGGCATGCGCAGCATAAAACGCGGACACGTAAGCAATGCATGTTGGCTGTAATCTTGCTCTCGGATCGCTTGCCACATCAAAGTAAAATCGCTCTCAACTTCACGATGAAGATACCAATGCTCGGGGTCGGGTACTTTAACTAGGCTTGGGCAACCGGCGATGCGTTCTGAAGCCCCGCTCAGCAATACTGCATGGGAGTCAGCAGCGGTACTGGCCAAGTTGGCTAGTGCTTCACAGTGACTAACCTCGTCTTGCAATTGATAGTCGGCCATCACCACACTAAAAGGCACAGAGCCTTCTTCTAAACGATCATCAAGTAATAGCTTATGCAGCTGCGTGGTCGATTCTGGATTGGCTTCGTTATCTGTGATGATTTCTTGCAAGCTGATGTCGGCAATAAACAGACGCACGCTACCGTCGGTATCTAATTGTTTTAACAGCCAATACAAACCGCGCCACGACGATTCAATCTCTTGAAATGCTTTGCTGTGTAGGATTTCTCGTAACAAATGGCTAGCGCCCTGATCAACGGCATCCATTAATTCTGCCTGACGAGGGTCTGGGCTAGGAATTACATACGGGGCGACGATTTGCTGTATTAAATCTTTGACCGAACCTTGTACATCTGACTTTACTTCGGTTTGCGCGCGGCGAGAATTCAACAACAGTTCAAGCACATCACTACTTTGCGTAGACGTCTCAGATACACTCTCTTCAGCTAAAGGCTGAGCAAACCAACCTTGTATTTCACTTGCGGCAGCGGCGAAACGATCACTGCTCAACAAATCACGCTTTAAGTCGCGAAACTGGCTAAATAAATCAACACGTTCGTAGATATAGTCGGGATGCAGGTCATCCATTTCTTGAAACTTAATCGGCCGAGCGCTAACGGGCAGATCCAAAGTAACATTCATAGTGGCGAACACATCATCGAAATTATCACGTGTTACTTCATAGATTTTACGCTTAGAAAGGCAATCGGCGTCGTTTTCATTGCGATGATCACGGCCACTAAAATCTGCCAACACAAGGATATGACAAGGACGATGGCGCACTAATGTGGGTTGGCTTTGCTCAGCAGCAGAAGAAAACGAGATACCGCCGGTGTTCAGGGTTGCCCTGCTCATGGTTAAGTCCTTTTATTGGCTTTTCGAAAGAATGCCTGATTGTACCAGAAGATCAAGGCAGGGAGATCAATGCTGAAATGTTTGCATCATTCACCGCTATTTAAACGCCTAAACGTAAAAAGGCCGCTGATCACAACGGCCTTTTCTCAATCAAACAGCCAGGTTACGGCCATTACAACCCATTAAAAAACTGCGCATGAAAGCGTAAATGCTCATCAATAAAGCTGCTAATAAAATAGTAGCTGTGATCATAGCCTTCATGGCGATTCAGGGTCAGCGTATGGCCACCTCGCTTAGCTGCTGCTTCTAGCGTTTCAGGTTTTAGCTGTTCGGCTAAAAATTGATCCGCTTCGCCTTGATCTACCAACACGGGAACTGCTGATTCTGCGTTAGCGAACAACACAGAGGCGTCGTAGGCTTCCCACGTTGTGCGATCATTACCGAGGTAATTACTAAAGGCTTTTTGTCCCCATGGACAATCCATCGGATTGCAAATTGGGCTAAAAGCCGAGACCGAGGAATAGCGTTCAGCATTCTTGAAGGCGATTGTCAGCGCACCGTGCCCACCCATCGAATGACCGGCAATGGCACGCTGAGACGACACAGGAAAAGTTGCCTCAATTAATGCTGGCAACTCATCCACAATATAGTCGTACATGTGATAATGCTGATTCCACGGCGCTTGGGTCGCGTTCAAATAAAAACCCGCTCCTAGGCCAAAGTCATAGCTGCCATTTTCATCATCAGGCACACCCTCGCCACGCGGACTGGTGTCCGGCGCGACAATGGCAATACCCAGCTCAGCTGCCATCTTCAAGGCACCGGCTTTTTGCATAAAGTTTTCATCAGTACAAGTTAAGCCAGACAACCAGTACACAACGGGTACTGGATGACTACTACTCGCCTGCGGCGGTAAATAAATCGCAAAGCGCATGTTGCAGCCACCAAGGGTTTTTGCAACGTGCGTATACTGTTTATGCCAGCCACCTGCGACTTTATTTTGGGTTACTAATTCGAGTGTCATAACGCCTCGTTAATTCTCAATCGCCATTAATAGTGAATAACGCTGCGGATACTTTTGCCTTCATGCATTAAATCGAAGGCTTCGTTGATTTTATCCAACGACATAGTATGAGTAATAAAATCGCTTAACTTAAATTCACCAGCTAGATAACGCTCAACGTAATCCGGCAATTCGCTGCGACCTTTAACACCACCAAACGCCGTACCGCGCCAGACTCGACCGGTAACCAGCTGGAATGGTCGGGTGGAAATTTCTTGGCCAGCACCAGCAACACCAATAATCACCGACTCGCCCCAACCTTTGTGGCAGCACTCTAATGCCGAACGCATCACATTAACGTTGCCGATACACTCAAATGAGAAATCCACGCCGCCATCGGTTAATTCCACAATGACATCTTGAATTGGCTTGTCGTAATTTTTCGGATTAATGCAGTCAGTAGCACCGAGTTGCTTGGCCAACTCAAACTTACTTTCGTTAATGTCGATGGCGATAATGCGCGAGGCTTTGGCCATCGCCGCACCGATCACAGCCGATAAACCAATACCGCCTAAACCGAAAATGGCAACGGTATCGCCTTCTTTCACTTTCGCCGTATTCATGACCGCACCCATACCCGTGGTGACACCACAGCCGAGCAAACACACTTCTTCAAGCGGTGCCGTTGGGTTTACTTTCGCCAATGAAATTTCTGGCAGTACGGTGTATTCAGAAAAAGTCGAGCAGCCCATGTAGTGATAAATCGGTTCACCATTTATGGAAAAACGCGTGGTGCCATCGGGCATTAAACCTTTACCTTGGGTAGCACGAATCTTTTGGCACAGATTGGTTTTACCCGATAAGCAAAACTTACACTCGCCGCATTCTGGGGTGTACAGCGGAATCACATGATCGCCGACCGCAACACTGGTCACGCCCTCACCAATAGACTCAACAATACCGCCGCCTTCATGGCCCAAAATCGTTGGAAAGATACCTTCAGGATCTTCACCTGACAGCGTGAACGCATCGGTATGACACACGCCAGTCGCCACAATACGCACACGCACTTCGCCCTTCTGCGGCGGCATAACATCCACTTCTTCAATAGAAAGCGGCTGATTAGGTCCCCAAGCAATCGCAGCGCGAGATTTAATAATACCGGTCATAACAGGCTCCAACGAGAATCTAAAGTTGACCATCATTGTAATTACTTACTCGTAAGAGATAATACATTGAATTATAAAATCTCTATTACTCAGAGGTAACAATGGCAAATTGGCAAGGCGTGGCAGAGTTTGTCGCGGTGGCAGAATCGCAGAGCTTTACCCGAGCAGCGGTGCAATTAAATGTATCTACCGCACATATTAGCCGTCAGGTGCGAGATTTAGAGCAACGCCTAGGCTCTGAGCTGCTGTATCGGACGACTCGCCGAGTCAGCCTTACCGAAGCAGGGCAAATCTATTATCAACACTGCCGCCCTCTTCTTGATGGCTTAGGCAATGCTGAGCGCGCCGTCGGCAACCTGCAAACCATTCCCCAAGGCTTGTTGCGCATTACTGCGCCCGTCACTTATGGTGAGCGCCACATAACGCCGCTGATTAATCGTTTTTTGCAGCAACACCCAAAAGTGACGATTCATTGTGAACTAACTAACCAAAAGCTGGATTTAATCGACAGTAATTACGATTTAGCGATTCGCTTAGGGCGGTTAGAAAATAGTGATTTGATCGCTAAACGGCTCGGCAGCCGCCAACTATGGACCTGCGCCTCACCTGCGTATTTAGCCGCCCATGGCGAGCCGCATACCTTATCGGAGTTGAGCCATCATCAATGCCTTGTCGGTACATTGAATCACTGGCGTTTTAATAATGCCGGACAAGATCAAATGCTGCGTGTTGAAGGTGTATTGCGTTGCAACAGTGGAGAGGCATTATTGGATGCCGCCCTATGTGATTTAGGCATAGTACAATTACCGGATTACTACGTGACCACCGCTATCGCCAGTGGCAAGCTGGTTTCCGTTCTCAACAGCTATCAACCAGAAAACGAAGGGATATGGGCACTCTACCCACCTGGCCGCCAACATTCTCCCAAAGTGCGCATGTTGATCGACTATCTTGTAGAACATCTTTAATTCACCGACACTAACTGCAGTAGCGAGTGAACACGACCTTACTTTTATAGTGGATATTATGTCTTCAGAAAAAACCCGATTAGAAATATGTAACTTAACCACCGACCAGTATCCTTTGATTAAAGAGCTTATGGATGAGGCCTATCCAGAGCTAGGCGGCGCTTGGCCAGAACACACGATATCCCTGTTGATTGAAAAATTTCCAGAAGGCCAAATTGGTGTAATCGACGGCGATGAATTAGTTGGCCTCGCGCTTAGCGTACAAGTTGATTATGCGCGTTATTCCAACCCACATACTTATGAAGACATTGTCGATAGCAACGACGTGGTATCGAATAATACCGAAGGCGATACTATGTATGGTCTAGACGTGGTGATTAAAAAATCTCACCGCGGCATGCGTATTGGTCGTCGTTTATACGACGCGCGTAAAGAACTATGCCGTCAGTACAACTTCCGTGGCATGTTGGCCGGTGGTCGTATTCCTAGCTATCACACCTATCGCCATGAAATGACGCCGACTGAATTTATCGAGAAAGTTGACCGTAAAGAAATTTACGATCCCATTTTAAGTTTCCAATTAGCCAACGATTTTCAGGTAAAGCGTTTATTAAAGAAATACCTGCCAGAAGACGAAGAATCGGTGGGCTTCGCAACGCTATTAGAATGGAACAACATTTTTTACGAGCCAACCGATACCGTATTGGAATCACGTAAAACCACTGTACGCGTCGGTGCTGTGCAATGGCAAATGCGTTCCGTTAGCTCGCTCGATGAATTGTTAAAGCAGGTCGAATATTTTGTTGATACGGTTTCCGATTATCAAAGCGACTTTATTGTTTTCCCTGAGTTCTTTAATGCACCGTTAATGGGTCTAGGTACGCAAACCAATCAAACAGAAGCCATTCGCTTTTTAGCCGGATTTACGGCTGACATTCGTGATGCTATGTCGCGGATGGCGGTAGAGTACAACGCCAACATTATTACTGGCTCTATGCCGATTAATGAAAATGGCACAATTTACAACGTTTCATATCTGTGTCATCGCAGCGGTAAAGTGGATGAGCAGCGTAAAATTCATATTACGCCGCACGAAAAAAATGACTGGGTCATTCGTGGTGGCGACGAGCTGTCAGTATTTGAAACCGATGCCGGTCGTGTTGGTATTTTGATTTGTTATGATGTCGAGTTTCCTGAACTTGGTCGCATGATGGCTGAGCAAGGTTTAGAAATTCTATTTGTGCCTTTCTGGACCGATACCAAAAATGCGTATTTACGAGTGCGTTTATGCGCTCAAGCACGAGCGATTGAAAACGAATGCTATGTCGTTATTGCCGGTAGTGTAGGCAATTTACCTGAGGTTGAAAGCTTAGATGTGCAGTACAGTCAATCGGCGGTATTAACGCCTTCCGACTTCCCATTCCCACACGATGCAACCCTATCAGAGGCTACATCAAATACCGAGATGCTATTATTCTCGGATTTAGATATGGATAAATTACGGGTACTGCATAACGAAGGCTCTGTGCGTAATCTAAAAGATCGCCGCAAAGATCTTTATGACGTTATCATGAAGAAATAATAATTTAATTGATGTCTACTTAACGAATGGGTAGCGCTCCCCACCGTCATAATTAGGCATTAATTAGTATTCACACCTTAGCTGTTTCTTTTGTAGGTTCAGCTAAGTGTGGCTCTAACTTCAAAATGCTTTTTACTAAACCTTCTGGAATATCACACGGACGTCCCGCTTTATAGTCGAAAAACACCAATAGGCTATCACCCTTAGCGACTAAACGAGAAGTTTCATGGCTCCATACCGCATACTCTTGCAGAATACGCCCAGACTCCAATCGCACGCCTTTAATACCTACACTGATAGTGTCTGGATATTTTAATGGTGCTAAAAACTTGGCATTTGTTTGTGCCAAAATCGGACCTTGAGCATAATTATTCATATAATCAAGAATATTAATGCTATCGAAATATTTCACGCGCGCACTTTCAAAATAGCGAAAATACACCGCATTATTAACATGCTGAAAGGCATCCATTTCCCCCCATACTACAGGTAGTTCTACAACAACTGGATAATCATATAAATCCAACATAATCGCTCCTAAATTTCTTTGGTGAGATAAGTGTTTAAAACCTCCCAACAGGTTTTAAACGAACTGGCGAGAATTAGGTAAAACCGACCAGTGATTCAATAAGAGCAACGAGCGTGCCTGATTTTCAAATAAATTTATAAGCTGTACATAATATGTTCTCTTAGGCCGAAAAAGCATCGAATTAGTCAGAATGGCTTAGAAACCTAGTTTGATTCTAATGATAATTCATTAATTATCACGATATTGAGAAACAAAACAAAACACGACTCTAAGACTGATAGCGGCAACATACTGTCAATGACCGACAAAAACATAACGCTATATTGCCTAAGCGCCAAAAATTCATTGGATAAAATCGTCAACTTTCCGTGACTATCGTCACAGGCACGGTGAAATTTCAGGTAAATTTGAGGCAAAAAAAAAGCCCGACCATAGGCCGGGCTCTTTTTCATTTGATTGCTTTACAGATCAAAGCTGTGACGCAATACAATGGTTTCTACACGATCAGGACCGGTAGAAATGATATCAATTGGAGCACCAATTGCTTCTTCAATAAAACGGATATAGCTGCGCGCGTTTTCTGGCAGCTCTTCGATGGTTTTCGCACCGAAGGTAGATTCCGTCCAACCTGGTAACTCTTTGTACACAGGCGTCAGCTTACAGAACTGATCTGCACTGGCCGGTACTTTTAATGCATTGCCATTTTCGTCTTGATAGCCAACACATACTTTGATGGTTTCTAAGCCATCCAATACATCAAGCTTAGTCAGACATATGGTGTTGATTGAGTTCACACGGATAGCGTGCTTAACCAACATGGCATCGAACCAACCACAACGACGATCACGACCAGTCGTAGTGCCTTTTTCTTTACCAACAGTCGCCAAGTGAATACCGACTGAATCGAACAATTCCGTTGGGAAAGGGCCAGAACCGACGCGAGTGGTGTATGCCTTAGTGATACCTAAGATCTGATCCAAATACAAAGGACCCACACCTGAACCTGTCGCCACACCGCCTGCGGTAGTGTTTGAAGAGGTAACAAATGGATAAGTACCATGGTCGATATCAAGCAGCGTACCTTGAGCACCTTCAAACATGATATCACCACCGCTTTCACGCACACTGTGTACAAGATCAACGGCATCAACAACGATGTCTTTGATCTGTGCAGCCCAGTCGATGCATGACGCTAAGGTTTCTTCATAGCTAACTTCTTCCACACCGTAATAATGCTTCAGCGAGAAGTTATGATATTCCATCACTTCTTTTAGCTTGTCGGCAAATTCCGGCTGGTACAAGTCGCCAACGCGCAAACCGCGACGACTAACTTTATCTTCGTACGCAGGGCCAATACCACGACCCGTAGTACCGATTTTATCGTTACCACGTTTGATTTCACGCGCTTGATCCAGTGCGCAGTGATACGGCAAAATCAGCGGACAAGCATGAGAGATACGCAAACGTTCCATTACGGGTACGCCACGCTCTTCCAACGCACGGACTTCTTTTAACAAAGCGTCCGGAGCCAAAACCACACCATTACCGATAACGCACGTAACGCCATCACGTAAAATACCAGAAGGAATCAAGTGAAGAGCGGTTTTAACACCGTCAATCACCAGCGTGTGGCCAGCATTGTGACCACCTTGAAAGCGTACAACAGCTGCTGCTTTTTCAGTTAGCAGGTCAACTATTTTACCTTTACCTTCGTCACCCCATTGGGTGCCCAAAACTACAACGCATTTACCCATCGCGGAATCTTTCACTCACAGAATTAAGCTTCGACCAGCTGCCACTGGCCATCCAAGTAGTCCAGACGCGAATCCGCCGGAACCGCATCGTGATTCAATTGCACCAGAACGCGCATGCCTTGGCTGCGCAGTTGCTGGATTGCTTGCCATAGTGCCGGATCATCGGAACTAGGCGCGACCACGGTTTGCTTGCGGTCGGTCTTAACGTCGCCAAGACGGGCGAGTACTTTCAAATCAGCACTGAAGCCGGTCGCTGCACGAGCGCGGCCAAATACAGCACCTGTTTCATCGTAACGACCACCTTGGGCAATAGCATCGCCATATCCCGGTACATAGGCCGCAAACACCAAACCGGTGTGATAATCATAGCCGCGGAGTTCGGTTAGATCGCACATCATTGAAGTATTCGGAAAACGCTTGGCAACGTGCTCCGCTACTTTCATTACGTGCTCTAACTCGTCTGCTGCGCCTGGAACCAACTCCGCCATACGCGCAAATTGTGCACGCATTGCTTCATGGCCGCCCTGCAAGGTCGCCAATAGCGTAAACGCTTCGACCATACTTGCATCGCTCAGTTCGCGCTCAGCCCAAACCGCTAGGTCGGTGGCACACTTAAGCTTCAATAGGGCAAACAATTCCGTTTGCTGATCAGCGTTGATGCCCGCTTGACGCGCCAAAGCACGGAAGACACCAACATTTCCTAAATCTAAATGCACTTGCTGCATGCCGGCTTGCTCTAGCATGGCCAACATCAAGCTAATAATTTCAACATCCGCATCTAAACCCGCTTCGCCATAAAGCTCGGCGCCAATTTGCGTCGGCGTGCGGCTGGCTAACAGTGAGCTGGATTTCGCATGAAACACAGTGCGGCAATAACTAAAACGGCTGATGCCATCTTGGGCATAGCTGTGCGCATCAATACGTGCAACTTGCGGTGTTGTATCGGCGCTTAACCCCATCAATCGACCCGACAGCTGATCGGTGACTTTGAAGGTACGCAAATCAAGATCTTTCCCCGTGCCGGTAAGCAAAGAGTCGAGATATTCCAAAGCTGGTGGAATAACAAGGTCGTAACCACAGTTATCCAGAAAATCGAGCAAGTGACGACGTAAGTGCTCTATTTGCCGTGCTTGGGGCGGCAGTACTTCATCAATACCATCCGGCAGTAGCCAACGGTCAGCGCTTGTCATGGTCCAGCCTTTATACATTGATCAGGTAGAGAAGACCGAGTCCCAGCAACATGCTGAACAGCCCAGTCATACGCATTGTACGATCATTCGTCGCCGCCAATTGCTGTACCAACCGACGCCAACGCGCGGGATACAAAAATGGCACTATGCCCTCGATGATAAAAACGAGGCAGATAGCGAGCGCCAAAACATGCCAAAAATCCGATTGCAACGAATGGCCTTTCAATAAATGATCGCACAAAAAAACCGGGCACCAGGCCCGGTTACGGGATTCTACCAAAGCTGGCCGGTAACGGCCAGTTGGTAATCCGCTGACTTACAATTCGTTGAGGACTATTTGCCCTTCGAATCTTTAAAGTAGCGGAAGAAGTCGCTATCTGGCTTCATAAGAATCACATCGTTTTCACGGAATGTTTCTTGATAGGCCTTCAAGCTACGCGTAAACGCGTAAAACTCAGGGTCACGATTGTAAGCCGAGGCGTAAACACGAGCGGCTTCCGCATCACCTTCACCACGCGTGCGCTCGGCATCACGATAGGCTTCAGCTTCTAGAACTGTTTTTTGACGATCAGCATCCGCTTGGATACCTTCGGCGAGTTCTTTACCTTGCGAGCGATGCTCACGTGCTTCACGACCACGTTCAGCCGACATACGGTTGTACACTGAATTACTCAGATCTTCCGGTAAGTCGATGGCTTTAACACGAACGTCTAGCACTTCCATACCTAGTTCTTTTTGAGTTTCAATATTGAGCGCCGTGGTCAATTTAGTCATCAACTCATCGCGTTCACCCGATACCACTTCACGCAGAGTACGCGCTGCGATTTCATCACGTAAGCCTTTACTTGCTAAGTTGGCCAGCAAGTTTTCTGCCTGCATACGATTACCTGAAGCCGCTTTGTAGTATGCATTAACATCTTTAATGCGCCACTTAGCGAACGAATCCACGATCACGTACTTCTTATCTGAGGTTAGGAAGCGTGACGGGTTAGTATCAAGTGCCAACACACGAGCATCAAAGCGCTTAACGACATCGATGAACGGAGTTTTAAAATGCAGACCCGGTTCAATATCCGCTTGAACCACCTCACCGAACGTCAATTTAATTGCCCGTTCCGTTTCGTTAATCACATAAATACTTTGACTCGCAATCAATCCAGCAACCGCGATCAATATCAAAAAGATGGTAGATTTCGGAGACATTAGCGACCCTCCCTACGAACTGAATTACTGGAGTTTTGGCGCGAACGAATCTCGTTGATTACTTGATCAGCAATAGTCGACATGTCGCTGTTGCTCATCTGATCCTTTGATTGTGAAGATGGCATACCTTGAATAATTTTATCCAGAGGTAAGTACATCATGTTGTTACCACCTTCAACGTCAACTAAGACCTTGCTGGAGTTGGTATACACTTCACTAACGGCTTCGATATACAAACGCTCACGAGTTACTTGAGGTGCTTTTTTGTATTCAGATAGCAAGTTTTCAAAACGAGCCGCCTCACCTTGTGCGCGCGCAACAATACGTTCTTTATAAGCAGACGCTTCTTCTAACTGACGTTGTGCACGACCGCGAGCTTCAGGAACAATGGCATTCGCATAGGCTTCTGCATCGTTAATAAAACGCTCTTTATCTTGCTTGGCACGTTGAACGTCATCAAAAGACTCTTTCACCTGTTGTGGTGGGCGAGCATCTTTAATGTTGACGTTAGTCAGCTGAATACCGGTTTGATAGCGATCCAGATAATCCTGCAAACGAATTTTCACTGCGTCGGCTAATGCCGCACGACCTGTGGTTAAAATGGGATCCATTGCAGTGGAGCCCACTTCATGGCGCAAAGCGCTTTCCGCAGCCGATACTAAGCTCACTTCTGGTTGCTCTACACGCAAAGCGAATGTCTGTGGATCTTGCACACGATATTGAACGTTCAGTTCGACTTCGACAATGTTCTCATCTTCGGTCAACATACGTTCTTTGATTTCGGCTTCACGTACTTTGGTGATATTAACCGGAATCACTTGGTCAACCACTGGAATTTTCCAGTGCAAACCTGGGTTCTCAATAGAACTAAATTGACCAGTACGCAGTACAACGCCACGTTCCTGTTCGTCTAAGGTGTAGAACGAATTAAATGCCAGTAAACCAACACCTATGATGGCAGCGATAACTAACAAACCGCCTAGTCCGTCATTGCCGCCGGCACCTTGATTATTACCGTTGCCGCCGCCCTTTTTGCCAAATAGACCATTAACTTTGTCCATTAACTGCTTAAGAACTTCGTCGATATCGGGTGGCTGATTACCGCCGCCGTTTTTATTTCCGCGGTTGTTATTCCCCCACGGATCCTTGGGATTGCCTTTTCCGCTTCCGCCAGGCTCATTCCAGGCCATAAATCACTCCAGTCAGTGTGTGCTAGGTGTGTGAATACATGCACACCCAATGATAACGAATTTAATCGTCTACATACTACCGTTCAAAGGACAACAAAACCGGATCTCTCGATCCGGCTTAATGCCATGCCTCTTGCACGGGTTTAATAAATCGTTGTTCTGCAATCTCAGCTCGTGCTAACGCCCGTTTAAAGTCGTGGCGCTGCATCCGCACATTCAAAATAATATCGCCGTTATCGGCAAAGGCTTCATTACGTATTGCTCCAAACTCGTAAAGTATGGCGCGTAATTTGGCTTCTGCAGGGCGTAGGCTGATTTCTTGATCGAACACATCTTCGCCAAGCAACTCGCCCATGGCTTGATTTAATAAATCGAAGCCTAAACGTTTTTGTGCCGATAGCCAAACAGCTACAGGCACCCCCATATCATCACGATCAATACGAGCTTCGCCGCCGTGCTCTAACAAATCAATTTTATTGTATACACGCAACTGCGGTACTTCATCAGCTTCAATCTCGCCTAACACCAATTCAACTTGGCGAATATTGCCGTCGCGCTCTTCTGCCGCACAGTCAATCACGTGCATCAGCAAGGTCGCTTCTGCCGCCTCTTGCAAGGTAGCCCGAAACGACTCTACGAGTTTATGGGGTAAGTGACGAATAAAACCAACGGTATCGGCCAACACGACTTCGCCGACATCACCGACCTGAAAACGGCGAATGGTTGGATCGAGTGTCGCGAACATCTGATCTGCGGCATACACCTCAGAAGACGTTAATGCGTTAAATAAGGTTGATTTACCGGCGTTGGTATAACCCACGATGGCAATGGTCGGCACATCAGAACGCTTACGCGAACGACGACCTTGATCTCGCTGGGCCCGCACTTTTTCTAAGCGAGAGTTAATGCTTTTTACACGTTCACGTAATAAACGACGGTCGGTTTCGAGCTGAGTTTCACCCGGCCCGCGCATACCGATACCACCTTTTTGACGTTCAAGGTGGGTCCAGCCGCGAATTAAGCGCGTAGATTGATATTGCAACTGTGCTAACTCAACCTGAAGTTTACCTTCATGAGTTCTCGCTCGTTGCGCAAAGATGTCGAGAATAAGACCCGTTCGGTCGAGAACACGGCATTGTAATGCCCGCTCCAAGTTTCGCTCTTGGCTGGGAGACAATGAGTGGTTGAAAATCACGAGCTCGGAACCGTGCAAGCGCACGACTTCGGCAATCTCTTCGACTTTTCCACGACCAACAAAGGTTTTTGCATCAGGCGTTGGACGCTTGGTAGTTACCAGTCCAACCGGATCGGCGCCAGCCGAAATGACTAGCTCACGGAATTCATTCAGATCTTCTCGATTTGCCCCTTCGGGGAAATTCACGTGAACCAGTACTGCGGTTTCGCCGCCGTTATCAGGGCGGTCAAAGAACACGAATGCAGCTCCTACGATTACTCGTCTGCGTCACCGTTTTCGTTGAACTCAGGCGATGGCGCCAAGCGCACATTACGCGATGGAACAACGGTCGAAATGGCGTGCTTATATACCATTTGCGATACAGTGTTTTTTAATAAAATAACAAATTGATCGAACGATTCGATCTGCCCCTGCAACTTAATACCGTTGACAAGAAAAATAGACACCGGAATACGCTCTTTACGCAGCTGATTCAGGTAAGGGTCTTGTAGGGAATGCCCTTTTGACATAGTGATCTCCTAACAATAAGGTGCCGTCCAATGTGGGGACAGCGAATAATAAAAAGTAATAGCCCCAAGTGTCGTCTGGACTGGCGACATTGCAAGGGAATCAGGTTAAGAATAAGACCAATTTCCGAGTGCTGTGCTGCTAATTCAGGACGATGCGTTAAATATGGCGTTCGTATGCAGTATTTTCAAGGCATTTCGCAAAAGATAGGGATCATCGGTATCTAACCAGTGCAGGTCCGGCCAACTTCTGAGCCAAGTAATTTGCCGCTTGGCCAATTGACGCGTTGCAATGATGCCACGGTCCACCATTTCGTCATAATCATATTTACCTTCTAAGTAATCCCAAACCTGTCGATAACCCACTGCACGAATGGAAGGCATATCGGTATTGAGGTCTCCACGGTCGTATAACGCTTGTACTTCGGCAATAAAATCCTGTCCCATCATTTGCATAAATCGCTGCGCAATGCGCTCGTGCAAACGACTACGTTCTGATGGGCAAATGGCAAGATTCACAACATGATAGGGCAAGGGCTGAACGTCTTGCGCAGCCCAATGTTCTGTTAATGTTTTACCCGACACCAAGAATACTTCTAGCGCGCGCTGAATACGTTGAGAATCCATCGGTTTTAAACGCTTTGCGGATTCAGGATCAATCTCGGCTAAACGCGCATGCATTGCTGGCCAACCTAGCTGTTTGGCTTCGTCGAGTAATTGCTGGCGAATAACGTCATCCGCTTGTGGCAAATCCGCCGCCCCATCGCGTAAAAATTTAAAGTACATCATAGTGCCGCCCGTCAGCAGGGGCACTTTACCGGCTGCGGTAATATCAGCCATCTCACGCAGAGCATCTTCGCGAAACTGAGCGGCTGAATAGACTTCTGCGGGATCAATAAGATCAATTAAGCGATGCGGTGCGAGTGCTTGCATAGCGGCATCCGGTTTAGCAGTACCGATATCCATGCCTTTATAAATGAGTGCCGAGTCAACGCTGATAATTTCACAATTGTGATTTGCCACCAGCTCTAGTGCTAAGGCGGTTTTACCCGCGGCGGTTGGGCCCATTAAAAAAATAGCAGGCGGTAGTTCTGTTCGTGGCGCTAAGTCCAGAGTGTTAGACACGCTTAGCGTCCCCTTAAAAATAACTTATCAAGTTCTGGCATGGTCATTTGCGTCCACGTTGGTCGACCATGATTACACTGACCACTACGCTCCGTCGCTTCCATATCGCGCAATAAGCCATTCATCTCAGGTATGGTTAAACGGCGATTAGCGCGTACGGAGCCATGACACGCCATAGTGCCGAGCAATTCATTGCGATGAGCTAGAAAGCGATCCGAGCTGCCGTGTTCAATTAAATCGCCCAACATATCAGTAATCAGTTGAGGCACTTCCGCTTGTTGCAACAACACGGGAATTTGGCGCACTAATAAACTTTCTGGGCCAACTCGGGCTAGCTCAACTCCTAACGACCTAAATTCTTCGGCAAACTGCTCAGCGGTATCCGCTTCGCGTTCGCTCACGCTTAAATTTACCGGCACCAATAATGGCTGACTTTGTACGCCTTGCTGATCAACAGCGATTTTTAACCGCTCATAGGTAATGCGCTCGTGGGCTGCGTGCATATCCACCACCACTAAACCGCCTGCGTTTTGCGCCAAAATATAAATGCCGTGCAGCTGCGCAATTGCAAAGCCAAGTGGCGGCATATCGACACTGGGGGATTCTGGCAAGGCAGTACGATTCATTGCGCCGTAAACATTCATCTGCTCAGCTATATCAGCACGAGATAGATCGGCGCGCGCAGGCGCTTGATTGGCGAAGTTGCTTGGTGCAGACGACCACGGCGGCGTTGTTACGGTGCTTAGCCCTGCTTGTTGATTCGGCTGCCAATCAAGCCGTGTTTGTTCGCTGAATTCACCCGCCGCGGCACCGCTTACAGGCATAGCGCCAGAGGTTAAGCCACCCGCTAATTCACTCGGCGATGAACCATTCGGTTGATTATCTGGGCGCACATCACCTAAGGCTTTATGCAAAGTACGGAAGAGGAAATCATGTACTAAGCGACCATCACGAAAACGCACTTCGTGCTTGGTTGGGTGTACGTTAACGTCCACCAGCTTAGGATCGAGCGATAAATACAACACAAACGCGGGATGACGACCGTGATACAGCACATCCCGATAGGCTTGTTTTATGGCATGCACAACCAATTTATCGCGAACCACACGGCCATTCACGAAAAAATACTGCATGTCGCCTTGTGAACGTGAAAAGGTCGGCAGACCAACCCAGCCTTGTAGTGCTAAGCCCGCCGCTTCGGCATCGATATGCACTGAGCTATCAATAAATTGTGGACTTAATAACGCAGCAACACGCTTTTCGCGATCAATTGGCCGCGCGGCAGGACGCAATGAGTGGATCGTGCGTTGGTTGTGGCGCAAGCTAAAAGCAACATCGTAACGGCTCAATGCGAGTCGTTTTACGTATTCCTCAAGATGCGAAAATTCGGTTTTTTCCGTGCGTAAAAATTTACGCCGCGCGGGAGTGTTAAAAAATAAGTCGCGTACTTCCACTGTGGTGCCAACGGGATGGGCTGCTGGGCTAACATTGGCAACCATGTCTCGCCCCTCAGCACTCACTTGCCACGCGGTATCAGCCGATTGCTCGTGCGAGGTTAACGTTAAACGAGTAACCGAGCTGATACTGGCTAGCGCCTCGCCGCGAAAACCTAAACTACCCACCGCTTCTAAATCATCTAACGTTGTGATTTTACTGGTGGCATGGCGACTCAAAGACAAGGCTAAATCGTCTTTATCAATACCGCAGCCATCATCACGAATGCGCAATAATTTAATACCGCCCTGCTCTGCTTCGATATCAATGTGACGCGCACCGGCATCCAGAGCATTTTCCACCAACTCTTTAACAATGTTGGCTGGCCGCTCGACCACTTCGCCTGCTGCAATTTGGTTCGCCAGCCGCGGCGAAAGTAAATGAATTCGACTCATAGTCAGTCTTAGGTGTCCTATTGGCGTCGGTGAACAGGGCTAAAATGCGCGTTCACGAACTGGGAATTTTGATGCGTTGGCCGATTTTCAGCTGATCACTATTAAGGCCATTGAGCTGACGTAATTCTTGAATATCCATGCCGCTACGGGAGGCCAATTCAGATAGCGTATCGCCCGGGCGAATGGTGTAAGAAACAAACTGACTCGCTGCGTTGCGTTTTGCCGCCAGTAAGGTACCTGTCGGTGGGTAGGTTTCAAAATACTGTTTAATACCGGTAAAAATTGCCTTAGCCATGCGCTTTTGGAAATTACGGTCGGCGAGTTTTTTCGCCTCACCAGGATTCGAAATAAAACCCGTCTCAACTAACAGCGCAGGAATATCAGGCGCTTTCAACACCACAAAGGCGGCTTCTTCAACACCGGCTTTATGCAATTTAGTAATAGCACCCATTTGCGACAGGATACTGCGCCCAGCTCGAGCACTCGCATCGCGCTTATGCGTCATAGATAAATCAAGCAAGGTCATGGCTAAGTGATCTTCACGCCCCTCAAGGCTGAGACCACCAATTAAATCCGATTTATTTTCTTTGTCGGCTAACCAGCGAGCAGTTTCACTCGACTCGCCACGATCCGATAAAATAAATACTGAGCTGCCACTCGCTTGAGGGATTTTAAACGCATCGGCATGAATAGAAACAAAGAAGTCGGCGTTGGCTTTGCGCGCTTTTTCGGTACGCTCACGCAACCCAATATAATAATCACCGGTACGAACCATAAAGGGCTGAAAACCTGTTTCGTCGTTTAGCAGTGCCTGTAGTTCTTTAGCAATGGACAAAACCACTTCTTTTTCTTTTGTACGGCCATGCCCTATCGCTCCTGGGTCTTCCCCGCCGTGCCCAGCATCAATGGCAATAATGATATTACGCTGCACCGCGTCGAGAGATTCCGCCCGCTTAATCGGCGCAACCACTTGTGCGGTTTCTTTCGGCTTTAAATCCACAACTAAACGATGATTAGGGTAGGTATCGTTGGGCGGTAATATTTGACTCGACGGCTCTAGCGCTTCATTAACGTCAATGACAATGCGCAGATCTTTACCATTACGCTTGCCTTTACGGATACTTTTTACCGCTGTCGAATGGATATCCACTTGATCAGGGTCTTTATTCATATCGGCGTCGTTAAGATCAATGACGATCCGGTAAGGATTCGGCAGATCAAAAATCCGATACTCGGTAGGCTCTGAGAGGTCAAAAACCAAGCGTGTACTGTCTGGCGACTGCCATACCCGAATGTCTTTCACATCCGCATAGGCTGATATCACTGTCGTACCCAATAGTATGGCAATGAGTAACGCTCTCATGCGTTGTCGTGCTCCTGTGTCATACGCTCTCACGCAACATCTTTTGAACCATAATTATTGGCTAATCGCCACACTGGCATAGTCCGCAGCCAATATGGATAGCGGCTCCAGCCACTGTTGTCCGCGCTCACTACGGGCGTGCCATTCCAACAAGCGAGAATCTCCGCCACCGGTGATTTCCAACACTAGATCAGGGGACGGCAGCACACCCATGCCTTTGTCAGCCCACTCAATGAGATTCAGTATGTCAGATCCTAGGTATTCACGAATACCCATATACTCTAATTCTTCTGGATCTCCGAGTCGGTAGAGATCGAAATGGTTCACTTGCGCATCAGCAAACTGATACTCTTCAACTAGGGTGTAAGTCGGACTTTTGACTGCACCTTGGTGACCCAGCGCTTGAATCAAGCCACGACTGAACGTCGTTTTACCAGCACCTAAAGTTCCTTCTAAAAAGACAATGCCACCTTGCTTCAAAATAGAGGCGCAGCTTGCAGCAAAGCGCAACATGCCCTCTTCACCTACGACTCGAATAGCCATTAGTTTATCAACTCTCGTAATATCGGCATTAAATCCGTTGCTAACAAACCGCGAACTCCGGCATCAGCAACGGCTACATCGGCTGCTGCGCTGTGACAACAAACACCTAAACAGGCTGCATCCCAAGCATTTAACCCCTGTGCTAACAAAGCTGCAATAACTCCAGTAAGGACATCGCCCATACCACCGCAACTCATTCCCGGATTACCATCGGTGCAAAGGGCAACGCGACCGCTAGGATCAGCAATTAATGAGCCTTGGCCTTTTAATACAACAACCGCCTGATAACGCTGAGCAAGCAGCCGCGCACTGGCAAAACGATCAGTTTGAACTTCAGCGACTGTCATGCCGAGCATGCGAGCAGCCTCACCGGGATGCGGCGTTAATACCGCAACACGTTCGCTAAATTCACAATGCCAACCAGGGGAAGCCAATAAATTTAGTGCATCGGCATCGAGTACCACTGGCTGCTGAGCACCTAACACCTGTTGCAATAACAGCTCCGACCAACTGGTTTGGCCGAGTCCGGGTCCGATAGCCAATATGGTCGCCCGCTGAATAGCCGGTGCAAGCTCTAAACCAGAATTTACGCCTAAGGCCATGACCTCAGGGCGGCGTGTTAATAGGGCTGGTACGTGTTCAGGTCGCGTTGCACAGCTAACTAAGCCCGCTCCAATGCGCCCCGCCGCTTCGACTGCCATCATCGCGGCACCGCCAAAACCCGATTCACCGCCAATAACTAACACATGGCCAAAATGACCTTTGTGAGCATTGCCGCGACGCGGTGCTAATCCTCGCATTTCGTCGTGTAGACGAGCCCAACTAATTCGCTCCGCATCAGCAACAATATTGGCGTGTGCACTATCAATAACCGATAATTCGGCCAACTCAAGTGCGCCACAAACATCAGGGCCAGATGCCGTTAATAAGCCACGCTTCACCCCAATAAAGGTGATAGTAACATCGGCCTTTACCACAGGCCCGTAGACCACGCCGGAGTCGGCATTTAAACCCGAGGGAACATCCAACGCTAACACGGGAATATCCGCAGCATTGATAGCAGCAATCGCTTGCGCAAACTCATCACGTGGTTCGCTACTCAACCCAGTACCGAGTAAGCCATCCACCAACACATCACCACTAAGATCGCTTGCTGTGCTCAAACGCTCAATCGAAATGCCGGTTTGCACGGCCATATTTAACGCTTTTTGCGCAGCCGACGTTTGCTTAGTTAAATCCCCAAGAGTAAAAACGCGCACCCGAATACCACACTCAAATGCCAATGCCGCTAAAATAAATGCGTCACCGCCGTTGTTACCAGGGCCGGCGATAACAGTAATCTTTCTGGCATCGACCCAGTGGTGCTGCAATACCGACAAAGCCGACGTTGCCGCTTCATGCATCAAAGTAAAACCATCATCACCCTGAGCTGCTATCGTCTGGCGATCCAACTCACGGATTTGCGCCACACTGAAGAGCTGTGCGGGCAAGTGGTCTTTGGCTGAAAACGGTCGGTTCATCGCAAGGGGTCTGCCATAGTAAGTCGAGGATACTGAGACAATGAAAGTCTCTGAATGTGATACATTGAGCGAAATTATATAGGAAGCCGCCGCTAAGTCCCACGCCATAAGGAGTTAATGGCAACGACAGCTTCTTTCGACGTGAATCAAACTGCATGAATCAAAGCGCCACCACATCCTTAACCGCCGAACAGTTAACGCGTTTACGTGACGATATTCGCCAATGGGCAACTGAACTCGGCTTTCAGCAAGCTGGGATTGCAGGAGTGGCCTTAGGTGAGCATGAAGATTTGCTACAAGAGTGGCTTGAAAACGGCTACCACGGCGAGATGGACTACATGGCCAGCCACGGGAATATGCGCTCACGCCCAGCCGAGCTATTACCCGGAACACTGAGTGTCATCAGCGTGCGCATGGATTATCTGCCCCCCGACGGCAACATGCGCGAGCAACTCGGCGATCCAAATAAAGCTTACGTTTCCCGTTACGCCATAGGGCGCGACTATCACAAACTGATTCGCAAACGCTTAACAGAGCTAGGCAAACGTATAAAACAAGCAGCCGGTCAAATGGGTTTTAGAGCCTTCGTCGATAGCGCTCCGGTTCTCGAACGGGCGTTAGCAGAACAAGCTGGACTAGGCTGGATCGGCAAAAATACTATGCTGATTAACCGCAAAGCTGGATCCTATTTCTTTTTAGGTGAAATCCTCACCGACCTGCCGTTACCGGCAGATAATAATCCAGAATCGGACCACTGCGGACGCTGCACTTCCTGCTTAGATATTTGCCCAACCCAAGCCTTTGTTGGGCCACACGTGCTCGATGCGCGACGCTGCATCTCCTACCTTACCATTGAGCTCAATGGTCCGATTCCCGAAGACCTAAGATCCGGTATGGGCAACCGCATCTTCGGCTGCGACGACTGCCAAATAGGCTGCCCGTGGAACCGCTTTAGCAAAGCCACCAGCGAAACCGACTTCACTCCCCGCCACCAACTCGACAAGGCCACTTTGCTGGAACTATGGGCATGGGATGAAGCTGAATTTTTAAGCAAAACAGAAGGCATGCCGATACGCCGTACCGGTTATGAAAACTGGCGGCGTAACATCGCCGTGGCCTTGGGGAATGCGCCAAAGAGTATTGAGATTGAACAAGCCTTGCGGGATAGGCTGGGGGAATCGGCGTTGGTGGATGAGCATATTGAATGGGCGTTGCGGCAGTCTTAGGTTTTTGCGGCTGACGCCGCCTAAGGATATCCGCAACGCCTTATTCAAACGAAACGTATGTTTTTTGTAGGAGTTACTCAGGGAGCGCCAGCGAGCAGTAACGAATACGGGGTTAAGCCACTATCGGGAGTACGAACAAAAAGCGTTCGTTGACTCCCTCCTACAAACACAAAGCAATTCGAATCCAGTGTTCTGAAGCATATCGTCTCGTGCCTCTGGGCCTGCCGCAATGAATGAATACGGTTAGGCCGCACGGGCATGGATGCCCGAGCAGCGCAGTTTGAGCCATGGATGGCGAATCTGCGCGTGGCCGTAAACCGTATGAGTAAATAAGGATCTCAGGCCAGAAAGCACAAAAAAAGGGAGCTCCGGGGGAAGCCCCCGGGAAAAGAACCCGCGCCAGCAGCTACTACAAACCTACACCGCCAAAAAATGCTGACGATAATGCTGCATTTCAGCAATCGACTCGCGAATATCATCCAACGCCTGATGCGTACCTTTTTTCTCAAACGACGATACTACTGATGGCTTCCAGCGTTTCGCCAGCTCTTTCAGGGTGCTGACATCAACATTGCGATAGTGCATGAATGCTTCTAGCTCGGGCATGTATTTCACTAAGAAGCGACGATCTTGATGAATGCTATTGCCGCACAATGGCGAGGCACCAGCTTTTACGTGTTCGCGTAAAAATTCTAACGTGGCCAATTCAGCAGCGCGGGCATTGGTTTTGCTCTCGCGCACGCGCTGGGTTAGCCCTGAGTTACCGTGGGTGCGGGTGTTCCATTCATCCATACCATCTAGCAGAATGTCCGGCTGATGAACCGCAAATACTGGGCCTTCAGCGATGATGTTGAGATCGCCATCGGTGACTATGGTAGCAATTTCAATAATGACGTCACGCTCTGGCTCGAGGCCGGTCATTTCTAGATCCATCCACACTAGGTTATCGCTTTGGCTCATAACGGTTACTCATTGGGAAATATGAGCAGTCTAGCAACTTGTGTAATGCACGGCCAACGCGGACAATGGCAAACGTCTTAAATCCGGTAACGCATTCGCATGTCAAAACGCAAACTGAATAAGCGCCAAGCTTGGCGGGTCGAGAAAATTCAGCAAGAAAAAGCCAAACGCGCCACACAAAAAGAAGATGTCATTGCTGAGCAATTGACTGCCGGAGAATTGGGCGACGAATCCGAAGGCCAAGTGATGGCGCACTTTGGTAGCCAAGTCGAGGTCGAGGATAAGCAATCTCAAGACCGTTACCGCTGTTTTTTACGTGCCAACCTAGGTTCGTTAGTTACAGGAGACCGCGTGGTCTTCCGCCCTGGCGCTGATAACCAAGGGGTTAAAACAGGAGTGGTAGAGATGGTAATGCCACGCACATCTGAGTTATCACGCCCAAACCCCTACAACGAAATCAAACCCGTTGCTGCCAATATCGACTTTATTGTGCTGGTGGTTGCGCCCGAGCCAGAAGCTCATGCCAATTTGATCGACCGTTATTTGGTGGCTGCTGAGAACTGCGAAATTGAACCCATCATTCTGTTCAATAAAATCGATTTACTCACCGAAGAAACCCGCCCACGCTACGCCGCCCTGCTCGCGAGTTATGAAAAACTGGGCTATCGCACACTGCGGGTGTGTAGCCACGATGACAGCAGCCTAGGCGAACTGAAAGAGTTCTTAAACGGGCGCATTAGTGTGTTCGTTGGTCAATCGGGTGTTGGTAAATCGTCGCTGATCGGAACCTTGCTACCCGGCGAAGAACTGCGCGTTGGTGCGCTGTCAGAAAATACTCGTAAAGGTAAACATACAACGACAACTGCGCGCTTGTATCACTTCCCTGCGGGGGGCGATTTAATCGACTCGCCGGGGATTCGTGAATTTGGTTTGTGGCATATGTCACCAGAAGAAGTGCTATATGGTTTCAGAGAAATTCGCCCGGAAGCGGGTTATTGCAAATTCCGTGATTGCAAACACGAAAAAGAACCGGGTTGCGCTATGCTCGGAGCGTTAAAAGCTGGGCGAATTAGCGAAGCTCGCTTCCAAAGCTACCGCCGTATTTTGCAAACGCTCACTGAGCTTTAAACAAGCGCGAGAAATATCGCCAACAAAAAAGGGAGCTTAGCTCCCTTTTCATATTACTTTTCCGCTGTTTCACTCACCAAAACACCTCACCTTTATTCGGTGGATTATCATAGCTGTTGTCTACTCGCTCACGCTCTTGTTGTAATTTTTCTATCAAACTGCCGGTTTTATTTAATACGGGCTTACGTGCGTCCGATGGTGGCGGTGGCGCATCGTTAATAAATTCGACATCAGCTTTTGTCCCTGAGCGCTCAAGCACGTTGTGCTCAGATGTGTGGTTCAACATCACAATGGCAATACGACGATTCACTGAGGCCGATGGATCATCCGGAATCAGTGGTGCGGTATCGCCCATACCAATCACTTGAGCAATTTGTTCTTTTGGCACACCGGCTTCCATCAGCGCTCGTCGTGCAGCATCGGCACGTAAAGAGGATAGCGCCCAATTCAAGTCCTCCTCATCGCGCTGCCCTCCTAAGCGCGATGAATCCGTGTGGCCGGTAATGGATAAACGGTGATCTAAGGTGGCCAGCATGGGCGCCATTTCCCAGAGAATATCTTCGGAATAATATTTTAAATTGGCACTGCCGGGATCAAACATAGGACGATTGGTTTGATCAACAATTTGTAGACGTAGACCTTCGGTAGTGATGTCCAACAATAATTGATTTTTAAATGGACTCAGCGTCGGGCTAGCATCAATACGTTGTTCAATCTGTGCTTTTAATTCTTCCAAGCGTTTTTGTTCAATCGCATCAGCGAGACTTTCGATCTCATCAGCTTGTAGTATCTTTTCGGGATCAATGGATTCAGAGGTAGCAATATTATCGGCTTGAGAAGGTGAGCCACCGAGATCAATAACGTATTTTGATGGAACTTTCTTCCCTTCCTCAAACGCCAATGGATCTTGGAAATAACCCGAAATTGACGCCAATTGTTGTTCGTTTGAAGAGTTAATCACCCACAACACTAAAAACAGCGCCATCATTGCCAAGGCAAAGTCAGCCATGGCAACCTTCCAAGCACCGCCGTGATCCTCGTGCTTACCTTTTTTATAACGGCGAACGATTATATTTTGATGGGGGCTAAGATTTTCCATTAGCGTCCACGCACCTTACTTTCGACTTCTTCAAAACTCGGTCGGCCATGCGTGAAAAGTGACTTACGACCAAATTCAACCGCGAGTTGCGGTGGTAATCCGTTCAGCGAAGCAATGATGCATGCACGGGTAGCTTCGTAGAGCTTAATCTCATCCTCGGCGAGATGTTTCATCGTTGCAGATACCGGCCCGACCATACCGTAGGCGAGGAAAACCCCACTAAAAGTCCCAACCAGTGCTGCCGCAACGTGACCACCGATTTCACTCACTTCGCCACCAATCGCTCCCATAGTAATAACGATACCCAGAACCGCAGCGACAATACCAAACCCCGGCAAAGCGTCGGCAACTTTGCCCACCGCCATTCCCGGTTGTTCTAGTTCGTGCAGGCGTGCTTCGATCTCTTGATCCATCAATGACTCAAGTTCAAACGAGGTTAAATTCCCCGCCGCAATAATACGAAAGTAATCAGCAATAAAATTGGATAACTCAAGGTTGCCCTGAATGGCCGGATAGCGCGAGAACACGGCACTGGAAGATGGGCTTTCAACATCACTTTCAATCGCCATAATGCCTTCACGACGGGCCTTGTTAAGGATGTCGTAAATTAAACCAAGCACATCCATATACATGGCTTTGTTGACGCGGCTGCCCATGATGACCTGAGGCATCATGCGAAAGCATTCCAAAATCACATGCAGCGGATTCGATAAAATAAATGCACCGAATGCCGCGCCACAAATAATCAGGATTTCAAATGGTTGCCACAGCGCCATCAGTTGGCCATGTGACATCACAAAGCCATAAAGCACGCTGCCGAACACAATCAACAGCCCCACAATAAACAGCATTCAATACAATCCTTGCAGCAAAATCTGACAATATAGAAACGTTCAGTAACTCCAGTGACGAAATTGTCACACATCCGTCCAAGCAAAATTCATAAGCCGACTATAGTAAGTAAAGGTCACAAACAGCAGTTGCACAAACTTAGACATGACACAGACAACCTTTACGCACCCGAGCGCCAGTCAATGGGAAGAAGTTCTCGCTTTTACGGACTTTCCAATCTTGCAGGAAACACGCGAACAACTGCGCCTGCATCTGAAAAATCCACAAGTGAGCTTTGATGAATTGATCCACATAGTGGATCGAGATCCAGCCCTGTGCTGGCACCTGTTGCAAGCCGCCACCCAACAAAACCCAGATTGCCGCGAGCAGTTATCTGGGGCGTTGAGCTGCCTGTCGCTGTTGGGGATGCAAGAACTTGTAAGACTCGTGAAAAACTTGAAGGTCGTCGCTCAAGATAGTGAAGATGAAGGCGACCGCCTCTATCGACAGGCGCTGATCACCGCCTGTCTTGCAGGGAATCTTGCGGCTCAATGGGCAAAAGAAAAGGGCACCTGCGCCCCAGGCTATGCACAGTGGAGCACCATGCTCGCCCACTCGGTATTTTGGCCGTGGCTATTACTGCATGGCAATGCTCGCAATTGGTTGCATTGTGTGAGCTCAGGATGCGATTTAATACCGGCTACCGAAGTAATATTTGGGCCGGATAGCAGCAACTGGCAGCGCCTTGCAAAGCGCTATCAATTACCGCGCATGGCGTTAGATTTGTTCCGCCAAGAAGCCTTACCCAATGCCCATGACTGGCAATCGTTACGCCGTCATGATCCTCGCGATGACAACAAACAACGAGCGCTCGTTCATCAATGCCAAACACCGGCAATGACAGCTATGCTTGCCAGTTCTATGGCTTGGCATCTACACATGGCCCCCCAAAGTCGACATGCAGAACGCTGGCTAGCCTTAGCCAGTCACGGCTTAGGTAAACCGCTAATACAAGTTCAACAAGACACGCGTCGTGCCCAAGTCGACATCAGTCATCAACAGAACTGCGGCTTGGCAACAGGTTTATCGCTACTGGCGAGTCCGCAGCCGACCAGCCGCGAATACCCTATTTATGCGTTACCATCGCTGGTCGTTCAAACACCTAAAAAATCAGTGGCGTCCGTGGCAGTTGCGACTCCCATGCCAACCGACGTCTCAACGACGAATATTGAGCCAGAGGCCAAACAACCGATACGAATCAAGGCAACCTCGACCACCACACCTGAACTCTCTCCCTCGAAATCAAAGCAAACAGAGACCTCTGATCACGGCCAGGCGTACTTGGCCAAGTTAATGCGTCAACTGCAGCAAGAACCTAGTAGCTTTGGCGATTGGCATTCTTTAATGCAAGGAGTACTGAAGGGGATTTGCCGCGGCGTCGGCTTAGAGCATGCCAGTGTCATGCTGCTTGATCGCGATCGCCAACGCTTGCGTATGGTATACAGCGAAAACTTTGAAGCACTGGGAGCGCTGGCTCAGGTTCGAATTCCGTTGGACAGCGCGCCTTTGTTCCGCCAACTGCTTAAAAAGAATGCCTGTTTGCGGCTAACTGAATCGAATCGCGAACAATATCTAAGAGGTATGCCAACTGCGATTGCCGAACTGATTCCATTGCAAGTTTCAATCATGTCGATTTCAGCGGGCAATGCCCCTATCGGAATTGTTCTAGCCTGCAATAAACAAGGCAAAGGCATGATCAAAGCAGAGCAGTACGAGGCGTTTAGGCAGTTATGTACCATGACAAGCCGCAGCCTTGCGGCACTGCGAGCAAATCAGACTAAACAAGTAAAGGTAGAGGTCACACAAATCGTCCGCTCATCCGGAACCTGACAGACGCCAGCCGCTCAGATACACTTGCGGTTTTCTGATCAAAGCGACTTACCATGCCGACATCGTCCTCTCATACCTTGCCATTATTATTAGAGCCCGAAGATCTAGCGGAATTACTGCCGCTAGATGGCGTGTTGATTATTGATCAATGCAAAGCGGAGACTTTTTTAGAGCACCACATTCCGGGCGCAGTTCATCTCGACTTCAAACGTTTGCAATTAGGAATAGCACCCACGCCCGGCGCACTGCCATCAAACGCCGATTTAAGCGCGGTATTCAGTGAACTAGGCCTAACGCCAGACACTCACGTGGTATGCAGCGATGATGAAGGTGGCGGTTGGGCGGGCCGTTTAATTTGGGTGTTAGATAGCATTGGCCATAAACAATACTCCTATTTAAACGGCGGTATTATTGCTTGGTTGGATGCAGGATTACCGACCGAGTCAGGGGCCAGCATACCAACAGCATCAGAATATGTGGTTGATCATATTGACCAGAGCGTATCTATTACCAAAGAACAAATAAAAGCCGCTTTAGGCTCATCTAAGTTTGCCATCTGGGATGCACGTTCACCGGCAGAATACTCGGGCGAAAAAGCAATTTCGCCGCGCGGCGGACATATTCCTACCGCCGTTAACTACGAATGGACCTTGGGTATGGATAAATCCCGCGCACTTCGTATTAAAGAGCTAAACACATTTAAAACGCAGTTAGCTGAAATGGGATTGGATAAAAACAAGACTATTGCCACTCACTGCCAAACGCATCACCGCTCCGGCTTTACCTATTTAGTCGGAAAAATTTTAGGTCTCACCATGCGCGCTTATGCTGGCTCATGGGCTGAATGGGGAAGTGACACCACGACTCCCGTGACCACTGGCAAAAAGCCATAAGGAATTATCTGTGAATACCAACAAATTATTTATCGCTACCCAACATTTACTACCACAGCATTTACTTTCTCGCTGTGTCGGCTGGCTTGCTGGTTGCGAAGTAAGCTGGATTAAAAACCCATTAATTCGCGCATTCATTAAACAGTACGACGTCAATATGGCTGAAGCAAAACGCCAGACAGCGGAAGAGTTTAGCTGCTTTAACGATTTTTTTACTCGTGAGTTATTACCCGACGCACGTACCGTTGCGCTAGAAGACAATGTCATCACCTCTCCTGCCGATGGTGCTGTATCTCAATTAGGCCCAATTAAAGGCGGACGGGTATTTCAAGCTAAAGGCCAAGATTACTCGCTAGTAGAATTGCTGGGGGGCGATGAAGAACGCGCACAGCCCTTTCAAGAAGGTGAATTCGCAACCATTTACCTATCGCCAAAAGATTACCACCGCGTGCATATGCCGATCACAGGCACACTACGTGAAATGATTTATGTACCGGGTGATTTATTCTCGGTAAACCAAACAACGGCTGAAAACGTACCACGCTTATTTGCTCGCAATGAACGCGTAGTCGCGATTTTTGATACCGCTCGTGGCCCTATGGCGATGGTATTGGTCGGCGCTATGATTGTGGCAGCCATTGAAACCGTGTGGCACGGCTTAGTAACTCCACCGAAACGGGAAAAACGTGTGGCTCGTTATGGTATTCCTGAAAACATCACCATTGAAAAAGGTGATGAAATGGGACGCTTCTTATTGGGCTCAACCGTGATTTTATGCTTCCCGAAAGACACTATGCATTGGTTGGAAAATCAGACCGCGGGGGCTCCGCTACGCATGGGTGAAGCCATCGCGATGACGATGGAGTAAATCGCAAAGTCCTAGCGTGCTGATCGCTAGGACAGATACAGTTTAAGCGCGCGTCCAATCAAAACTCAGGACTTCTGCAATTGCACTCGCCTGCTGTTGATGCATCAGTAGGCGATCTAATCCCATTGCGACACCAACACAACTAGGCAAACCCGAGGCCAAAGCGGCTAATAGGTTTTCGTCTAACGGTCGTGCCAAATCGAGCGTGCCGCGCTCCCGCTCTTGCTGAAAACGCTGGCGCTGCTCGACAGGATCTGTGAGTTCAAAATAGCCATTAGCCAATTCCGTGCCGTTGAAGAATAGCTCGAAGCGTTGTGCCACAGGGATGCCATCGACATTTGTCGTTACCTGCGCCAAGGCGGCTTGAGATGCTGGGAAATCGTTAATAAACACGAGTGTATCCGACGGCAAAGCAGGCTCAACCTGATGACTCATGATGATATCTAACCAACCATCGCGGCTTAGTCCTAAATCCTGCCCCGCCAGAGTCGTGCCGATAACAGCAAGCTCACTGTCGGTTGCTCTATGTACATCAATATCAACAAAGCGTTGCATGGCTTCCGCATAACTGAAGTGTAATACCGGGAGCCTTGGCCAACGAGTTTCTAGAGATTGATGCACAATCGTAGCGACCTCATCCATTAGCTGCGAAAGACTCCAACCAAGGCGATACCATTCCAGCATAGTAAATTCAGGATTATGTCGCTGCCCTGCCTCTCCGGCACGAAACACTTTACAGATTTGATAAATATCGCCGCTGCCCGCACATAACAGGCGTTTCATCGCGTATTCTGGAGATGTATGTAGATACCGCCGAGTATCCGTATGAACAAGATCAATACTCATCACATCGATATTAGGATCTGACACAGGCACCTGACCTAAAATCGGCGTATCAACTTCTAAGACGCCTTGTTCGGCAAAATATCGACGAATCGTCTGGTAGAGTGACTGACGCGCTAACAGCGCTGTACGCGAAGCGGATGGCTGCCAGAGCGTCATCTTGATCGTTACCCTGTAATTAAGCGCGGCTTACGTATTCGCCAGAACGAGTATCAATGCGCAGCATCTCACCAATATTGATAAACAAGGGCACTTTAACCACAGCTCCGGTTGAAAGCGTTGCGGGCTTATAAACACCTTGCACTGTATCGCCTTTAACACCCGGATCGGTTTCCGTTACTTCTAGCTCAATAAAGTTTGGTGGAGCAACAGTCAAAATCGCACCGTTGTATAACACAACCACGTATTTCTCTTGTTCTTTCAACCACTTAACCGTATCACCAACAGCTTCAGCGGATGCGCCGTGCTGCTCGAACGAGCCATCAGTTGCCATAAAGTGCCAGAACTCGCCATCGTTATAGAGATATTCCATATCCAACTCGATAACATCCGCGCCTTCCAACGAATCACCCGACTTGAACGTCTTATCAATGGTACGGCCAGTGCGTAAGTTGCGTAACTTCACGCGATTGAAGGCCTGTCCCTTACCTGGCTTCACATAATCGTTCTCGATAATCGAACAGGGCTCATTGTCTAGCATGACTTTAAGACCTGATTTGAATTCGTTGGTAGAATAATTTGCCATGTAGATATCCAATCACTTTCTTTAGGAATATAAAATAAGGTGCGTATCATAACGCGAACTGACGCTTCAATCGAACCGGGGGACTGGCGCCAAATACTATCGAGTTCGATTCGAGATCTAAATGAGCTACTAGAACGCCTAAATCTCAGTCCTGAAGACCTGCCAGCGCAGCAACGAGCAGCCCTCGACTTTCCGATCTTAGTGCCCGAGCCTTTTCTTCAGCAAATGACGATTGGCGATCCTAATGATCCCCTCCTGCTACAAGTACTTCCACGCGCAGCAGAAACCGAAATCGTTGCAGGATACATCGCCGACCCGCTGGCAGAAAAACATGCGAACGTAAATCGCGGCATCATTCATAAGTATCACGGTCGCGTGCTTCTGCTTGCAGCCTCGGGCTGTGCTGTAAACTGTCGTTATTGTTTTCGTCGTCACTTCGCCTACGAAGATAATCGTATTAGCCGTGAAGAATGGAAAAAAACATTAGACTACGTACGACAAAATAATAGTATTACAGAAGTTATTCTAAGTGGTGGCGATCCTTTAATGCTGCGAGATTCGGCTTTATTTGAATTAATGGCCGAAATAGAAAACATTCCTCACGTAAAACGTTTGCGCATTCACTCTCGTCTACCCGTTGTCATCCCGCAGCGCTTAACAGCTGAATTAATAAGGCGTTTAGGTGATTCGCGCCTCAGCTCTTCGATTGTGATGCATATCAATCACCCACAGGAGCTATCTGAATTACACCGAGATCGATTCAAAGAACTACGACTTGCGGGTGTACTGATTCTCAATCAAGCTGTTTTATTAAGAAATATTAACGATAAACTCAGAGTTCTTTCTGATTTAAGTGAACTACTGTTTGAATTTAATGTTGTACCTTATTACCTTCACCTGCTCGACCCAGTAAAAGGGGCGCACCACTTCGATGTTCCAGAACACGAGGCTCAACAGTTATATAAACAACTGTTAGCACGATTACCTGGATATTTGGTGCCAAGATTAGTTCGAGAGTTGTCCGGAGAGGCCAGTAAGTCACCAATATGTCCCCCATAACAGGCCAATATTGGGTGGTTGGTCACACCTTCTTTCGATGCATTGTTCCCTTTACTGTAAATACGCGTTTAAATTGCGTTGTTGGGGTGGAAAAATCACGCCATCGGGTCTATACAGAACTATCAATAGTATTTTTTATTAGCAGGAACGCATGGAAAGCCCGAATACGCCGATAAAACTACATATACCGACAACATCTACAAGCCAGCTGACATTTTGCTCAGCAACAGTAGAGGGTGTATCCAAGTGGGCCAAAGAATTACCTATGGCCAATACTGGAGAAGCGTCACGTCGGTTGTATCTGGCCATCCGCGAATTAAATCAATTTGATGCGGCGCCGGCACTCCGTTATCAAATTTTAGAAATAGTACGCCCGTACATATATTCAGTATGCGAACTACTAAATAAACACTTTCTGCAATCGTCTATTTCTTTAAATGATAAGCAATTAAAAATTGCGAACTTGAGCCAAGCCCTACAAGGTCATTTGGCGACTGGCTATAAAATGGTTGTAGCACACAGCCTGACTAGATTAGCACCGACAGAAAAACCAAATAAAGTAGTAACTCAGGCTATTCATCGCGCCATCACCGATACTAGCCAAACGATTTTGCGTGCATTCCAACTGTATTGCCAGCCACCAGAGCGGGCTTGGTTGGAAATAAATCAGCTGTATTTATTAGCAGAAATGCACAAAATTGCTGATTACCGCATGGATAACCCAGAAACGCGCTTTTTATCAGAATCATCGATTAAAGATGTATTCATGCGCGCCCATTTATTGGGAACAGCCAAACCGAATAATCTGCGCCAACAAGATTTAGCTCTGCTTTATGATGCCAGCGAACTCTGGGCCGAGCATGTTGACTTAACCGCTGCCGATGATGAAAGTGCCTTATTTATCATCAACTTACATCGTGATCGTCCGGGTCAATACCGTCAACATTTACGCGATGCTCAGAAACCATCTTATCGTAGTTTAAACACGACACAGCTGGTTCAAGCACTTAAGTATTGGGCTGCAAATCCGAACGACAAGCACACCATTACCATCCCAGGAAAGCTCAGCGATACCTTGCTGTCGCACGCTATTCAATCATGGGGAATTCATTGGCAACGTTCGTTCCGCCGTGCGACATCGCAAGGCAATTTGAAGCTTTGCATAGGATTGTCAGCGCTGCATTATTTTACCGCTGGGCAGCGTGAGTTCGAGCAACTTATCCTAACCATGAAGCCAAGTGCCATGGACGGTGATAGTGGTATCAATACCGTTGACACTGGCCGCCCAGTACAAGATGACGTTTGGGCTGATGCGTTCGATGCAGGCAGTGTACGCATGCCAGAAAATGCAGGAATGAGCCTAGATGCTATCGAATTTATCAATAAGCATAAAGGCGAACAGGCAAACGTTTCAGCACCGGTACCCGGTAAGTATCACGCCCATGAAGTAGATTTAGTTAACACCAGTCCTGGCGGATACTGCTTGCATTGGCATGGTGATATTCCGGCCAGTATCCAAGCGGGTGAGCTCATAGGTATCCAAGAAAACGGCGTGAAGCTGTGGTCTGTCGGCATTATTCGCTGGATTCGTCACTTACGCGATCAAGGTACTCAGCTAGGAGTTGAGTTACTGGCTCCGAAAGCAGAAGTTGGCGTGGCACGCTTACTGCAAAAAACAGGCTCTAATGGTCCGCGCATGCGCGCTTTGGTATTGCCGGAGATTAAAGCAATCGCGCAGCCTGCGACGCTGCTATTACCTCGTATTCCATTCCGTACGGGAAATAAAATTGAACTCATGCACACTGATATGAGCGGTCGCTTCCAGCTAACTCGCCGTTTAGCGTCTACCAGTAGTTTTAGCCAATTCCAGTTCCGCTCGGTTGGCGCGGGAAAATCCGATACCGGTGATTTTGGTCAAGCCGGTTCAGAATTGATCGAAGACGATTTCGACTCAATTTGGAATAAACTCTGATAAATAACCTCTCAATGGAGAGGTTTAATAATTCTATTTGCCTACTGACCATTTTTGTCAATTTCGGACATTTTATTTTTCTGGTCGAGCCTTATAATTGGCGTTTTAGAATTCTGAGGTTTTCATGGCACTAAGTCGCGACACACTGCATTTGTTGCTACTAACCAACACGCAAAATGATGCTGAAAGTTTGGTTAGTTTGATCCGCAACAGCGGCAGTGCCACCCGTGCTCAAAGCATCACCTCCCTCGCAAGCTTTGCCGAAATGATTCAGGAAAAAAACTGGGACATCGTCGTAGCTGAGCCAAGTGCTTGCGGAATCACCTACGAAGAATTATTGAACCAGATTCAGCGCCTAAACAAAGATCTGCCGCTCATTTTAATTCCTCGTGACTCCGATCCGATGCAATTAGAAACTGCTCTGCAACGTGGAGCCGCAGCCGTAGTACCGTTTGATGAAAGTAATATCATCATGCTCACGATTCAACGCGAGCTTAATAATTTAATGTGTCGTCGCGACCTGCGCATTCTTCAGGTGCGCTTGCGCGAGACAGAAAAACGCTGCAGAAATCTACTCAAAAGCTCGAAAGATGCCATCGCTTATGTCTACGATGGCATGCATGTCTATGCTAATACCGCTTATCTAGATCTATTTGGCTACGACTCCGTCGAGGAGCTCGAAGGCATGCCCATTATGGATATGGTTGCCGGTAATGAACAAAAGACTTTTAAAAGCTTCTTAAAAAGCTATCAGACCGATCCGCTGAATAATAGTGAGCTGCATACCATAGGGGTTGATCCCAACGGACTAGAATTCCCAATGGGGATGAGCTTTAGTGCGGCCATGTACGCCGATGAAATGTGTACTCAGGTAGTAATTCAGCAAGAAGAAAAGCACGAAGTACTTGAAGCAGAAATTGATGAGTTGCGCATTCGCGACATCATGACGGGTCTATACAACAAGCCTCATTTTGCCGACAGCTTGGCTTCGGTTATCGACCGTGCCGTGATGCTTAATGAGAGCAGTGCGCTGCTCTACATTAATGTCGACGGTTTCGGACGGGTCAAGCGCGATATTGGTATTCAGCATTCCGACGATGTGGTTTGTGCAGTTGCAGACTGCTTAAAAGAACATATCACCGATGACGATATCGTAGCCCGTATCGGTGAAGACGTATTTGGCTGGCTCACCCCTATATCAAACCCAGAAGCGGCGCAAAAACTGGCGCAGGAACTGTGCGATGCCATTGCAGAGCGCCTCATCGAAGTCGATAGCCGAACAGTTCAAGTCACCACCAGTATCGGTATCACGCTGATTAATAGTAATAGTCCTAATCCCGAAGATGCCTTGCAACAAGCGCATGTTGCCGCCGATGCCGTGCGCCAGCAGGCCGGACACGAGCACTGCAATGGGGTTAGCTTATTCATGTTGCGTGAGGATGTGACGCCATCAGGACCACCACAACTAGAGCAACAGTTAGCTTCAGCACTACGTGCAAACCACCTGCGCTTATTGTTCCAACCACTGATTAACTTACGTGGAGAAGACCTTGAGCACTATGAAGCTTTGCTGCGCTTACCGACTAATTCCGGTGAGGATATTTCAGCAGGCGAGTTCCTCAACACACCACACATCAGTGATGAACTAAAACGTAAAATCGACCGCTGGGTCATTATTCACACCACAAAATTACTCTCAGAGCATCATCGCAAAGGGCATAAAACCCGAGTATTTATCAATATATCCGCAGCATCATTGCGTGATGATACTTTGGCTAACTGGATAGTCGTAGCGATGAAAGCCGCAGGTTTGGCGTCTGGATCCGTCATATTCCAATTCAATGAGGATGATGCTGGCCAGCACTTAGCCCAAGCGAAACGCTTCGCTTACGGCGTACGTCGCCACGGCATGCTGACTGCGATCAGTCGCTTTGGTTGCGCTTTAGTACCAATGCAAACTCTCGAGCACATCGACGTTGATTATGTAAAAGTCGATGGTTCCTTCACTCAAGAGTTAGCGCAAAATTCAGGCGCACAAAAACAACTTAAAGCACTGCTAGCGGACATTCACTCTGCCGGAAAGATAAGCATTGTGCCGCTCGTCGAAAACGCAGCATCAGTTTCATCTATCTGGCAAATGGGTGTGCATTTCATTCAGGGATTCTACGTACAAGGCCCACAAGCAGGCATGACGTACGACTTCAGTGATGAGGCCTCAACAGCCGAATAGAAATAACGCGACTAAGTCTTTGAACACAAAGACTTAGTCGGCAAGGATCAGTTGATATCGCGATCGTGATAGCCCAACAGATATAAAATCCCATCGAGACCCAAGGTAGAAATTGCATGCTTCGCATTTTCACGTACTAAAGGTTTAGCGCGGAACGCTATCCCCAACCCAGCAATGCTCAGCATCGGCAAATCATTGGCACCATCACCGACGGCGATGGTTTGCTCTAAGCGGATTCCTTCACGCTCGGCCAGTTCACGTAGCAGCTCGGCTTTACGCTGACCATCAACAACGCGTCCAGTGACTCGACCAGTAACAACATTGCCTTCCATTTCCAGCTCGTTGGCAAAGACGTAATCAATCCCTAGCTTTTGCTGTAAATAGTGACCGAAATAGTTAAATCCGCCGGATAGAATCGCTGTTTTATAGCCTAAGGCCTTGAGATTGCTAATCAACCGCTCAGCACCTTCGGTCACAGGTAAGCGTTCGGCAATACCTTGTAAAACGTCGCCGCTCAAACCCTTCAGTAATGCAACGCGCTGCTGAAAGCTCTCGGTGAAATCTAACTCACCTTGCATCGCCCGCTCAGTAATCTCTGCCACTTGCTCACCGACACCAGCGGCATGTGCTAATTCATCGATTACTTCTGTTTCAATCAACGTTGAGTCCATGTCGAAACACACCAAGCGGCGGGTACGACGATAAACATCGTCTTCTTGGAAGGCGATATCAACACCAAGGTCATTGGCAACTTCTAGAAATTGCGCGCGCATGGCTTTCTGATCTGCGACACCACGCACTGAGAACTCAACGCATGCCCGAGTCGTTTCAGAACGCTTATCTAATGGAACACGCCCAGACAGGCGGTTAATTTGATCGATGTTTAAACCGTGCTCGGCAACAATCGCGGTAATACGCGAAATAGCCTCAGCTTCGATAGCTCGGGCTAACAAGGTAATGATATGACGCGCCTTACCTTGGCCAGATACCCATTGATCGTAACTTTCAGGGGTTACTGGTGCAAAGCTAACGTCTAACCCTAGCTCGTGCACCTTAAACAATACATCCTTCAACACCGGTGCTGATTCAGCCCGGGAAGGGATGGCGGCCAAAATACCGAGCGACAAGGTGTCGTGGATTTCGGCCTGACCAATATCGAGAATCGTTACATCATACTGCGCCAATATGGCACTGATGCTTGAGGTTAACCCGGGCTTATCGGCCCCAGTCACACGGATTAGAACCAATTCCGTCACGGACTTCACCTGTATCAATCTCGATTGTTAACTATTACAGCTTGTTGGCATCTGCTTTTGCAGCGGCCACAACGGCACGCAAGTCTTCGATCAGCTCGACTGTCTCATGCACAGACAGTGCACGTACGCGGTCAAGACTCATCAGGAACAGGCCTTTTTCCAGTTGCTGAAGTTTATCTTGAAGAGACTGCTTCACATCACTCATGGTGTTTCCCCATACAAATTAACCGTTTATATCGTGTAACACCGCTCAAGTTTGCCCGTTGGGCGCTGGCGTTACTGCAGGCGGCGCATATAATACCATTAAAGTTATGGAAATCTTCGATTCTTTAGGTCGTATCATGCTGTTAAGACGCTTACGTCAACAAAAACTGAACACCAGTCAGATTATCGGCCTCACTGCAGCCTTAATGATCTTAGTTACCGGCTTACTCGTCAGTGTGCTGACATACAGCCACTTGAGTACGCAGCTGCGGAATAGCAGTATTGAAGACAGCACAAGGCAACTAAGACAACTCAGCGTCGCCTTGACGCCGAGCCTGTTACGTCAAGACCGTATTAGTTTGAATTTGACTCTAAATGACTGGGACAGTGGCAATGCAATTGATGGCATTCGTGTTTTAGATACAGAGCAACAAATTCTCGCCGAACGCGGACAAGAGCAAACAGGCAGTCAAAAAATATCCGTTCCGGTTCTGCAAGATGCAAAAAACATTGGTTTGATTATTAGCTTTGCTAACACAGCTACCGCAACTCAACTTTCGCAACGTTACTTTTCGATTGGCTTAATCGCTAGCAGTGTATTGGCCTTACTTGGTGCGCTAATCGCCTATCAGTTTGGCGAACGGCACTCATATTATACTCGTCGTTTACAGCAACAGATGCTGCTGTGGCAACAAGGAGAAGATCTAACGCTACCAACGAAACCTCGTGATGCTGATAACTTAGCCTTACATCTAACTCTAGAAAAAATCGCACGCCGTGAGAGCCAAAAGCGCGCAATGGATGTAGCACTAGGTCAGTTTATGTCGAACAGCGACTCGCCCTACCCTGATCCACTTAAATATTACGATGCCGCACTGTTATTTATTGAGATCCAAGATCTCGAGATTTTGCAAAATCGCCTCAGTGCCTCTGAATTAACCCAAACACTTAACCAATATCACCGACTGCTCAGCCAAGCGGCGAAGCTCTATAACGGTAAAGTGGACCGCTATCTTGGCGATGGCGTGGTGATGATGTTTGGTATACCCAATAACGATCGCAATGCCTCCCTACATTGTTTATATGCTGCACGCTTATTTTCTGGATTGGTCAATTATTTACGCGAGCATGATAGTCCGCTACTGGCACTCGAATTCCATATAGCGGCACATTGGGGGCCGGTATTAATGGCACCGTTGCAAGAAGATAACCACACCCAATGCAATCTAATTGGCGATACGGTGCATTGGGCATCGCATCTCGCCAATCAGAGCGAAGAAAATCGAATTCTGGTAAGTCATACTTTAGTCGAACATATTGATGAAGAACTCGGCATCGAATGGCACGAGGGACCTTTAGTATCCGATCTACATGGTCGCGAACAAATCACCTATTGGTTGAAAGAATTACCTGAAAAAACCGAATCGTTAATTCAGCGCCAAATAAAACACATCACTTCTATGACTGAAAATGCGTAAGTAATAAATCGTCAAAAAACGCCGACTAGTTCGGCGTTTTTTATGGATGCGCGAAAGTACCCAAGACAAAATAGCCCTAGAAAACACATAAATTGATTAAATCAGACCAAAATAAGCAAAGTTGACTTTCCTTCGTTGTTTACTATCGTTGTAATAACCCAACAAAAGTAAGGATGAGGTCTATGCTTAGAATTAAGCCCACATTGTTAGCAGTAGCCATACTGGCTTCTGCTCAGGCTTCCGCTAGTGACGATGATTTACGCATCAACGGTTTTATGTCTGTCGGCGTAGGTATGTTATCTACAGATGATATCGCTGCATCTGGATTTGATACCGATGCGAATTTTTCTACCGACACTATCGTTGCACTACAAATCAGTAAACAGATCAACGAAACAACATCAGCAACGACTCAGTTAGTTTCCAGAGGCACCGAATCTTACGATACAAACGCAGCATGGGCTTATGTAACTTACGCCATAGATAGTGACACCGACGTTCGCGCTGGTCGCCTGCGCACTCCTTTCTTTTATTATTCTGACTTCCTTGAAGTAGGCTATGCCTATAACTGGGTGCGTCCACCTGAAGAAGTCTATAGTTTAGACGCATTGGCTTCCGTGAACGGTATCGATGTTACTCATCGCTTTAACATGGGATCGACGGACGGCTCAGTGCAAACCTATTTTGGCCGTTTGGATACTTCGTATGCCGTGATTGGAGAAGCTTATGAGTTAGAACTTAAGAACTTCGGTGGGGTAGTATTAAATCTTAATCGCGGTAATTTTGGTACGCGTCTGTCATACCATCGTGCTGATGTGTATGGCGACTTGGATGCGACTGGCACTAGAGCTCTAGACGGTTTAGTAGCATTTGCAACCTCCGTTGGCCGAGGCGATGACTTTGATATCACAGGACAAACAACGCAATTCGTAGAAGCTGCGGGCACTTGGGAGAATGGCGACTACGCCGTTATTGCTGAATACACTGCCCTGCGTCATGGGACGGCATCCATGTTAGATGCCAATGCCTTCTTAGTAACAGGTGCCAAACGGTTTGGAACCACAACCGTTCACGCAACGTATACAACACGGCGTGATCTAACCGATGGTGACGCTCTACAAAAATCCCTACAAACGAATGCGCAAGTGCATGAGCAAAGTTACATATTGGGCGCGCGCTATGATTACGACACAGGTACGGCCTTTAAGTTTGAAGTCCAGTACCAAGATGAAAAAACCATTCTAGGCGTCGATGGTAAATCTGGCATGTTGTATTCAGCAGCAATTGACTTAGTATTTTAAGGAGAAGCATGATGAAATTTAATTTAATAACTCGTTTTTCACTATGTCTGTGCGTATTTCTCGGCGCCAATACTTACGCAGAAGTTGCTGTCATTGTTAGCGCTAACAATCCTAACGCCAGTATTGATGCAGATACCTTATCGCGGATATTTTTAGGTAAAACTTCAAACTTCCCTGATGGTAATCAAGCGATTCCTGTAGACCAAACTGAAGGCACTGCGGCTCGCGAAAGCTTTAACAACAAAGTACTTGGTAAAGATTCAAGTCAGTTAAAAGCTTACTGGTCTCGTTTAATTTTTACCGGCAAAGGTACACCACCAAAAGAAAGTGGTAGCGATGCCGATGTAAAAGCGCTAGTAGCCAACAACCCAAATCTGATTGGCTATATTGATAGCTCGGCGGTCGATGGATCAGTAAAAGTGCTTTATAGTTTTTAAATCAAACATGTAAATAAAAAACGCCGACTTGCTCGGCGTTTTTTATTTTATAAATGATTGTTGCAATTCAACCATTCGATCCAACACACTCAGCGACGTTAAATAATCGCCTTTTGGATCTAGCCATTGGCAGGCTAATAACCCCGCCTCCAGCGTCGAAACACCGTCCTCACGTGGGCTTTTACGTATCCGATAACGACTAAGTTGCTCAGGTGCTAGCGTAATGTGTGGTAAATCATACAACCACGGATTCAAGTAAAATAAACGCCTGACCTTCCGCCATGTGCCATCCAACAATAATAAGGTATCCACTGTGTTCGCCTCGCTTATGCTCAGCGCCGTTTTATGCTCTAACGGAAAGACTAACGCGGGGTTTTTCGTATTTTCAAATATGTCGTCATAATCAAATACGTCCCCGACCAACAGGCGACTGCCTATCAGCGTTTTATGCAATAAGGGCGTTGTTGATAGTCGATGACGTGATTCCGTAGGATCTTGCCAAATAATAACCGAGCACGGTGGTTTAATCGCTATCATGCGATCACACAAACACACCGAGATCGGGCGCTCACATCCGCTACACACTTCCCGCGCCATGCAAGCACCTCATCACTGTGATTGCTTTAACAATGGCGGTTGTAATAATGGTCCCAAAAAATGACCGGTGTGCGATTCTTTTACTTTAACCACGTCTTCCGGTGTTCCTTCAGCGACAATATAGCCACCTTTCGACCCACCTTCAGGGCCAAGATCGATAATCCAGTCTGCAGTTTTAATAACATCCAAGTTATGTTCGATGACCACAACCGTATTGCCGTGATCACGCAATCGATGCAAAACCACCAGCAGCTGCTCAATATCATGAAAGTGCAAGCCCGTGGTTGGCTCGTCCAAAATATACAAGGTACTACCAGTATCGCGTTTAGATAATTCTTTCGCTAATTTAACCCGCTGAGCTTCACCACCTGATAAAGTCGTCGCGGCCTGACCTAATTTTATGTAGCTCAAACCGACATCCATTAGAGTTTGCAGCTTGCGCGAAACCGCGGGAATCGCTTCAAAATAGTCGCGTGCATCTTCGACGGTCATATCCAAAACTTCGTGGATATTCTTGCCTTTATAACGAATATCTAAAGTTTCGCGATTGTAGCGCTTACCTTTACATACATCGCATGGCACATAAATATCGGCCAAGAAATGCATTTCCACTTTAATAACACCATCACCTTGGCAAGCTTCACAACGACCACCTTTGACGTTGAAAGAGAAACGTCCAGCCTTATAGCCACGCGACCGCGCCTCTTGTGTACCAGCGAATAAATCACGTACTGGAGTAAATATGCCGGTATAGGTTGCAGGGTTAGAACGAGGAGTACGACCAATAGGCGACTGATCAATATCGACCACTTTATCGAGTTTGTTTAATCCCGTTACTTCATCATATTCCGCTGCTTTTAATGTCGTAGCACCGTTGAGCGCCGTCGCCGCCAACGGGTATAGAGTACGATTAATAAGTGTCGACTTACCTGAACCAGAAACACCCGTCACACAGGTCATCACACCTAGTGGAATGGTTAAATCAACATTATTTAAATTATTGCCACGAGCGCCGGTTAATTTAAGCACTTTTTTCGGATCGAATTCAGTACGCTTTTTCGGCACTTCAATTCGGCGTTTACCCGATAAAAACTGTCCTGTTACTGACGCGGGATCATTAATCACATCGTTCGGTAAACCTTGCGAAATAATCTGCCCACCATGGACCCCAGCACCAGGGCCAATATCGATTAAATAGTCCGCACTGCGGATGGCATCTTCATCATGTTCAACAACGATAACGGTATTGCCAAGATCGCGAAGATGAAACAAGGTTTTAAGAAGGCGATCATTATCCCGTTGATGCAAACCGATGGACGGTTCATCAAGAATATACATAACACCAACTAAACCTGCGCCAATTTGTGAGGCCAAACGAATACGCTGAGCTTCGCCACCCGATAAGGTATCGGAGCTACGATTTAAGGTTAAATACTCTAAACCTACATTCACTAAGAACTGCAAACGCTGGCGAATTTCTTTAACAATTTTTTCCGCGATCTCTCCGCGGTGGCCATCCAAGGTCAGGCCAGAAAAATACTTATAGGCATCTTCAATAGGCAATGAAGTACAAGCATGAATCGTTTTGTCGCCAATAAAGACGTTACGTGCTTCACGACGCAAACGCGAACCTTCACATACAGGACAAGGTTGCACGCTTAAGTATTTGGCTAGCTCTTCACGCACCATTTGTGAATCCGTTTCGCGATAACGACGCTCAAGATTCGGCAAAACCCCTTCAAATGGGTGCTCTTTCGTCATCCGATCGCCGCGCGAATTCACATAAACGAACTTAACATCATCTTCGCCAGTACCATTTAATAGCAGAGACTGCTGTTCCGATGATAAATCGGCAAATGCTTGATTGAGATCGAAACCATAATGCTCTGCAACTGACGTTAGCATCTGGAAATAATAAATGCTGCGACGATCCCAACCACGAATCGCGCCTTCTGCAATCGTTAGGCTATCGTTGTGAACGATTAATTCGGGATCAAAATACTGCTTAACCCCTAAACCATCGCAACTCTGACAAGCGCCCGCAGGATTGTTGAACGAGAACAAACGCGGTTCTAGTTCCGACAGGCTGTAGCCACAATGAGGACAGGAGAACTGCGATGAAAATAATAGTGGCTCTGCTTTTTCATCATCCATAGAGGCCACAATGACCAAGCCACCGCTTAACTCTAAGCAAGTTTCGATCGACTCTGACAAGCGCTGCTGAATGCCATCTTTAACTTTGAAGCGATCAACCACGACTTCAATCGTATGCTTACGACGTTTATCAAGGTCAGGAGTATCATCCAAATCGCATACCGTGCCGTCGATACGCACGCGTATAAATCCCTGTGCACGTAAACTTTCAAAAACGTGGACGTGCTCGCCTTTGCGATCGCGAATAACGGGCGCCAAGATCATTCGCTTGCTGTCTTCAGGCAAAGCGACAATAGCATCAACCATCTGACTGACGGTTTGCGCTTCTAAGGGAACATCGTGATCTGGACAGCGTGGAATGCCGACGCGAGCAAACAATAATCGTAGATAATCGTAGATCTCTGTCACAGTCCCCACAGTAGAACGCGGGTTGTGCGACGTAGACTTTTGTTCAATCGAAATGGCTGGAGATAAGCCTTCGATCAAATCGACATCAGGCTTTTCCATCATAGATAAAAACTGGCGAGCATACGTTGAAAGTGATTCAACGTAACGACGCTGGCCTTCTGCGTAGAGTGTATCAAACGCCAACGATGATTTACCCGAACCACTAAGGCCCGTGATCACGACTAGCTGATCTCGTGGTATATCAATATCAATGTTTTTAAGGTTATGGGTGCGGGCCCCGCGAACCTGAATCTTATCCATAGATGGCGATCACTGCTTATGAGAAGAAAGCCACCATTGTAGAGCAAGCGAGGCGCAGGTTCAGCCGCTTATTCAATACTCTCGTGCAACAACTCATCCATATTCTCTTGCGCCCAGTTCACCGCTTGAATGCGATTGGTCACGCCGATCTTTTTAAACAAGTTATAGATGTGTGTTTTTACTGTGTGCATACTGACGCTCAACGACGTCGCAATCTCAGTATTGGTCGCACCGGTAGCGGTAAGTTGCAGAATTTGCTTCTCGCGTTTGGTTAACAAGCCATTGAATGCGGTTAACCGCTTTGGCTTATGGCGATTGCGTTCTAAGTACTGCGCCATCAAATGACGAGGCAACCAGTATTCTCCGTCGAAAATCCCAAGAATACCTTTGCTCAGTTGTTGCTGCGAAGTTTCGCGGTAGAACAAGCCATTAACCATAGGCCAAACTATCATGCGTTCAACAGGATGATTACGACTGGTATTAAAGAAAGCGACCGAGATATCAGCCTCTTGATCATGCACTTGCTCAAGTAACTCCTGAATTCGATCAGTGCGAGCACTGTCGGCATCGATAAGCGCAAGAGTTTGACCGGCGTTGCCGGTCCACTCACCACGCCACTCAGGTACGCTCACCAATTGGCAATCGACGCGAGTGCGCTGATGAATAAATCCGATAAGAATGGAATTTTGCAGATTTTGTTGGCCAAACAAGATTACGCGACGATCGGCGACATCAATTGATTTACTCATAACATAGCTCCTTTATGTCTTTTTTTCATCCATGAAGGCTTATTAAGCCCTGTCTTGAGTGTACGCATTCCGGCTTAAAATGCCACTCTACTTACTATTTTTTTTCTTATTTTTGTAACCGTGTGTAATTTATTTTCTGATCTATTTACGCCATATCGTCAGTTTAACTGGTCGAAATCAAATCTATCTGGCGCATGATCTAATCAAGCGCAGACAATACTGCTAAACTGTCGCCCTTTTTGACGATACTCGGACAATACAGCAAGCAATGAATATGTCTGCCACCACTCGCACCGAACAACGTGCCGTCGCCTCATTAGCTTCCTTGTATGCACTACGCATGCTCGGCTTATTTATGGTTCTACCGGTTATGATGATTCATGGCCAGTCGTTATCAGGTGCAACCCCGCAACTACTGGGCTTAGCTATGGGAGTTTATGGACTAACCCAAGCCTTGCTGCAAATCCCAGCAGGCGCATTATCTGACCGTATCGGTCGTAAACCTGTGATCATTGGCGGCTTAGTCATATTTGCATTAGGCAGCATTATCGCGGCCAGCGCTGATTCGGTATACGGCGTCATCTTTGGTCGAGCACTTCAAGGCTGTGGCGCGATTGCAAGTGCGATCATGGCCTTGGTAACCGACTTAACGCGTGAAGAGCATCGCATGAAAGCGATGGCTTCTATTGGCGCCAGCATCGGCTTATCATTTTCAGTCGCTTTAATTCTCGGTCCATGGCTCGCTGGCATGGGCGGCTTAAGTTTGATATTTGGCCTAACCGCGGCACTGGCCATCGGTGGCCTACTCGTAACGCTATGGGTTATTCCTAATCCACCAGCCCAACCTCATCGCGATGCAACCGCGGTCATGGCCGAAGTAGGCAAACAATTGCGTAACTTACGTTTGTGGCCTCTAAATCTCGGGATTTTCCTACTACACGCTCTGATGGTCGCCATTTTTGTAGCAATTCCAGGTCAGCTAACCCTATCAGGACTGACTCCAGATCATCATAGCTGGCTCTACCTTCCAGTTTTAGGCGTTGCCTTTGTTTTGATGGTGCCTCTGATCATCATTGCCGAGAAGAAACGGCAAATGAAAAACGTAGTACTCATTGCGGCCCTTATTATCGCCGCTGCCTTAATCGGTATGAGCCAAGCACACCAACTATGGCATTGGATTGGCCTATTGTTGCTCTATTTCTGGGGCTTTAATTTGATGGAAGCCAGCTTGCCATCTTGGCTGAGCAAGATAGCACCAGCCGGCGCAAAAGGCAGTGCAATGGGCATTTATTCCAGTATGCAGTTTATGGGCGCGTTCGTCGGCGGAAGCCTTGGTGGATGGGTTCTACAGAACTATGGCGTTAACGTATTATTTGTCGGACTAGGGGTCTTGGTGGTACTTTGGGCGATCGTCATTGGACAGTCCTCGGCACCGCAGCATCTAACCAGTGTCCGCCTGACGACCGACGGCAACTGTTCTGAGCTCCAGCTCGCCAGCTTAATGTCATTACCCGGCGTTTCTGAAGTACTTCATCTAGCGGATGAGTGCGCCGTCTATTTAAAAGTGAGCGCAGACGTCTTCGATCGTAATCAGGCCTCTGCCATAATTCATTCCACAGGAGATAATCATGGGTCGCAGCGTTAATAAAGTGACACTTATTGGTACTCTGGGTCGTGACCCAGAAGTTCGTTACATGCCGAATGGCAATGCCGTGGCCAACGTCAATCTGGCTACCGACGAAAGCTATACCGATAAGCAAACTGGTCAAAAAGTTGAAGCCACTGAATGGCATCGTATTACCGTTTACGGAAAGTTGGCCGAAATCATTCAGCAATATCTGAAGAAAGGCTCAAAAGCGTATTTCGAAGGTAAGTTACGTACTCGCGAGTGGGAAAAAGACGGCGTAAAACGCTACACCACCGAAATTGTTGCCAACGATATGATGATGCTAGATGGTCGCGGCGACGGCATGTCTTCCGCTCCGGCAATGGCAGGTAACGCAGCGGCAGCAATGGGCGGCATGGGAGGTATGAATGCACCGCAAGGTGGTGGTTACCAACAACCAATGCAAGCGCCTCAGCACGCACCACAACAAGCGCCGCAACGTGCTCCTCAACAGGCTCCACAGTATGCGCCACAACAAGCAGCACCACAGCATAGTGGCTACCAGCAACCCGCTCATCCGCAAGCCGCACCGCAAGGTCGTCCGGCACCAGGTGGTTATCAGCAGCCAGCTCAAGCGCCACAGCCAAGCAATAACTTTGATGATTTTGACGACGATATTCCGTTCTAATTCATCGAGAGCTAGCTCCGCTGCTAGTATTTACTAGCGGCCAATAAAAAACCCAGCAATTGCTGGGTTTTTTATTTAATCAGGAATGTTTACTACGAATTGCTTACGCTTCACCGAACAGGGTCATGGCGTTCAGACCTTGTTTTTCCATGATTTCACGTAAACGCTTCAGGGCTTCAACTTGGATCTGACGTACACGCTCACGCGTCAAACCAATCTCACGGCCCACATCTTCAAGGGTGCTGGTTTCATAACCGCGCAAGCCAAAACGACGGGATAGGACTTCACGCTGTTTTTCTGGTAATTCTTCGATCCACTGATCCAAGTTCGATTGGATATCTTGGCGTTGTAACTCTTCACCAGGATCCGATACACGATCATCAGCGATGGTATCTAAAATCGACTTGTCAGAATTGGGACCTAAAGGAGTGTCTACAGATGTCACACGCTCATTTAACTTAAGCATGCGTTTTACGTCTTCTACCGGCTTCTCTAGCAAGGCTGCAATTTCTTCAGCAGTCGGTTCGTGATCCAACTTTTGAGTCAGCTCGCGAGCAGCACGTAGATATACGTTTAATTCTTTCACCACATGAATCGGCAAACGGATAGTACGCGTTTGATTCATGATGGCACGTTCAATCGTTTGACGAATCCACCAAGTAGCGTAAGTCGAGAAACGGAAGCCACGCTCCGGATCAAACTTCTCCACGGCGCGAATCAAGCCTAGATTGCCTTCTTCGATCAAATCTAGCAGCGACAACCCACGGTTTACATAACGGCGTGAAATCTTCACCACCAGTCGTAGGTTACTCTCAATCATACGACGGCGGCCCATCTCGTCACCCTTACGAGCTAAACGAGCGTAATGCACTTCCTCTTCTGCTGAGAGCAAAGGCGAGAACCCAATCTCATTGAGATACAACTGAGTAGCATCCAGAGCTTTATGCGAAGTATCAGCGGCAAAACGTTCTTCTACCTCTTCAACGTCTGCTGCCTCTTCAATCTGCTCATCGATCGCTTCGACATCATCGAAAACGTCTTCTTCACGAATTTCCCGTTGTTGTACTGCCATGTTCATTCCCGCCTTTATTGTTATCGCCCTGAATCTGAACCGAAACAGATTTTGTGCCAGAACGATTGATTAACTTTCATCCACTGCCCCCGCCCGTTTTGGGGAGGAATTTCAGCGGATCAACCGGCTTGCCGTTTTCTCGGATCTCAAAGTGAAGTTTCACTTTGTCGGTACCAGTAGATCCTATTTCGGCAATTTTTTGCCCCGCTTTAACACTTTCGTTCTCTCGAACCACAATGCGGCTAGCGTGGGCATAAGCACTTAGGAATTTTTCGTTGTGTCGAATGATTACTAAGTTGCCATAACCGCGTAATCCGGTTCCCGCATAAACCACGGATCCGGCCGCTGCTGCCAACACAGATTCACCCAAAGAACCGGCGATATCAATCCCCTTGCTTACCGGCTTTTTGGCTGAAAAGTAACCAATCAGACGTCCATTTGTCGGCCATTTCCAGTCAGTTTCCGCATCGGATGACGGCAAAACCGGCGCGTTATGACTTTTTTGAGTGGTAGGTTTAGACGCACTTTCCTTGACCGATGGTGCTTTTGACGGTTTTTCGACGCTTGCGACGACGCCTTGACGTACTTGAGATGGTGGATACGAGATGTCAATTTTTTGACCAGGGTAGATAACATAAGGGCTAGAGATGGAGTTAGCACTCGCCAACTCCCTATAGTCCAATCCATAACGCCACGCAATGGAAAACAGTGTGTCACCACGGCGAACCTGATGGAAACCTGACGCCCTTTCTCCTTTATTGAACTTCTCTTCAACTGAGACAAATTCGCGACTAGAAAGGCACCCTGAGACGAGTGTTACTAATGTGACTAATATGACAGTGGCCGCTAGTTTCATGGTTGTCCGTATGTGGTTGTTTTTTGACACTGCAAAATGACGGTTTTTTACAATGTTGAAAAGTTATGTCAAAAACTAACTTTTTGAACTTTTAAAGTAATTACTTATTCCTAAACAATCTAAAAAATATAGGAATTTTTTCATATTAGTCACTGTATACAGGAACTTACTAGGGTGTAACAAAAAAAGCGGCCATCGAGGTGGCCGCTTTGGTGATCTTGTGCTGAGCTTAATGTCCTCTTTGTTATTTATGAGAGACCGCTACTCGCTCCATAATGAGCACAACAAGCGCTCCAATCACCATCAAAACCACTGCCACCGCGAACATATCATCGACAACAGGCAAACTATTTTGCTGAATAAAGGGGATAATTTCACCTTTACTGTTCACTCGCGTGCTAATGGTTTCTTTCCAAGGCCACACTTTGACCAAAGATCCCGCCATAAATCCCGTCAGTAATGCCATTAATGTGTGTTCGTAGTGGTGCAGTAGCCAACTCAACACTCTTGAAAACAACATAAGGCCTAGCCCAGCGCCCGCAGCAAACGTACCCAGAAGAACGATATCTCCAGAGCGAACAGCGCCCAAAACAGGTTCGTATAAGCCCATCAGTAGAAGAATAAAACTACCTGAAATCCCCGGTAAAATCATGGCGCAGATGGCAATACTGCCCGCCCCAAAGATAATGAGCGTGGTTGGTTCTATCGACGTTGGCGAAGCCAAGCTGATGAATGCCGCAATTACTGCACCACTGACGAGCGCGAGCAACTCTTGCCAGCGCCATTGCGCGATGGTTTTACCCATGTGCCAGCATGACGCAATGATCAACCCAAAGAAAAATGCCCACAGTAAAACGGGATAATGGAGTAATAAATGGTGTAGAACGCGAGCCAGTGACACCAGCGCTAATAAAATACCACTTCCTAATGTCAGTAAAAATGTGCCGTTGATGGCTTTCCATGCGGCTCTGGGGCCATCGCGAAACAGCGTTTTCAATGCATTAAGGTTGATGCTACGAATCGAATCGAGTAACTCGCCGTAAATACCCGTAATGAAGGCTATGGTGCCACCTGATACACCAGGTACAACATCCGCAGCGCCCATCGCGACGCCTTTTAAAAATAACCACACCGCTGACATGTTCACTCCGTGACACTCCTTTATTACATCGATTTAACTAGGCGTAAAAAAGGACGCAAAAGCGCGTCCTAGTAATTGAATAAGAACTAACGCTGCACACCCGGCAAAAAGGGCACGAATCGCACTGGCTCTAACGATTTACGCGAAAAATGGTCGCCATGACGAGTAATCAATACTAGCTTTTGCTCTGCACCACCAACCGGTAATACCAAACGTCCGCCGTCCACTAGTTGCTCGAGTAATGACTCTGGCACTTCTTCTGGCGCAGCAGCGGCCAATATACCGTCGTAAGGGCCATGTTCGGGCCAACCCCAAGTGCCGTCAGACATAGACAATCGTACGTTGTCGTATCCTAACCTCTGCAAACGCTCCACTGCACGTAAGTGCAAAGGCTCGATGCGCTCGACACTATAAAGCTGCTTAACTAAGGGGCTGAGTACCGCCGTTTGATAACCCGAGCCAGTACCGATTTCTAACACTCGATTTAACGGCCCTGCCGCCAGCAAGACTTCGGTCATGCGAGCAACGGTATATGGTTGGCTAATGGTTTGATTATTGCCAATGGGCAAAGCTGTATCTTCGTAAGCTCGATGGGCCAAGGCTTCATCAACAAAAAGATGTCGCGGTGTCGTCGCAATCACACTCAGTACAGCTTCGCTTTGAATGCCGGCATCACGCAAACGCTGAACCAAGCGATTGCGCGTGCGCTGCGACGTCATACCAATACCTGTTAACTGCTGTTCGTTCACGCCTATTCCTATTAACGCAACTGCGTACTCAATGTGTCGATGGCACTGTGCAGTGTCATATCCATTTGAATCGGGGTGATGGATACACGTCCTTGTTCAATGGCGTAAAAATCTGTGCCTGGCCCAGCATCAGCAGCCGCTCCTGCCGCAGAGATCCAATAGCATTCTTTACCACGTGGATTGGTGGTTAATACTGGGTTATCAGAACTTAAGCGGTGACCCAAGCGAGTAACTTCAATACCGTTCAAATCGTCATAAAGACGATCAGGTACATTGATGTTAATAATCGAATTCGTCGGTAACGCTAGGCTTTCTAATTTCGGCAGTAGCTCGATCAATACACGCGCCGCTGTCGCAAAGTGGGTGCGGCCGGTTAATGACACTGCAATCGGCGTTTTCGCTAAAAAACGTCCTTCCATCGCCGCAGCAACCGTACCCGAATATAAGACGTCATCGCCTAAATTAGCACCGCTATTGATACCCGAAATAACCCGCTCGCAGCGATCAACAAAGAAAGTATTCACGCCCAAATGAACGCAATCGGTTGGCGTACCATTTAAGCTAATAAAGCCATTTTCGAGATGAACCGGATGAAGCGGACGATCAAGCGTTAGCGAATTACTCGCGCCGCTACGATCGCGATCAGGTGCAACCACGCACACTTCATGGCCGATTGCCGTCAAGGCGTCGGCTAGCGTTCGTAAACCTAATGCGTGAACGCCATCATCATTCGCTAGCATCAATGTCATTGGCAAACCTGCTTATAAAATTTACTCATGATTCTGCGGAGTCAGGACTCGGTTCATCGAACGATCTTCTTTCTGGCTCATCCACTTGCATGAGCTCTCGAATAAGAGAGGTCGCATAATAACCGGCAGCCAACGAAAAGGTGAGTGTTAAATCAACAGTACCGTCATCATTATCATGCCATTCCCAGCGCATACCATCGGGTTTTGCCGAAAGCGCACGACGCTCTTGGTTTAAACCCGCATGTTCCATACCATCGCAGAGATCCGCGTGCTGCTGAGCAATCGAGGTTTCTAGCGCCAGCGCGTCCTCAGTGGAGGTTAAACGCCCACGTCCCCATAAAGGGCCAGTAACCGCACCCGTATCATCCAACAAATCACCAGCTAAGGTTTTACCCCATAAGCCAAGTCGAATGCGTTCAGCCAGCACGTCGTTGAAAACGAGTGACCTTACAGCGGATAGATAAATACTTTTTTTATTACGATTACGAACGCGTAAATCGCCAGCCAGCATGGCGCGGCCCGATTCAATATTACCGCCGCCATAACCAAAACGTTGCTCACCAAAATAATTTGGGACACCGTGCTCTTTAATCGCTTCGAGGTTAGCTTCAAGTAAGGCACGATCACCTTCAACTTTGCGTACCACCAGCGTAAAACGATTGCCAAGTAAGTCACCGCGACGTAATTTTCGTGCATGACGGGTTTGGCTTAGCACGGTCATCTCTTCGTTATTTAGTGAAGAAAAATCCAGTTCTTGAACGCGTGGTAGGTACAAGCTGAACCACTGACGCGTAATCGCATTGCGATCTTTCATACCCGCGTAGCCAACGTCCATATCCCGTACACCGGCAAATTCGGCTAGTCGGCCCGCAATCCATGCCGTGTTAGCGCCGTCCTTTTCAATATGCAGCCAAACGTGCTCACCTTCGCCTGTTGGGATTTCTTGAGGAATTTCATCAACCCGAAAATCGGCATTCTCAAGTTTCAGCCAGCCATGTGCACCGGTTTCTGGATAGGCGTTAGGCCAGCTAGGCAATAAAGTTTCTGTCACTGCAATTAATCTCTTTGTTGGCGCTCGGGTTTAACGCACCCGAGAGTCCAGTAGTAAGGCCACTGCATGCACAGCAATGCCCTCTTTACGCCCGACATAGCCGAGCTTTTCTGTGGTTGTCGCTTTAACATTTACATCGTCGATACGTACGCATAAATCAGCTGCAATAGCCGAGCGCATGTCTTCAATGTGTGGCGCCATTTTCGGCGCTTGAGCAATAATAGTGATATCAACGTTACCTACGCGGTAGCCTTTGTTATCAATAAGGCTAACCACATGCCGCAGTAAGCCGCGACTATCAGCACCTGCCCACTGCTCTTCGGTATCTGGGAAATGCTTGCCTATATCACCAAGGGCCGCTGCGCCTAATAACGCATCCGCTAACGCATGTAAGGCAACGTCACCATCGGAGTGAGCCTTTAATCCATGACTATGCGGAATCTGTACACCACCCAATGTAATAAAGTCGCCGTCTTCAAACGCATGAACATCAAAACCATGACCAATACGCATACACACTCCTAAGCGAATTTATCTATCTTGGGTTAAAAACAATTCAGCCAGCGCCAAATCTTCTGGACGCGTGACCTTGATATTATCGGCTCGACCTTCCACCAGTAACGGAAATTGCTGACAGTATTCCATGGCTGAGGCTTCATCCGTCACTTCATAGCCCTGCGCTAAACAAGTTGTTAATGCATCACGTAATTCAGCATAGCGAAATACTTGTGGCGTTAGCGCGTGCCAAAGCTGCACTCGATCAACGGTATGGTCTATGCGCACCTTACCACTGCTATCGACGATCACCCCGCGCTTCATTGTATCGCGAGTCGGTGTCGCTAATATCGCACCGGGAGCTACCAATACGGAAAATAACTTGTCGAGATCACTGTGGCGTAAACAGGGGCGAGCCACATCATGCACCACCACCCAATCATCGTCAGTCGCTAACCCATCCAGCGCCGCCAAACCATTCAACACAGAATGACAGCGCTCAGCACCACCATTCGCACGAAGAATACGGGGATCATTCGCAAAATCACTTTGTGGCCAGTAAGGGTCATCTTCCGATAACACCATCACTACCTGCTCAAAATCAGGGTAGCTGAGCATGCATTCTAAAGTATGGTCAAGTAAGAAGCGCTGTTGCAGTAGCAGATACTGCTTTGGTCGATCCGCCATCATGCGACGCCCAACTCCCGCTGCTGGAAGGATTGGCCAATAACGTGACATTAGCGGGTAGCTGCCATTATTTGGGATCAACGAAGAGTATAAAGGTCTCACCATCGCGAATAAGACCTAGGTCTTCACGGGCGGTTTCTTCGAGCAGAGCAGTACCGGTTTTTAGGTCGTGAACTTCAGCCATGAGATCGCGATTCACTTGCTGCTGATGAAGATTATTACTCTCCATAGTATCGGTTAGCTGTCGTAGCTCGTTACTCGCCACAACACCGCTGTCATCAAACCACAGGCGATACTGAAGAAGCAGCAGCAAAAGCACTGCAACTGTGGTCCAAATGTACTTCAGGCTAATCGCCATGGCCCATTGCTCGTCTTGATAGTGGGTTTTTGAGTGGTCGAAGCAGAAATTTCGCTGCACATGATAAACCAGACTAAGGCTGCGACCAAATGACTATCCGATTGAATTCAGCCCAAGTTACGTCAGAGTGGCTATACTCAAACCATCTATTGATAAGAACATCAAAACATATGCGTTTAGAGCATCGACATAACAAATTTAATATGGCCATTGAGAAAAATGCGATATGAATCTAGGTAGCATAGCTGGCATCGTACATCGACTGCGCAGCGGATCGATCCCTAACCCAATGGATTGGCGCGCCATCGACCGCTATATTCTTCTATCTGCTCTCGTATTTTTAGCCCCTGCCTGTTTTGGCATATCCTTATGGGTTACCAACGTATTAGCCCCAGAATACTTAAATCAGTCATTAGTACCCTACATGTTATGGATGTATGGCATTCATATTCTTGTGCTAATTGGGTTTATCGTTGAAGCCTTCCACCGACGACACTATGCCGATGACTGGCCCTTTTTTGAAAGCTTCATTATTGGCAGCTACATCATCGTGATATTGATCAGTGGTTACCTTACCGGTAGTCATTTTACCGAAGGATTATTACTCATATTCCTAGGCGTAAACATTACTTGTACGTTAGCGAATGTTAATAAAATACGATTTTGTTACTGGCTGGTTATGCCAACACTGTTGGTGATGGGTATTGCCGATTTCATACCGAGCGTGCCTTACGCCATTTTATTAGAAAAACCACTGATATCACCCGATGGACACCCTGTGCTTGGCTGGCTTATCGTTCGTGCGTTCATTGTCTTTATCCTCGCACTTCTAATTTATCTCTGCATTCTCGCTATGAAACGCTGGACCGAGCGAGAAAGCCTGTATCAAGAAATGTCGACCATTGATGGCTTAACCCGACTTTCCAACCGAAACTTTTTCATTAACCGTGGTGAGGAAGAAATAGAGCGCGCACAAAAGCAGCATGCTCATCCAATGTCGCCGTTAGCCTGCATTATGATCGACTTAGATCATTTTAAGCGAATTAACGATCAATGGGGCCACCACGCAGGCGACGAAGTACTGGTTGCTGCTTCCAAAATCATGATGAATAACGCCCGCAGAAATGACGAAGTCGGCCGTTATGGCGGTGAAGAATTCGCAATACTACTACCAAACACCAATATAAAAACGGCGGAGCGCATTGCCGAAAGACTAAGAGTTAAAATCAGTGAAACTCAGGTCATGGTCGATGGAGAGATCATAAAAGTGACTGCGAGCTTTGGTGTCGCCTGCTATCCATCCGATGGAGTCAGCGGTATGGGCGATCTACTGAAAACCGCTGATAAAGCTCTGTACGAAGCGAAAGAAACTGGGCGCAATAAAGTGGTGGTTGCTTGCTGCAGCGATAAAAAATAAGCCTTAGAACAATTCTAAGGCTATCGACCTACCACTTAAGCAAAGATTCCGACGCATAAGCCTCAGACCTAGACTCAATCGTTTTGCCTTCCGCATCAATTTCTTTTTCATCGCGTCTTGAAGGATAGAACCCCAGCGGCGGTAATTGCTCTTCAGACACTGAGTCACGAAGAATAATATCGAAGTGATTCAGGTAATCTAAGAAAAACCCCATGACATGGGATTTAATGTCTGCCGGTGGTGGAGCATCATTTGGCCAACAAGAGGAAGCATCGAAATCGACCATGATGATTAGGTGCTCGGTTAGTTCTGTAACAAAGCAATCTTCTTGACCGTAGTTGGCACACGCAACATGTCCCCAAAGCCTATTATTTATGGTTAAAACGTCAACATCAGATTGGGCTTTAGGAGATACGTAGTCAGGCCATTCCTTCACTTTCTCTTCATATCTTCCAAAAAATCTTAATATATCTGCTCTAATTTCATCGACAGAATTCCAACTTCCTTGAGTCATTCCTAAATCGGTTTTAGGCCAAACCCTTACTAAAAAAGAAGTAAACCAAAAAGAATTTAGAACATCGAGGCTCTTATCGTGAATACGTATAGATCCTCTAACAGGCATAATTTCACCTGTGCAATCGGGGTTTGCATTTAGGTTTACATCGGCAGCAGTGAATTGGTATTGATACTGTGCGTTATATCTAGCGTCGTCGCCACAACGGGCTTGAACTCTAAAACCATTTACATCAAAGCAATATACAGCGAAATCTGCTATATCGTTCCATGTCGTTTTTATCACAGTATCCATACATAACCCTTAAATTTAGACTAGTAAATCATCATACTAACTAAGAAAATTCGTATCCGTTTTCATACTTTGCCACACTTCAAAAAAACTAATATTCGCTTTGTTTTGAATTTTCTGCTGAAACTTAGCATAAACCTTACTGTTACTATCGTCGTATGACTCTGAATCTAGCATCTGATAGCTTGATGAGAAGGGTGTTCTTACGTTCTTATCTAACACCGCCGATGCACCAAATCCGTTTGCAAGCTTCTCCACTACAGAAAATGGCGCATGTGGAGCTAATAAACGAAACTCGAATTTTTTTAACACTTGATTAGAACCTTTAACCAATCCCAAAGCGTCGGTTAAAAGCTTGGCCGATTCATCATAAACATAAACAGTATATTTATCGTATAGCTGACCTCCCCATTCATTCGCTGTCGCCGTCCCAACTAGAATATCAGCTAACTCTTGTGGATTAGCGATTTTCCCTCGACCTTCAGGTGATGTGTACTTTTGATCACCTACAATCACAGCCAACGGACTATGGTAAAGATCAAAGTCGGTTTTATAGGTTGCTTGATCCGCAGCCGCTAACATTTCTAGAGACAATTCTTGCAGTGATAATAATCCATTTTCATTCTGTGCCGACCCAATACGAAAAATCTTATTTTTCAGCTGTCGATCAACGATTGGAGTACTATTCCATCCTCGCGGCGCATGCTTCATATGAAACAACCCGGCACCGACATTGTTTGGATTGTGCGCGAATCCGCGTAGATTATAAATGTAGACCCCAGCCCCTCGGCTTAGCCCCCCCGCATTATCCTGAAAAATTTTATAAAACAAACGAACGCAATGCCCAGTAACCTTCCCGAAATCCATGTAATAAAAATCTGGCTTGCCTTCAGCTTGCCCAGCATCTTTACCATCTGCCACCGAAGAAAGTCGCTGCATAATTTCGCTTGCAATTAAATTGCCTGAATCGGTTGCTGGCTTGACATACTCAGCGAAAGGCAAGATCAACTCTGGATCGATGTACACTTTTCGACCGGCGTCGCTATTGTAATAAGAAAGAAAACTAGAAAAGTCGGGAGATGAGGTCATGCTGCGTCCTTTGCATAGAGAGTCCAAGTGATGCGTAGTTTACCGAATTGAATGTCCAAAGCAATCCTACATCGAAAAAGCATTACGGCAGAACGCAAATACCTTAAGCTTTACAAATAAGACTGAGGTTAGTCCTTCTTCTCAACTGTAATTTCAATGGTTTTACTATTACCAGCAAACCATTTTTGAATGTACAAAGTCCCCATTATTGGAGCCATTCCATCCTCAGGAACCTCCTGATAACGCACACTGTTTTTCGTTTCTTTCTCGTATTCAAATTTTACTGTCTTCTTTGACATAACGTTTCCTATCAAATAATTTCTGAGTAAAAATATCGCGCCATGGGATGGATGATATCATCGCTACCATAGGTTAGAGCTAGAGCGACTACTAACCATCACACATACTCTACGCTGGTCTAGCCTTCATTAATCCAGCCTCATCTATTCTAAAATTGGCTCATTTGCTCCACCAATGTCCCACATTTTCCAATTTTGGCCCATTCTCTCTAAGAAAGTCTCATTTATTTCCCTAAAATCACCACAGCAAAGTATAAAATCGGTTAAAGTTCACTTCTATATCCAAGATCAGCTCCATCAGCATAAAACATGTTGGTTTTGACAGCCCCATCAAGATGCCGGTATGGAAGCCAATGTTATTCGCGACGCTACATCAAGGAATCTCCGCCTATGTCGAATGAATCTGCAGCCATCATGTTCTCTGACGTCTCGGGTAGCTCACGCTTGTTCAAAGAAGTGGGCGATGCCGAAGCGCGAGCAATCATCTCGAAAGTCGTCTCCATGATGATGAACAAGACCCAAGCACAAAATGGCACTGTGATTAAAACCATTGGCGACGAGGTAATGGCTTCATTTCCAACGGCTCAAGCCGCATTAAATGCTGCGACAGATATTCAAAAAGATATCGACACGCGATATTACGGAGCCCCCCTAACAATTCGCATTGGTTTTCACTTCGGCCCTATCATTGAAGAAGCTGGCGATGTTTACGGTGAGGCGGTTAATGATGCAGCCGACTTAGTAAAAATCGCCAAGGGCGGCCAGATTATAACCAGCGAACAAACGCGTCAGGCATTGCCACCTGAATCACAAGATAAACTCGAAGTATTTGATAAAATTCGCTTAAAAGGTGGCAAAAAAACTGCCGTTATTTATATTGCCGAATGGGAAGACGATCAAGAATCCAACGCGACTATGTTCATGGCGGCCGTTAATACCGAAATCGCCGCCGCGATTGAAGCTCGCAGCTTACAAATAGAATATGAAGATCAAAATATCACGCTCAGTAAAAATGATGTGCCATTTACCGTTGGGCGTGGAGCAGATGTCGATTTAACCATAGATTGCAATATGGCATCGCGTAGTCATTGCACCATTGATTACCGACGCGGAAAGTTTGTGTTGGTCGACAAAAGCACCAATGGAACCTACCTTGCGGCGGATGGCCGGGAACCGCTTTATTTACGTAGAGAAGAAACTCCACTCATGAGCACTGGCACTATCAGCTTTTCGCCAGAAATTGACGAGCCTGGCCCGCATCGCATGCGTTATATTTGTTAACGACATCAATCACTGCCAATAACGGGAAGTATTAAAGCCTTTATGCCTAGGCTTAAAATCCGAAAAAATTAATTATATTTAAAATAATCGTTAGGAAATTTTCATACTCACCCTAAAAAAAACCTACCATTTACACTTCTTCTGAAAATAAAAATTCAACCACTTCCTATACACCGGTCACCGTACTAGATTCAGGCGATCTAGCCTCCGTTACTACTGGCAATGTGCATACCTGTGTTTTGAAAACCGATGGCACGGTTAGTTGTTGGGGTAACAACAATTGGGGTCAACTGGGCAACAGTATTTTCCAACTTGGTCAGCCATTTACGACTGATCCTACAACAATTTCTTAAACTAAACGCTTTAGAAGAATCAGCTGACGCATTCGGCTAAAAGTAATCGACACAAATAAAAAGGCCCGTTCGGGGCCTTTTTTATTGAGGATTTTATAAGCGTTACCAAAAAAATCGATGCCCTCTACCCGAAAAATACGCACCCTAAAGAGCTATCTAATTCGGGGGGCTATTCTTATAAAAACCAAGTACTACTCGACAACAAGGCTAAAGTTATTAACACATGGCTGCGGTGGCGAATAAGTGACGATTTGCGGGAGGATTCCTCCAGACGAACAATTTTGAAGTAAAGGTCCTATATAGGGTACACCTCCACTTTTCACATTAGGGCTTCCCAGCCACCAATTGTTAGTAAATGCCGCAGTGATATTGCCCTGCGCTAAAATTAAGTCAGCACAAGTAGTAACCTTATCCCCTTGGGTAAGTACCAGAGTGCCCTCTACCGCAAAGTTGAGTTCGTCCGGCATGGGGCCACTAGAATCACAGGCAATAGCACTACCCGTGCCGACATGATCCGCAAACCACTCTGCAACTTGCTCGGTCTTATGACGATCCGCTTTAACCGTGATCTTGCACTTACCGTCTTCAACCTTGGCCGAGGTACCGTCATAATCTTTATTCTTCGAGACATCATATGCCGATACCGCATAGGAGCAGTCTGTTAAACCATTCACATGCAGATACACATCATTACTGTCTGCACCTGCCATAACAGCAGCTGAGAGAAAAAGACTCGGTAATATTAGTAAATGTTTATTCGATAGATTTTTCATAATCAACTCCATGATCATCAGGGGGACAGTCCAGCTTTTATCTGAACCTATAAACACTATCAAACTACGACAAGGAATAAAGTTAACTTACACTATTTACGGTAACCATAGCGCTAATGCTAGCGCATTCGGCGACATCAACCGCAAGGTAGCGTTAAATGTGTCATTATTCATTAGATTTGATTTCGGTCTTTTTACCCTGAAAACCTTGAAAAAGATCACGATGCGCAGTGTATGAAAGAGAGTCATCCCGATCCATATATCCTGCAATCCAATCTAAAAGCATGGGTAGATTATCGTCTTGAGCTTCTTTAGATTGGTATTTATGGGGTTCCCACGGCCTGTTCTTAGCATTTTCTTGACATAGCCAAGTCGGTAAATTCATAAAAATAGCTTCATTAGCGAACGGCTTCACTAATTCAAGTAAATCTGCGTAACAACCTTCCACAACCCACTCGCCATTTTCACTAATGAAAGCCCTAATTTGTTCATGCACCTGCGCGATGGCACGCCTCTCGGGAGGAATAGTAGGAAGCCAAGCTAGAGGATCTAAATCGAGATGAGCCAATCCCCCTTCCGTTAGTTTTTTGGCTAATGTAGACTTTCCTGAGCCTGAATTACCGAAAATAATTATTTTTCTCAAAAAATCACCACTCTCAGTCTAGGTCTACAGCCCGATACACCCAACGCATTACCAGCGACCAAATTTGGACACATTCGACTGCATAAACTGATCTTTTTATTAGCTCAACTTCAAACAAGATTGGCATTGATTCTAGCCTAATGAAATTTAAAGTTTGGACTTATGCCGCGACTAGGTACTTTTCCGTATTCATCGGTATAAACATCAATTGCACCATTGGCAGCACGAAATACTTCTATCGTGTATTTCAAGCACGTGGCACAACAGTCAATTTCAGAGATAATTAATACGTTAGCAACATTTTCAATATAACCAGGGCTACAATTCAAGAAGTTAATGAGCCTAGGTTCTGTATGCCATTGCCCCATTCCTCGACAAGCATAAAGACTTCTAAGGTGCTCTAAACTTACGTCAGGGACTAACTCAAAACCATCAGCAGCAATGGCAGATAGCTCTTTTTGGCTTAATCCCGCAGCACTTGAATAAGCAAAAAACAGCAACTCTTTGCCATCGTTACGGGTGATATTCATAATACAAGCATTACGAGCATCTGGATTTTTTTTACTCGAAATATGCTTATTTAATGATTTTCTAAAGTTGAAGATAAGCTCTTCTGAATCCTTTTCTGACAGCATAAATAATCCTTTAAATCAAAGAGTCGAGCTTGCACAAGTAGCTATCGTTCGATAGCTACTGCATAACGGGCGTTACAAGTTAACAGATATAATAACCTCAGTTCAATAATCAAAAACTTGCAAAGCAATATCATCACTCGTAACGAGTGGGATCTACAAGCTGCAATAATGAGCAATATGCGTTTTGTAAGCCATAAATAAGGACTGATCCACTTCATCAGCATACAGACCTGAAGCCAATACATCATCACAGGACGCTTGGCCTGATATCAAGTATGCCAAAGTAGTAACCGCTGCAACTGACTTAATCTGATCTTCACCCTGCACGACGAGATCGGCTAAGGTTTTAGTCAAGCGTTTATAAACAAGCTCGTTGCTTGCATCACGGTATTGAATTTCAAGCGTAATTTCTGCCGCATTAGAATAATCTTCGGCAGAGGCAACTAAGGTTGCGCCACCCCAAATAGCGTCATTATAAAAGTACAAAAATATAGTGTGCGCACTTCCGCCCACAAAAAAGCGCACCGAAGTGCGCTTTAATAATCAAAAGGTCACAGTAGCAATTACTGCCCTTTAATCTCTTTCAAACCATTATACGGAGCCTTAGCACCCAACTGCTCTTCAATGCGCAGCAGGCGGTTGTACTTAGCAACACGGTCTGAGCGGCATAGTGAGCCAGTCTTGATTTGGCCTGCGCATGTACCAACGGCTAGGTCGGCAATGGTGGTGTCTTCAGTTTCGCCAGAACGGTGAGAGATAACAGCAGTGTAGCCTGCGTCTTTCGCCATTTTGATGGCTTCTAACGTTTCGGTTAGTGAGCCAATCTGGTTGAACTTAATAAGGATAGAGTTGGCGATATCTTTTTCGATACCTTCAGCCAAGATCTTAGTGTTGGTTACGAACAGGTCGTCACCTACTAATTGAACGCGCTTGCCCAGTTTTTCGGTTTGGTATTTCCAGCCAGCCCAATCCGATTCGTCTTGGCCATCTTCGATGGAGACAATCGGGTATTGGTCGCACAATTCAGACAGGTAGTCGGAGAATTCTTCGGCAGTGAATACTTTGCCTTCGCCTTTTAGGTCGTACTTGCCATCTTTGTAGAATTCAGATGATGCGCAATCCAACGCTAGGGTAATGTTTTTACCCAGTTCATAACCGGCATCGGCAACTGCCGTTTTAATTGCGGCAAGTGCATCAGCGTTAGAGGCTAGGTTAGGAGCAAAACCACCTTCGTCACCCACAGCAGTATTTAAGCCTTGTGCACTTAATACTTTTTTCAGGCTGTGGAAGATTTCTGCGCCGGCACGTAATGCTTCAGCGAACGTTGGCGCGCCTACTGGCTGCACCATAAATTCTTGAATATCGACGTTGTTATCCGCGTGCTCACCACCGTTGATGATGTTCATCATAGGTACTGGCATTGAGTATTGGCCAGGCGTGCCGTTGATGTCGGCAATGTGCTCATACAACTCTACGCCTTTGGCTTTGGCAGCGGCTTTGGCAGCGGCTAAAGACACGGCAAGAATGGCGTTAGCGCCCAGCTTAGATTTGTTGTCGGTGCCATCGAGTTCGAGCATGACGGTATCAAGTGCACGCTGATCTAAGCCGTCCAGACCGAGCAAGGCGCCTTTGATTGAACCGTTGATGTTGCTAACGGCTTTTAATACGCCTTTGCCTAGGTAACGGCTTTTATCGCCGTCACGCAGTTCGAGTGCTTCACGAGTACCGGTCGATGCGCCAGATGGTGCACAAGCCGTTCCAAAAAAACCGCCTTCGAGGGTAACGTCTGCTTCAACCGTTGGGTTGCCGCGTGAATCCAGCACTTCGCGTGCTTTAATATCGATAATCTTGGCCATGCGTGTCTCCAATAATTAGAGGCTTAAGTCTTATTAATTAAATTTTTTGTGGTCTATTTTTTGTGATCTAACGCGGCTGCAATAAACGCCGAGAATAAACCATGACCATCACGCGGAGTGGAGGTAAATTCCGGATGGAACTGACAGCCCACAAACCATGGGTGATCCGGAACTTCAACAACCTCTACCAATTCACCATCCATCGAGCGACCAGCAATACGTAAACCGGCTTCTTCTAAACCAGGAACGAGTGATGAGTTCACTTCGTAACGATGACGATGACGCTCTGTAATAATGTCTTTACCGTAAGCTTTTGCAGTAAATGAATCAGGTGTCAAACGACATTCCTGACCACCTAGGCGCATGGTACCGCCCAAATCAGACTCTGCTGAACGCACTTCGGTTGTACCTTCGGCCGTTGTCCATTCGGTAATCAAGCCAACCACTGGGTGTGTGGTGTCGTGAGTAAATTCGGTTGATTGTGCATCTTTCCAACCCACAACGTTACGGGCGTATTCGATAACAGCAACCTGCATACCTAAACAAATACCTAGGTATGGAATTTTATTTTCACGAGCATGCTGCACCGTGCGAATTTTACCTTCCACACCGCGATTACCAAAGCCACCCGGTACTAGGATAGCGTCAACACCCGCAAGTACTTCAATGCCTTTGCGCTCGACGTCTTCTGCATCAATGTAGCGAATTTTTACTTTCGCACGATGTTTGATACCCGCGTGATCGATGGCTTCGATCAATGACTTATAGGCATCGAGCAAGTCCATGTACTTACCCACCATGGCAATAGTGACTTCTTTTTCTGGGTTCAGCTTGGCATCCGCCACAGCATCCCACTCAGATAAGTCTGCTTCGCGGCAGGTAAGATCAAATTTTTCGACGATCAAATCATCTAAATGCGCATCGTGCAGTTTGCGCGGAATCATGTAGATAGTTTCGGCGTCTTCTAGTGGGATAACTGCGCGCTCTTCGACGTTGGTGAACAAGGCGATCTTGCGCAACGCTGAGGCTTCAATTTTGTGATCTGAGCGACAAATTAAGATGTCTGGCTGCAGGCCGATAGTGCGCATCTCTTTAACTGAATGCTGAGTCGGCTTGGTTTTGGTTTCGCCAGCGGTGGCGATGTATGGCACTAAGGTCAAGTGAATAGACAAAGCTCGTTTAGAACCTAGCTCGACTTTCATTTGACGCACGGCTTCTAAAAACGGCTGAGATTCGATATCACCAACAGTGCCACCGATTTCTACCAAGGCGACATCCGAGCCTTCAGCACCTTCAAACACACGACGTTTAATTTCGTCGGTGATGTGTGGAATTACCTGAACAGTGCCGCCCAAGTAATCGCCGCGACGCTCTTTCGCCAGTACGTCGGTGTAAATACGACCGGTAGTAAAGTTGTTGCGACGAGACATAGTGGTACGAATAAAGCGTTCGTAGTGACCAAGGTCTAGATCCGTTTCCGCACCATCGTTGGTAACGAACACTTCACCGTGCTGGAACGGGCTCATAGTGCCCGGATCCACGTTGATGTACGGGTCTAGCTTTAGCATAGTGACCTTTAGGCCACGGGCTTCCAAAATGGCTGCCAGAGATGCAGAAGCGATGCCTTTCCCCAAAGAAGAAACAACACCACCCGTGACAAAGATAAAACGTGTCATAGAAGGTCCGCGAGCAGAGATAAATAAGTATAATCTGGAGAGTTCTGGCCTTGACGGTCGCGTTTCGAGCCGCCGGTAGAACCCTCACTCAAGATGGGAGGGCAGGTTACCAGAATCGGCCTACTGGGTAAATTCATTCGATGCTTTTCTTCGCTTTTTACGTCTGTTAGGCTCATGTCTTTCATATCCTGAACAAACTGGTTTGTGATGTTTACACTTTTGGCAATGCCTACAACCGCAAAATGCTTACTTAGCGTTACCTGTAAATGGTGGCTCGGTGCATCTTGCGTGGCTGACCAGAAGCGGTAACTCCTACCCTTCAGGCAACGGCTGCGATCACTTGCAGTCGTGGCCTTGTCTCCAGCAAACACCTCAGCATTTATCGCAGCCTCAATACAACCAACGCTAAATAGCAAAGGACTGAACATTATGGCTGCGCCATCGGAACAAGCTTCTACCCCTACTGCACGCTTCGGGCTAATACTGGCACTGAGTGCGGCTTTCTTGTTTTCTACTAAGCCCATCATCATCAAATGGCTGTATGAACAAGGAATGACTGCCCTACCACTGATGTGGTTGCGCCTTATGCTGGCAATGCCGGTGTATATTGTAGTCGGCTATTTCAGCTGGAAGCGATTAACCGTTAAGCCAAGCCTGTCTCAAATGACACAGGCCGCCGGTATTGGCTTGCTTGGCTACTACTTGGCCTCGTACCTTGACTTAGTCGGGTTAGAGCATGTCAGTGCCCAGCTTGAGCGTTTAATGCTGTATGCCTATCCGACTCTGGTCGTGGTCTTAGGTGCGTTATTTTTTGGTCAGCCGTTTAAGCGCTCATTCATTCCGGCTCTGGTGCTGACTTACGTCGGCCTACTGGTGATGTATGGGCATGATTTAACGAATGCCTCACTCCTTACCGATGGCAGTAGCAACGCAGTTTCTGAGATAACGACCGGCACCTTGTTGATCTTGGCCAGCGCCCTGTCGTTTGCGCTGTATATTTTGTTCAGTAAGAAGGCGATTGGCGCTCTGGGCAGCTTACTATTCACCAGCGTGGCGATGGCATCAGCATCCGTTGCGACCTTTATTCATTACGGTGTGATACACGGTATTGTCATGCCAGACATGAACACTGAACGTTGGATCGGTACTGTGATCATGGCAATATTTGCCACGGTTGTGCCCTCTTTTATGGTGAGCGAAGCGATCAAACGCATTGGCCCGGCAAAAACCAGTGTTAGTGGAACCATAGGCCCAGTGATGACCACCATAATGGCGGTGGTATTTTTAGGTGAGCCGTTTGGCTGGATGACGGTCGCTGGTATGGCGCTGGTGATGATTGGCGTATCGCGACTGCAAAAATAGCTTAATTAATTTATATCTGTAATAGGAACCCTCATGGCCGCTGGCAGCTTACTCGCGTTACTCGATGACATAGCAACCGTTCTCGACGACGTTGCCCTTATGTCTAAAATGGCGGCCAAGAAAACCACTGGCGTACTCGGTGATGATCTTGCGCTAAATGCTCAGCAGGTATCTGGGATTCGGGCAGAACGAGAGCTACCGGTTGTTTGGGCGGTGACCAAAGGCTCGTTAAAAAATAAACTGATTCTAGTGCCGTCAGCATTACTTATAAGTGCCTTTGCCCCATGGGCAATTATTTGGCTACTGATGTTAGGTGGTGCTTATTTATGCTTTGAAGGCGTAGAAAAACTGGTTCACTCTTGGTTCCACAAGACTTCGGATGGAGAGAAAGCGGTACTGCATAATGCGCTCGCCGATGGCAAGGTCGATATGGTTGAATTCGAGAAGGATAAAATCAGCGGTGCCATCCGTACCGACTTTATTTTATCGGCCGAGATTATTGTTATAACTTTAGGCTCTATCAGTTCTGCTCCTTTTATTACCCAAGTGCTGGTCGTATCCCTGTTGGCGATCGCATTTACCTTCGGGGTTTACGGACTCGTCGCTGGCATTGTGAAAATGGATGATGCCGGTTTGTATTTAATTGAAAAAGCTAAGCCAACACTACTCGGAAAAATGCAAAAAATATTAGGCCACTCATTGCTAACGTTAGCGCCGAAATTAATGAGGTTGCTATCGGTAGTGGGAACTGCCGCTATGTTCATGGTGGGCGGCGGCATCATAGTGCATGGCGTTCCAGTTCTTAGTGAGCTTAGTCACGATGTCATTCATGCCGTCGAAGAGATGATTGCAGGCCATATACTAGCACCCGTCGCAGGTTTGAATTTCGATATGGCTACAGGCGTAATCACTGGCGCAATACTAGTTGCCCTATTCAGCTTGTATAAAAAAATCAGTGGCCGATGAACTGGCCACTGAGTAGAAAAATTAACAGCCCTTCGTTCGGCCAATGCAGGTAGCAACTCGAGGCTCGCCAGTTAGTGCATTGTATAAATCTAGTAATATCGGATAACGTGTATTTCCTGCTGCATCCTTAAAACGCGCAATATTTAAATATGCACCTTTCTCAGCCAAAATCCGGCCATCACTTAGCCCAGAGTAGTCCTGCCACGGTACTGATTCTGCCTGAAGGCTAATAAATGCACCTTTAGCGGCTCCGGCCTCAAAATCATCTGTCGTAGGATCACCAATATAAATACTTTGATAACTTGATAGTCGAAAGCAGCCAGCTAAGCCGAATGTTTTACAGTTTTCAGATGATGACAAAAACTCAACCAGCCAGTCGCCTGGAAATAATCCTAAGAAATCTTGGGATGTCGTTAATTCTGCGCCCTCTGCGACGCCCATCCATGTAGCGCGCTTGATATAAGTGCCTTCTCTAGCCCCTTCACCTGTCTCCGGATCAATAAAAACGACCGGCCCATAGATTTCCAAGTCTGAATCAATACCCGCTGCGATACAAAAGAACCATTCTTGAGTACAATCCAATTGTTCTAAAGCAACACTTGCTGGGCCTCTAATTTCTCCTTCCAAATTGCCAGTAATTGACATCAAATCACCAGAAAAATCACCTTTGGCAGCACCAAATCCGTAGCGAAAGCCAACAACTCTACGGATGCCTTGCCCGTCCAATTTATAGGCTAGCTCTATATAGGGATCTTTGATTTTGAAGGGAACTATCGTGGGATCACTACCATTGTAATCATCAACCCGCCCTAAACCGAAATTACGAATAATAATATCCGCGTCAGGGATGAGAACATTACCCTCTGAATCAGTACCCGGCAAATAACGCTTACTATCCACATCGCCTTCATTGAAATTCGGATTTTCGTAATATTCTAACGCGCCTACATCACCATCCGAGTATTCACGAGGGAACTCGCCTATTCTTAATTCATCCGCGTTAACTAATGTTTCGATGTCGAAACCAAAATTAACTTTGGTAAATTCATAATCACCAGAAAAATCACCAACGCCTTGATTATATGAAGTAGCATCAATGGTTATAAATGCTTGACCATCATACAGGCGCAGTTCTTCATCATCGACAATTTCCATCGACATGACGGAAGGAATATGAAAAACAATAAAAATATAAGGTAAGAATTTTTTCCGTAGTGTGAACAAAGGAATCTCCATTGTCTAATAAGGCAAAAGAAAATCTCCTTGCTAATGCCTGTGCTATTTCACACTCACACTACGTTTTTAGGAATTCAACAAACAGTGACATTCGTCATTAGTTATCAACAATTCTACTGTAAATATGCCGAACCTCAACAGCCTTTCGTCCTGCCGATGCAAGTCGCAACGCGTGGCTCACCGGTCAAGGCATTATAAAGATCTAAATAAATAGGGTAATGAATATTGCCACTGCTGTCCTTAAACTTCGTAATATTCAAAAATGCTCCTCGCTCAGCCAAAATTCTATCCTCACCAACACCCGACAAATTTTCCCAAGGTACCGCTTCATTTTGCAAAGAAATGAAAGCACCTTCTGCCGCCCCTTCCTCGAACGAGTTTGCATTTTTATTACCAATGTAAACACTTTGATAGTTAGTGAGTTTAAAACAACCACCTAGACCGAATGTTTTGCAATTTTCAGAAGATGATAAATACTCCACCAACCAGTCTGCTGGCAAAAAACCTAAAGCGAGATCATCACTGGAAAGTTGCGCGCCTTCGGCAACCCCCATATAAGTAGCGCGTTTAATGTAAGTGCCACCTCGAGTTCCCTCGCCCGTCTCGGGATCAACAAATTGCACAGGACCATAAATTTTCAAACCACTATCTAAAGCTGACACACCGCATAAAAACCATTCTACAGTACAATCTAACTCATCAAGAGCCGTACTCGCAACGCCATCAATTCTTCCTTCTAAATTCCCTGTCAACGTTAATAAATCACCCGACAAATCTCCCATAGCCGCACCAAACCCTAGTCGTAGACCGGCAATTCTACGAATACCGTTAGTGTCCATTTTATAAGCAAGTTCAATATAGGGATCACGCATTTTAAAAGGAACGATGACGGGCTCATCATCACCCACTTCTTTATAATTATAATTATCAACTCGCCCTAAAGCGAAATTCTGAATAATAATATCAGCATCGGGGACAGGTACATTGCCATCGGCATCGGTTACAGGAATATAAGGGCTACTATTAGGGTCAGTGTCATCAAAATTCGGGTTAGCAACATATTCGAGTGCACCAACATCACCATCATTATAACTGCGCTCAAATTCTCCTATGCGCAACTCATCAACGTTAATTAATGTTTCTACATCGACACCAAAATTCACTTTAGTAAATTCATAGTTTCCAGAAAAGTCGCCAGCGCCATCGCTATAGCTGGAAGCGTCTATCGTTATGAATGCCTGTCCCGAATAGTTACTAAGCTCTTCATCAGAGATAGACTCCATAGAGTTAGAACTAAAGGAAAGACCTAACAGGAACAGTATGTATAAGGGTTGATTGACTCGGAACTCGGCTGTCATTGTGACCTCCTGTCACAAAGCATCAAATCATTAACAACCCATCGCTGTGATGGCACAGCAAGTCGTCAAATCATCTGATATTGTTTTTATTGTTCAGCCAGATTAGTCCCAGTTTTAGAGAATGCCAAGTCAATAATGAAAAACTTGTCAATATTGACTCACTTACCCACAAAACCTAAATATAGTTGACATTAGAACACTAGAAAATAGACAGCCGTCGTTTTTTCGGAGATATACGCCTGAGTTTTTATTGCAGAAAAACATATAAGAAATTAGAACGAGAAAAGGGACAATTTCCTCATTCTAAAGAACGAACACTGACAACAGCCAACCGTTATACCGGATTATCGATATCAACGAATTCAACGTTAAGGCCAAACTCATCCGCCAAATATTCACCGAGCGCTTTTACGCCATAGCGTTCAGTCGCATGATGACCTGCACTGAAGAAATGTGTGCCGGTTTCGCGCGCTAGATGCACCGCTGGCTCATTAATTTCTCCCGTTAAATAGGCATCAACACCGGCATCAATCGCTCGCTGTAAATAACCTTGAGCACCACCAGTACACCAAGCGATGGTTTCGATAGTATCGTTGTCTTCGCCAATATGCAGAGGCTCACGCTTTAAGCACTCTCCTAACCAAGCGCGGAACTCTTTACCACTCATAGCGCGCGGCAAGCGACCAATATTTCCCGGAACGGATGGATCGGACTCATCCAACAAACCATCGACCTGCAATCCCAATACATCGGCCAACTGAGCGTTATTGCCATAAATTGGATGCATATCTAATGGCAAGTGGTAAGCAATTAAATTGATGTCGTGGGTTAGCAGAGCTTTTAAGCGCTCCTTCTTAATCCCGACGATGCGTTCATCCTCGCCCTTCCAAAAATAACCGTGATGCACCAAGATAGTATCCGCGCCACGCTCTATCGCGATATCAATGAGCGCTTGGCTCGCGGTAACACCCGTAATGATATGCTGTACATTTTTTCTCCCCGCAACCTGCAAGCCATTGGGGCAGTAATCGCGAATTTTTGCACTCTGTAAGAGTGCATCTAGATGCTTCAATATTTCTTGGCGATCAGTGATCATAGGCCGCTCGCAGTTAAGTTTGTTACAGTACACACCCAGTTTATGGGTTTTTAGGGAACCTCAGCAAATGTCGACATCCAGTACAATTGTTCATCGTATTCTTTTGCCATCGGCGATTGGGGTTATCGCTGCGCTCAGTATTTTACTTTGGGCGCCTGAGTGGGTGATTCCACAAACACCGCAACCGATTTTCGACGCCCCAACCGTCATCAATGCCGAACCACAAGCAGATACCATGCGCGCACAAGGTCCGGTAAGCTATGCCGATGCGGTTGATATAGCAGCACCTGCAGTTGTGAATATTTATACGCGCAAAATAGTGCAACGTAAAACTCACCCCATGCTCAACGATCCTTACTTTAAGCGTTTTTTCCGCAACAGCCCAGAATCGAGTGAGCGCATGCAATCAAGCCTAGGTTCCGGCGTCATCATGGCGGGCAATGGCTACATCCTAACCAATAACCATGTCATTGATGGTGCCGACGAAATCGTAGTTTCTTTACGCGATGGCCGTGATGCCTCAGCGACGGTTGTCGGTACCGATCCTGAAGCCGATCTGGCAGTACTAAGAATCGAACTCGACAACATTCCGCATATTCGCGTGGCGTCAGAACGCAGTCTTGCCGTTGGTGATGTTGTGCTCGCGATTGGTAATCCATTTGGCGTTGGTCAAACGGTAACTATGGGTATTGTCTCCGCGACTGGGCGCAATCAGCTCGGTTTAAATACCTATGAAGACTACATTCAAACTGATGCCGCCATTAACCCAGGCAACTCGGGTGGTGCTTTGGTGAATGCTTATGGTGAGTTAGTGGGATTAAATACTGCGATATTTTCACAGTCGGGTGGCAGCGAAGGCATCGGCTTTGCCATTCCATCAGAAGTGGCAACTCGGAGTTTGATGGATATCGCTACCCACGGCACCACTATTCGCGGTTGGCTAGGAATCGAAGTTCAAGAGGCTACCCCTGCCCTAATTGATGTTTTAGGTTTACCAAAGGAGTTAACCGGATTAATTGTTACCGGTATATTTCCTGATGGCCCAGCGGAGCAAGCAGGCTTAGCCGCAGGGGATATTTTAGTGGGCATTAACGGGAAAAATACTAGTGATGCCCGTAATGCCATGAATATTATTGCTGCACTCCGTCCGGGTGATCGGATTGATATTGAATATATACGCAGTGGCGAAACCCAATCAACGCGAGCTATCGCTGGTCAACGACAGCAAAAAGGCAGTAAGGAATAATATAAAAAAGGCGTCTAAATAGACGCCTTTTTTCATGACCTGCCGATCAGAAACAGTACATAAAACCGTTAAAGAATCGCCTTCAAAGCGGTAATTAACGCCTGATTTTCCTCTGCCTTACCAACCGTAAAGCGCAAGCACTGCGCCAGCAGAGGATGCGCACCATCCATGCATTTAATTAAAATCTTATCCGTTTTTAATGCTTCAAAAATCTCACGCGCATTATCATTTTTAACGCGCGCAAGAATAAAGTTAGCTTCGGATTTATAAGCAGAAAAACCAAGCGCTAATAATTCTTCAAACAACCATTCACGCTGCTGCTTTAACTCAGCACATTGCTGATCGAGCACATCAAAGTGCTTTAACGCAAATGCAGCAGATGCTTGAGTTAACACGTTAATATTGTAAGGCATGCGAATTTTGTTAATTTCGTTCAACCATTCAGGGCGACCAAACAACATACCCAAACGCAAACCCGCCAAACCAACTTTTGATAATGTACGCATAACCAAAACATTGTCGTAGCGGTCTAGCCAATCTAAGTGATTGCGACTAGAAAACGGCAAATACGCTTCGTCTAACACCACCAAACCATCTGAGGCTTCAACAATTGCCGTTAAATCGGCTTCTGCCCACAAGTTGCCCGTTGGGTTATTAGGTTGAGCTAAGAAGATAAGTTGCGGCTGTTGTTGTGCAATAACCGCCAACATACCGTCAACATCCAGCGAGAAGTCTTCATTTAATGGTACGCCAACGTAGTTTAAACCGACGAAAGTGGCGATCATTTTGTACATTACAAAGCCCGGCTCCGGTGCCAGAATCGTCGCCCCCGGATTCGACACCGCCATAGCCAAGAGCTGAATTATTTCATCAGAACCATTACCCAATAAAATATCGTACTGGGCAGGTACTTTCATAACCTCACGCAGCCCAGCAGTCACTTCGGGAGCAGTTGGATGCGGATAACGGTTTAGAGCGCAATTGGCCAAAATCCCCTGCCACTCTTGCACCATATCCGCTGGCCATTGATAAGGGTTTTCCATGGCATCTAATTTAATCATGCCGCTAGCATCGCCGACGGGATACGCATGCAAGGCGCGAATTTCAGAACGAATTAATTGCGTAATTTTTTGTTCGATGGACATGAAATTAACTCTTAGAAAAACCGATGGGAATTTTGATGGAATAGCTACTCAGAGGCATCTTTAGTCTGCGTGTAGTTATTCCATCAAGGCGCCGAACAAATACTTCAATAACTATCTGCTCAGCAATAACTTCGCAATTACGTCAGCATTTAAAACCGTACTGACTAACCGCTAAGCAGACCGTCTGCACCATGGATGGTGCAGTCGAGCCTCCATGGATGGATTCACGGCGAGTCTGCGAGTGGTTAGCCAGTACGATAAAAAACTATTTTCTTAATCTTTAATACGGTATTCCGCCGAACGTGCGTGCGCAGTTAAATGCTCACCACGGGCTAAGATCGAAGCGACCTTACCCAGCTCCGACGCACCATCTGCCGAACATTGAATTAACGATGAACGCTTCTGAAAATCGTACACACCTAATGGCGATGAAAAACGAGCGGTACCAGATGTCGGTAATACGTGGTTTGGCCCAGCGCAATAATCGCCCAAGGCCTCTGCCGTATAACGGCCCATAAAAATAGCACCGGCATGGCGAATTTCGGGCAACCAAGCTTCAGGATCTGCAACCGATAACTCTAAGTGCTCTGGTGCAATGCGATTAATTAAATTCAACGCATCGGCTTTATCCGCTGCATGAATTAATGCACCACGCTCAGTAAGCGAGGTACGAATAATATCCGCACGTTCCATTGTCGGTAGTAATTTTTCAATGCTTGCGGCAACCGCATCTAAAAAGTCGGGATCGGTCGATACTAAAATCGACTGCGCATCTTCATCGTGCTCAGCTTGCGAGAATAAATCCATCGCAATCCAATCAGGATTAGTATCGCCATCGCACACCACCAAAATTTCTGATGGGCCAGCAATCATATCAATACCAACAACACCGAAAACCATACGCTTAGCGGTAGCAACGAAGATGTTACCTGGACCCACAATTTTATCGACTTGAGGAACGGTTGCTGTGCCATACGCCAAAGCCGCAACAGCCTGCGCACCACCTACGGTAAATACGCGAGAAACACCAGCAGCCGCAGCAGCGGCCAGCACCAATTGATTTAACTCACCATCCGGGGTTGGCACCACCATAATAATTTCAGAAACACCGGCAACGTGCGCAGGAATCGCATTCATCAGCACTGATGATGGATACGCTGCTTTACCACCGGGAACATAAATTCCCACACGATCCATTGGCGTTACTTTTTGGCCCAAGACAGTGCCATCAGCTTCAGTGTATTGCCAAGAGTCAGTTTTTTGTTTTTCGTGGTAACTACGCACGCGCTCTGCCGCAGTTGTTAACGCCGCGCGCTGTGCATCAGGTAAACCGTCGAGTGCCGTTTGCAGTTGTTCTTGGCTCAGTTCTAGCTGCGCCATTGAATCAACACTCATGCGGTCGAAACGATTAGTGTATTCAATTAATGCAGTATCGCCGCGTTTACGAACATCATTAACGATGTCGGTGACGATTTGCTGTACACCAGTATCTGACACAGATTCCCAAGACAGCAAGGCATCCATTTGTGCTGCAAAATCAGCCTGATCAGAACGAAAACGACGAATAGAAATAGTCATAATTACTTCCTCTCTAATTAGGCGTTAATATTTCGTTGGCGCTCAACGGCAGCAGCCATTTGATCAATAATCGGTTGGATTTGGGCATGCTTTACTTTCATAGAGGCACGGCTAGCCACCAAACGCGAACTGATCGGCGCAATTAAATCACGCGCTTCTAAACCGTTAGCTTTCAGCGTATTACCCGTATCAACAATATCGACGATTAAATCGGCCAAGCCCATGATTGGCGCTAATTCCATACCGCCATAAAGCTTAATGATATCAACCTGACGCCCTTGCTCAGCAAAATAACGCTTAGCGATATTCACAAACTTAGTCGCAACTTTTAAACGGCCAGCAGGCATTTCGGCATCTTTTAACGCCGCAGTCATCAGACGGCAGGTCGCGATGTTTAAATCCAACGGCTCGCATAAATTGTCGCTGTTGTATTCCATTAATACGTCTTTACCAGCAACACCTAAATCCGCCGCACCGTATTCAACATAGGTTGGTACGTCGGTAGCACGAATAACCACCAGCTTAATATGCTCATGATTGGTATCAAAAATCAGCTTACGACTCTTTTGAATATCTTCGGCCGGATGAATACCCGCTTCCGCTAATAACGGTAAGGTATCATCGAGAATACGTCCCTTCGATAGGGCGATTGTCAGTGGCTGAGTCATGGTATGGCTGATCCTCTCTGTTCTGTCAGCGTCCGATAATTACTGTACGCGGCGAATATTCGCGCCCAGCATTTGGAATTTTTCTTCAATACATTCATAACCGCGATCAATATGATAAATGCGGTTCACGTCGGTTTCACCAACGGCAACTAACGCGGCAATCACTAAAGAGGCAGAAGCACGTAAGTCGGTTGCCATCACTGGCGCAGCGCTTAGACCTTCTTTTCCGGTGACGATGGCCGTGTTGCCTTCAACATGAATATCCGCACCCATGCGCACCAATTCTTGGGCGTGCATAAAGCGGTTTTCGAAAACGGTTTCGATCACTGTACCGACACCTTCGGCAATCGCATTTAATACTACAAATTGCGCCTGCATGTCCGTTGGGAATGCAGGGTGCGGTGCAGTACGGATATTAACGGCTTTAGGACGACGACCGTGCATGTTCAGCTCGATCCAATCTTTGCCCGTGGTAATTTCGGCTCCGCATTCACGCAATTTATCCAATACGGCTTCAAGCAATAAAGGATCCGTATCTTTGCACTTTACGCGACCACCAGTCACAGCAGCAGCCACTAAATAGGTGCCGGTTTCAATACGGTCAGGCAGAACATCGAAATGACAGCCGTGAAGTTTTTCAACGCCATCAATCACAAGAGTATCTGTGCCAGCACCTTCAATCTTCGCGCCCATGGCAATCAAACAATTGGCCAAGTCGACGACTTCTGGTTCGCGCGCTGCGTTTTTAATAACCGAACGGCCCTCGGCTAATACTGCAGCCATCAGAATATTTTCAGTGCCGGTTACCGTGACGGTATCGCAAAAGAATTCAGCGCCTTTTAACCGGCCACCCGGTACATGTGCTTTGATGTAACCATCAAGCACTTCAACTTCAGCGCCCAAGGCTTCCATACCGCGTAAGTGCAAGTCGACGGGGCGACTGCCAATCGCACAACCACCCGGCAAAGAGACTTCTGCTTCGCCATAGCGAGCCAATAGCGGACCTAATACCAAGATAGAAGCACGCATAGTGCGTACTAAATCATATGGAGCAACGCAGCTTTTCATTTCGGCACAGTCAGTTTCAACCGACATGTCTTCATTAATTGCGACTTGCACGCCCATGCATCCCAGTAGCTCTAGCATGGTAGTGATGTCGTGTAGGTGCGGTAAGTTACCGACCTGCATCACGCCTTCTGCGAGCAAGGTAGCTGCCAAAATAGGCAGGGCTGAGTTTTTGGCGCCCGAAATACGGATCTCACCATCTAGACGGTGGCCGCCTTCGATTCTTAATTTTTCCATACGGGGCTCTTATGCATCGGCCTTTTCGGCTGGCGTAAAGGTGCGGATAGACACAGCGTGTAAGCTGCCATCAACAATATAAGGATTCAGGATTTTGTACACGTACTGCTGGCGTTTGACAGCATTCAGGCCTTCAAAGGCTTCACCTACGCCCATTATTTCCTTAACGTAGCCATCTACGACGGACCAAGTAACTTCTGGCGCTTCAGATTGTAAAACTTCTAAAATTTCTGCTGGAGACATGACCGCTCTACCACTTAATACTTGCAAAGCCGGCAATCATAGCGGATTTCTTGATCAGGGCGAAGTGATACCCGTGGATTAGACCGTAACTTTTGGTACAGCCCTAAGTACGAACAGGCTAGGCCAGCAGTGGCTCGAATACGTCATCAAGATCACTCACCGTCAAAATAGGACGCATATGATCGGGTAAGTGCTCAATACTCAATGTAACCCCACTGGCATCAGCAACACGCATCCACTCCAATAAAAGCGCAACGCCCGCACTGCTGGCTTGCTCAACAGCACTCATATCAACACTCCACTTACCACCACTGTTGCGTATCAGCTCAGCGCCTTGGCGAGCTAAAGCTGTCACAGTGGAGCTATTTAAGTCGCCATTAAGATAAGCGTGCTGATTGGATTCCGACTGCAGTTTTGCCACCGCCATTGCCTTAACCTTCCGCTTTGTTAAATAAGAAGCGACCAATCAGCTCTTCAAGCACTAAAGCAGATTGAGTGTCATCAATCCAATCACCTTGTTTCAGATACTCCATTTCTGCGCCTACCGTCAGGCCAATGTACTTCTCACCCAGTAAGCCTGAGGTCAAAATCGCAGCAGAGCTATCCGTCGACAAGGTGCTCATGCTTTTATTAATTTCCATCTCGACCACCGCGGAATAACGTTCAGCATCAAGATAAATCTTTGTCACTTGGCCAATATTCACACCCGCCATGGATACTTTTGCACGTTCTTTCAAACCACCTAGGTTCTCAAAATGCGCCTTTAGCGTGTAGGTATCACCTGTCGACTGCATGGACAATCCGCTAACGCGCAATGCCATCAACACCAGAGCAATAACACCCATAATCATGAAAGCACCAACGGCCAATTCGATATAACGCATACGCATAATTAAATGCCTCCTAACATGACCGCAGTCAAAACGAAATCCAGCCCGAGAACGGCCAATGAAGAAATAACCACCGTTTGAGTGGTTGCTTTACCAATACCTTCTGATGTCGGTACAGAGTCGTAGCCCTGATATACCGCAATCCAAGTAATCACCATGCCGAACACACAGGATTTAATTAATCCTTTTATAACGTCTTCGTAGAAAACGACCGAAGCCTGCATGTTGCCCCAGTAGCTGCCGCCATCAATGCCTAGTAAATCGACCGCAACAAAAGCACCACCCCAAATACCAACCGTACTAAAGATAAGAGCTAATATCGGCATAGCAATCATGCCAGCCCATAAACGCGGCGTAATTACTCGCTTGAGCGGATCAACACCCATCATTTCCATGGCCGACAACTGCTCGGTGGCTTTCATCAAACCAATTTCGGCAGTTAATGCCGATCCGGCACGCCCAGCAAATAATAATGCGGCAATCACAGGACCGAGTTCACGCAACAAGGTTAGCGATACCAAAGTACCCAAGGCTGAGTCAGAGCCAAATTTCACTAAAATGGTGTACCCCTGCAAACTCAGCACCATACCAACAAAAAAGCCGGCCACGGCAATAATGCTTAACGAACGCACGCCAACCGAATAAATCTGGCGAATAAGATCAGAAAAGCCCGCACTACCGGGGCCACCCCAGCCTAACGAGTTCAAAAATAGCAGCGTGGCACGCCCTAGCGACTCGATAGTCGACACACCCGACTGGCCCAGCGACTGCAATTTATTCAGCATCACTGGCCTCCTGAAAGTAAATCATGACGGTAGTCTGGTGCAGGATAATGGAACGGCACAGGGCCATCAGGATCACCATTTAAGAATTGTCGTACTTCTGCGTTACCGCTTTGACGTAGCTCTTCAGGCGAACCAAAGCCAATCACTTTGCCACCCGACAACAAGCATAAGTAGTCGGCAATCGAACACGATTCATCTACATCATGCGACACCAACAAACTGGTAAGACCAAGCGCTTCGTTTAAACCGCGAATCAAACGTACAATCATTCCCATAGAAATGGGATCAAGACCGGTAAACGGCTCGTCGTACATAATAATTTCAGGGTCCATCGCAATCGAACGCGCTAACGCCACTCGACGAATCATGCCACCCGATAATTCAGCAGGCGATAAATCGCGAGCACCACGTAAACCGACCGCTTCAAGCTTCATTAGTACTAAGTCGCGAATCATAGACTCTGGTAAGTCGGTGTGAACACGTAACGGAAAAGCGACGTTTTCAAACACACTTAAATCAGTAAACAAACCGCTGGTTTGAAACAACATACCCATCTTACGTTTACGTAAATCGAGTAATTCTGTGCGTTTTAACTGAGTAACATCCTGCCCGTCCACCACTACAGTTCCGCTATCTGGCTTCAACTGACCACCGATTAAACGCAACAGAGTCGTCTTACCTGTGCCACTGGGCCCCATGATGGCGGTGATTTTGCCTTTCGGAAAATCCACATCGAGATTGTCATATATCAGCCGATCTCCTCGACTGAATGACAACCCACGAATGGACACATATGGTTGCTGGTCTGACATGCGCTAGAAACCTGTAAAAATCTGTGGCTAGCATAGCTGATTGTATCTAGCAGACCAATGCTTATCCCGCGCCCTACCCATACAGTCACCTTGAACGCTGAGTTGCAATTGCGTGCAGAATTCCCTCGGGTACAATGGCCAGCTAATTTCACAAGTCGGTCGCTACGACGTCTTACTCACTCCTACAGGAGCACTACCCGATTATGTATGCTGAATATGGCGCCGTACTGCTTGGTTTAATTGTTTTAGTGTGGAGCGCCGACAAATTCGTGATTGGCGCAGCAGCCACTGCTCGTCATCTTGGCATGTCACCATTACTGGTTGGCCTTACCATTGTTTCGATTGGTACTTCGGCACCGGAAATGTTCGTTTCGGCAATGGCCGCTATTGATGGCGCAGGTAACCTAGCCATCGGCAATGCACTCGGCTCAAACATTACCAATATTCTGCTGGTTCTCGGGGTCACGGCACTGATCGCCCCGATTGCTCTGCAGCGCTCATTATTAAAGAAAGAACTACCACTACTACTATTGGTAAGCATCATCGGCGGTCTCACGCTGATGGATCTAGAACTAAATCTCATTGATGCGGCCATCCTGATCGTGGCTCTTATCATCGCCTTGTACCTAATGTTTCTTGATTCCAGCGAAAGCGGCGAAGCGGTTGTCGATGAAGATGAAGCCGCTGAAATCGAAAACACCAATATGAAGTCGGCCATATTTTGGCTAGTCATTGGTTTAGCGGCACTCATGGTGAGTTCTAAGCTATTAGTTTGGGGCTCGACCGGCATTGCTCAGGCCTTTGGTGTGAGTGATTTAGTGATCGGTTTAACCATCGTTGCCATCGGCACGAGTCTGCCAGAGCTAGCAGCTTCAGTAGCCAGTGCATTAAAAGGCCATCATGATATTGCGATTGGAAACGTCATTGGCTCCAACATATTCAACCTATTAGCGGTTATGCCTATCCCTGGTTTGTTGGCGGTAACAGCGGTAGAGCCGATGGCATTCGAACGCGACTATATGGTCATGATGGGCGCGACTATTATGCTCATTGCCTTGTTCGCTATTAACTACCGTAAGGGCACTATGGGGCGTGTATCGGGTCTACTTATGATCTTCGCCTATATTGCTTATCTTGTTTCACTTTTTTACACGGCTTAATTATTTATGACGACTGCACAATTATTTAATTTTATTTCCTCAGCAGAGCGTACGATCAAACTCGAACAGCAAGCCGTTGCGCGCCTAGCCGACTACCTTGATGAGCATTTTACTCGCGCCTGCCAAATGATCATTCAATGTCGAGGTCGTGTTGTCGTTACCGGCATGGGCAAGTCGGGACATATCGGCAATAAAATTGCTGCCACCTTAGCCAGTACCGGCACACCCGCCTTCTTCGTTCACCCAGGTGAAGCCAGTCACGGCGACATGGGTATGATCACCGCCGCCGACGTCGTAATAGCGCTATCAAACTCAGGCGAAACAAACGAAGTGACTAGCATGTTGCCGTTGCTCAAGCGCATGGGAACACCACTAATCAGCATGACTGGCAATCCTTCATCAACATTAGCAAAAGCGGCCAACAGCCACCTTTATACCGGTGTTGAACAAGAAGCTTGCCCGCTGGATTTAGCACCAACATCATCGACCACCGCTGCATTGGTCATGGGTGATGCACTAGCCATTGCCTTATTAGAAGCGAAAGGATTTACCGCTGAAGACTTCGCCTTTTCACATCCCGGCGGTAGCCTAGGTCGTCGTTTGCTGCTGAAAGTCGAAGATATTATGCACAGTGGCGACCAATTACCCGTCGTGAATACCAGCACACGTTTATCCGAAGCACTATTGGTAGTCACATCGAAAGGTTTGGGCATGACCACAGTACAAGATGACAATGGCGATTTAGCCGGTATTTTTACCGATGGCGATTTACGTCGTGCTATCGACCAAGGCGTTGACATCCGTGCCTGCTCAATGAGCGATATAATGACGGCTAATTGTAAAACAACGACGCAGGGCATCTTGGCAGCTGAAGCATTGAAAATCATGGAAGACAATAAAATTAACGCCTTAGTAGTAAAAGATGAACAACGTACTGTGGGCGTTGTCACCATGCACGACATGCTACGCGCAGGCGTTATCTAATGCGTAAACGTTACTTGCTGCTACTGTTAACCTTGATATTTGGCTTAGCCTTAATCGCGGTTGATCGCTACACCCAAGAGCTAAATCAGCCCTTGAGTGAACAGCAAAGTAACGAAGCCGATTACTATGGAGAGACGCTACTCAACTGGCACTATGGTGAGGATGGTAAACTTGGGCAGACCTTTCGAGCCCAACGTTCAGATCACTATCCCCTAATAGGCGTGACCCGTTTTTTCGCACCTATGATCACCACGCGAGATGATCGTGGCCAAATCTGGCAAGTCACCGCCAAAGAAGGGTCGCTAAAAGACGACGAGCAAGTTATTCGTTTTAACCAGACAGTGCGGATCGAGCCCATAAATACTGGCGAACAAACTACCGATGCCATGCTGATTGAAACCGAAGCATTAACCTATGATATTCGTGAGCAAATTGCAGCGACCGATTTACTGGTCACCATGACAGGGCCGGGTAGCCGCGCGACCGCAACAGGCATGACTCTGGATGTTAACCGCCAGCGTATGGAACTGAAAACCGGGGTAAAGACTATTTATGTACCCGAACAATAAGCACACCAACACTATGAAAAACAGCGCCCGTGCGTTATTTATTTTGGCCGTGAGCAGCATCAGTCAGCTAGCACTTGCCCTACCCGATGACTGGCAACAGGAAATGACTATATTATCCGACCGCGCAGAAATCGACCGCAAAGCGGGTACGGTTATCTACGAAGGTAACGTCATTCTGACTCAAGGCACGTTGCGTATTGAATCCGAACGATTGATGATTTTACGTAGCGGCAACACGCTCGAAAAAGCCGTAGCCGAAGGCAATAATGGGGAACCAGCGCGCTATCAACAACAAGTGACCGCTGGTAAACCTATGACTCGCGCTCATGGTGATCGGATTGACTATTTTGCCGCACGCCGCCAAGTTACACTGACCGGCGACTCGCAATTAGAACAAGATGGCAACCTATTTAGTGGCGAGCATATCGTCTACGACATGGACAAAGAAACCGTCAAAGCCGACGGCGGCACACGCAACGACAGCCAAGCTACGCCAGACAGCGGCTCTTCTGGCGATCGTCGTATTAAAGTTATTATCCAACCGCAACAGGCCACTGATGAAAACGCTGAAAGCTGAACACCTAGCGAAAAGTTACAACGGCCGTGAAGTGGTAAAAGATGTATCCATGTCGGTACACAGCGGTCAAATTGTTGGTTTGCTTGGCCCTAACGGGGCAGGCAAAACGACCTGTTTTTATATGATCGTTAATCTTGTGCAAGCCGACAAAGGACGTATCAAGATCGACGACGAAGACCTGAGCCACCTGCCTATGCATGGGCGCGCGCAACGAGGAATCGGTTACTTACCCCAAGAAGCCTCGATTTTTCGTAAGCTCAGCGTGGCCGACAATATCCTCGCAATTTTAGAAACGCGTAAGGATCTAAATCGCAAACAACGATTAGAGCGCCTTGAAGGATTGCTCGATGAGTTCCACATTCAGCACATCCGCGCAAGCTTAGGCATGTCGTTATCAGGAGGCGAACGTCGACGCGTAGAGATAGCTCGCGCATTAGCTGCAGAGCCATCTTTCATCCTACTGGATGAGCCATTCGCAGGGGTTGACCCCATTTCCGTATCCGACATCATGGATATTATTCGGCAGCTGAAAAACCGCGGCATCGGCGTACTGATCACCGACCACAATGTGCGTGAGACCCTCGCCATCTGTGAAAAAGCCTATATTGTCGGCGGGGGCCATATCATTGCGGAAGGCACCGCAGAAGAAGTTTTAGCGAACGAACAAGTGCGAAAAGTTTACCTTGGTAACGATTTCCGCCTTTGATTCTAGCCCCCTCATCAGGCTATGATCGAATCAATCGGGTTTCGTGCTTGCAAGATAGATTCCATAAGCACAGGCTTAGCCTATAATGCATAAACACTATTTTTCTGCCGTAGATAGGTAATCGTTAAGTTTCCATGAAAGCGTCTCTCCAGTTAAAGATGGGTCAGCAACTGACCATGACCCCTCAGTTGCAACAAGCCATCCGCCTACTCCAGTTGTCCACCTTGGACTTACAGCAGGAGATTCAGGAGGCGCTCGACTCCAATCCGATGTTAGAAACGGATGAGTACGACGATCCGAATCCTGAGGTAGAAGCACACCGTGGTGAAAAAACTGAACAAGAACAAAACGAAATAGATCACGAAGCCCGAGAGCGTTCTGAAGACAATCACACGCTCGATGAACAATGGTCTGACGATAAAATTCCAGAAGATCTACCCAACGACAGCGAATGGGAAGATACCTACCAAACCACTGCCAGCGTTTCCTCCAGCAGTGGTAGTAGTGGCGCAATAGACGACGATTTCGATTACGACTCTCGTCATGCCACCACCGATAGCCTACAAGACCACCTTTTGTGGCAGCTTAATCTCACACCGATGAGTGATACCGATCGCGAAATCGCCTTAATGCTGATTGATGGCACAGACGACGATGGCTACTTACACACCACTGTCGACGATATTCTCACCAGCCTTGATCCAGCATTAGAAGTTGAAGAAGACGAAATCATGGCAGTGCTGCATCGCCTGCAGCAATTTGACCCTGCCGGTGTGTTCTGCGTCGACTTGCGTGAATGCCTGTTACTACAATTGCAGCAGCTACCAGAAGCAACGCCTTGGTTAGCAGAAGCCAAACTCGTGATTCGTGAACACATCGAGTTACTCGGCAGTCGTGATTATCCAACGCTGATGCGTAAAGCAAAATTAAAAGAAGAAGCGCTCAAAGATGTGCTGCGCTTAATTAAAGAACTCAATCCAAAACCGGGCTCAGGCATCTCTCCTGATCAATCTGAATATGTCATTCCCGATGTTTTAGTGCGTAATATTCGTGACGAATGGCGAGTCGAACTCAACCCCGAAATCGCACCGCGTCTGCGCGTCAATGCCGATTATGCGTCTCTAGTTCGCCGCTCCGATAACAGCACCGACAACGCTTTCCTCAAAGACCACCTGCAAGAAGCTCGCTGGTTCATTAAAAGCTTACAAAGCCGCAATGAAACCCTACTCAAGGTGGCAACTAAGATCGTCGAATATCAGATCGAGTTCTTCGAAGAAGGCGAAGAAAAAATGAAACCACTGGTTCTGCACGACATTGCCGAAGCCGTGGGCATGCATGAATCGACAATTTCTCGTGTTACCACGCAGAAATTTATGCACACCCCTCGTGGTATTTTTGAGCTGAAATATTTCTTCTCAAGCCACGTCAGTACCGATAGCGGTGGTGAATGTTCATCTACCGCAATTCGTGCCATGATCAAAAAACTAATTTCTGAAGAAAATGCCCGTAAGCCATTAAGCGACAATAAAATCGCGGCATTACTAGGCGACAAAGGCATCCAGGTCGCGCGCCGTACCGTTGCTAAGTACCGCGAGGCCATGATGATTCCGCCCTCTAACGAGCGCAAACAGCTTATCTGACGATCAACAACGAGCCAGTAGACAAAAAGGAGACTGGGCATGCAAATCAATATCAGTGGTCACCACGTAGATGTAACCGAAGCAATGCAGGGATACGTTGAGGAAAAGATGTCAAAGCTGACACGTCACTTTGACAACATCACTACCGGACAGGTTACTCTGACCGTTGAAAAGGGCCGCCAAGTAGCGGAAGCAACCATTCACGTAACAGGTACAGATATCCATGCCAAGTCAGAGCATGATGATATGTATGCTGCCATTGACTTAATGACTGACAAGCTCGATCGACAAGTGTTAAAACACAAAGAAAAAACAGTCGCGCGGCTACACGGACAAGGCTAACTCCATGACACTTCGCATTGACGATATCCTCTCACCAACACACACCTTGGTGGACGCAGAGGTATCCAGCAAAAAAAAGTTGCTGGAATTCCTAGCAGGATTGGTCGCTGAATCCATCAGCGATAGCTCAGCGGATGAAATCTATGAGCGACTACTCGGACGCGAACGTCTGGGTAGTACCGGCATAGGGGAAGGCATTGCCATTCCCCATTGTCGGTTGCCTCAGTGTGAACAGGCCTTTGGCGTGCTATTACGCCTTGCCGAGCCAATCGACTTCGACGCCATTGACGGCAAACCAGTAGATTTGGTGTTCGCACTCTTAGTACCAGAAGAAGCAACGGAAGAACATTTGCAGGTATTGGCAATGTTGGCCCGTAATTTCAATGAAGAGTCGTATCGCAGTGCATTACGTTGCGCTCCGGACAATCGTCAACTATTCCAGCGCGCAGCCGCCGGAACTTAATACCACAAGGAATGTAGGCCCATGCGTTTGGTAGTGATTAGCGGCCGATCCGGCTCAGGTAAATCCAGTGCACTGCATGTACTGGAAGATCTCGGATTTTATTGCATCGACAACCTACCCATTGGTCTACTTCCCGCCCTGGCCGAACAAGCCAACGGCAATGAAAAACTCACCCAAATTGCTGTAAGCGTTGATGCTCGCAATCTTGCTCATGCGGTTGACCGCATCGAGTTAGTGTTACGCGACCTCCCGCACGACCATTACAAGCTCGATGTGGTTTATCTCGATGCCAGTGAAAAAGTCTTATTGCAACGATTTAGCGCCACGCGCCGAAAGCACCCTCTTACCAGTAAGAAGATCTCGCTAGCAGAAGCCATTGAGCAAGAAAAAGAACTGCTCGATCCACTGGCGAATATGGCCGATTTAACGCTCGATACCACGCATATGTCGGTACATGAGCTGCGCAGCTTAATTCGATTACGTGTGGCCGATAAACGCGACGGCGATATGTCGATCCTGTTTGAATCCTTTGGCTTTAAGCACGGTATTCCCATCGATGCCGACTATGTATTCGATGTCCGCCATCTACCTAACCCCTACTGGGATGAAAGTTTGCGGCACCACACGGGGTTAGAGCAGCCGGTACAAGCGTTTTTGAGTCAGTACGATGACGTCAAAGATATGCAACAAAGTATTAGTGAATTTATGCAACGCTGGATGCCGCGTTTTGTTGATGCCAACCGCAGCTACATGACCATCGCCATTGGCTGCACAGGTGGTCAACATAGATCTGTGTATATGGCAGAGCAACTGACAGCAGAATTCCAGCAATATTATCCCAACGTGCAAGTTCGTCACCGTGAACTCGCGCGGCTTTCCGAATCGACAGGCCATTAATTCATGATCAGTACCCAAATAACAATTATCAATAAACTGGGTCTACATGCCCGTGCAGCGGCCAAATTAGTCTCTACAGCGTCTGCTTTTTCTAGCCAAGTAAAAGTCGGTTATCCCGGCCGGTTGGTTGATGGCAAAAGCATTATGGCCGTCATGATGTTGGCCGCGAGCAAAGGTACCGAGATCCAACTTCAAGCCGAAGGTAGTGACGAAGCAGAAGCCATTACCGCGCTCCAAGACCTTATCAATCGTTTCTTCGACGAAGGTGAATAATCCGCTATAAAACAGCAAATTAGCGCTAATACTGCGAGTACTTTCATGGTATATAGGCGCTATTCAGGCTAGAATTCTGGTCAACTCCTGCGCAACCAGAGCCATCCCATGGGACAACATACGGAAAAGGCAAAAGCCAAACTGCATAGCCTTAACGCCGCCCTAGAGAGTGGTGCTTTGGCCAAGGTTCAGCGCATCCTAAATTCGGGTTTAGCACCCGTAGACGTCGCCCATTTAATCGAATCCTCTCCGCCTAAGGCCCGTAAAATTTTATGGGAGTTAGTTGATAAAGAGCTCGAGGGTGAAGTTCTTCAATACCTAAGCGAAGAACTACAAAGCCATTTCTTATCGGATATGAGCGCGGCTGAAGTTGTCGACATGACCGCCGACCTCGACACCGATGACGTGGCCGACATGTTGCAACAACTTCCTGAGCGTGTGACTCAAGAAGTTCTAAATTCGATGGACCAAGTCGATCGAGCGCGAGTGGAGGCCATCTTAGGCTATCCAGAAGACAGCGCCGGTGGCTTGATGAACACGGATACCGTGACGATTCGCCCAGAGATTACTTTGGACGTTGTGTTGCGCTATTTACGCCGGCATAAATCATTGCCGGCCATGACCGATAATCTTTTGGTGGTAAACCGACAAAACGAATTCATCGGTTTGTTACCCGTCAGTAAACTACTGGTCAGTGACCCACAACAAACTGTGCGTGAAGTCATGACCACGGACGCTAAAATCATTCCAGCGACCATGCACGACACTGACGTGGCCAAGCTGTTCGAACGTCACGACTTAGTTTCTGCACCGGTTGTAGACGCCGCAGGCGTGCTCATCGGTCGAATCACCATCGATGACGTGGTTGACGTTATCCGCGAAACCGCCGACCACTCGTTGATGAGTATGGCTGGTTTGGATGAAGACGAAGATACCTTCGCACCGGCACTAAAAACCAGTCGCCGACGCGCGGTGTGGCTAGGGATCAACTTAATCACCGCCCTCGCCGCCTCGGCCGTGATTGGATTGTTCGATAAAACCATCGAGCAGGTCGTTGCCTTAGCCGTGCTAATGCCGATTGTCGCCAGCATGGGCGGTATTGCAGGCAGCCAAGTACTGACACTGGTTATTCGCGGCCAAGCACTAGGACACCTCAGCGGCGCCAACTTCCGCTGGCTCTTCAATCGTGAACTCATTGTCGCTGGAATCAACGGGATATTATGGGCTGTCGTAATTGCCATTGTGACATTTGCATGGTTTCACGACATAAAAATTGCCCTGATTATTGGCAGTTCGATTATCATTAACCTCATGGTCGCCGCCATCACTGGCGCGGCATTGCCCTTGATATTAAAAGCACGCGGAATTGACCCAGCCTTAGCGGGCGGTGTAATCCTCACCACAGTCACCGACGTCGTTGGTTTTATGACATTCTTAGGGCTGGCAACCCTGTTCTACCTGTAACCCGGTATCCCGATTTTATGAGCAAGTATTACGACGACGATGATTTTGACGATGGCGAAATCAGCAAATCACAATTAAAGCGCGACATGCACCGTTTCCAAGCTTTAGGCGAAACCCTAAGCAACTTGGCGCCTGCAAAATGGGATACCCTCCCAATTAGCGAAACGCTGAAAAATGCCTTAGTAGAAAGTCGACGCATCACTAAACATGAAGCCCGTCGTCGTCATTTTCAATACATCGGTAAAATCATGCGCGACGAAGACCTCGACGCCATTCAAACCGCGGTAGACAAACTCGACCCGTCGAGCGAACTGCACGGTCGTTTGATCAAACAGCAAGAACAATGGCGTTCACGCTTACTCGATGATGCCAATGGCTTGAATGATTTTATCGAAGAATATCCGGATGTTGATCGTCAGCAACTGCGAAACTTAGTGCGTAATGCACAAAAAGAAATGAGCAGCGAACCGCCAAAGCCAGGGACAAATTTTAAGAAGTTGTTTCAGTTTATTCGCACCCAGATGCAAAACTGATTTCTGAGTGTCGCTGTAGGAGGTACTCAGGGAGCGCCAGCGAGCAGTACCGAAAGCGTTGAGATATTCTCAGAACCTATCGCGATTACCAACAAAAAGCGTTCGTTGAATCGCTCCTACACATAAAACGCCCTCCGGCAGGACGCCGGATAAGGCCAGTCCGAGGAGAGGATGGGATAAGATCCCCGAGAAAGAAGAACCGTTAACGCTAAAAAATCACCCGCGCAATAACGGCATTTTCTCACGTACATCCTGCACTCGTTGCAAATCAATCTCGGCACTTGTAACGCCCATATCATGGTCAAGCTCGGTCATAACCTTGCCCCAAGGATCAATGATCTGCGAATGCCCCCATGTTTGCCGTTTAGTATCGTGCCAGCCACATTGGTTAGCGGCAACAACGTAGCATTGCTGTTCTATCGCGCGAGCGCGCAATAAGGTTTGCCAATGCACTTCACCGGTGGTGTAGGTGAATGCCGCAGGGACAACAAGAATTTCAGCCCCTAAATCGCGTAGTGCTTGAAAGTGTTCTGGAAAGCGCAAATCAAAACAAATCGCTAACCCTATTTTCCCTACTGGGCTATCAACCACCAGCAGCTCGCTGCCCGGAGCGAAGCGTTCTGATTCAGCATAGCGACCTTGGCTGTCGCCAACATTAACGTCGAATAAATGAATTTTATCGTAGCGACTAACCAGCTCACCTTGCGCATTAAATACCAATAACGCAGAACGCACGCGTGGATCACCGTCTGGACATAGCTGAGGAATGGCACCCACCAGCAACCAAACACCGTAATGCTGAGCTTGTTGCGCGAACCATTCAGTGTATTCGGTGCTTTCTGCAATGTGATGATATTGGCTACCATCCATGCACAAACACATTTCAGGTAACAAAATAACTGTGGCGCCAGTACTTGCTGCATCGGCAATTAAAATCGCCAATTGCGCTTTATTCGCTTCAATGTCGCTACCGGCATTATTTTGCACTACAGCTATCTGATTCATCATTATTCGTCGTCCGAACCAAAGATATTGAAGATATTAAACACGCTGAAAATACGGCTTTTAATTCCGCGTTTTTTCTTACCATCGACTTGGTTGTCAAAAGCTTGATTAATTTCCATCACTGGCTGTTGCCAAGTGCCTTTGACATCGTAACTAGCACTGGTAAAGCGTTCTAATTCGTCACCAATTAACTTTTCGGTCACGTAAACCGAGGCGGCAATCGGCGGAGCAAAACCCGCTAATACAGCGACCAAGGGCAAGGTGCTGGTAACAGGGAATGTCACCGCCAACTTCATATCCAAGTCGCCTGTATTCAGATTGGTCGCTCCAGAGGTCAGGAACTTCCCGCCGGGGCCTTCAACACTTAGCGGTTCTGATAAAGTCAGTAAACCAGCCTCTATTTTGGCTTTCCCCTTTAACGTATCAAATGCCAAACCTGATTGATAAATATCAGAAAAATCGAGGCGCAAACGCCGCGCTATCGAATTGAAATTCAGCGCTCCAAACGCACGTAAAGCGCCGGTGCCTTCCGCTTGCAACGATCCATCTTTGATTCGCACACTAACATCTCCCTGCAAGGTCTCGGTATCGAAACCCAGCGGCGACCCCTGCCAATTAAGCGCCAGCGTTGATTGTAGATCTTTGCCTTCGATCGCTGCCGACTGACGGAATGCACGTTGCACTTTACCGATGTCAGAGCCTTTAATCGTCATATCATAGAGGCGAGTATCATGGATACCGTCGGTATAATCCCAATCCATTTTCCCGCTAACGTTTAAGCCCTTCATGTCGCTATCAAGAATATTAACCGTTAATCCTTGCTTGCTCGGACGACTGGTAATTTGCCAGCGACCATAGTTGCGAGTACCGACATACAATTCCTGCAAGGTCATATCCAAGGCAGGTAGCACCGCGGGATCGAGGTCTTGTAGTGGATCAACAGTCTCAGGAATATCATCACCCTCGGCAACAACTACCGCTTCTTCTTCAGGCATGTGGATATAGTCGAGCAACATCACTATAGGCTCATCACCAGGATGAATAACGACGGTACCACGCGTTACGTCGCTATCAACTTGCAGCGTCCAGTCGTTAGCATCTTGACGTCCGGCAATACGAGTAATGCCCATGGGAATATCCCAAGCATCCAAGCCTGACAAGGTAATGTCGATGCTTTCGACCGGGTTAGGAGCAGCCTCAACGGTACGTCCATTCGGTCCTTTCTTTGGTGCTGGCTCGGCATCCAGCAACGCCATCATATGATTCCAAACATCAAACCAAGGTTCAGCGTCTAAGGTTTCATCAATAGTGCCACTGATAATAATGCCCGAATTATCCGGCATGACAGGCTCGGTGCCATCCAATGTCACATGACCACGATCGACACCATCCTTGCCAAGCCCTAACTCTGCTCGTAAAAAATCATCGTAATTCAACGTAATGCTGGTGATATCACTAGGTTTAATCTGAGCAATAAGTGAACGAGGGGTGTCCGTTAACTTACCTGCAGGAAATGGTAGATCAACCAAGGTTCCAACGAGATCCGATTCGACGTCCAGTTGCACACCACCGCGACTCGCAGGACGAACATCTAAACTGGCCTGATAATTTAGTTCGCCGCTAATAGGATCAAGCAAAAATACGGGCATCCACTGTTTAAAATCCTGCCACGTGGCTTTGCCAGAACCATCAAGGTGAATATCAAAACCGCCATCCACCACAGTCGATTTCATAGTGGCTGCGAACGAGCCACCGAGTAAACCGGCCGTTAGGCCTTTCGAGCTCAAGCCTTCTTCTGTGCTGAAATGAATGGTTCCGTTTACGGGTGCTAACTCTAAGTCCAGCTCGCCTAAGTGCAAACGCGTATTGGTTAATTGGCTGTCTAATTGCACACTAGGGCTACTATCCGGCTTACCCAATAGCATCTGTAAACGTAAGCTACTCTCGATTTGGCCGTTGGCTTGCCACTGATCAAATGCATGATCAACCAGTGTTTGAATGGGTGTCTCGGTAAAATAGCGCATGCCCTCACCCGCATCCCCCGCTATTTGGCCAACGACATTTAACTGCGTGCCATCTTTAGTGTCGCGAATTCGTACACGACTGCTATTCGCTAATAAATCCCCACCAAGGGTTTGACCTTGATCAATCCAAATATCAACGTTTGGAGCGTCTAATAAGACTCGACCACTCACGTGTTCTATTGCTGGCCACTCGTCTAAATAGGTTACTTTGACGTCATCGGCTGCGAGATAAAGCTGGGTTGTTAAACTGTTGTGCGGAACATCACTGCCCACATGGCCATTTAATACAAAGCCAACATCTTGCAATGTGCCCCCATCAAGACCGTTATCCAAAAACTCATTAATGGCAGGATCAAGAATATCCGGCACTAGTGCCGTTTGCAGTTCTTGCGGTGCTTTAGCAACTCCCAACATAAGCGCAATATTGTACTCAACATCGGTATCTCGGCGTGGTATGCGCATGGCTAAGTCACCATGCACCGGTGTTCCTTCAAGATTTGCGCGTAACTTATCCAGCTTTAACCGGAAAAACTCAGGCTCAATTTTCCAATAAAAATTAGCCGATACGTCCGTTAAATCCCACGGCGATTGATAAATATCCGGCAGATGCATAGTTAACGTCGGATCGCTAATCGCCACTACACCCGCGTTGGGTTGCAGATGTAATTTACCTTCTGCGTTATCAAACGAAGGAATGCCATGAAATGGCTGCGTGCTTAAACCTGCAAGGTTGGCGCGAATATCAACCTTCCACGGTTCTCCTCCGACTAAACTTGGTAAAACAGCCACACGTACATCACTGGCTTTACCCTCAGGTGCAATGTTGTCGACATATTGGCTAAAGCGTTCCGGCAATAAATCATGGCGTAAAATAAAGTCGCCGGTTTTACGAATATCGATATCGGGGACGGCAATCTGAAACCCTTTTTGCTGAGCCAAAGACACCGAACTAACACGTAATTGCGAGAACGGCAGCGGTTCATCGAATTCAGGTAAAACACGTACATGCCAATCGCTGCCAGTACGGATACCACTGGCGAGCACTGAGCCGTTGTTCAAATTCAGGGGTTTTGCACCGGTTTCAACGTGCAATGCAGGAATTTTTGCAGCGACATATATGGCATTTAAATCGCCATCACGAATGCTGAGCCAACCCTCGGCACCGCCCTCAAAACGCGAAACATGGAGATTTTGCGGCAACTCATTGGGAATCCAACGTGTCCATTCTTGGTTATCAACACGTAAATATACTTCACCGTGCTGCTCACCCCATGGCCATAGCGGCCCTTCTAGAGCCGCACTAACAAAGATATCGGCAAGCTGCTCGCGCCCCCAAGCAATCGTTCCTTCTAACGCATGATCTTGGCCTTGGTTACGCCAAACGAGCTGTTTAATCTCTAATTGCTCGTCATGTTCAAGGCTATGACTTTGCAGCGACCAGTTGGATAAAATTACCGACTGTTGCAACTCTAACCAATCCACCAGCTTACCGACTGAGTTATTCTTTTTGGATTCGTCATCCAAAGTCGCTTGTTCATCCGTAGCTGCAGGCACAATCTGCCAGTGCTCTCCCACAAACCAAGCACCATCGTCAGTTTGATGAATGGCCGCACTCGCGCCGTCAATATTAATGCGTTTAAAGACAGGCAAACGATAAAAAGCCGTGGCACTTAAATCGAGTTCAGCTTCAATGCTCGTCACCACCAAACCATCGTTCTCATCGCCAATGCTGAGATCATCGACATGCACGACCGGCGATAATAAATTCCAATCGCCGCGCAATTGTCGAATGGTTACTGGCTGCTTTAATTGCTCGCTGAGTACTCGTTCGAGGTCCGGCTTGAAGGTTTCTATCAGAGGGATTAGTTGACGACCAAGACTGGTATATAAGGCAAGCGCCACCATTGCCACAACGATGGTGATCCAGATTTGGGTCCAAATAGAGCGAAAACGATTCATGTTTCGCCCTATTGCAGGATGATGTCGTATTGATCTTGAGTGTATTGGCTCTCAACCTGCAATTTAATGGCCTTGCCAATAAATGCTTCAAGGTCAGCCAATCCGTGGCTATCTTCATCTAACAGGCGGTCGACAACTTGCTGACTGGCGAGCACAGAATACGTACCCGCTTCGTAGGCTCGTTCCTCCCGCAGAATTTCACGGAATATTTCGTAGCAAATGGTTTCGGCGGTTTTTACCGAACCGCGTCCATCGCACGCCTTACACGGCTCCATCAGCATATGCTCAAGGCTTTCACGGGTACGCTTGCGCGTCATTTCCACTAAACCTAATTCTGACACGCCGCTAATTTTGCTCTTGGTATGATCTTTCTCGAGCATTTTCTCTAACATGCGCAACACCTGACGCTGGTGCTCAGGCTCGGTCATATCAATGAAATCGAGAATGATAATGCCACCTAGATTACGCAAACGGACTTGTCGACCAATCGCAGTTGCTGCTTCCAGATTGGTTTTATAGATGGTTTCTTCTAAATTGCGACGACCAACAAAACCACCGGTGTTCACATCAATGGTGGTCATAGCTTCGGTTTGATCCACCACCAGATAACCGCCAGACTTGAGCGGAACTTTGCGCTCTAACGCCCGTTGTATTTCATCTTCGACACTATACAACTCAAAAATAGGACGCGGACCAGGATAGTATTCAACACGTTCGCTAACTTCAGGAACGTACTGCTGCGTAAAGTGCTCTATTTTTTGGAAGGTTTCGCGCGAGTCGATCAGAATCTTGCTGACCTCTGGGCGTGATAGATCACGAATAGTACGTAAGGATAGCGGCAGCTCATCATAGACTAAACTTGGCGCTTTATTATCTTTGATACGTTCTTCCAACTTGCGCCATAAGCGACGTAGATAGCGAGTATCAGCAAGGATTTCATCTTCGCCAACGCCTTCCGCAGCGGTGCGCAAAATAAAACCTGCTTCGCCGGTTAGGCCTTCGGCTTCCATACAGTTATTAACTAATTCTTTCAGGCGGTCGCGTTCACCTTCTTCTTCAATACGCTGTGACACACCAACGTGGTCAACTCCCGGCATGTACACCAAGTAGCGCGAAGGAATCGCGAGCTGAGTGGTTAGGCGCGCACCTTTAGTACTGATCGGATCTTTGGTGACTTGCACCACCAGCGACTGCCCTTCGTGCAGCAACTGGTTAATTGGCGCATTAGCATCGCCTTTACCGACTTCAGCGGCATGAATAAACGCTGCACGCTCTAAGCCGATATCCACAAACGCGGCCTGCATACCCGGCAAAACCCGAACAACCTTACCTTTGTAGATATTGCCGACTAAACCACGATGGTTCGTCCGCTCGATATAGATTTCCTGCAGTACGCCATTTTCAACCACCGCCACACGCGTTTCCGTGGGGGTGACGTTCATTAAAATTTCTGCGTTCACGAAACTCACCCGACCTGCCACACAGGTACGTTAAATTCTTTAAGCATGGCGGCTGTCTCTGTTAATGGCAGCCCGACCACATTGCTATAACTTCCTTCGATGGCATCTACGAGTATGGCTCCAAAGCCCTGAATTCCGTAGCTACCCGCTTTATCGCTGGGTTCACCCGTAGCGACATAGCATTGAATTTCTTCTTCGCTCAGACTGCGGAAATGCACCTGAGTAATTACGCTGCGCACCAACGCACGTTCGCCATTAACTAAGGCCACCGCCGTAAGCACTTGATGCGTTCGCCCCGCTAAGCGTGCCAACATCGTTGCCGCATCGGCTTCGTCTAATGGTTTTCCTAAAATTTCGCCATCAATGATGACCGAAGTATCGGACCCCAAAACCACCGCATCTGTGTGTCGTGCAGCAACGACGCGCGCTTTCTCTAACGCTAAACGCTCAACGTAAGCCTGAGCAACTTCACTGGCTTCGGGCGTTTCATCAATATCCGCGACATCTACTTCAAATCGGACACCGATTTGCGCCAACAATTCACGACGACGTGGAGAGCCCGAAGCTAAAATCAACATCAGTGCTGCATCCGACGCAAACTTTTGTAGCCTACGGTGTAAACCCAAGGCCATAGAATTGCTGACATAAACGCAGGCATCCACAAGAGTACTGGGCGGCTATCGCCATTAATCATCAGCAAGCCCCAGTAATGAATCAGCTGCTGCATCGCAATTAGCAACATAATGACAATGGCTTGTTGCAACACGTTAAATAGAAACATGCGGCGATACAAAATTTGCAGCATCAAAATATGTACTGTCACCATCACCACATGCAACCCTAATAATGTCCCTTGCTCGACATCCATCATCAGCCCTAGCGGTATGGCTAACCATAAACCAAAAACATTGGGGGCAAATAAAACCAAGGCTGTAATACACAACATTACCCATGCCGGTTGAAACCAATCCACCACCACAGGTAGTGGTAAATGTTCCAGCACGAAGGCAATAAAAATCATAAAAAACGAGAAGAAAATCGCGCGGGCGCTCATGGGTTCTCCTGCCACAATGCTGCGGGCGGTACGCGACCAGCCTCATTGGAAAATACCAATAAAAAGTGACGGCTACGATCCAGTTGCGCGGTAGGCGTTGCTGTCACACTGGCAAAAGGTTTACCCGGAATATTCTCGACCTTGTTCACCGTAGCAACCGGATAGCCACGCGGGTAACGCCCACCTAAACCAGAGCTCACCAGCATATCGCCAACCTTAATGTCGGCGGTATTTGGTACGTAGATCAGTTCAAGTTCACTTAACGAACCCGTTCCCGTTGCGATTGCCCTCACGCCATTGCGATTCACCTGAACCGGAATCGCATGGTTTGAATCCGCAATCATCAATACACGACTGGTGAGTGGCAGGACATCAATCACTTGCCCCAATAAACCATAAGCATCCAATACTGGCTGACCAATAAAGACGCCGTCTTCACCGCCCTTATTAATAATGATTTGCTGGGTAAACGGATCTGGATCTACAGATGTGATCGACGCAACAAGAACACGATCGTCGACCTGCTCTGACGCACTGAGTAATTCGCGCAGTTCAATATTTTCGGCTTCAAGGTATGCCATGCGCTGAGCACGACGCTCAAGAATAAAATTGCGAGCGGATAATTGTTTGTTCTCGCGCAGCAATTCACGACGCAAGGTCGCCGAATCGCCAAACCATTCTGCCATAGCCAAAGGCACGGTCGCCGCCTGCTGTGCAGGAGCAACAATAAAACCAACGCCATAACGTACCGGTTGTAACCACTGAAAATGACTATCAACCCACATTAGGGCCATCGACAACACGACGATCAACAAGACCCGCTGCCCTTGATAAGGCGGAATCTGAAATTGCGATTTAATGGCGCTCTACCCTGAGTAAATTCTCAAAGGTTCAACTATACCGTTTGCGCCGCTGAGGAACCAGCACGGATGCCTACTGGCCAACTATGGAGGAGAATCTTTAACGTAAAAATAATTCGGCCCCGATAATTATCGAGGCCGAATTACAATACAAAGAGGCAGGCGAAGAATGCGAACGCAGGATCAATCCAGCGCTAACATTTCCAATTGCTGTTCTGTTGCAGTTTCTAAGAACTTACCGCCGCCACGAGCAACACACGTTAATGGATCGTCGGCAACGATTACTGGCAAGCCAGTTTCTTCACTCAGCAACTTGTCCAAGTCACGCAACAAGGCACCACCGCCAGTCAGTACCATACCGCGCTCAGCCACATCAGAAGCCAATTCTGGTGGCGCTTGTTCTAGCGCACCCTTCACCGCTTGTACGATTGCGGCTAAAGATTCTTGTAGAGCTTCTAGAATTTCGTTCGAGTTCAAGGTAAAGCTACGCGGAATACCTTCGGCCAAATTACGACCGCGCACGTCAATCTCACGTACTTCGCCACCAGGATAGGCAGTGCCGATTTCTTGCTTGATACGCTCGGCGGTTGCCTCACCGATCAAGCTGCCATAATTGCGACGCACGTACGCCACAATCGCTTCGTCGAAACGGTCACCGCCGATCTTCACCGACTCGGCATAAACTACGCCACTCAGAGAGATAATGGCGATTTCAGTAGTACCACCACCGATATCCACCACCATAGAACCGCGAGCTTCATCAACCGGCAAGCCAGCACCAATAGCCGCTGCCATCGGCTCATAAATCAAATACGCACGACTAGCGCCGGCATTCATGACTGAATCGCGAATCGCTTTACGCTCAACTTTGGTTGCTTGGAACGGCACACACACCACAACACGAGGGCTTGGTGGTAAAAAACTGCTCTCGTGTACTTGTTTGATAAAGTACTGCAACATTTTTTCCGTCACTTCGAAGTCAGCGATAACGCCATCTTTTAGCGGACGAATTGCCTGAATATTGCCTGGAGTACGGCCCAACATACGCTTCGCTTCAGCGCCAACCGCCTGTACGGTTTTGCCGTTTTGTTGGATCCGGATGGCCACGACAGAAGGCTCATTTAATACGATACCTTTATCACGCATATAGATAAGCGTGTTCGCTGTACCCAAGTCGATCGACAGATCGCTGGAAAACAAACCTCGTAGCTTCTTAAACATCCAATTATGTTCCTGTAAACGGGTGGCAAAAAATTGCTGTAACTCTAGCAACGGCAGGGATTTAGGGCAAGGCGCATTTGTGCTACGCTCGCAGCTTCTTCACAGTCATCATCACTGGAGTATGCACATGGCTCTGGACCAAGATCAGGTTCGTGACATTGCCGACTTATCTCGTTTACAACTCGACGAGACACAAATCGCGGAATATCAGACAAATCTCAGCAACATTTTACATCTAGTGGATCAACTATCTGCCGTTGATACCGCGGACGTAGAACCGATGGCACACCCGCTAGACGCTGTTCAACGTCTGCGTGCTGACGTAGTAACCGAAACCAATCAGCGCGAACACTTTCAAAAAATCGCACCAGCCGTTGAAAACGGCCACTACCTCGTACCTCGCGTAGTTGAGTGATGGGCGCCAAGGACTGAAATGACTATGCATAACAAAACCATTGCCGAGATCTCTCGCGATTTAACGGCAGGCGAATACTCCAGCGCCGAAATCACTCAAGAATTACTCGCTCGCATCAAAGCACAAGATAGCACGTATAACAGTTTTATTACTGTGTCTGATGAGCAAGCAATTGCACAAGCAAACGCCGCAGATGCCTGCAGAGCCGCTGGCAATGCCAGCCCTTGGACAGGCGTGCCGATGGCACACAAAGATATTTTTTGCACAAACGGCGTTTTAACCACTTGTGGCTCAAAAATGTTGGGCAATTTCGTTGCGCCGTACGACGCCACCATCGTTGATAACTTCAACCAAGCCGGTGCTGTGTCGTTGGGCAAATTAAACATGGACGAATTTGCTATGGGCTCGTCAAACGAAAATTCGTTTTACGGCCCAGTAAAAAATCCATGGGATACCGAGCGTGTCCCTGGTGGTTCGTCCGGTGGTTCTGCCGCTGCGGTTGCCGCTCGTTTAGTTCCAGGTGCGACCGCATCGGATACCGGCGGTTCTATTCGCCAGCCTGCTGCTTTCTGCGGATTGACCGGACTAAAACCAACCTATGGGCGCGTCTCGCGTTACGGCATGATCGCTTACGCCTCCAGCTTGGATCAGGCCGGTACGATTACTCGTAACGCCGAAGATTCCGCCATGATGCTCAACGTCATGGCCGGTTTTGATGCCAAAGACTCAACCTCTGTGCAACGCGACGTGCCGGATTACACCGCCTCGTTAAACGACAGCATCGAAGGCATGACCATCGGCCTGCCGAAAGAATATTTCAGCGACGCATTAAGCGCCGACATGCAACAGCAAGTGCGTAATGCCATTGCCGAATACGAAAAAATGGGCGCCAAAGTAAAAGAAATTTCTTTGCCAAATACCCATTTAGCGATTCCCGCATATTACGTGATTGCACCATCAGAATGCTCCGCCAACCTGTCGCGAATGGACGGCGTACGTTTTGGCTATCGTTGCGAAGATCCAAAAGACATTGAAGACCTCTACAAGCGTTCACGCGGTGAAGGTTTTGGTAACGAAGTAAAACGCCGCATCATGATTGGTGCTTATGCACTGTCGGCCGGTTTTTACGATGCCTACTACAAAAAAGCACAGCAAGTACGTCGTTTAATTAAAAACGACTTTGTTAGCGCCTTTAACGATGTCGATATCATCATGAGCCCAGTAACACCGACACCGGCATTTAAATTCGGTGAAAATGCGAACGACCCTGTCGCCATGTATTTAGAAGATATTTTTACCATCGCACTTAACCTTGCGGGCCTACCGGGCATGTCGGTTCCGTGCGGGCAAGTAAACGGCCTTCCGGTCGGCTTACAATTAATTGGTAATTACTTTGATGAAGCGCGTCTGCTGAATGCCGGACACCAGTTCCAGCAAGTGACCGACTGGCATTTAAAAGCACCTAACGGCATCGCGTAAGAGGATTCGAACATGGAATGGGAAGTTGTTATTGGCCTTGAGATTCACGCTCAGTTGGCCACTAAATCTAAAATATTTTCAGGCTCGTCGACCGCCTACGGCGCCGAAGCCAACACCCAAGCAAACGCCGTTGATTTAGGCTTGCCGGGCGTATTACCTGTATTTAACGAAGAAGCCCTGCGCATGGCGGTAAAATTCGGCCTCGCTATTGATGCTGAAATTGGCTTGAAATCGATTTTTGATCGTAAAAACTATTTCTACCCCGACTCGCCGAAAGGCTACCAGACCACCCAACTGCATCACCCTATTGTGGGCATGGGTCATATCGACATCGAACTTGAAGGCGGCGTCAGCAAACGTATTAACGTCACCCGCGCGCACCTTGAAGAAGATGCCGGTAAATCAGTGCATGAAGGGTTTGCGGGTATGTCTGGCATCGACCTTAACCGTGCCGGCACACCGCTAATAGAAATCGTCTCTGAGCCAGAAATGCGCACCGCCAAAGAAGCCGCCGCGTATTTCAAAAAAATGCACAGCATTGTTACTTATTTAGGTATTTGTGACGGTGATTTATCTCAAGGCTCTATGCGCTGCGACTGCAACGTATCGTTGCGCCCGAAAGGCCAAGAAGAATTTGGTACGCGCACCGAAATTAAAAACGTTAACTCTTTCCGTAACGTTGAGCGCGCGATTAACACCGAAATTCAACGCCAAATGGACGTACTCGAAGATGGCGGCGTTATTCGCCAAGAAACTCGCCTGTACGACGCCGACAAAGACGAAACCCGCGCCATGCGCTCTAAAGAAGTAGAAAACGATTATCGCTACTTTCCATGCCCAGATTTATTACCTGTGATTATTGATCAGGAATACGTCGAAGCCGTACGCGCGACATTGCCAGAATTACCGGACGCGAAAAAAGCCCGCTTCCAAAGCGAACACGGCTTATCGTTAATGGATGCTGCCGTACTGTCTTCCGACCGTATCATGGCCGACTATTTTGAAGCCGCCGCAAAAATCTCCGGCGACTACAAAATTGCGGCTAACTGGGTGATGGGCGATGTGTCAGCGGCGCTGAACAAAAACGAAATCGCCATCAGCGACATTCCGGTGAGCGCAGAACAGCTCGGCGCACTGCTCAGCCGCATCAAAGACAACACCCTTTCTAACGGTGGAGCGAAAGAAGTCTTTAACGCACTTTGGGAAGGCAAAGGCACAGACGTCGATGCTCTGATCGAAAGCCTAGGCCTGAAGCAGGTATCCGATACCGGCGCGATTGAAGAAATTGTGGCGCAAGTATTAGCCGACAACCCAAAACTGGTCGAAGGCTATTTAAATACGCCGGAAGATAAACGTGCCAAAGCCGTTGGCCCATTTATTGGACTGGTGCGCAAAGCCGCGAAAGGGGTCAACCCGCAAGTAGTGATGGATGTATTGCAGAAGAAGTTGAGTGAGTTGGGGTAATACCTAGCTAATGCGCTCTTACGCAATGTAGGAGCGCATTTTATACGCCATGTAAGTTGTGAGCTGTTCTTTTATAAACTCGGATTGATACCCTACTTAAGGAATGAGGACTTATTCTGAATAAAATAGCTTTGTCGATACTGACCGTTTTAGTTTTATTTCTAATGCTATGGCAGTCAAAGGCCTACTTGTATCAGGTTGACTATATTTATGTCACAGAGTACGGAGTGCTATATCAAAAACTAACAGAGGATGGCGTTATAACCGAGCTAGAGGACCGGCAACTCCAAGCCGAAAGAAATAAAGGATATACGGGTGTTCCTCAGGAGTATTTAAACAAAAGATTTTTAGAAAAGAACATTTCTTGGTTTCTATTGACCTCAGTTTTACTTTTTTTATGCTACTTCATTCCAAAAGTTTTTTTATATTTCTTAGAATATATAGTTGTATTTGAAGCTTTGATCTCTTTCTTCATATTGGAAAGTTTCCACGCGTCTTATTTGCTAATTATCTCGTTATTGTTTTTCTTTCAGTATCGCAAGCGATGGAAGGGTTCAAGCGAGTAGAGCTATTTAGAGATTCAACAAGGATTCAAAGGATTCAAGGGGTCAGAGATTCAAGATTCAAGGGGTCAGAGATTCAAGATTCAAGGGGTCAGAGTCGAATGCCACTAAGCTAAGGCCGTTTCCCATATGATTTCAATGTAAGCGCTCAAACAACCCCACCTAAAACCCACGCCAACATCCCTTTAAGCTGTCTTCAAATTATTTAACGAGACAGCTCATGACCAAATCGGAACAATGGCAACAACACCTTAATCTCTGGCACGAGAGTGGTCTATCCCAAGTCGCCTTTTGTCAGCAGCACAACATAGCCGTTCATAATTTTCAGTATTGGAGATTCAAGGGGTCAGAGTCGTTGATTTCTTATACGCCTTCGACTTCCGATCACCACCATACCCTGCTGTTTTACGGATTAAAATGGTGTGTAAAACCGTCTGCCCCCACCAGTCACGAATATACAAAGATTGACAATCTTTGTATGGCGACCTAGCATAAACTGCATAAACATCTGCCTTTGGAGATCATTATGCATGTATCCCTGACTGCCGAACTGGAGTCTCGCGTTAAAGCCAAAGTTGAAAGCGGCTTATACAACAACGCCAGCGAGGTGATTCGTGAAGCACTACGCTTTATGGATACACACGAAGACTGGATTCACGAAGTAAAACTGGCTCACCTGCGCGAGCAACTGAGAACAGGCACGGATGAACTGGATCGCGGAGCAGGCATCACCATTGAATCAAAAGACGCACTAGACTCATTGTTTGACGACATCAAGGCCTGAACCAGATGCCAGCACGCCAACTTGTTATTGCGCCTGCCGCCAAGACTGATCTTAAGGACATTTATCAGTACGGACTTAGGCAATGGGGAGCAGCCCAATCCGACAGTTATCTAGAAACTCTCAAAGAGCACTTTTGGTCTCTTACCGAACAACCGTTGATGGGCGCTGAGCGAACCGAACTCTTGCTTGATGTCAGAAGTATTCCTATTGAAAGCCATACTCTGTTTTACAGAGTGACTACTGATACAGTAGAAATTATCCGCGTACTTCATGGCCGCCAAGACCCACGGCGACACCTGAAATAGATTCAGATTCAAGAGATTCAAAGGGTCAGGGTCGTTGATTTCTTATACGCTTTCGATTTCCGATCACCACCATGCCCTGCTGTTTTACCGGCAACTCCCACTCGGCGTTCAAATTGCTCAATAAACTTCTCACTACCTAATACCCAAGATTTATTGGTTGCTAGACGAATAGCGTTTATATCCATGTCGGGAATGTGAGACTGAAATAGATCTCGATACGCACTTTGTCGCAGCAGTGATGTTTTACCAAGAGCTAGATAACTCTCATGTGGCGTCAGCATTTTAATATCCACACCTGCGGCATTATAAGGATAGCTCGACCATGGATAATCAGCCGGATGTTCTACCATTCCTGCCCGCACAGGGTTCAACTCAATATAGCGATACACAGTCAATAGATAATTATCTGTATCGACAAGCGTCGACTTGTAGCGCCCTTCCCATAACGTTCCCGTGCGTGAATATGCATAATTAAAATGCTGAACATAGCGTCGGCCAATGGATTGCATCATTCGGCTCACAGACTCTTCTGTTGAAGGAGTTGCCAAAATATGAACATGATTAGTCATGAGAACAAAGGCATGAATTGCTACACCATATTGTGTAGCAGCTTCACGCATGAAATGCAGATATGCCTTGTAGTCCGAGTCATCACGAAAACAGGCATCGCGATTATTTCCGCGCTGAATAATATGTAGCGGGCAACCTGGCAAATATAGTCGCGGTCTTCGAGCCATCGTTTCTTCCTTGAAACAAGTGATGTCAGCATATTAATAAACTCTACAAAGAGTACGCAAATATTGAGAGCTTTTATCTTCCAAGAAATCAACGACTCTGACCCCTTGAATTTTGAACGACTCTGACCCCTTGAATTTTGAATTTCCTTGAATTTGCTAGACATCTGCTTGAATCCATTACAGAACTCGAAGCTGGCATTTTTTCAACTAAGCTCGATGAAATATTCATCAATAAAAAACACACGAAATCAATATATACATTAGAAACGAGTATTGAAAAATAGATAACACCAAGGCCAAGCGTCGATCAAATTCAGTAGCATACTCATTAATTAACTTCACATTAACAAATGGATATTTTTTTGTATTTATTGATATATAAGATAATGCAAGAGCATCAGATATAAACAATGCTCTAGTTCCAAATATATCAATAGGACACTCCTTTGCTAGACCATCCTCTGCCATTCGCTTATCAATTTTTGCGACAGAAAGCCTATTAAATAACAATAGGCTAATCCCCCAGCCTAAAAACAAACCAAAGAATAAAATCACATCAAGTAATTCAAAATTCATTATAATTAATACTCTAGCGCATTCATCAAACGCTCAGACTTCTCTTGAGCCTTAGAGTCAACATATGAACCTACGAGGTAACCACCAATCAAGCTAGCAGAAAAAATCCCCCCCAAAACAATCCACCCAACTGGTCCTGCCAAAGTTAAACCCGCTTGAACAGCCAACCAAGTGCCTCCAGCGAAAACAGCTCTACCCGCAATCATTCCACCAGCACCTCCCGCTCCAAACCCCGTCATCTGCTTGGCCCCTTCCCGCATCCAGTCGCCACCTTCGGCTTCAATATCCATGACTTTAACTACACGCAGGCCTGCATCGACCACAATTGCTGTATTGCCAAGCCGATTCACTAGCTTACCCATACGCGCTAGTTGGCTGGCTTGAAGTTGGCCTTCAACGTTTAGCCGTACATCGACTTTAGGGGAATTCGCATTTCGTGTTGCTAGTGTAATACCGCGCTCGGCATTGCTGAATGCGGTGCCGCGATTTTTAGCGCGTACCGCTTCTGGTGAAAATTTTTGTAATTCGATGCCATAACGAGTTTTTAATTCTGCATAAGCTTCACGAACGCGTACTTTGGCTTGCTGGATTGCTGGATTGCTGGATTGCTGGATTGCTGGATTGCTGGATTGCTGGATTGCTGCAGCTTGCCCTCGCCCGCGATTATTCGACGCGATTAAAGTACGTAGTCCATTCAATGATTTCTGGTAATTAACGATGGCTTTCTCAAAGTTATCTAAGCGAGCAACCGCTGCTGTGCTGGCTGATCCGATAATAGAGTTTAGTTTCTGCGTATTTTCATCACTGAAATAGCGATCAAAAAAAGCGGCTAGCGCTAGGGGGTCATTCTAGGCATCTGCGATTAGTGCTAAAGCCCTAAGAACTTCCGCAGCAATTTTGCATTACGTATATTCGCTTTAAAGCCAATGTCAAAAATGTCACCCAATATCGGCACCGAGCCGATGACGGTATCAATGGCGATGTTCAACATCATTTTAGCGATCAAGCCAAAACCAGCCCCCATGCGTCGCGCCTCTATCACTGGGTAGAGTGCCAGTAAGAATGCAATGCCGTCGCCAACACCTGGTATTAAGCCGATCAGTCCGTCGATACCAATGGAGATATTGGTAAAAGGAATACGGAATTGGGCATCCATTAGATGCGCAAAGGCTTCAATGCGCTTTAGGCATTCTGCGTTCGATTTAGTCTCTGACATTCAAAATCCCTCCTGTATACTTGAGCCTTCTGAGATTGTTGATTTTATTATGCGCTATTTCGCAATATTAGCCTTATCGGGTCTTGTTTGGGCGAGCGCTTCTGCTGCCGAGCAGGCACGTGCGATGGATGCTGGCAGTGGCTCAGAAACTGCCCCATCTGTTGCTATAAACGACGTTCCAACCAAGGTGGTGGAAAGCACGTGTCCTGTGGTTTCGTTTGCGGATGTGTTCGCAGACCCCGACAACATCCGCCTGAATTATTGTTATCTTCGGCAAAAAGTTGATGGCGGCGAACTAAAAGCCGCTCTGCCAGTAGTTGAACGCCTTTTGCTGTTAGAACCACATCAAGAGCAAGTACGAGTTCTGTACGCCAGTTTGTTATATCACAACGATATGATGAGCGATGCTAAACGAGAATTTACAGGCGTCGACCGTGTTCGCCTGCCACAAAACAATCAAACCTTAGTTATCGACTATCTACGCAAAATCGACGAATTAGACAAACGCTTAAACCAATCTTTGGATTTCTCTTTAGGCAGTCATTTCGATGACAACCGTAATGCTGCGCCCGCAGGCGATACAATTCTTTTCTATGGTTTTGAATTCCCATACAAGATCGAAAAGGTCGATGATTACGGCACTCAAGGCACCGCTCGATACGATATAGCGTACAAGTTTGGCCAGTATCGCAGCCACCGACTACTGGGGTCTTTAGAGTACGCACGTGATAATCAAGCATACTATGACAATGAAGATTTCGCGTCGCTCAACAGTTCCGCCGGTGCGCGCTTTGATCTAGGCGGCTCAGACCTAACGACACTCGGCTACTACTCATTTCATCGTCTAAATGGTAATTCGTTTCTGCGCAGTGTTGGCTCGCAATTGAGCCTTAGTCACTCGTGGTATTTACGTGAGCAGAAGCTCACCTATCGCACGATAGCTTCGAGTGGTTGGTTTTCAGATACCTATATGAATAGCGACGCCAGCCAAAATGCAGAGATGAATTCTGGTGATCGCGTATACGCACGTCTGTATGGCTCGGTAACGTTTAATAGCAGCCAACAGTTATCACTAGGGCTTAATTACACCAATAAGAATACTGACGCTCCCGATACAACAGATTACGAATATGATGCTTGGAGCGCTAGCATTGGTCATTTATGGATGTTCGGCGCAGGCCATAGCCTCTCAAGCTATGTCAGCGGTGGTCGAACAAGCTACAAAGGCAGTGCCGAAAGCGTTACGGGGGACCCGAGAAAAGTTCGTTTAGATACGCCGGTGCGAGTTTCCATAACGCTAGAAACTCCAATTGCTTGGTTTGTTGATGCTATGGCGATTGGCGCTGGCAATAAAACAGCAGCCAACTTACCGGGGTTTAAGAATTTCACCCTCGCTTTATCAGGCGAATATTTAAGTAATCATTCAAACATTCCTAATTATGACTACAACAATGTCCGTTGGCAGGCGCTTTTACGTAAGCGTTTTGAATTTTAATGGTAAGGGGATGATGACAATGAAGTTATTTAGAGCACTGAGCCTAATCGCCCTTTCCATTCTTTGTAGTATTAACGCAGCAGCAAGTCAGGTAGGGGTGATTGCAGGGTTGCGTGGCGATATATTTATTGAGCGCGATGGTATCGAATACCCATCCGTTAGTGGTACTGCCATCCTAATTGGTGATCATATTCGTACTCGTCATGATCAAATATTTCAGCTCATTTTATTGGACGAAACGGTATTCACCTTCGCAGGCGATATCGATATCTCATTGGATATTTATGAGTACGATGAAACGACTAATATTGGGCGTTTACAAATAACCCAGTACGCAGGCCTGATGAAGTTTTCCACCGGGCACATCGCCAATGGACAAGCTGGTGTCTTTCAAATTAAACAGCCTAATACAGATATTGCCGTATTAGGCACGACAGGCGTTGTCGGCATGCTGAGTTCTGAGCAAGCGGCGACTTACTTTCCTCAGATCAAACTCCCTTCAACCACCGAACCTGTGAGTTATGCGGCTTTAATGGGGCCAGGCCCTCGTGCTGCGCGCTGGATAAAAAGTGGGGCTTTTCGCTATACCAGCGATCAAGGCACAGTAGACTTAACCAAACCCGGAGGTAGTGTCTTAGCCGTTAAGGGGGGCGCTCCTATCGTCTTTGTTGCACCAGCATTAGATATTAGCCAAGCCGTGTCCTATGACAGCGATAAAGATGACAGCGACGGTAAGAACAGCAGTGGAAGTTCGTCTACTGCACAAAACAATCAAGCGATGGAATTCGGTAACTTGTCCGATACCTTGCCTTCAGTAACAGACAAGGGTTCAGCCAATAGCGATGCACACTTAGGCGGTGATTCTGTTAATGGGGCCTTGTTAAGAGATATTCGTAATTTATTGAATAACGAATCAATGAATAGTGTTATTCAGCGTCTTGAACAAACAGAAGGAATGCCTGGTCAGATTGATCCTGCGCCGATTAACCAGATTCCAATTAAGCCGATTGATTTAGCACCAATTGAACCGATTGATTTAGAACCGATTAAGCCGATTGATCTAGAACCGATTAAGCCGATTGATCGAGCTCCGATTAAACCCATTGATCGAGAGCCGATTAAACCGATTGAGCTAGATCCAATTGCTCCGATTGATCTAGAGCCAATTGCTCCGATTGAGCTAGCGCCGCTTGAGCCGATTAATTAATAGACCAATTTCACTGACACCGATTTAAACGCAGGCGTATGACTGCGTTTATCACGCTCTAGTCCAATCAATACATTGGCCTCTGGGTAGTAAGCCATGACATTGCCTTGTGGGATGTCGAAGGGTTGCGCATGCACGGATTTCATCACTCCGTGAGCAGACACCACATCGATCTTATCACCGGCACTCAGCGCCGTGGCTTTCATGTCATCGGGGTTCAGCAGCACTGTCCAGCGATTATCGACGCCGCGATAGCTATCGTTTTCTTCATAAATAATGCTGTTAAATTGCCCTTCACTGCGCACGCTCATCAAGGTGAAAGGATAATCGGCCTTGCTGTTATCGATTAATGGATGAACTACAAACTGCCCTTTGCCATTATCGGTTTTAAATTCCGGTGTGTGCATCACACGATTACGCACATGAAATTCGTGTTTAGCCACAGAAATATCCGCTAGCTCTTCCATACCCGGCACCACATTAGCGATGGTTTCGCGAATGCTTTGGTGTGATTTAAACACACTCATATCGAACTGTTCTGGTGGCAGGGTTTTTACCGCGATACTAGTGAGGATATCAACCTCAGAGCGCACGTGCGCCAGACGAGTAATACCGCCATCACTTAGCCGCACATAGTTAAACATAGATTCTTGCGTGGTGGGTTGAGCTTCTTCGTCGCGTGCCATGACGGGTAAAATTAACGCGTCACTGTTATCACAAACGTGTACATGGCCGGCATTCAGCGTGGTGGTTAAATAGACTTTAAAACCGACCTTATCTAACGCCTGCTTCGCCCATACCGAGTTCGGCGTCGCCTGATATAAATTGCCACCGAGAATTAACGCCGCATCCATTTTACCTTCTTCGGCTCGCTCTAAACACGCCAGCGTATCTAACCCTTCTGGTGCTTCTGGAAAGCTGACGTTCAGTTCGGTCTGCAATCCTTGAAAAATATACTCAGGCAATACCGGTTTCACCCCGATGGTGCCAATGCCTTGCACATTACTGTGGCCGCGCAGTGGTAACAACCCACGCCCCGGCGCGCCGATCATGCCGCGCATTAAGGCAAGATTGGCAATGTACTCAATGTTTGCGACACCGTTTAAATGATGGGTCATACCCATTCCCCAAGCAAAAACCGCGTTTTTAGAACGCGCATAAGCCTGTGCCACGACTTCGATATCGACTTTAGCGACACCGCTAAGTTTTTCAATTTCGGTCCAAGACGTGTCATCAATATCGGCTAAAAACGCATCATAGCCCTGCGTATATTGCTCAATAAAAGATGGCGCTGTGTGATTATTCTCGATTATGTATTTGGCGATGCCTTTAAATAAGGCTAAATCACCGCCAATCTTTGGCTGTACATAAACCGAGGCTATATCGCTGCCACCGGTAATAATCGAGCGCATACTTTTGGGTAACGCGAATTTAATTAAACCCGGTTCTTTCGCTGGATTAATCACGATCACTTCACCACCGCGATCACGACAGGCTTTTAATTTATGAATAAAGCGCGGATGGTTAGATGCTGGGTTCGCACCAATCACAAAAATAGCATCGCATAAGCTGAGGTCTTCTAGTTCCACCGTTGCAGTGCCCGCGCCTATGGTAGTACCTAAGCCTTCGCTCGTCGCCTGATGGCAGTAGTAGGAGCAGTTAGTAACGTTATTGGTGCCGTACAAGCGGGCAAACAGTTGCAGAACAAATCCGGCTTCGTTGGAGGAGCGCCCTGACGAATAAAAGAACGAACGCGCCGCGGGTGTATTGGCAAACTTTTTTGCGGCGTAATCAATGGCCCAGTCCCAATCCACCACACGAAATCTATTGCTGCTTTTTTCTTTAAAGATGGGTTTTCCCAAGCGCCCTAGATGTTCTAACTCATGCGGTGTTAGGTCTTTAAAATCGTCGAGTGGGTGATCAAATAATTCATCCGGAATCGGCGACTGTAAATCGGTCGATTGTGCTTGAATGCTTTTATTACACACGGAGGGGTATTCGTGCATTTCATTAATCATGCCGCCCTCTTGGCCACCCATGCCCAAACCACAGGCTTTACAGGTGTTATTAGCGCGCAGGGCTTTTTGCGAATTCATAAGTCCCATACGGCGCATGGTATTCAGCGCATACACTATTTTCTTAACACCGCCACCAACCGGCATGGCCTTACCCGACGAGTTCTTCATGCTTAAACATACCTCAACCAGATATCACATCATCACTATGCCTGAGGGCTCTAGTAGCTGCCAAGGTCGATTCCTTATAACACTAGGATGAATCAGTAAGTCAGCGAGCAATAAGGTCATTTGGCCTGATAATTGCGTATTACCTCTTGTCATATTTGGAGGGTGTTCATGTGGATATCAATAGTTCGTCATCTAGCTACCAAAATTTATTAACCATGCTTGGTAAGAGTTCGTCCGCCACTACCGGAGCAACCGCAAGCGATAGCACGGCAATAACAAGCTCCGCTTCTGGCAAACGCTCCCTACAAATAGGCAACGATAAGGTGTCCCTATCACTGCATGCGGAAAAACTTAGCCGCATTAATGCCGAATTTTTCTCTGGCCGTATGAGTTCAAGTGACATTCCAGCACTTGCTCAGCGTTTGTATAAAGATGGCTTTATTTCCGCTAGTGAGTATCAAAATCTTGGTGGCCAAGAAGATGATATGTCGACCATCACTCAAGCTTCGAATTTTCTGAATACCTATATTCTTGATGAAGAGGTCGATGGCGATAACACGGCGGCAAAAGCCATATTAAATGTCATTGATGTAATAGATCGCATGGATGAAAGCATTACACCAACACATCGCCAAGCTGAAATCGAAGCATTCGACTATGTCACCGCATACACCGAACAACTGATAGAGAAAGGCGCACCAGAGAGCGTGATAACCGGTTTTGAAAACGTTTTCGACGTGCTCAGCGCTTTAAATACAGTTCGCAATAACGAACAATCAAACGATGCAACCGCGAGCTACACGAGCATTCAGGATGCGTAGCTGGCACGTAAAATGCCAGTAACTAATACACGTTCGCTGCATCTGCAGCCGATCCCCCCAAAAAGCGCCACACTCCAAATTGTGTCGCACTCATTATGATCCATATCAAGATCCGAACGTGTATTTCCAACACAAAACTTTAATTATTAACTATTAAATTCCTTGGTTTTTCATATAGTTAACCCGAGAAGCAATCATTAATACCGGTGAAAATGATTTCGAACAAGCGATTGCACCTGACATAAACGCGCCGTAGCCTAAGTCCGCTGATCACGTCCTGTGGTTGGTTGAAAGGAAGCAGTCCGGATAATTCCGAGTCCTTTGTCGCCCTTAATCCGACAGAAGGAGAACACCATGGCGATTGGTGACGAACTCTCAAGTATCGACTTTAAATCCATGATTGGCGGCCCGCTAGATGCCGTCGTTCGCGCTCAAGCGCAATCTGCCCAAACATCTGTAGACTTCATTAAGTCGGTTGGTTTCGAACAAGATACCAACATTCCAACGATGGTAACCTTCAGCTATATGAAGCCCATTGAGACGACAGATGCTCAGGGAGCGGTAACCGTAACACCAACAAAATATGATCTCACTGTACCTATTTTGACGATGTTACCTATTCCATTTATTCGCGTAGAAGAAACGACCATCGACTTTAATGCGAAAATTAATTCGGTGCAGGAATCCACGACAACGTCGTCGCATGATTTAAATACGAGCCTTTCTGCGAAAGGTGGTTGGGGCCCAGTTTCAGTTAAACTAAGCGCCAGCTATTCGTACAAGAAATCAACCTCTGCTAGCTCGAAAACCGAGCGTACTTACAGCTTGGCTATCCATGTAAGAGCCGTGCAAGACGAGCTACCAGCAGGTACAGAAAAGCTGCTGGGGATTTTAGAAAATGCGATTAAAGAAGTACCAAGCGCTCCTTAATAATTAGCGCTAGGTTCAATGGAGCTGGGCGAGCGCTGGTTCGCCCAGAGTTAAATCAGGAGAGATTGGTATGGCAGAATTAAGTGAAGTTCTTGGGGCATTAATGGTGAGTCTTGTGCATGCAAGACGTATGGCCGATGAAGAAACTGCCGCAGTCGCCGAATATTATAAAGACAACCCATTACTTGAAGGCATGAGCTTGCCACGAGTACGTGTACCTCAGCTAACCATTGATATGCCGATTACGATTGATGGCCACGTCGGCGCAAACACTGCCGAGTTAAATTCTCCCGCAGTGATTCACAAGGCGGTTCTTGATGAATTAAAGCAGCATGTCGCTAGCGAAGGTTTAGAAGCAAGCAGTATGCGTAAATTCCAAACAACATTTAACACAGACGCTAAAACTGCATTAGAGCGCGTATCAAAACTAGAGCAACAAAAACAAGGGCAAGTTAGCCGCGAAGCCATCGTTCGTGTCGTCGATGATGCACTGCAATCCGCCATGAAAAAATCGGGCTTAAATAATGAATTACAAAACACACAAAAGAGCAATTTGATCCAATCGATTCGCCAACGCGTTAGCTCTGTTTCTCTTAAAAAAATCTCAAATCCAACCAGCCTTAAGGCGTCAGCAATTACCAGTGAAGTAAAAGAAAAGTCGACGCACGAATCCAGTGTGCGGCTTAGTATCACGCTACGCGAAGAAGGTTTGGAGTGGTCAACATCAGAAACAGAAAGTGGCTCTATTCGTAATCGCCTACAGCCGGAGTAAATGGAATGCAGTCGATTATTCGCGAAACCATTCTGGCACAGTTACTTTATGTTCCGACGTTGGTTGATCAGTACAGCCAACAAGAATCTAGATTCACCGACAATACGGTTGATTGGTTGCGGAAAACCGAGAAGGCCTTAGAGCCATTTCGGCTGCCGCTAGTATCACGTCTATCGGGCTTTCGTGGTTTAGTGGTTGCAACCAGTGAAGGTCTTGCTGAAGGGGCTAATTGCAAAATAACGCGCAAGCAAAAACGTGGGCAAACCATGCAGATGGTGCAACAAGCTGAAATCGCTCTGCGCGAACATGTAGAAGGGATTGATCGTCAGTTTGAGGAATATCGCGATAAGTTATCGCAAATACTAGCCGTAGCCTCAAGTCGCGAACCGCTACCAGCAACTAGCACGATAACCACTGGATATTTAGATAAAATCTGGGAACAAGCAAAAGCTGCACAAGACAACCCTACTCTAGCTCTATACCTGCAAGGGCGTATGGCAGAAACTGATCGACGCTATCTACTTGGTGACATTATTGGGCATTTATTGGCGCAGCCAGCCACAAACTAATCGCTTGCCTAATTACAGATACTCTCACTCCGCTACAGCCTAAACGCTGTAGCAAACGCATCTCTCGGTGCCAATCCGATATATTGTAGAATGCTCAGCATTAATCATTAATCATTAATCGCCATATGTTAATAAACTGCGCCACACTCTAAAATAGCACTATATTTATGTTCACGTGTTTCGGAGCAGTACAATGAACAAGTCGATAACAGACAAGGACACTAGTCCAAGTATTTTGTCTTTAGACGAGCCAGCAGCAGTTAAACCAAACACTGGTGGCATAATTGACTTACTCAACGCCGTACATAGAAGCCATCTGCGACTTAACGCTATGGCCGATCAGAAGGCGAATATTCTGATGGGTATCATAGGTATTATGTTTACAGTGGTACTCACAAAACTCACGAACACTGAGTCTTACGCAACCCATGTGCAACTCATCTTGATAGTCTTCATATCTTTAGAGCTGATTGCCTTCTCCTCTAGCTTAATGGTGATAGCTCCAAAATTTCATGGCAAATTCGCAATAAAAAATATTGAGGAAATGCCCAATCCATTCTTTTTTGGTTTCTACACCAACTTCACCGAAGAAGATTACGTAGCCCACATGCTGAATACCATTGAAGATAACGAAAAGGCTAAAGCGCTATTTTTGAAAGACATCTATCAGATGGGGAACATACTAAAACGGAAATACAAACAACTTAGACGCGCTTACCTTTTTGCTTTTCTTGGCGTGGCGACTTCGTTACTGCTATTTATTGCGGATGTTGTGGTCAATCTAGTCAGCGCTGCCTAATAGCGCCTTAAAAATAAGACATAAATTGAGAACCACATTGGCAGCTCTCAACTTATGGGTTTCGACAACGTAATTTCCTAGCTATAAACCAGGAATCTTATGCGCGGCCAGTAAACTTACATTCTTCAACGTTCACGCGAATGCGATCACCCGTTGAGATGTGCTCAGGAACCTGAACGACCAAGCCAGTGGTTAATGTAGCTGGCTTAGTGCGAGAAGTTGCCGATGAACCTTTCATTGCTGGGGCGGTATCAACGATAACCAACTCAACAACACCCGGCAAATCAACACCTACGGGCGCATCGTTCAGAACAACCACTTGCAGGTTCTGCGTATCCTCTGCGATGAACAATGCTTCATCAGCAATCGTTTCTTTGTTCAGGCTGTACGACGTGTAGTCTTCGCTATCCATAAATACGTATTCATCACCATCAATATACGACAGCGTTACCGGACGACGAGTTAGATCAGCTAGGTTTAGCATATCGCTGTCTTTGAAAGACTCGTCTAGCTTTGCACCAGTAACCACGTTGTACATGCGCATACGATAGATAGAACCACCGGCGCGACCTTGCGGTACAGAGCGTTCAATATCTTTAACAAAATACACGTTACCGTCGTATTCAACGGCGGCATTTTTCTTAATTTCACTGACCTTTGGCATTGTCCGCCCTCTCTTAAAAACCCGAAGGTTACTATATAGATACAGCACCTGAAAAGTACCCAGATGTACCAAGCAAAAACTTCACTCAGTCATCGGGAGAATAATGCTGCCGGTGCCTTTAAAATACCAATAGGTATAAAAAAACCGCCTTGCGGCGGCTCTTTAACGTACGGTTGCTACTTCACTACTTTCAAAGAAGGTCGAATACCGCTTGGCACCACGTCAGCTTTCTTTGCTGACTTAGGCGGAGGCGGCGGATCACTAGGATCTGGCGCTCCAGCTTCTGAACCAAACACCATTCCTTGACCATTTTCTTTGGCATAGATAGCAAGTATGGCAACCAAAGGAACGAAAACGTCCATCGGTACACCACCAAACCGTGCATTAAACGACAACCCTTCCTGAGCCATCGACAAATCACGTACAGCGCCAGTGCTTATATTCAGCACGATTTGTCCGTTGTTAACAAACTCTTGGGGAACTTGTACATTCGGCAAACCGGCATCAACCAACACATAAGGCGTGCAATTGTTGTCGAGAATCCACTCATGGAGCGCCCGCATTAAATACGGACGACTCGGTGTCATTTTATCAGCCATTAGTCGCGCATCTCGCGTTCTGCTTCAGACAAGCTCGCCTGAAAAGATTCACGCTCAAACAAACGCTCCATGTACTGCAACAATGGTTTTGACGCTTTCTCTGGCAGTTCAATGCCGAAAACAGGCAAGCGCCACAAGATTGGTGCAACACAGCAATCAACGATGGAGAAATCTTCACTCATGAAGTAAGGCATCTCAGCGAATATCGGCGTAATCGCCATCAAACTATCGCTAAGTTCTTTACGAGCTTTATCTACATCTTTGCCTTTACCAGACAAAATAGTTTCAATCAGACCGCACCAGTCTTTCTCAATGCGATTGATCCACAAACGGCTCTGCGCGCGCGCAACCGGATACACCGGTAATAACGGCGGATGCGGGAAGCGTTCGTCTAAGTATTCCATCATCACATTTGGTTCATACAGAACCAGCTCACGGTCAACTAACGTTGGCAGTGAGTTATATGGGTTCAGGCTTGCCAGGTCTTCTGGCTTGTTATCTGGATCGATGTCATGAATTTCTACCGCAACACCTTTTTCTGCCAGTACGATACGAACGCGATGGCTATAGTGATCCGCCGCATCTGAATAAAACGTCATGGAAGAGCGTTTCGCCACAACCCCCATAGTTTCCTCTCTTTTTTCTTAGCAATGCCAAAAATAAATATAGCCCGACCGCTAAAAGCGGCCGAGCTGCATAGACTTGCGATGTCTGAATGACGTTATTTAACGTCGCGCCAGAACTCTTTGTTCAGCATGTACACTGGTACAAAGAAGATAGCTAGGAACAGAAGTACCCACCATCCAAGACGCTCACGCTCAACTGCGATAGGTTCAGCCATATAGGTCAGGAAGTTTACCAGATCGAACACCAACTTATCGTATTCGCTTGCAGACAAAGAACCTTCTTCAGCTAAATACAAAACATCATGATGTTCTTCGGTGATTTCCTGACCCGTTAACGTGTCAAAATCAACAGCAACCTGAGCAGTGCCACGCATCTGCACGCCCTGCAAACCAGCCAACACATGCGGCATACCAACGTCTTTAAAGACAACGTTGTTAACCCCCCACGGACGGCTTGAATCAACATAGAAGCTGCGTAAGTAGGTATACAACCAATCCGGACGACGAACACGAGCCACCAAGGTCAAATCCGGTGGCGGCGCACCGAACCATTGCTTAGCGTCTTCAGTCGTCATGGCAATTGTCATTAAATCGCCAAACCGCTTGTCCGTGTCTGCAACTAGATTTTCCATCATTAACTTTTCAGGAATTTCTAAATCACGTGCTACGCGGTTATAACGGGCGTGTGATGTCGCGTGACAACCCATGCAGTAGTTAGCAAAGGTTTGAGCACCACGCTGCAATGAAGCAGTGTCAGTGAGATCAGTCAAATGCTTGTCTAGGTGTACATCGCCACCAGAAGCCAAAGCAAACGCAGGTATAACCGCTGCAATTAACGCAAATATCTTTTTCATTATTAATGGCCCCCGGTTACGCGTTCTGGCACTGGTTTGGTTTTTTCCATACGGGTATAGAACGGCATTCCGATAAAGAAGCTGAAATAAATAACCGATGCAACCTGTGCGATAGACGTTAGCGTTGCCGTTGCCGGCTGAGTACCCAACCAAGTCAACAATACAAAGTTGAAACCAAATACGACGATGAAAATCTTGCTGACCCAACCTTTATAGCGCCAGCTCTTAACAGGGCTACGATCCAACCAAGGCAGTACGAACAAGATGGCGATTGCTGCGCCCATTGCGATAACACCTAGCAATTTGTCCGGGACCGCACGCAAAATCGCGTAGAACGAACCGAAGTACCAAACCGGGGCAATGTGAGCTGGTGTTTTCAAACCATTCGCAGGTTCAAAGTTAGCGTATTCGAGAGCAAAGCCATTGCCTTCAGGGAAGAAGAACAATACGGTACAGAAGATCATCAAGAACACAACAATACCCACCAAGTCATGCACGGTGTAGTAAGGGTGGAACGGGATACCATCTAATGGCTTACCGTTTTCGTCTTTCAATTTCTTAATATCAACGCCATCAGGGTTGTTAGAACCCACTTCATGTAACGCCAACAAATGCACAACAACTAAACCAACAATCACTAAAGGCAAAGCAACAACATGCAATGCGAAGAAGCGGTTAAGAGTCGCGCCAGAGATCAAGAAGTCACCACGGATCCATTCCGTCAGCGCATCACCGATACCGAAAGGAATAACCGAGAATAGGGAAATAATTACCTGCGCCCCCCAATAGGACATCTGTCCCCATGGCAGTACGTAACCCATGAAGGCTTCAGCCATAAGAGCTAGGTAAATCAACATACCGAAGATCCAGATCAATTCACGCGGCTTCTGATAGGAACCGTACAAAACCGCACGCATCATGTGCAGGTATACCGCGATAAAGAAGAAAGTAGCACCCGTAGAATGTAGGTAACGAATTAACCAACCCCACTCAACGTCACGCATGATGTATTCAACAGATGCGAATGCACCTTCAGCGCTTGGTACGAAGTTCATAGTCAGCCAAACACCGGTAAGGATTTGGTTGGCCAGCATCATCATGGACAATACGCCGAAGAAGTACCAAAAGTTAAAGTTCTTCGGTGCATAGTATTTAGACATATGCTTTTCATAGGTCTGAGTAACCGGTAAACGGTCATCAATCCAGCCCATGAGCGTATTTTGTTGCTTGCTCATTATGCATTCTCCTCGTCAACGCCAATCACCAGTACGTTATCGCTTTCATAGGAGTACGGAGGTACAACTAAGTTGGTTGCTGCTGGTGAACCATTGAATACACGTCCCGCCAAATCGAAACGTGAACCGTGACACGGGCAGTACCAACCACCTTTCCAGTCAGAATCAAACGGCTCAGGCTTAACTTCAGCGAAATATTTAGGAGCGCAACCTAGATGAGTACAGACACCTAGCAAAACCAGCAATTCTGGCTTACGTGAACGGAAACCGTTATCTGCATACGCTGGTTGCTGTTCTTTATTGCTGTTCTCGGGATCTTTTAAACGACCAGCCAGAGTACCAAGTGTGTCCAAGGTTTCTGGTGTGCGACGCACGATATAGACAGGCTTACCGCGCCATTCGGCGGTGAGCATGGCACCTGGTTCAATTTTACTGACATCGACTTTAGCCGGGGCACCAGCAGCCTTCGCTTTTTCACTTGGCAACCAAGATTTTACGAATGGCACTGCAAGGAAGCCTGCACCAACTGCACCGACAGCACCGGTCGCACCCACGAGCAGAGTACGCCGAGTCTTATTCACGCCGTCTTGACTCATTACCATCTTCTCCCATCAAAAAAATTCTTTCGTCGCCAGCCGGTCAGGAGCGCTTGCACAATTTTTGTACAGACCAAGCGTAGCATACAGAGCGGCGCTCATAGTAAAGAAAATAGGGGCCAGAAACAACCGGAAAAACCCATAGATACTAGGGATTTAGACATAAAAAAAGCGCTTATTGATCTGTGCCAATAAGCGCTCTTTATTATTCTGCAGCGGATTAACGCTTGGAGAACTGTGGCTTCTTACGTGCTTTACGTAGACCCACTTTCTTACGCTCAACTTCACGAGCATCACGAGTTACATAACCCGCTGCGCGTAGAGAAGGACGCAATGTTTCATCGTACTGCATCAATGCACGGGTAATACCGTGACGGATTGCACCAGCTTGACCACTACCGCCGCCGCCTTGAACGTTAACGATAACGTCAAATTTGCCTAGGTTTTCAGTCAATTCGAGTGGTTGACGAACAACCATACGAGCTGTTTCACGACCGAAGTAAACGTCCAAAGACTTTTTGTTTACTACGATGCTGCCAGTACCTGGACGCAAGAAAACGCGTGCAGTGGAAGTCTTACGACGACCGGTACCATAGTATTGAGAGACTGCCATCATATTATCCCAGTTTCAGTTCTTGCGGCTGTTGAGCAGTATGAGGATGCTCGCTACCGGCATAAACTTTCATTTTTTTGAACATGGCACGACCAAGAGGATTCTTGGGCAGCATGCCTTTAACTGCAGTTTCAATAACCATCTCTGGCTTATGATCAATAAGTTTCTCAAAAGAGATAGACTTAAGACCACCAGGGTAACCAGTGTGACGATAGTACATCTTATCACTGGACTTATTACCGGTTACTTTAACTTTGTCCGCGTTGATAACGACAATATAGTCGCCAGTGTCAACGTGTGGAGTGAATTCTGGCTTGTGCTTGCCTCTCAAATGGCGAGCAACCTCAGTAGCCAGACGACCCAGCGTTTGTTCAGCTGCATCAACTACAAACCACTCACGTTTTACGGATTCTGGTTTCGCGCTGTAAGTTTTCATCAATTTCTCGCCTTCAAGGGCATGTTGATCCGAAAAGAGGGCGGCATTCTATAGGACACTGAAACATTCTGCAATACCTTATTGCTCGAATCTCAGCCGAATTCTTTCGTAATACGCATTCCTGCCCGCAGACCTGCATATCCGATTAATACTGTTCGGGTTCCTTAATCACTACTAGCCCTACAATGAGCGCTAGCAATGCCACCATAACATCCAGAAGTAGGGCTAAGCCCATCGCTTCTGACGTATTTTCCTGCTGTTGATATCCCAGTTGTTGGCCAACGGCAAAACAACCGGCACTCACACCAAAGCCAACGATGATACAGGCAATCAGTAGATAACCCTTGGCATCATGGGCCGATACGGTCTGTTTATTGACCCTATGCTGTAATAGCCAGCAGGCAGCCGCGCATAGTAACAGAGTTAGGGCACTTCCTGCGACAAAAAATAACGTCATTTTCTTCTCCGACAGACCTTTGTGGAAAAGATTAGTCGAATCTTTCGTCACCGCAAGGCAAAGCCGAGCCAAAGCTTAGCTAAACACCCACTTAGAACTCGCTATCGCAACACCCAAATTAGTGTTCGCGAGTTGCGCGGAACTCAATATCCGGCCAGCGTTCTTCGGTCAAAGACAGATTCACGCGAGTGGGTGCCACATAGGTTAAATGACCACCGCCATCAATCGCTAAGTTATCACCCGCTTTGCGCTTAAAGTCTTCCAGCATCTTATGATCCTTACAGTAAACCCAACGTGCGGTATTTACGCTGATCGGTTCATAAATACATTCGACCTTATATTCATCGCGTAAACGCTGTTGAACCACGTCGAACTGCAGCACCCCCACCGCCCCTAAAATCAGGTCGTTGTTGTTCACCGGCATAAACAACTGAGTGGCACCCTCTTCCGATAACTGTTGCAAACCTTTTTGCAACTGCTTCATTTTCAGAGGATCTTTTAACCGTACACGTTTAAACAATTCCGGTGCAAAGTGCGGAATACCGGTAAATTGCAAATCACCCGAGCTGGTAAAAGTATCACCAATCTGAATCGTGCCGTGGTTGTGCAAACCGATAATATCGCCCGACACCGCTTCTTCAACCGCCGAGCGATCACCCGCCAAGAAAGTAACCGCATCAGCAATTTTAATATCTTTACCAATACGCACATGACGCATCTTCATACCCTTGGTGTAGGTGCCTGAGCAAATACGCATAAAGGCAATACGGTCGCGGTGCTTAGGGTCCATGTTCGCTTGGATTTTAAAAATAAATCCAGTGAAGTCAGTTTCCGTGGGGACGATTGCACGCTCGTTCGTTTCTCGCGGAATCGGCATAGGTGCCCACTCCACGAAGTAATCCAACATTTCACGGATACCGAAGTTCGCTAATGCCGTGCCAAAGAATACCGGCGTTAGGTTACCGGCAAGGTATTCCTCTAAATCGAACTCATGGCTCGCGCCCTGTACTAGCTCGATCTCATCCTGCAGCTCATCAATCAAGCCCTGAGTTAAGTAGGCTACCGACTCCGGCGAATGCAAACCCTCAATGCGCACATCATCAGGAACAACACTGCCTTTGCCCGGCTGAAATACATGAACGGTATCCGTGAGTAGGTTATAAACGCCTTTAAACGCCTTCCCCATACCAATTGGCCAAGTGACGGGCGCACACTTGATCTTAAGAACGGTTTCAATCTCATCCATCACTTCGATGTGATCACGCACTTCACGATCCATCTTGTTGATGAAGGTAAAAATCGGCGTATCACGCAAGCGGCAGACATCCATCAACTTGATGGTACGATCCTCAACGCCTTTAGCACCGTCGATCACCATCAACACAGAATCGACCGCCGTTAAGGTGCGGTAGGTATCTTCCGAGAAGTCTTCGTGACCAGGCGTATCCAATAGGTTAACCATGCGGTCCTTGTACGGGAACTGCATCACCGACGTCGTGATCGAGATACCACGGTCCTGCTCCATCTTCATCCAGTCGGACGTTGCCATACGGCCCGTCTTACGGCCTTTAACCGTACCGGCTAGCTGAATGGCATTCCCGAACAACAACAGCTTCTCGGTAATGGTTGTTTTACCCGCATCAGGATGCGAGATAATGCCGAAAGTGCGTCGAGAGGCGACTTCCTGATAGAACGGTGTGTCAGACATGATTACTCGAAACTGGATAACAGAAAGGCCGCTATTCTCGCTGAAAGCGGCCCATTGTTCAAAGGTTGAACGTCTTTTATATGGCCTTTACATCTCAGCCCAGAGCAAAGGGCCAAATGCAACGATGATTAAAGCCGTTGCCATGGTCACTAAGGGCAGCAAGATCTTCTCATTGCGATACCAAAAGTTGTCGCCGATGGTTTCAAGCTTTGCCAATCGGATCTCCTCTTCACCCACCACTTGCCGGGTCAGGAGATGGTTCAGTGCGACCGGTGGACTCAGATAGCCCAGCTCAAAAGCCACCAGCGTCACCATCCAGAAGTGAATAGGATCAATCCCTGCTTTATAAGCAATACCGGCGATAGTCACACTCACCAACAACACAGCGCCGTAGGGGTCCATAATCATGCCAATCACTACCAAAATAGCGACTAACATCAACATGGCCATCCATACCGAACTGAACTCGACTGGTAAATGCGCCATTAACTCTGCGCGCTCGACTACGCCACCAATAGTCATTGTCGTACCCATGAGCATGAGTAGCGCGCCAATATGCACCGTGGCTTCTGAGGTCGATGATTGCAGCGTAGCAAATAGACTCGGTTTTTCTTCGACATCAGGCGTCGAACCTTGTTGACGCACCTGTTGATTGGCAAAGCGTTCGTACGCAAGAATGACGATCAAAAGTACAGGCAAAATAGTCGGTGCAGAAAATTCATCTAAGTACGCGGCCAATACCAATGCGTAAATAATTAACGTTCCCGAAATTAATAACACATAAGGAATCAATGGTTTTAACGCCTGAAAAAACTGAGGAAAAACCTTGGTACCATGATTCTGAGTACTTAATGTTTCGTCTCCGCTGGTCGATACTTTCTTACTGGAAATGAAGGCATAAAATGCAAACAGTGCGGTCGTTAACAGGAACACTTTGACGCCCCAACTAAATAGCTGATCGGTCGTAACTTCATTATTTAATGCCGCAACAATCACCACTAAAAGGCAAGGTCTTAATACCACCCCAAGTGAGCCCGACATAGCCGTCGCAGCCAAGGCTAATTGCCGACGAGCGCCTGCTCGACGAACTTCCATATAAACCAAACTACCGACGGCAATTACAAAAATACCCGAACCTCCCGTGTACGCCGTCGGTATGGCTGACACAGCAACAGCCACCACGGCTAACATTTCAGGGCGCAGATTAAATGGACGAAATACATCGAATACTTTTTGCGCCATATCGGTACGTTTAAGCAACATACCGATGAGTACATAGAGCGCGACATTTAACATCAGAGGCGCCAACTCCATCATCTGATTAATATAAATACCGATGCCTGAAGCGTGCCCTTGAAAAAGAAAATAACTGCCGGAAATAATCGTGAAAATGGCGTACAGCGGAGTAGCCAAAATTGCATTACCGATATGACCGCCGCGCTCGGCATCTGCCGGTACTTTAATCACCTGATACAGACAAATAGCAATCGCCGAACCAAAACCAATAATCCAAATCCAAAGCAACGCCAGATGTTCAGGAACGACATTAACACCTGCAGAGAGCGCCACCCCTTTAAAGCTGGCCATGGAATAAAATAAAATTCCAAAAGCCGCCATCTGAGCGAGCGCAGACACACGAAAATCCAGTACCGTTAACGCCGGACGCAATGAAATATGATGTTTACGGAACAGTGCCGTACCACCGCAAATAAGGAGAAGTACCGCCAGCATGATGCCAGAAGCACGCATTCGAAATTCACCTAAGTCCGCCACCCATTGCTCAACGGCAATGTACATAGCCACACTAGAGGTCTTTCGCTCTAATATTTCGTGGTAACGATCGACGCGAAAACGACACTCTTTTTGAGATGCAATTAACGACTCCCTAAGCACCTCGGGCGCAATCGGCTCCATCGCAAACAGATCCATCTCATCGCCAGCATTGGCTTCCTGCTTTTGCAGAGTGCGCTGCAATGCGACTTCTATATCCTGAGAAGGATCACAGGCCGGAGCGACAGGGTCTAATCTTAACTGGTAATACCCTTCCCACGTACGCTCGCCCAACAGCAACAGCTGTCCCTGAATCGCATTACTGGTATCAAGGAGAACAACGAGAACCAAAATAAGAAAGGCAGGCATGGTCGACAGCCAGCGATAAGCGCTTGGCTCTTTGAGACTTGCAACCTGATCCATGGAAGTTCCTAGGTATTATTTTTATTAGGATCTGATCATACATAAAAGACAGTTGTCTGTGAATTGACCACAAGCACACCACGGATATAGCGAGCTTACACTTTCACTAAGCCGCCTTTTTCATAACCCAATTGTCCCGTGCCGACTTTTTGCCGTTGAATATGAAGGTGCTGGAACTCGATTTTTGATTTTCAAATACTGCAAATAAAAAATCGAAGCCAAAATAAATTCTGACTTCGATTTAAAGTTGAGCTAAAACGCCTGTTAAAAGCGCTTAACCCGCAAACACCACACGGCGC